>OBXM01001824.1_pt1 | contig 11430 bp, 9 predicted proteins | sample 1538141 | NCBI WGS metagenome assembly OBXM01 (sample SAMEA2580153, study PRJEB22360) | human gut metagenome | biome: human gut; feature: human-associated habitat; material: faeces | place: Denmark | collected 2008/2010 | reverse complement strand
GAGAAAAAAAGCTGCCGCATCGGACAGCAATCAGAAGGATTCTATATTGAACTTTCTGATACGCATGCCGATGGGGCAGCTTTTTATTTGCTTAAAATCAGTTTTGCAGCTCCGCAGATTCCTGCATCATTCCCCAGAGTTGCCAGCTTAATCTGTGTATCCTTACAGGCCGAAAAAGCATATTTCCGGTAGCAGGCTTCCACACAGTCTACCAGAACCTGTCCTGCTTTTGAAACGCCGCCTCCCAGTACAATGACGTCCGGATCCGCTACACAGGCAAAGACAGCAAGCGCTCTTCCCAGATATTCTGCGAACTCCTCTACAATGTCTGCGGCCAGAGAATCCTGTTCTTTATATGCATCAAACACATCTTTTGCAGTAACAGAATCCTTCTGGCGAAGCACAGAGTCCTTCCCAGATGTTTCCAGGGCCTTTCTTGCCAGGGAGGCAATTCCTGTTGCAGAAGCATACTGCTCCAAACAGCCTTTATTTCCGCAGTTGCAGGCTCTCTCTTCCTTTGGGTTGATAACTGCATGCCCAATTTCTCCTCCTGCTCCATGAGCCCCTGTGATAATTTTTTCATTGACGATAATTCCGCCTCCCACACCAGTACCAAGAGTCGCCATAATCAGGTTCTTTGCCCCTTTTCCGCCGCCCTTCCACATTTCACCAAGTGCGGCTACATTAGCGTCATTTCCTGCCTTAACCGGCATACCAACCAACTCTTCCAGCTCTTTTTCCACATTTTTTCTGCCCCAATGAAGATTTACAGCACAGGCAATTTCACCATTTTCTTCAATTGGTCCTGGAAGACCGATTCCCACGCCTGCTGTTTCTTCTTTTGGAATTCCCTTTTCCTTCATTTTCTTTAAAATTCCCGCTGCAATATCAGGAAGAATGTTGATCCCCTGGTCTTCTGTTCTTGTTGGAATTTCCCACTTTTCCTCAATCGTTCCGTCTGTAAGAAACAATGCACATTTAATACTGGTTCCGCCTACATCAATCCCGAAACAATACTTACTCATTCTACTCTTCTCCCTCTTCTCTTTTTTTCGCCATATTTTCCTGTACACGACGGTACAGTTCCTGCGCTGCATTATACCCCATTTTCTTCTGTCTGTGGTTGACTGCCGCAGACTCTACAATAACTGCCAGATTTCGTCCCGGACGGATAGGAAGGGAATGACATACAATCTTGTTTCCTAAAAATTCTGTATACTCCTCCTCCATGCCCAGGCGGTCATATTCCTTATCCCGGTTCCATTCCTCCAGCTTAATTACCAGGTCAATGGACTGGGTATCCTTTACACTTTCTACACCAAACAGGGTTTTGACATCAATAATTCCGATTCCCCGAAGCTCAATAAAATGGCGGGTAATATCCGGTGCGGAACCCACCAGGGTTACGTCGCTGACACGGCGCAGTTCTACCACATCGTCACTTACAAGGCGGTGTCCCCTTTTAATCAGCTCCAGAGCAGCCTCGCTCTTTCCTATACCGCTTTCCCCCATAATCAATACGCCTTCTCCGTATACGTCCACCAGGACGCCATGAATAGAAATACAGGGAGCAAGCTGTACATTTAACCAGCGAATAATCTCTGCCATAAATACAGAAGTTGTATTTTGTGTTACCAGAACAGGAACCTCATATTTGCGGGCAAGACTTAACATATCTTCGTCCGGCTCCGTCATGGTTGTAAACACCACGCAGGGAATCTTGCTGGCAACAAAACGCTCAAAGGCCCTCATTTTTTCTTCTCTTTTTAAATGGAGCAGATATGTGTATTCTACATAACCGATAATCTGCACACGCTCATTTTCAAAATGCTCCAGATATCCGGTAAGCTGCAGCGCCGGACGGTTGATTTCCGGTGTGTTAATGCGCTTTCCTGAGGTGTCAATTTCCGGTGTTTTATTATACAGGTTTAATTCCTGTATCATTTTATTTAGTTCTACACCCTTCATGTCTTATTCTCCTTCTGTGTCTGTCTTTTGATTCTTTCTTTATTCTATCATATGGGACATACAAGTTCAACACGGGACTGTGCTTTCTCACGGCTTCTTATGAAAAAACTCATAAACCTGGAGGGCTGCCCTTTCATTCATGGATTCTACTTGGCTCAATTCCTCCACAGTTGCCTCCCGCAGCCCTTCCAGCCCCTTAAAGTGCTTCATCAGAGCCTTTCTTCTGGCAGGGCCGATACCTGGAATATCGTCCAGAACAGAATGTACCTGTCCCTTGCTTCTCAGAGAACGGTGATACTCAATGGCAAACCTGTGCGCCTCGTCCTGAATACGGGTAATCAGTTTAAAGCCCTCACTGTCCCGACTTATAGGAATTTCCTCGTTGTTAAAATAAAGCCCCCTGGTACGGTGCTTATCGTCCTTTACCATACCGCAGACAGGAATGGCAAGCTGCAGCTTTTCCAGTACAGCCAGGGCAATGTTCACCTGCCCTCTTCCACCGTCCATCATAAGTAAATCCGGAAATCTTGTAAAACTGCCATAAGCATTATCCAAATCCTCACTTTTTCGCTCCTCCTGTTCATTCATGCCATGAACAAAGCGTCTGGTCAATACTTCCTCCATACTGGCATAATCGTTTGGTCCTTCCACAGATTTAATTCGGAATTTCCGGTAATCGCTGCGTTTGGGTTTTCCCTTTTCATACACTACCATGGAACCAACAGACTGAAATCCGCTGATATTGGAAATATCAAAGGCTTCAATCCGGTTAATCTCCTGCATGCCCAGAAGTTCTGCAATCTCCTTTACAGCCCCAATGGTTCTTCCTTCCTCCCGCTTAATCCGTTCCTTATCCTGACGAAGTACCATTTTCGCATTCTGATAAGCCATTTCCACCAGTTTTTCCTTGGTTCCTTTTTTGGGAATGGAAATATGAACTCGTCTGCCCTTGCGGCTCTCCAGCCACTGTTCCAGAAGCTCCCGGTCCTCGATTTCTTCCTGCAGCATAATTTCCCTCGGAATAAAGGGTGTCCCTGCATAAAACTGCTTTAAAAAGCTGGACAGCATTCCGCTGCGGTTCTCTCCGGGCGCCGTTTTCATATAAAAATGATCTCTGCCAATGAGTTTCCCGTCCCGGACAAAAAACACCTGCACTACTGCATCATCATTTTCCATAGCCGCTGCAATAATATCCTTATCTTCTCCGGGGTGGTCGGTAATCTTCTGCCTTTCCCCTGTTTTCTCCACGCTCTGCATCAAGTCCCGGTACTGGGCTGCTTCCTCAAATTTCAGTTCTGCTGACGCCTGCAGCATTTTCTCTTCCAGCTCTTTTAAAATCGCCTTGTGATTGCCTCCAAGAAAATCAAGAAGAGCATCTACCTGCTTTCTGTACGCTTCCTTTGAAATATACCCCTGACAGGGCGCCTGGCACTGCTTAATATGATAGTAAAGGCAGGGTCTTTCTTTCCCTGTATCTCTGGGCAGATTCCGGGTACAGGTACGCAGGTGATACAGCTTTCTGGTAAGCTCAATCACGTCCTTTACTGCGCCGGCGCTGGTATAGGGGCCAAAGTACTTTGCCTTATCTTTCTTCATGCTTCTGGCTGTCATAATTCTGGGAAAATCCTCCCCCACTGTCACCTTGATAAAGGGATAGTTTTTATCGTCCTTGAGCATGGTGTTATACTTCGGCTTATGCTCCTTAATCAGATTGGATTCCAATACCAACGCCTCCAGCTCGGAATCTGTAACAATATATTCAAAACGTTCAATCTGTTCTACCATCTGCTCCTTCTTAATTCCCAGATTGCGGCTCTTCTGGAAATACTGCCTGACTCTGTTTTTCAAACTAATGGCTTTCCCCACATAAATAATGGTATCATTCCGGTCATGCATAATATAGACGCCCGGCAGTGCGGGAAGTTTTTTCAGTTCTTCCTCTATGTGAAACATGTCTTCCTCCTTTAAAAAGAATTTCGCGAAATAAAAAGAGCCGCAAGCTGCGTTTCTGCATTCCGGAAATATCTGCAATACTCCTGTATGCTGTATGATGCCGCAGCTCCGGCTCTCCTATTCAAATTCTATCCCGTTAAAATGATTCCTGCACAGATGCTTCTGATTCTTCTGAAGTTTCCAAATCCGGCTTCTCTTCCTTCGGTATCTCCCCATGCTCCGAGTCTGCCTGCAAAACCGGAACACTTTCTTCCGCGGTCTGCACTGCCAGTTTTTCTTCTACCCGGCTTTTCTCCTCCGGTTCTTTGATTCCCTTTGCCTCATGGAAAATTTTCATAAACTCCTTGCCGGTAATGGTTTCCTTCTGAATCAGGAATTCTGCAATTTTGTCCATAACGTCCCTATTTTCACTGAGCAGTCGTTTTGCTTCATCATAAGACTTTTTCAGAAGTTTCATAACCTCATGGTCAATCTCTGTTGCTGTGGAATCTCCGCAGTTTAACACAGCTCTGCCGTCCAGATATTGATTCTGAGATTCTGCCAGTCCCATAAGTCCAAAGCGATCTGACATACCGTACTGGGTAATCATAGCTCTTGCCACTTTTGTCGCCTGCTCAATGTCATTGGCAGCTCCTGTAGTTACGGTGTCAAACACCAACTCCTCTGCAGCACGTCCCCCCAGATAGCCCACCAGCATGGCCTCCAGCTCTTTTCTGGTATTTAAAAACTTCTCTTCCTCCGGAACATGCATAACATAGCCCAGAGCACCCATGGTTCTGGGGACAATGGTAATTTTCTGTACCGGCTCAGAGTCTTTTTGAAGGGCGCTTACCAGAGCATGTCCAACCTCATGGTAAGAAACGATTCTCCGCTCTTCTGAACTTAAAATCCTGTCTTTCTTTTCCTTACCAACCAATACCACTTCCACTGCTTCCAGCAAATCTTTCTGCGAAACTGCATTTCTTCCATTTTTAACTGCCAGAATCGCTGCCTCGTTCATCATATTTGCCAGGTCAGAGCCAACGGCTCCTGAAGTCGCCAGAGCAATGGCATCTAAATCGACCGTTTCATCTAAAGACACATTCTTTGCATGTACCTTTAAAATACTCACACGTCCCTTTAGATCCGGGCGGTCCACAATAACACGGCGGTCAAAACGTCCCGGACGCAGAAGAGCCGGGTCCAGAACCTCCGGACGGTTGGTTGCCGCCAGAATCAGAAGGCCCTTTGATGTATCAAAGCCGTCCATCTCTGCCAGAAGCTGATTTAAAGTCTGTTCCCGCTCATCATTGCCTCCGTAACGGGAATCACGGCTTTTCCCAATGGCGTCTACCTCGTCAATAAAAATAATGCAGGGAGCGTTCTTTTTGGCCTCCTCGAACAAATCCCGGACACGGGACGCACCTACACCGACAAACATTTCCACAAAGTCCGAACCAGACAGAGAGAAAAACGGCACCTGTGCCTCTCCTGCCACTGCCTTTGCCAGAAGGGTCTTTCCTGTTCCCGGAGGACCTACCAAAAGCGCACCTTTTGGCAGCTTTGCACCAATAGCTGTATATTTGCCCGGATTGTGGAGGAAATCCACCACCTCCTGGAGAGATTCCTTTGCCTCGTCCTGACCAGCCACATCTTTAAAGGTAATGCCGGTTTCCTTCTGCACATAGGCTTTTGCCTTGCTTTTTCCCACACCCATCATACCGCCGCCGCCATTCATGCGCTTAAATACCAGCGGAAACAGCATAATCATCAGCAGTATGGGCAGCACCAGTCCCAAAATACTCAAAACCGCTTCCATAACCGGATTAGGCTCTTCTCTCCGGAACTCAATATCTGTTTTTTCCAGACGCTTTGTCAGCTCGTCCAGGCTTTCTGCCAGGGCGGTGTAAACCTTTGCAGGCTGCCCCATTATGTTCTGCTCCTTTAAGGTAATTTCCAGTGTATTGGACTTAATCACAACCTTCTTCACGTCATTGTCTTCTACCATTTCAATAAACTCACTGTATGGTATTTTATTGCTCTGATTTCTTGTCATAAAACTAAACAGATTTATGAACAGCAATCCAAACATCAGACATATGACCAGAACCAGCAATGACTGTTTATTCTTAGGTCCGTCATTCTTGGGACCTTTATTCTGATTTTGCTCCATTTCTTTCCTCCTCATATAATCTCTTCTATTATAAAGATTACAGGATTATAAATCAACAGCAAGATTATGAAAAACCATGTACTTTTATTAAACTTTTGTAAATTTACACAAAATAAAAGATTTTCGCGGTTTTCACTGGAATCCCCCCACAAGTTGTAGTATACTAACGCAGTACTTGATACAAAATTAAGAGAAAAGGGGCAATTAAAACATGAAAATAGGATTTGATAATGACAAATATTTATCCATGCAGTCCGAACATATTAAAGAACGTATCAGCCAGTTTGACAACAAACTGTACTTGGAATTCGGCGGCAAGCTTTTTGACGATTACCATGCTTCCAGAGTTTTGCCGGGATTTGCCCCGGACAGTAAGCTGAAAATGCTGGAACAGCTTTCTGACCATGCGGAAATCGTTATTGTTATCAGCGCTGGTGATATAGAAAAAAATAAGGTCCGCGGAGATTTAGGAATCACCTATGACATTGATGTTCTGCGCCTGATTGATGCCTTCAAGGAAAGAGGCTTCTTTGTAGGCAGTGTTGTCATCACACAATATTCCGGACAGGCAGGCGCTATGGCATTTAAAGGCAAGCTGGAAAATCTGGGAATCAAAGTGTACCTTCACTACCCTATTGCCGGATATCCAAGCAATATTCCCTTCATTGTCAGCGATGAAGGCTATGGAAAAAATGAATATATTGAAACCACACGCCCACTGGTTATTGTGACAGCTCCGGGTCCGGGAAGTGGAAAAATGGCAACCTGTCTTTCTCAGCTTTATCACGAGCACAAGCGGGGAATACATGCAGGCTATGCCAAGTTTGAAACCTTCCCAATCTGGAATATTCCGCTGAAGCACCCGGTCAATCTTGCATATGAGGCCGCTACTGCGGACTTAAACGATGTCAACATGATTGACCCTTTCCACCTGGAAGCTTATGGAGAAACCACGGTAAACTACAACCGCGACGTGGAAATTTTCCCGGTACTCAGCGCTATCTTTGAACGTATCTTTGGTAAATGCCCATATCAGTCCCCTACAGACATGGGTGTCAACATGGCTGGAAACTGCATCATTGATGACGAGGTCTGCAGGGAAGCTTCCAGACAGGAAATTATCCGCAGATACTATCAGGCTCTTGAAAACCGCCTGGAAGAATCCAGCACGGATGAAGAAGTCTTCAAACTGGAACTTCTGATGAAGCAGGCAGGTGTTTCCACTGAAAACCGCCGCGTCACCACAGCGGCTTTAGAACGCGCAGAGGCTACCGGCGCTCCGGCCTGCCATTGAACTGGAAGACGGAAGAATTCTCACAGGAAAAACTTCAGACCTTTTAGGCGCTTCCGCTGCCCTTTTGTTAAACACCTTAAAGGAACTGGCAGGACTACCTCACAAGCTTCATGTGCTTTCTCCTTCTGCCATTGAGCCGATTCAGAAATTAAAAACGGATTATCTGGGAAGCAAAAACCCCAGACTGCACACAGATGAAGTACTCATCGCTCTTTCCAGCACCGCTGCTGCCAGTGATGTGGCAAAACTGGCTCTGGAACAACTTCCAAAGCTGAAGGGCTGTCAGGTTCATTCCTCTGTCATGCTCTCCACTGTGGACAAAAAAGTCTTCAAAAAGCTGGGCATACAGCTTACCTCAGAACCTGTGTATGAGCATAAGAAAATTTATTAATTACACAACCTATGCCAAGGGGCTGCGAAAACCAGCCCCTGTTTTTGCCCCCTATCTTTCTTAATATAGTAAAAAAGACTGATACAGGAAGCGCCTGACGGGAATAGAAATCTCTTCTATCCCCCCAACAGTGCTTGCATGTACCAGCTCTTTTTATATATTTTCCCTTATTTCTCAGTCTTCATATCCGTTTGGATTGTTAGACTGCCATCTCCAGGAATCTTCGCACATTTCTTTAATTCCGTTTTCCGCTTTCCATCCTAATTCCTTATAGGCCTTATCTGCGCTGGAATAGCAGGTTGCAATATCTCCTGCACGGCGTGGCTTAATCACATACGGAATTTTTACACCTGTAGCTTCTTCAAAATTTTTTACAATGTCCAGAACGCTGTATCCGTTTCCTGTGCCCAGGTTGTAAACAGACAGTCCTGAATTGTCTTCGATTTTCTTTAAAGCTTTTACATGACCTTTTGCCAGGTCTACTACATGGATATAATCTCTTACGCCTGTTCCGTCATGGGTATCATAATCATTCCCAAATACACCCAGCTCTTTTAATTTTCCTACAGCTACCTGTGTGATGTATGGCATTAAATTGTTTGGAATACCGTTTGGATTTTCTCCGATGGTACCGCTCTTATGTGCGCCAATTGGATTAAAGTATCTTAAAATAACCACATTCCATTCCGGATCTGCCTTCTGAATGTCAGTCAGAACCTGCTCTAACATGGATTTTGTCCAGCCGTACGGATTTGTGCAGGTTCCCTTCGGGCATTCCTCTGTAATAGGAATAAACGCCGGATCGCCGTATACGGTTGCTGAGGAAGAAAAGATAATGTTCTTTACTCCGTGCTTTCTCATCACATCAACCAGAGTCAGTGTACCTGCAATGTTGTTTTCATAGTATTCCCACGGTCTTTCTACAGACTCGCCTACAGCCTTTAATCCTGCAAAGTGAATACAGGAATCAATAGACTCTTTTTCAAAAATTTCATTTAAAGCCGCTCTGTCTAAGATATCAGCTTTATAAAATTTTACAGGCTTTCCTGTAATTTTTTCTACTCTTTCCAGGGATTTTTCACTGGAGTTGGAAAGGTTATCCACAACGACTACATCATATCCTGCACTCTGAAGCTCCACTACTGTATGGCTGCCAATATATCCGGCACCGCCTGTTACTAAAATTGCCATTCTTTTATTCCTCCTTTGAGAAATTGAATATTTTTCATGTTCCAAAACATTTTCTATGTTTGTTTCTATGCTACCACTTTCTTATGGAAAATTCAAGCAAACTTACAAACTATCTGTATTTGTTTACAATTTCATTCATCTGTTCCCATTTTTCTTCCATATCCCTTACCAGCTTGAACTGTGTTCTGCAGCGATCCAGATTATGTCCTTCTCTGTGTATCTTAAAGTAATGATCGCCTTCCAGATAGTCTGTCAGAAAACGCATACCGCATTCATAGGTCATCGTCATGGCGCCTACTGGAAGCATATCCAGTTCTTCTTTTGTCAGACTTCCCTTGCAGCCTTCCACAAAGCCCTTTGTATACAGTTCAAACAGCTCCATGCTGCAGGAAACCTTGGATAAATCCGGTTCATCCTCTGCACCTGTGCTGGCTCCAAAGCGAATAGAATCCCCAAAATCATTAACTGCCAGCCCCGGCATAACGGTATCCAGGTCAATGACGCAGATAGCCTTTCCTGTAGCATTGTCAATCATAATATTGTTCAGCTTGGTGTCATTATGTGTCACACGCAAAGGCAGCTTTCCTTCTGCCTGCATATCGCAGAGCTTATGTGCCAGAGGTTCTCTGTCCAGTACAAACCGAATTTCCTCCTGTACATCTGCCGCTCTTTTGCACACATCTGCTTCCACAGCCTTTTTAAAAGTATCCAGACGTTTCACCGTGTTGTGGAAATCCTGAATGGTTTCATGAAGCGTTTCTGCAGGATAATCTGCCAGAAGTCCCTGGAAATTTCCAAATGCCACAGCGCTCTCATAAAAGTCCTCTTTTTTCTCTACCAAATCATAAGTCATGGCATCTTCAATAAAAAGATAGGCTCTCCAGTAATCCCCGTCTGTATCTGCATAAAAGAATTTTCCCTGCTTTGTAGGCACCAGATTTAAGGTTTCTCTATCGGGATTTCCCCCTCTTTCTTCAATTTTCTTTCTCAGCCAGGAAGTAACACCCTCCACATTCTCCATAAGCTCTTCCGGGTGAAGGAAAATTTGGGTGTTCATTCTCTGGAGAATATATCTTTTCGTTTTCCCTTCCTCCTGAAAAGTCACACGAAAAGTATCATTAATATGTCCACTTCCGTAAGGAATACCTTCTGTATAAGTTCCCTCAAACTGAAACTGTTCAATTACTTCTCTTTTAATTTCTGCCATTTCCTATTTTTCCTCCCACAGTTTTTCCGGATATAAGCCGCTGTCTTTTAATGCCTGAATGGCAGCCACTACTACTGGTTTGTCCTCTTTGTAGGTAACACCGTACCATTTGTCCAGAGATTTCAGCACCTCTACCGTTGCTTTTCCCTCTCCCAAAAGTTCATCTACTACAAACGGAAGGAAATATTCGCATTTTAACGGATTTGCTTCCAGATTTTCGTCCAGGAATTTTGCAAAGCGGTCTTTTAATTCTTTTAAGATACTTTCTGAAAATCCCCACATATTCATGGAAACCACGCTGCCTTCAGGAATCACGGTCCATGTTTTTCCTTCATCTTCTGTATAAGCAGTTTCTGCTCCTCTCTTTTCAATGTGGGTTCTCTCATTGATTTTCTGCAGATAGCTGTTTTCGTCTGTCACACATACGCCTCTGGCAACGTGTCCGTTTTCTGTCAGAGTATTTTCCAGAACATATCCTACCATAGTATAACGATATTTCTCATCGTCCTCATGGGTTGTGAGATAATCATAAATCATCTGGAAAGCATGACTTCCATAGTAGTCGTCTGCATTGATCACTGCAAAAGGCGCGTCCACGGTTCCAATACAACTTAAAATTGCATGTCCGGTTCCCCATGGTTTTACTCTGCCTTCCGGAACCCCATATCCTTCCGGAAGATTGTTTAAATCCTGGAATACATATTCTACATCAATTACCTTGCTCAGTCTGTCCCCAATAGCAGCCTTAAAATCTGCCTCATTTTCTTTTTTGATAATAAAAACAACTTTTTCAAAACCTGCATTTACTGCATCATAGATAGAGAAATCCATAATGATATGCCCCTGCTTATCCACTGGGTCAATCTTTTCAAACCCGCCATAACGGCTTCCCATACCTGCTGCCATAACTACTAAAACTGGTTTTTTCATACATACCTTCTCCTTTGCTTGAGTTCTTGCTTCGTTTTAAGTTATCTTTATTCTATCAAAAAAAAAGCACAAATCCTTTGCACAAACTCATTTGTTTTTGTCACAAATGTGATGCCAGCCATTCCAGCCGGGAAATGGCGTAGCTGAAAAACTCTTTGTAGGATTCACAAAAATAATTTACCTGCTCCTGGGTATAATTTCTTCTGCATCCGCCTCGGCACAGAGGAAACCACTTACACGCCCTGCAGTTTTCTCCTCTTTTCTGTCCCTGAACAAAAAATTCCATTTCCGGCAAAATCCCCTGGAAGAACTGAAAATTTTCGTCCTGCACATTTGCAACTCGA
>OBXM01001822.1_pt1 | contig 11435 bp, 8 predicted proteins | sample 1538141 | NCBI WGS metagenome assembly OBXM01 (sample SAMEA2580153, study PRJEB22360) | human gut metagenome | biome: human gut; feature: human-associated habitat; material: faeces | place: Denmark | collected 2008/2010 | reverse complement strand
GGGTCGTCGGGGACGCCGGATCCTTCGGTACCACCTGTCCTGCCGCAATTCTGATACCACAGCCCTTACAATAGGTGTCCCCCGTATAGCCATCCGCGCTGGCAGTGGCCTCAACTCTGCCGCGCACCTCGGTGCCGCCCGTGTGGTGATCTGGATTCAGCTCCCCATAAGCCGCGCCGCAGACAGAACACACCGCCTGGTCTTTGCAGGTGGCTGTTCCGCCGGAGTGATCTTCCCTGACATCCTCTGCCTCACAGTGGGAACATTTCTTCCAGTGCTGGATTTCATTATGCTGCTGCACATTGAAATCATGACTCAGCGCATCCATCGTTTCTGATTTTGTTGTGGAGCAGACTGTGCAGGTATAGGTTTTCTGACCTGCGGTTGTACAGGTAGGCTGTATTGTCACTTCGCCGCTATCCCACTTATGTGTTGATTCTTCACCGATGACATTACAGTTTGAGCATTTCTTCCAATGTTTGCCGGCATCGCTCTGCCATTCGCCCCATGCGTGAATACACACCGCAAGTCTCCAGCTGGCATAAAGCACCACATTCTCCGTAACAGGAAAGGTCTCTCCCGGGCATCCCGCTTTCTTTCCATCAGGATTGTCCAGCGCCCAGTGATCAAGGATCGCTGATTGATATGTAAAACCAGACTCCGGAAGAACATAATTCCCGGATATGCCTTCAACTGACTCCATATATCCCGGTGCTCCGTCTCCATCAAAAGAGACCGTGTAAGTTTCGCCCTTTACCTTCCATTTTTTCCATGCAGCTGCAAATTTGTCTTTATACGCGTCAGGAACATATATCGTCAGATTCTCAGGCCATGATTCATCGGGCAGATAAGGCAGATAAAATGCCAATGACAACTCTGCTTCATCCGGATCTTTCCAATGGGTGTGAACTTGCCCAAGTTGCGGGCATTTATGAAACGCGAAGGGCATCACCTTTTTGACACTATTTGGAATATCAATCTGCCTGAGGGTGTTACAGTCATAAAAAGCGGAACTCCCTATTGTTGTGACTGTTTTTGGAATTTGCACCTCACTGAGTCTTATGCATTTACTAAATGCATGTTGTCCAATCGTTGTCACTCCTTCCTCTATGACCACCTTGTCAATCTCAGACTTTTTGTCCTCCCAGGGACACCTTTTACCGGAACTAGTATTGTCGAAATCAGGCATTTCCCCTTTACCGGATATCGTAATGGTCTTATTGTCTCTGCTGATCGTCCATTTAATGTCTGTGCCGAGGATAGGATTCTGGATGTCAGGAAACGGTCCATACAGCACCGCGGCAACCTTCAGATAGCGAGCGATATCAAGTACGACCGAGTCCTCAACGGAAAGCTGTATCATTGCGTCCTCAACAGCCTTAAACTGAAGCCTTATCTCCTCGATGTTATCGTTATTGATATCCGTTACGTCCGGCAAAGCATCGATCATTTCCTGTGCGCGATAGATAGAAGAGACTTTCCGCGCATTGGACCGGGTTGCGATTGCTTTATTTTTCATAAGCGCTTTCGCTGTGATTGGATTTCTTTCGCTGTCATATTGACAATTTAATTCTTTCGTGATGCAGCCGCTTTCCTCACTGCATACATGGCCGCACTCGGTGGCCTCCACCGCGTCAGATGAGGTGGCTGCAGATCCCGTTATCTCCTTCTGCGGATAACATTCCGGCGTATGCTCATGGACACATTTTTCCATCCACGTATAACACTCCCGGGTATGTTCATGGCTGCCCGCTCCTTTTCTCATTTCTGCTGCCAATACAGGCACAGAAACTAAAGAAAGCATCGTACAGATGCAGAGCAGTGCCGCATAGATCCGTTCTCTTTGTTTCTTTTGTTTTTCTGGCTTTCTCATTGATTTTCCCCCATTTCTATGGTATCTGTTTCCTTTTTCTGAACTTGATATAGAAAGCAGTGAGCACAACTGCCGCGGTAAAGGAAATGACCGCTTCCAGCACATATCCGCCCACAGCAGGATCGCCCCGTACATTCCCGCGGCATCCATCGGCTGGCTCTGCACCGTCCCTACCGTTCCCAGAAGAGACAAAAACAGCAGAGCGCACAGTGCCGACAGACTGCGAATGCTTCGCCGCGCCTGTCGGCGGCGAGATTCCACTATCCGCTCTTTTGCCAGCGCAACACGCTTTTGTGTATCGTACATGCACACAAAACCTCCTTTCTGAACACTCAGCTTAAGGGTCTTTCACTTATATAGGTACAAAAATCCGGAAAAACTCTCACCCGGGAAGCAGATTTTTCAAAAAAAAATGAGAGCTGCGTAAAAACAGCTCCCAAAAATCACAAAATAAAGTTATATTACGGTGTCAGACGGCGGGCGATCAGCTTTCCCGCTGCCAAAATCACTACAGGCAGAACATAGGCAGCATACTGCACTGCGCCGCCATAAGCGATCAGCAGATTATAGAGCGCGTGAAACGTGATGGCTGCTCCCAGCAGACCGCAGGTTCCGGCAATCTTCAGCCAGGTCCGCTGCCACACATACGCGAGGCCTCCGCCTACAATGGCTCCGCAGATCACATGCATCGCTCCTGTTCCGATCCCGGAAAAAAATAAAGGAAAAATGTCCGGCTCCATTTTGGATCAGGTAGCAGATATTTTCAAAGGTGGCAAAGGAAAGAGCTGTGATCACAGCGGAGATTTTGATCTGTTCCGTCTTTGGCTCAAATATCAGAAGATAAAAGAGCAGAGGCAGAAGCTTCATGACTTCCTCCACCACCGGGGCGATCTCCGCAGTGGCGGCAAAGGTATCCGCACCATAAAGTGCAGCGAAAAAGGTATTGATATAAGCGGAAAGAAGACACGCCCCCATTCCTACAAGGCAGAACAGAAAGAATTTTGTCTGCCGTTTTCCCATGCACAGGGCGGCGATCAGTAACGGCGATGCCATACAGATAAAAACATTTTCAATATACGTCATTCCTGCACCGCCTTTCCCATTGCCGGCAGCAAAGCGAGCAAGCAGCCTGCCAGCAGAAGATCAAACCAGCAGTATGGGCTGAAAATGGAATCTCCCGGCCAGAAGCAGCCAGAAGTCCAGAGGGCATATTCTAATGTCACATAGCAAAGGACCCATATATGAAAATATTTCATACTATTTGCAGTTCCCCTCTGCCTTCTGGCATAGGCAAGTCCCCGGATAGAAAAACAGGAAACAATGATCATCATACCGCACCAGAGCAGATTGGAGAGGATATCTCCAAATGTGCAGTAAAACATGCACAGCGGAACACCGATCAGGACGGCACTTAAGGCCTTCCTGCACGGAAATCTCCGTTCTTCTTCCGAAGAAAGCGTGTATTGCAGCATAGAAAGGAAAATGACACTTGCTACCCAGCCGAACTCTGACACATAAAAGACCTGCGGCGTTTTGGAAAATAAGAGCAGATACAGCGTCCAGTAGAGGGATCCAAGGAAGAAACAGCCATAAAAACAGGTCAGCAGGAAATACTCCTGTTTCCGGCTTTTCAGATACCGGATACCGCCCAGGAAAAAGCCTAACAGGGTAACCGCGGCTTGCAAGAGGTTACTGATGACTTCCATCTGTATTTTCCCCCTTTTGCTCCCCTGTCTGTTCTTCTTCGTTCAGTCTACGGGTGCGGAAACATAACACCGTCACGCACACGCCGAGAACAAAAGCGAGCAGTCCGACCACGATATATCCAAGTGCGGTGCTGCCGCCTAACATCGTCGCCGCTGTTTCAAAGCCAGAGGAAGTTCCCATCTCGATCCGGCTGACAGTATCAGGCATGGAAAGGGAAACACCTACGATCACCGCAAGACATGCGGCCACGCAGCAAACTGCTGCAGCCCATTCTCTCCGCAGTCTTTTTTTGTATTCTTTTTCCGCAATACGACGTTTTACTTCCGCAATCCGTTCCTCATTACTTCGCATTGGTAATTCCCTCCCGCTCCAGCAATCCACGCAGACGCGCTTTTCCCCGGTATACCATATTGGTGATCTGCTTCTCACTTTTTCCCATGACCTCAGCGGCCTGCCGATAGCTCATTCCCTCAAAATAGGTCAGATAAAGAGCTTCCCGGTAATCCGTCTTCAGCTCATCCATACAGATATGCAGGATCTGATCCCGTTCCTTTGTCCGAATGACCTCTTCCACCAACGTCTTTCCATCCGGCTCTTCCGTCAGGTCATCGAGGCTGAAGAAAAGCCGATGTCTGCTTTTATGGCGCAGAGCCATGTGCCGCGCTGCTTTATACAGATAAGCCTTAAGACCGCCGTCCTGGATGCGTGGCTTTTTTGTGAACAGATAGGAAAAGACTTCGATCATCAGGTCCTCCGCTTCGTGGACATCATGCAGATAGCCATTGATGTATAAGGTCAGCGGGTTACCGTATTTTCTCATTAAAGCCTCAAGTCCTGCTTCATCGCCGCGCAGATACTGTCTGTAAAGTTCTTCATCAATGACCATGCTGTTCATTTCCTTCTGTCTGAAATACTATACACAGTATATGTGGGCATCGGCATAATTTCAAGTCCTATTTTACTTCAAACTTCGCCCCGTGCTCCAGCTCATCCCCGTCCATATGATAGATCGCGTCGATAATATAATTCCGGTATGTTGCGTTCCCGTCCTGCGATGTCAGCCGTTCATGGGCGATCTCCCCTGCGAGTCCCATGGCACAGACTGCCGCTGCTGCCGCCTCAAGCGGATGCTCCTGATTTGCAGTCACAAATGCTGCTGTAAGAGCAGAAAGCTGGCAGCCGGTTCCCGTGATGGAGGACATCATCGGATGGCCATTGTAAATACAGTACGCTTTTTTTGCGTCCGCCACGAGATCAATAGCGCCTGTGACCGCGATCACAGCCCCTGTCCTCTCCGCAAATTTCTTCACGAATGCCACCACCTCATCAAGGTTCTCTTCGGTTACACGGTCTGCGATATCCGCATCCACGCCCTTTGTGGTCCCTGTTCCCACCGCAAGCGTCTTGATCTCAGAGATATTTCCGCGGATCACGGTGAATTTTACCGCTTTTAAGAGTTCGTTTGCCGTCGATGTCCGGAGTGTCGATGCCCCGACGCCCACCGGATCCAGCACTGCCGGGTGTCCCAGCTCATTGGCCCGCATTCCCGCGATCTTCATGGACTCTATGGTACGGCTGTTCAGCGTACCGATATTGATATTGAGGCCTGCGCAGATCGTCTGGATCTCTGCGACCTCCTCCTTGTCGTCCGCCATGATCGGGGATGCCCCGCAGGCCAGAACCATATTCGCGCAGTCATTCACCGTCACATAGTTCGTAATATTGTGGATCAGCGGGCTCTTCTCCCGCACCTGATCAAACATCTGTTTTAACATGCTTCTCTCTCCTCTACTGTCCCATTGCTTCCTGCATCCCTGCAAGGATATTGGCTTTCTTTAAGCTATAGATCAGCACACCGCTGATCACGGCACCTCCGGCAGTTGAAACAAGGAACGGGATCACATATGCGTAAAATGCCAGACCTGCCGCGCTCTTTCCCATAAGGAAGACCGCTACCGGATAGGCCGTGAGTCCGCCAAGAACAGAGGTTCCAAATACCTCACCGATCAGTGTCGCCGGAATATTCTGTGTCTTCTGATACACAAGCCCGCAGATCAGCGCGCCGAACATACTGCCCGGGAATGCCATCAGGCTTCCAAGTCCCAGAAGATTCCGGATCAGCGCCGCCGCGAATGCCGCGCCCAGTCCGTATCCCGGTCCCAAGAGGACCGCACAGAGAATATTCACCATATGCTGTACCGGGGAACACTTACTCCCGAATACCGGGAATGAAAATAAGCTTCCTGCCACTGCGACAGCACAGAAAACGGCTGCCACCGCTAATTTTTTCGTATTTGTCTGTTTCATGTTTTATTCCGCGTGACCGGTCCTTCCTTCGGACCGTCACACATTCCTCCTTTGAAAATTTTCCGCAGCCGCAAAGCTTCCCTGCGCAGCTGCATTTTTAGGAAACGTCTGTACGACAACAGCGCTTCCACAGGCGAAGTACCATGTACTCCACATAAAAATGTACAGTTCCCCTATCCGGATCACTGTATGGAAGGCGGTCGATGCTTACTGGCATCCTCTCACGCCGGAACACGGCTTCCCATCGCTGATCTCATACATGGCCCAGGGCGCTCCCCCTCGGCCCGCCGCCTGCTGGCGGATCCCGTTTTCTCCTTTCCCAAAGTATGGTTTTTGTTACTTTTTTTCTGCCACCTGTTTCGGAAACACAATGATCCCGAACTTTTTAAGTCAGATGACATAAAAACAGGAGACACCCATCGCGGCATGTCCCCTGTAAAAATTCACATCATGACTTCCTACGGCGGCATTATCCGCATCAGGTTAAAGGGTCGAAGTTCGATCACTTCCTCTCAGCCCGCCAACGAGCTCCCCTGTTTTTTGTAAGACTTATTATAGCGCATCTTCGAAAATTTGCAAGTAAAGAATTTCCTATTTTTCTTTTTCCTTCTTTATCCGCACGTCCTGATCCATCTGAGCTTTCGCCTTTCTCGCAACCTTCCCGGCCGTACTCATCGTACTGCCCCGGACGATCATTCCATTTCCAAAACGCCTGCGGATATCGTCGAACGCCTCATCTGCTTTCTTCTGTTTTTCCCGTTCATCAGGATTCTCAAACAGGGAGATCTGTCTGAAATCATCCGTTGTAAGATCTGTCAGCGCCATTCCGATCAGTCGCAGAGGCTCACACTTCCAACATTCATATAACAGTTTTTTCACCTGCGCAAAGATCTCATCCGTCACATCCGTGGGATCCTCAAAAGCTCTCTGATGTGACCTCGTCTTAAAATCCAGTGTCCGATAGGTCACCGCCACACAGCTGCACTTTTTCCCGTCTCTGCGCATCCTTGCAGCCACCACATCACACTGGGCAAGCAGAAGCGCCAGTGCCTGCTCATACGTCACAAGATCCTCTTCCACGGTCGTCTCCGCGCTGTAGCCCTTCGCTTCCTCCCGCTCCGCACGCACCGGGGAATCGTCGATGCCATTGGCATACCGGTAAAGCTGATGCCCGGCCTTTTCTCCCAGGATCCGCTTAAGCTCAGCTTCCCCGCTCCGCGCCATATCTCCAATGGTCTTAATTCCTTCCTGTAAAAGTCTCTGCTCCGATGCCTTTCCAAGGAACAGAAGATCCCGCACCGGAAGCGGCCACATTTTTTTCGGGATCTCAGGCGGAAAAAGCGTATGAACCTTATCCGGCTTTTCAAAATCCGATGCCATCTTCGCTAACAGCTTATTCGTTCCGATCCCGACATTCACCGTAAAGCCCAGCTCATCCCGGATCTTATCCTTGATCTCGTGAGCCACCGCCACCGGATCCGGATAGATCAGATGGGTACCGGTCATGTCGAGGAACACTTCATCGATTGAAAAGGACTCCATCGCAGGCGCATAGGACGCGCAGATCTCCTTAAACGCCCGGGAACATCTCTGGTACAGCGCAAAATCCCCCGGCACGCACACGAGATCCGGACATTTCCGCAGTGCCAGAGCCACAGGTTCCCCTGTTGTCACCCCGTACTTTTTCGCCGGAATCGATTTCGCCACAACGATGCTGCGCCTTAGCTTTGGGTCCCCGCCGATACAGGACGGGATCTCCCGAAGATCCGGCAGCCCCTCCTTTACACGCTTCGCCGCCTCCCAGGAGAGGAAGGCGCTGTTCACATCCACATGAAATATCAACCGTTCCATACTGTTTTCCTCATACCAGAACTTTCTGAGACTTCCGTCTCCTCATTCAGTCAGGCACTGCAAAGGAAACCTTTCTATAATCATGCCTCAGCTCATCCTGCCGCACTGCCTGCTCACGCGTTTTTTTCTCTCATGATCCAGAAAAACGTGCATGTAAATATAATTCCCTTTACGATCGACGTGGACGTAAGCGCCCACCAGATTCCGTCAAGCCCCATGATACCGCTAAGAACGATGGCAAGCGGTATTCTGGCACTCGTAAGCACAATACTGATCACGCTGCAGAGTCTCGTTTTTCCGAGTCCCGACAGTGCTCCGATCGTCGTCAGCTCCACGCACATAAATGCCTCGCTGAATCCAATGATCACGAGATAGCCCACAGCTGTCGCAACCGCCTTCGGCTCATGAAAGAAGATATCCGCGATCGCATTTGGGAAACAGATAAATACGGCGGAGACCAGCACTCCCCAGATTCCGACCGTCCACAGGGATACCTGATATCCTTTCCGGACGCGTTCTCTCTCCCCTGCTCCATAGTTCTGGGCCACAAACGCGTTTAACGCCGCCGCGAAGCCATCAGCCGTATTCCAGGAGATCGATTCGATCTGACCGCCGACCCTCTGCGTTGCCACTGCCTCCGCACCGTATCCGGACACCATTCGCGTCAGGATCATGGAAATTCCGCAGTACGCCATGCCCTGAATCGCGGTTGGAATTCCGATCCTGCAGATCCCCCTTAAAAATTCAGCAGGGATCTTCGCAAAGAGCCGGGTTCCTTTTAACACATTCTCCTTCTTCCGCGCAATGATCCCAAGGATCATGATACTCATCACGATCGCCTGGGCCGTCACCGTAGCGATCGCCGCCCCGGTTACACCAAGTCTCGGAAATGGCCCCGGTCCGAGGATCAGGACCGGATCCAAGATCATGTTTGTCATGAGTCCAATCAGATTTGCCATAAACGGCGTTTTTGAATCTCCCTGAGCCGTATAGAGTCCCGTCAGCGTCAACGTCAAAAATGAAAATACGATCAGTCCGCAGGCGATCTTTGTGTAGGCCAGCGCTGACGCCTGGGCTTCCGCATCCTCAAGTTTAAAAAATCCCACCATCTGGTTGACAAATATGAGACAGAGGACCGCATACGCGATTCCCATTGCCGCTGAAAGCTGCACTGCAGCCTGGGCAAATCCGTGGGCTTTTTCCCGGTCCCCGCGCCCAATACATTGTGCCACCTGAACCTGTCCGCCCATTCTCGCCATGGACGCCAGCCCCTGCGAAAGCCAGGTAAACATTCCCCCGACGCCGACTCCCGCTACTGCCTTTGATCCCAGAAGGCCGATCCACGCCATGTCCGTAATGTTGTAAAGCGTCCCCAGAAATGCCGATGCCATGATCGGGACAGCGAGCTTCACCAAGGTCTTCATAATAGGTCCCTTTGTTAAATTTCCTTCCATACCCCAAATTCCTCATATATTTTTTGATTGTCCAGTATTTCTATTATAGCTGATTTCTTCTACGATGCAAATATATCTTTTCCCTGTTTACATTCTACCATATCTCCCAATATACAGCAAACACTAGTTCTGTATCTTGATAAAAATTTTGGCACACCTGACTCATCAAAGTAACGAGAACGCGGTGTGCCATATTTCCTTAAGCAGTATACGTTTTCCTCTGAAATCTGAACCTATTTGACGCGATGCGGATATACATGTGGTTTTCTTCGATCACAGGTTTCACATCTTTCAGATATTCCGTTTTTTGTGTTCCTTTCCGGCTTTTTTAGGTTTTATGTGGAAACAGTGCGTACAAAAATAGGGCGCAAGTGATGGTAAGTTCACTTGCGCCCTGATCGGACTGGATATTTTATTTTGGAAGTCTCCACCTGTTAGCGGTGGAGAAAGGTCAAAAGGGGTATCTACCCATAAGCAGCCTCCCTTGCACCGCTATGGGAATGGAACAAAGCAGTAGAAGTTATTTGTGGTCAGTTATCTTCTCGCGCCATCTGCGCCAACTTCGTAGCCGTCCACTTTGGTGCTGACCGCCATAGAGCCGTCTGCGTAGAAGTAGTACCACTTGCCATCAATCTGCTTCCAGCCGCCGGAGAACATCTTACCGGTGGCCTTGTCCAGCCAGTACCATTTCTGGTCGTCGGAGAGCCAGCCTTTGACCGGCTCTCCGTCCTTGTAGTAACTCCATTCGCCGCTGTCATTTTGCTGCCAGCCGTTTGCGGACTGCGGGTCAATGACGATCTCCACAAACCGGTGCAGGACAGTAGCCGCCTCGGCGCGGGTGGCGCTGCCCTGCGGGTCAAACCGGTTGTTTTCCTTGCCGGAGAGAACGCCCGCCTGCTGCATCGCCTTGACCGCATCCTTTGCCCAGGAAGAAATCTGTGCGTTATCGGCAAAGGTCACAGCCTCCAGCGTTTTCGGGATGGAGTAACCCATCTTGTCAGCGTAGTTCTTCATAATTACTGCCATCTGCTCACGGGTGATATTGCTGTCCGGGGCAAAGGTGGTGGAAGTCGTACCGCTGACAATTCCCTTACTCACTGCCCAGTTGACATAGGGGGCATAGTAGGCATCGGCCTTTACATCGGTAAACTTTCTGGTCTGGTAATCCGCCGGATTGATTCCTGCCAGCCGTCCCAGAGCAGTAACAAACATTCCCCGTGTCAGGGTGGTGTTCGGGCTGAAGGTGGTTTCACTGGTGCCGGAGAACAGCCCGCGGCTGACCGTAAACAGGATGTGTTCCTTTGCCCAATGACCATTGATGTCGGTGAAGTTCGGAACCGGGTTCTTGTAGCCTACGCCATAGATACTAAAATGCTGTGCTTCAAAAATCACGGCTTTCTGGTCCGCGTCATAGCTGGACTTGGTGAGCCATTGTACCTTGCCGGTATCGTCCACATAAGCTGCATACAGGTTTCCGGCCTGTTCGTTTGCCGCCGGGGTATAGGGCAGTTTGACGGAAACCGTCTTGCCCTGCCAATCGGTGAGGGGCGCTTCCTTGCCATCAATCAGAGAGAACTCATAGACCGGTCTTGTTCCAATCGCCGCTTTTGCCTCAGCGGAAGTGACCGCTGCTTTGGAAACCCGCAGAATCAGATCCCCGCCCTTGGACTGGGCATTCAGCATCTTCAAGGTATCCAATGTAAATCCAAAAGAGGGCAGGCCGTTTGTAGTAATCTCAAACCGGCGTGCCTTCGCCGTCACCAGCTTGTCCAGCGTCTGTGCCTTGATGGTGATGGAAAGATTCTTTGCATCCGCCGCGTTCTGGATGGGAACCGTTACGGCAATGCCGTTGGCGGTGGTTCCATTTTTCTTCGCGTCAGCGGTGGCCTTGTTGATTGCGTCCTGTACGGCGTTGCCGTCAATGCTGGTATTTCCGTTTTTATCCGGTGTTATCGGCTTGGTCTGGCTGGTGGTAGGAATTTCCGGTTTGGTCTGATCCGGACGCTCTACAACCGTGGAGCCGCTGGAATCGCCGTTATCGGAAGAAGAACCACTACCGGAGGACGAGCCACCGCCAGAGGAACCGCCGCTGGAGGAACTGCCCCCGCCGCTACTGGTATTCCCGCCGCCATTGCCGCCTCCGGTATTACCGCCAGTGTTGCCCCCGCTGGGCTTGGTTGTGGCGGTCAGAGAGAGGGTAGCTGTGGCCTCGTTGTAGTCCGCATCGGCGGCTTTGGTCGCTT
>OBXM01001808.1_pt1 | contig 11565 bp, 7 predicted proteins | sample 1538141 | NCBI WGS metagenome assembly OBXM01 (sample SAMEA2580153, study PRJEB22360) | human gut metagenome | biome: human gut; feature: human-associated habitat; material: faeces | place: Denmark | collected 2008/2010 | reverse complement strand
ATAATTAGTCTTTTCCTTATGCCAAAAGGCACAATAATTACGTTGTAATGGCTTGTGATGGTGATAAAGTGGAATTCGTGTAATTCCAGTCGCAGGTGGTGGTAATGTTCCAACTGCTTCAATTGGCATAAATCCTCGATTACTTACAACCATTAAACGTCCCTCTTCTAAAGTATTAGCAAATAAAAATTGATTAGCAAAACCAAGTGTATTTTGATAAAAATCTTTTTCAACCTCTTGTTGTTCTTTGGTTGAAATTAAAATACAGGTATTTCTCTTTAAATCAGTAATTGTTAGAATATCCCGCTGACTTAATGGATGCCGACTTGAAATCTCAATATAACAATCACTATACAATAACTCATAATTGTAATAATCATCATTAAATGCTCGTCGTTGATCACTGATTACCAAATCAACTTGTCCAGAGCGTAAAAGATCATATAACTCCTCATGAGTTCCATTAACAATTGATAGTGATACCTCGGAATATGTTTTGCTAAATTTAGCGATTGCATGATGTAATTCTTGAGCTCCATAACATCTTAAATATCCTATCTTTAAAGATAACTCCTGATCTTGTCCGCGACGTACAGTTTCTCTCTTTAAATTATCTATTTCGCTTACCAGCTCCACTCCATGACGATAAAAATACTCACCAGCAGGAGTCAAGGTAAATTGTCGATTATTACGTTTGATCAAATCAACACCTAATTCCTGCTCTAATGCTTTAATTTGTTGGGAAATTGCAGATTGAGATATATAACATTGTTCAGCTGCTTCTGTAAAACTATTACACTCGACTACACTAATAAAATATTTCATTTGTTTCAACAACATATATTATCCTCCCAAAAAACTTGTATAAAAATTATATCATATTTTTTACAATTAAAGCTAGCTTAAGCTTTCGCCATTACTTTTAATTACTTTTTGATACCAATAAAATGACTCTTTGCAGCTTCTTTTTAATGTTCCTTTACCATTATCATCCATATCAACATAAATAAAACCATATCGTTTTTTCATTTCTCCAGTTCCCGCTGAAACTAAATCAATACATCCCCATGGTGTATACCCAATTAATTCTACTCCATCTTCATCTACAGCTTTTTTCATTTCAATAATATGTTCTCTTAAATAATCAATGCGATATTCATCATGGATTTTTCCATCTTCAGCAATTTGATCATTTGCACCTAAACCATTTTCAACGATAAATAATGGTTTTTGATAACGATCCCATAATAAATTTAAGGAAATTCTTAATCCTATCGGGTCAATTGGCCATTTCCACTCACTTTCTTTTAAGTAAGGATTTGCTGCCATTTTAATACCATTGCCTAATGTCATTTCGGCATCCTTGCGAGTTGTTACTACTCCAGAATTATAATAGCTAAAACCAATATAATCAACACAACCATTTTTTAAAATGGTTATCATCATCTTCTAAACTGTTAATCGTTATCCCTTGCTGTTTTAAAGAATTTACAATATAAGAAGGATAATATCCTCGACATTGAACATCACTGTAAAAATATTTTAATTTACGCGAAACATCTAATTCTAAAGCAACATCTCTAGGATTGCAAGTTTCACTATATGTAAGAATATTTGCCAACATCATCCCAATTTGATTATTTGAATCTATTTTATGTCCTAAAATAACTGCTTTTGCACTAGCAACGAAAATATGATGTAAGGCTTGATAGTAGCGAGCGGGGGTCATTTCATGTACTCCCAATGTATCATATCCCCTTAACAAATTAATTTCATTAAAAGTCATCCAATATTTTACTTTGCCCCGATAATATTTAAAAACAGTTTTGCAATATTGTATAAAATATTCAACAGTTTGCCGATTTAACCAGCCATTTTGATGATCAGCCAAATAAATTGGCATATCAAAATGATTAAGAGTAACAATTGGTTCTATTCCATATTTCAAACACTCGTCAAAAATATGATCATAGAAATCTAGACCTGCTTGATTAGGTGAGCTTTCATTTCCCCTAGGATAAATACGTGTCCATGATATTGACATTCTAAAACACTTAAAACCCATTTGAGCAAGTAAAGCAATATCATCTTCATAACGATGATAAAAATCCACTGCTCTATGACTTGGATAATACATTTTTTCATCAATAACACTTTGATAAGCTTGGGGAATTTTTTCACTACCATGTAAATAAACAATCTTACCATTAGAATCTAAAAAACTATGTTTTCGTTTTTTATTCATTGACCCATTTGTTTTAGTATCCGATGTCGCAAGACCACGTCCTCCTAAATTATAGCCACCTTCAAACTGGTTAGCAGCAGTAGCTCCACCCCATAAAAAATTATTTTTAAACATTTTTTATCCTCTTTTCTTAAAATTTTATATCTTCTAAAAACAAATCATTATACAATAATATTGAAAGGATGATTTTATGATTCAAACGAAACAAGAATTAATCAATCTACTTCCCACTATTTATCAAAATTTAAATACTCCACTATTTTTAATTTCTCCTGATTTAAAGATCATTGCTTCTCCAAAAAAATTTTTAAAATTAGAAATAAATTATTTTCAACAAATTTTCAATTTTACAATTATGAAACAGCATGAAATATATATTCACTTTCATCAAAATGCCACATATTTCTTTTTTTGTACTAAGCTAGATGAAATTCCTTATATTTGTGTAGGACCTATTTTTAATCGAAAAATAACAACCCAAGATTCACCTGCTGAGTACGAGTTATTTCAACATGTAATCTCATCGTATACGCTAGATGATTTCTTTAATCTCCCCAGCATTACTGTAGAAACAAAAAATCATTTTATTTTTATTTATCAAATAATTACTGGTAAAATTCTTGATTCTAAATTACTAAAAATTACTTTTAAAGGTTCTAAGGATAATCCTTTAAAACAAGAAAATTCTCTTGAAAAAGAAATCTTTCAAATTCGCGAAACACCTTTGCATGAATTTAGTTATACTTATGAACAAAAAATTCTAAATTATATTCAAAATGAGGATAGTACCAGTGCTAGAATCTTAATGATTGAACTGCTTCAAATCAAAGATGAACGTCATTTATCTAAAAATCAGCTTCAGTCAGCTAAATATAAAGTTGTTGCAGCTATCGCGGTATTTACTCGTGGAGTAATCAGTATCGGTGTTCCTGTCGATAAAGCTTATTCGTTAAGTGATGTGTATATTGTTAAAGTCGACCAGTCTAATACTATTAATCAACTTCACAAACTTATTTCTGACGCAATCATTGATTTTACACAATTAGTTAAACGTTATCGAAATATTCAAAATCCCTATTGGGTAAAAATTTGCAAAAACTATATTTCTCATAATTTACATAAGAATATTACTTTATTAGATTTAGCCAAGGTAACAGAGATGAATACTACTTACTTATCAACCCAATTCAAAAAAACAACCGGTCAATCAATTAAACAATACATTAATCATAAAAAAATCCAAGAAGCTCAATTTTTAATTAAAAACTCTCAATACTCTTTAGCTCAAATTGCTGATATTTTACAATTCTCAAGTCAAAGTCACTTTAATAAAGTTTTTAAACAAATTGTTGGAAAAAGCCCTATTCAATATAAAAATAGTTAAACGATGAAAGTTTATCTCTCATCGTTTTTTCTTAAATAGTGAAGATAAGCGCCTACCATATTAGCATCATTACAGTACTTGCACTTAACGATCTCTGGCTGAGGAAATGGAATAGGCAATGATTGATAAAATCGTTTTACTGCCGTCTTAATTCCATCAATAAAAATTTGATTTTCACTAACTCCACCCCCTATACAAATGCGTTGTGGATCTAGGATACATTGAATATTATGAAGCTGCCAAATCACATCATCACAATAGTCATCAAAAAGCTCACAGCTAATCAAATCACCTGTTTTGATCCAATCAAAGATCAATCTGCCATCATCCGTTTTAACACCTTTAGCAGCTGCTATTTTATCAATTAGGTTTTTAATACTACCCAATGCTCCAAAAAGATGATGATTAGTTACATCACTGATTCTATGTGCAAAAATCATACTAACTTCGCCGCTAATCAAATGACTTCCTTTAAAAATATCACCATTAATAATAATTCCACCACCTACCCCAGTTCCAAAAGTAAGTACTAAACCATTTTGAATGCCTTGCATATTTCCTTGTTCAAGTTCTGCAATGGCTGCACACCGAGCATCGTTTTCAGCCTGAATAGGCAAATTAAAATAATTTTCCCATTCTTTCAAAGCACAGTGATCGTTATATCTTAGACTCCCACCCGCATAAATATACTGCCGATAAACATCGATGACCCCTGGCAACGAAAAGGCAATTCCTTCAATATTGCTCATTTTATCTAAAACTGCTTTAATTGCTTTTAAGAAACTTTCTTGACTATCTTGAGGAGTTGGTATTTTGCCAGCTTGCGTTATTTTACCATCAATCATCAGGCAATGTTTAATAAATGTACCACCGACATCAAAAACTGCTATATTCATAAATCTTCTCCATCAGTAGCAATAACTTTCTTATACCAGGCAAATGATTTTTTCTTACTACGTTTTAATGTTCCATTTCCCTGATCATCACGATCAACATAGATAAAACCATAACGTTTTTTCATTTCTCCAGTCCCTGCAGAGACAAGATCAATACATCCCCAGGGTGTATAGCCAATTACGTCAACACCATCTTCAAGAATAGCACTTTTCATTTCTTTAATATGTTCTTTTAAATAAGTAATCCGATAATCATCTTCAACATAGCCATTCTCATCCACCTGGTCATCATATCCGAGGCCATTTTCAACAATAAATAACGGGATTTCATAACGCTCATAAAATCGATTTAAGATATATCGTAATCCTTTGGCATCAATTTGCCAGCCCCATTCACTAGTCGGTAAATATGGATTTTTAACCCCGGAAACTATATTTCCAGCTGTTGTTTCAACATTAGTATCCGTTGATGCAGCCGATGAAGAATAATATGAAAATCCAACAAAGTCAACACAACCTTCTTTCAAACTTTTTAAATCATCCGGCTTTACTTCAATTTTTAAATCTATTTTTTGTATTAGTTTTTTTACATAATTAGGATAATGTCCACGAACTTGTATATCGCTAAACGCAAATGTTCCATAACGCATTTTTTCTTCAGCTAATAGCACATCTTCAGGTTTTGCTGTAAGAGGATACTTGATCAAAGTTAATACCATGCATCCAATCATATTTTTTGAATCAATTTGATGTCCCAATTTAACAGCTTTCGCACTAGCAACAAACTGGTGATGTGCAGCCTGAAAACTTCGTTGTTTAAAATCTGCTTGTTCACGGCCAATAATTCCTGCGACTTCCGGCATAAAAATAACTGAATTAATTTCATTAAAAGTCATCCAATATTTAACTTTACCACTATATCGTTTATAAATTACTTCACAAAAATTCAAATAAAAATCAATTAACTTACGATTAGCCCAGCCACCATATTGCTTAGCTAAATATAACGGCATTTCATAATGAGAAATAGTTACAACCGGCTCCATTCCTCGTTTAATCATCTCATCAAATAAATCATCATAATATTTTAAACCTAATTCATTAGGAAGCTTTTCATCACCATTAGGGAAAATACGGCTCCAAGCGATTGAGGTCCTAAAACATTTGAAACCCATTTCTTCAAATAAAGCTAAGTCTTCTTTATATTTATGGTAAAAATCTATCCCCTCATGATTAGGATAATAAATTCCTTTTTTAATCCCATCTGTAAACTGTCGTGAAACATCTTTGCTGGCACTAGTCGCAATATCCATTAAAGATAACCCCTTACCATCGGCATCATATGCTCCTTCAGCCTGATTTGCAGCAATTGCACCTCCCCATAAAAAATCTTTACTTAACTTACTCAATTTTTCCACCAACTTTCGCTAATTGCTCTTCTTCGTAGGCTTTCTTATCAGCAATTCTAAAAAATGGATAATACATTAAAGTATTTACTACCAATAAAATTAGTACCATGATCAATAATGAAATTCCTCCTGCTAAAAATGCTTTTACAAAAAATGGAGTTGTCCATGGTAATAATGACATAGCCGGATTGTATGTAAATGTAAAAATTTGGGTTGCAAACAAACCAATAAAGCCCATTACAACATTACAGAAAACCATTGGAATAAAGAAAACAGGATTCAACATTACTGGCATCCCAAAAATCAATGGTTCATTGATATTAAACAAATTAGGAATAAAAGCTAATTTTAGCATCTTCTTATATCTCTCACTTCTCGCTGTAAACATCGATAAACATAATCCAAGTGTATTACCATTACCGCCAAAAGATGCAAACAGTGAAACTAAAGTGATTGTTAAATAAGTTAATGGTTTTCCTGCTTGAGCATCAGCAATATTTGTCATAATTAGTGTCATTTGTAATGGTACAAATGCACTATATACCGTATTTGGATGAATTCCAAAGAACCATAATAAATTAGCAACAAAATATAATAAGAAGATTGTCGGTAATGATAATCCAATTTTAATAATGAAGGCTCCAATTGTTTGATCGAAAAAACTTAAGAAATTTCCAAATGGAGTATAACCAAAACCAACTCGAACTACGAAAGCAAAAGTAACTATGATCATTGATATAAAAATTGGTTCAAAAGATTCACTAACCATTGGTGGAACCCCTTCTGGCATTTTAAATTTTAATCCTTTACCAGCTAAATAATGAAACAAATGTCCTACGATAATAGCAAAAATCAAAGCCACTAAAATCCCTGTACCGCTTAAATAGGTTATATCAAAAGCTGTTATATCCCCTTCAACTCCAGCTACTGTTTGAGGAATTATAATCAGGAAACTTAATAATGATAAAATTCCACAAGATAAAGCATTATCGCCTTTTCTTTTGGCAAAAGAATGAGCAACTGTAAATGAAACATATAAAGCTAAAATATTTAAACTAGCATTTGAAATAGCATCAAAATGTACTTTAAGACCAACGTTTGTTAACCAATCCGAATAACCAGTAAAGGGTAAATTCCCCAAAATAACAAATATACATACTCCAAAAGTGACAGGCCCAGTTCTCATAAACCCCTCTGCTACAGACTGAATTGTATCATTCTCACTCATCTTCTTAGCGATTGGTCCAATAAATCTATTCAATAATTTCTCTAACTTTTCCATATATTCTCCTTATTTTTTTTGAAATACGTATTTCATTCTATCGACAATTATCATTATAGAGATTAAAAAATATTGATTTAATAAATATTTTTGTTTTTTTATATTTTTTATCACTTGATTATTATACTTTTCAATAAATACAAAAATAAAAGAGTTTCTTGTTAAGGAAACTCTTTTAAATCCTATTCACTTCTTAAAGCTGTTACAGGATCTTCTAATGCTGCTTTCTTAGACGGAATCAAACCACCTAGCAAAGTCAACAAGACACTTAATACAATTAGAATAATTGCTCCCATGATTGGTAATGTTGCACTAACACTAGTATTACCAGCTATTTCATGAATTAATGCATTCCCCGGAATAAGTAGAATCAAAGTTATCCCTATTCCTAATACTCCAGCTAGTAATCCAATAATAAAAGTTTCTGCATTAAAGACTTGTGAAATATTTTTCTTAGAAGCACCAATCGCTCTTAAAATTCCAATTTCTTTTTTTCGCTCTAGAACACTAATATAAGTGATAACTCCTATCATAATAGAAGATACTACTAATGAAATAGCGACAAAAGCAATTAATACATAACTAATCACATTTATAATATCTGTAACTGAAGACATTAATGTCCCAACATAATCAGTATATGAAATTACTTTATCCTCATCAATCTTTTTAATATTTTCATTATAACTATCTAAAATATTGATTACTTCCTGTTTCGTTTCAAAATCCTTAGGATAAATATTTATTGCACTAGGCTTATCAAAATCAGCATATCCTAGATTTTTAAGATTCCCCTCATATGAAGAAGACTCAGTGGTCATTAATGACATCATTAATTCTGAGAGCTCTTCTTCATTCATATTCATTTTTATCGCTTGGGCAAAAACACTTGTATCAATCTTTATCGCATCTTGCATACTATTAGCAAGATTTCCCATTTGCTCAGTTATTTGTGTACTTATTTGTTGTTGTAATGATTTAGTGATCGTTTCGGTATATTGAGTCATTACTGTTTGCATTTGCCTTTCCAACTGAGCTTGAAACTGTTCAGTTGCCCCACTTGACTGGAGAAGTTTGATCATCTCATCCTGCATTAATTTTTGAGCCTGATCAGTTTGTAAAAATGCCATAAAGTATTCATTCATTTTAGTTGGATCGATTAATCCATTATCTTTTAAATATTGTTGAAACTGTGTCATAACTGCCTGCGTAAAACTCTCAATATTCTCTTTAGGAATATCGACTTTCATATTAGCAAAAATGTTATCCATATTAATACTCGGTAAAGAAGCTGAATCCAGTTTAATCTGACTTAAATCTAAATCTCCCATATCAAAAGAAAGTTTATTTTGATCAAATGAAAAAGCTTTCTTCATCATCTCTCCATCGACAGTAAATAAAGAGTTCATATCTAATTGATTGCTATTTTTATCACTGAATTCTTTTCCTGTAAAAACATCAATATTAGGATTACTTATTTGTTTATTAACAATCTCACTTGAAGCTGCCTGCTCAATTACATGATTAGTTAACGCTGCAGGATATCCAATTCCAGATTGTAACATCGTTGCGCTGGCAGAATCTTTAGGCTGTACAATTCCAACGATTTTAATATTCTCGCCATTTTGAATCAGATTTTTCATATAATTTTCATCATCAGTTTTATCTTTATAAACATTATATTTACTATCATATTGATAATAATCTGAGGCATTAACAAGTTTAAACTCTATTCCTAAAATATCTTTATAAGAATATGACTTAATATCTGTAGGCACATTAACGGTTTCTTCTTTTGAAAACTGTTCAATCATTTTATCAAGTTCTGAATAATCACGTAAGCCTAAAGTATAAAGCATAAAATCGTTAATATTTCCATTTTTAGTTAACACTAGAACACATTCATTATAATTCTTTGGCCAATTTCCAGCTTTAATATCATATTGATCTTCATAAAGGCTTGTATTACTTGGCATTTGATAAAATACATCCGTACTCATCATCGAAGACATTAGGCTATTTGAATTGGCTGATGAGCCTAGTCCTAATGATGAAAATGACTTATCAGGATTTACTTGACGAATTAAATCAGTATTAGTACTGTAAATTTGTGGCGCAACATTATAAGTATATTCAATTGAATTAGTATTCTCTTTGATATTACTTTTTCCACTATCAAGATACTTCTTTAATGAAGTCAAATCATTAGAACCTATTTTCGAGAACATATTTGTAATCATTTGTGATACATGTATTTTAGTATCATCTTTTTCCTCATTATTCTGATTAGGCTGTGTATCAGTCATCATTGACGTTATATCAAAACCTGTACTTTGAATCTGTAATGGATACTCTGAAAGAGTTTCTTCTTCAATTGACTGTATATATTGATTAACCCCATTTGAAAGTGAAAGAATTAAGGCAATTCCAATAATTCCAATTGAACCTGCAAATGAAGTTAAAATCGTTCGTGCCTTTTTTGTACGAAGATTGTTAAAACTTAACAACAGTGATGTTAAAAAAGACATTGATGATTTCCCCATATTTTCATGTCTTGGAACTTCTAGTTTATCTGAACTAACTTCATAAGGATTAGAATCACTGCGAATGATTCCATCTCGTAATTCTACAATTCTAGTTGCATAAGCTTCGGCTAGTTCAGGATTATGAGTAACCATAACTACCAAACGATCCCGGGCAACTTCTTTGAGTAATTCCATTACTTGAACACTGGTTTCACTATCAAGCGCCCCTGTTGGTTCATCTGCTAAAAGTATATCCGGATCATTTACTAATGCTCGAGCAATCGCGACTCGCTGCATTTGTCCCCCAGACATCTGATTAGGTCGTTTATGAAGATGTTCTCCGAGTCCAACTTCCTTTAAAGCATCAATTGCTCGTTTACGTCGCTCATTCTTGGAAATTCCTGAAATTGTTAATGCTAATTCAACATTAGCTAAAACTGTTTGATGGGGAATTAGGTTATAACTTTGAAAAACAAAGCCAATTGTATGATTACGATATGAATCCCAATCACGATCTTTATATCGCTTTGTTGAAATACCATTAATAATTAAATCTCCACTGTCATAACGATCTAAACCGCCAATTATATTTAAAAGTGTTGTTTTTCCAGAACCACTAGGTCCAAGAATTGCAACAAATTCATTATCACGAAGATTTAACGAAATACCATTTAATGCTATTTGATGTAAATCTCCAGTAATATATTCCTTAGTTATCTTCTGTATTTGAAGCATATGATTTTCTCCTTTTTCAATAATAAGTAAATTCTACTCCTCTTAAATAAACTGAAGATTAACAAAAATATTTTCAATAAAAAGTTTATATCAACATAATTACTAAAGTTAATTAAAAGAAAAAAGAATCCAAATAAATTAATCCTAAATCATTAATACTATATATTTCTATAATTATACCACTTAGAGTCGTTATAAAGTTAAAGAAATAATATTTTTTCTTTAACATATATTAAAAATACTATTGTCATTCCAATTTAATTTATTTTATAAAAAAAGATCATATCTTAATGATATAATCTTTATTGATAATATTTTTGATAATAACGAATCCGCAAAATATCAAAAATCATCATAATTTGATAATTAAATTGCAAACCATCAAATTTACCAAGAACATGCGCAAAATAATCAGCACAAACATTCTCATAATCACGATATGCCAGATTTTGTGTAATTAGAACCAAATAAGCATCACAAATATTTTGTGGCTTTAATTTTTTTACATTTCTTTCCATCATTCTACCAGTTGCTGTAATAAAGAAGACAACATCGTCATCACTAAACTCAAAATTCAAATCAAAATGATGATACTCAACAACTTCTTTTCCCAATGAAATTAAATCTGTCTGGAAATCAACTGCTACACTACTTGGATATAGCGCTCCAAGAATAACAATTCTCTGCTTATTAAAAATCAATTCACAAAGTTCATCAATCCACTGTATAAATTCTTCCTTAGAATAATCAGTATTTACATGCTCAAGGAAATCATTTATATCAGTGTTTAACATCCGCGCATGAATTTGTTCAAGACGTCCCTGATGATCGGCTAAAAGACGTTCTTTAAATTCATCAAAACTATGTATTCCAAAATGTTGACAAAAGTCCAAGAGTTCTTCTTGACTGCATTTTGCTGCATCAATAAATGATACCATAGTATGATTTTCTATCAATGTATAATTTTTAATTATAAAATTACCAATCCTATACATATGATCATCATCTAAACACCCATTTAAATATTTTAAAATCCGTGAAATCATTAATTCCATTATTATTCCTACCTCCTTTTATCAAACATTAAAT
>OBXM01001806.1_pt1 | contig 11573 bp, 11 predicted proteins | sample 1538141 | NCBI WGS metagenome assembly OBXM01 (sample SAMEA2580153, study PRJEB22360) | human gut metagenome | biome: human gut; feature: human-associated habitat; material: faeces | place: Denmark | collected 2008/2010 | reverse complement strand
AAACCAGCCGATACACATTTTTTATTCATGATATAGCTGATAATATCGAGGTCATGACAGGATTTTGCCAAAATCACCGGGCTGGAAATTTTTTCGTTTCGGAATACGCCCCGCACATAGGAGTGAGCAAAATGCCAATTTGCTACATTCTCTGTCAACTGGAAGTTTAAAATATCTCCAATCTCGCCGCTCTCGACAATCTCTTTGATTTTCTCAAAAAATGGAGCATAACGCAGAACGTGACAAACCATAAAAATTAATTTTTTATTTTTTGCGGTTTCTACCAATTCTCTGCATTCGGCCTCACTGGGCGAAATGGGTTTTTCCAATAGGATATGATATCCCAGCTCCATGGCTTTCATGGTGGATTCATAATGAATCAAATCTGTTGTGGCATTAATAACAGCATCGGCAAATTTAGGCTTTGATAAAACCGTTTGCCAGTCTTGATACAAATTCTCTTTCGGAATTTCATAAGCCTGTGCAAGTTTCTCCAGTCGGCTTGTGTTTGGGTCTGCCAATCCGGCAATTTCAACCCCATTTTCGTAGCAATATCTTGCGTAAACATTACCTCGGCCGCCCGCACCTAAAATAATTACTTTCATAAAAGTTACCTCTGTTCTATCAAAAATCGTAAAGCCTTTGCTTATTTTGTTTCTGTTTTACACCAATGTTGTTTTGGAGGCGGAGTCTTTATCCAAGTAGAGATGAAAATCCGGATGTGTTTTTAACATAGTTGCAGGAATTTCATTGGTCAAATCATTTTCCAGCGTTTTTTGAATGGCATTTGCTTTTGCGGCATAAGGCACACAGGAAAGAATGGTTTTGCACTGCATAATTTGATAAACACTCATAGAAACAGCCTGATTCGGCACATCATCCATGGTAGCAAACCAACCTTCTCCCATCTGCTGTTTTTTGCAGTCGTCATCTAAATTAACAATCAAATAGGCTTCCTTGGTATCAAAATCGGCGGGCGGGTCGTTAAAAGCAATATGTGCATTTTCACCGATTCCAATTAAGCCTAAATCAATTTCTTCTTTGCGAATGGCCTCAGTAAGCTCGGCAATATGTGCCTTTACATCCCCATCAGGACTGACCAAATATGCTTTTTTTATATTGATGTGATTCAAAAAACGCTCTTTCAAGTATTTTCTAAAACTGGCTGGGTGAGATTCAGGCAAATCGATATATTCATCTAAATGAAACATCTCTACCTTTGTCCAATCAATATCTACTTTGAGAAGAGCCTCAATGGTATCAAATTGTGATGCACCTGTCGACATCAAAATCCGTGCTTTTCCTTTTTCGCTGATGGCTTTGTTCAAAACTTCAGCCGTAAATTCAGCCGCCGCTTGACCCAATTTTTTTGAATCCTCAAATACTTTAATGTCCATGAATGAAATGACCTCCATAATTTATCAAATGCTAGTTATGCAATATCATTAAAATAATGACATATTTCTTTTAGATTATACCAATTCTTTCTACACCTTTACTTTAATAGAATTGTGTTATATAATCTAGACAGTTGCTCTATATTGCTTTTCATTTGATAAGGAGTTTTATATTTATGGATAATCCCTATCTGAATCAGACGTTTAAAGAGGACATTATTGTAAATCGAAGCACAATTTCCGAAAACAGCACCACAAAATGGAATCATTATCATAATTATTATGAACTATATTTTTTTATTGGAAACAATATGCAGTACTTTATCGACAACAATGTTTATGATATTGAATGCTATAATATTGTACTGGTTGACACCTTATGTCTGCATAGAACTTTATACACAAAACATTCCAAAGGGGAACGAATTTTGGTTCTTATCAATCCCAATATATTTTTGCAGATAAAAAATTCCAATATCAAAGATAGAATTGAACAGCTCTTTAAAAATAAGATTGTTCGCTTCGATAATCCCATTATTTTACAACACACCATGGATAGTTTAAATCGCCTGATTTATCATGCCAACTCACCTGAATCCACCTGGAAACGGGAAAAATCTCTTTTTGTGCTTACGGAACTGCTGCTTTCTTTTTTGGAACTTCCTCCCAAATGCTTTGAATATGAGAAAAATGAACCAAGCAATCCCAAGGAAAAACATGTCTATAATATTATCGATTATCTCACAAACCATTACAGTGATAACATCACTTTAGAAAAACTTTCTTCCGAATTTTATATTGACAAACATTATCTTTGCCATATTTTTAAAGAAATTACAGGTCTAACAGTGATAGGCTTTTTAAATACCAAACGCCTGTCTGAGGCTGAACGCATGCTCTTATATACCAATCTCAGCATTACCCAAATTTGCCAAAATATTGGGTTTAACAGCATGAGTTATTTTATCAAACTTTTTCGAAACAATTATCATTGTTCACCCTCTGAATTTAGAAAAAGAATTATTGAATAACCCAGTTACTGCAAAAAGCTATAATTAAAAAAGGAATCACTTCTCGAGAAACAATTTTCAGAAAATCAATTTCTTGAGAAGTGATTGTATTCAATTATAAATCAGCACAAATCCGGATGAGGAATGCATAATTTTATCGGAAACCAACCACTGGGCACCGAATGCGGAAGTTCTTCTCCACGCTGAGAAAACAGTAAGCCGGTTGCCTCCAACTGTGAAAGTGAGAAATGCGCTTGATTTGGCAAAATATCTTCTCTTTTTTCCACCCTGACATCTTTTCCATAAATCTTTATGGACAGCACCCCATATTCTTGTATATGCAAATTAAGCGTTCCCTCTTGAAGAGGATTTAAGAGGTGTTTTTTGCGAAGCAGTGTCTGTACTACATGCTCAAAATCCAGAATACAATAGGCCTGTTCCCCAAAAACACTATAGCTTTCACATAGGGAACTGAGTTCAGCGGATAAATCCATTTGATAGGGTCCTACTTTAAAAATAATGGATTTAATTAAATCAGATTCATCTAAGCTCATTTTACCGGCAAGCCCAAACAACGCCTTGACAATTTCTTTGATATTCTCCCCGCTTTTAAGATAGAACTCCTCCACAATGAGGATATTATCACGAAAACAACAAGTCAAATAGCCCAAAAATTGATTTTCCTTCACAATCGCATAAGGCTGATTCTTCCATGACTGCAAGACAGCCAAAAATTCATCTTCCTTTCGGATACAGCCAAAAGACTGTTTTATGGATTCATCATACAGGCAAAATGCTTGGGGTATCCATTGGGGATTCTCCTCCAACTTAAAAAATGTATATTTCCCTGTTATATCAGTTGAAACAGCATGGCGGATATTGGTGGCTGTCACTTGAATATTTTTCAGATGACCCGCCGGCTCATATCCAAAGTATTCATACCGCTGCCGCTGACCGCCCAGAACTGCAAAGTCACATTTTTCCGCTATCATATCCTCATGAATGCGGTTCATTAAAGCTTTCATATATCCTTTTCCACGGGCGTCAGGGTCTACCGAAACCATTCCAATAACCTTTGCCTTGAAAACATCACCTTCCCCGGCGGCAACCGTAAGCGGCACCGCATAAATTAAGGCCTCTATGCGATGATTTTCTTTTATCATATAGGCATATTTTTCATAATCTGTATTTGGTAAAAACAATTTGGGCAGCATGGTCTTAAAATCATGCGGACGGCTGTTCTTACTAAAGACATAATCGATGAACCGTAAGATTTCCTTCCGCTCCTTCGGAGTACCCCTTACAATCTCAATGGTTTGCCCTGCTCTATTTTTCATGGATAAGACTCCTCTTTTAAAAACTTAAGCATAATATTATCACCTAAGATTCATTTTTTCAAGAAATATTTTTATATTTCTTTCTTTATTTTAAAGATTTACAGAAATTTTCTCCATACTAATTTTGGATTTTTCAGAAAAGGGTATAAAAAAACAACCGCTTTAAAAGCCGTTGTTTTTTTAATATACAATAATCTGTTAAAAAAAGACTACTTTATTTTGTTCGGCAGATTCAAAGATAGCTTCCATCAGCTTCATTAGTTGTCTTTGCTCCTCATGTGTTACAATCGGTTCTGCCTCACCGTTGACAACAGCGGCGATATTGCGGTAATAATCTTTGATATCGCAGGATACTTTTTCAATCGGCAGTGTTTCAATCGTTTCAGGAGTTCTGGGTGCCATCGTTTTTGTAAGACCGGCGGCGGTAACAATCGGCACAGCGTCATGCCCTTCTTTACAGGTAGCAATGACTGTTTTACCGTTCATATCCCAATCTTCGATGACAGAAGTGCCATTTAAACCTAAGATATACCAACGCGGTAAATTGATAAAGTTACTGGTACCAACCTCTACTGTAAACACCAAACCATCTTCATAGGTAAACATAGCGGTAAAACCATCATCAACCTCTTCATTGGTAACATTGGAGAGTACGGCATAAACAGAAACCGGCATTTTGCCCATCATCATATTCATTTGGTCCAGCAAGTGAACGCCCCAGTCTAAAACCATGCCGCCGCCTTGCTTTTTAGTGTTTCTCCAGTCACCTGGAATCCCTCTTGAGCCATGGACACGAGATTGAATCTCAAACACTCTGCCCAGTTTGCCGGATTTAACGATTTTTTCAGCTGTTCTGAAATCTTCATCCCAACGGCGGTTTTGGTGAACCGTGAAAAGAGAACCCGTTCTGTTGGAAGCGGCAATCATTCTCTCTAAAATCTCGGTAGACATGGTTACCGGTTTTTCACAAACAACCGCTTTACCGGCTTCCATTGCCTTAATACACACTTCTTCATGTACGTCATTGGGGATAGCAACAGTGACAACGTCCACATTTTTATCAGCCAGCAAGTCTTCAAAGGTATCATATGCATGGATACCGGCCTCCCTGGCGGCCTCATTTCTTGCGGGCAAAATATCATAGACACCTACTAATTTTACCTCTGGAATTTCCTGCAATTTTTTGGTATGCCAGCCTCCCATGCCGCCATAACCAACAACTGCTACGTTTACAACTCGACTCATTTTTAAACTCCTCCTAATATGCAGTGAATCCTCACTTAATAACATAGAAGCCAGCAACTGGCTCCACAGACTAATGTAAACCTTATTTTAGTATTTGTCAATAAAAAAGCGAAAGTTTATACTGCTTTTTCGCATTTATTTTATATTCCCTTCCATGAAAGTAAAACTTGCTTTATCTCTCTGTTGCCACAAAAAAGAGGGCAATGGTACCGGGGCCCGCATGGGCACCGATAATCGGACCAATCACATTGATTTCAAAAGCTTTTACACCGATTTTATTTTGAATTTGTTCTTTTACGTACAATGCATCTTCCAAACAATTACCGTGGCTGATAAAAACCACTTGATTTTGTGGATCAATGGCCGTTTCCTGCATTTTTTTCACCAGTGTATCCAAAGAAGCTCTTCTGCCTCTGACTTTGCTGACGGGAATTAAATGTCCTTCATTATCCACATGCAAAACCGGTTTAATACTCAGCATGGTACCGATAAAGGCCGCACCTGCCGAAACACGTCCGCCGCGTTTTAGATGATTCAGGTCATCCACTGTAAACCAATGGGCGATATGCAAAGCGTTGGCTTTGAGCCAAGCATAAGTTTCCTCCAAAGAAAACCCCTCGCGCTTTTTTTGTACTGCTAAATAGACCAGCAGACCTTCTCCCAAAGAAGCACAGAGAGAATCAAAAACCATGATATTTCTTTCCGGATATTTTTGAGCAAGTTCTTTTTGAGCGATAAATGCACTTTGACAAGTACCGCTCAGTCCTGATGAAAAAGCAATATATAAAATATTCTGGCCCTTTTGAAGCACCGGCTCAAAATAGTCGATAAATTCTTCTGAATTGACTTGTGCCGTACTGACTTTTTCACCCTTTTTCAATTTTTGATAAAAATCCTCGGTCGAAATTGTTTTTTGATTTAAGGAGCCAAAGTAAGTTTTACCATCCATTATAAAAGACAGCGGCACCACTGTGACATCAAGCTGATCAGCTAACTCCTGCGTTAAATCACAGGTCGAATCCGTCATAATTACATAATCGCCCACTTGTTTTCTCCTTTATATACTTTATATACTTCAATATGTAATGAATTTGTGCCTATTATACACAAGTTCATCCAGAATGTAAATCGGTAAAATAACAAAGAATCTATTCTTAATTTTGCTGAATGTGTCTGCGCCTATCCAAATGATTTTGTAAAATAACTGTTGCGGCAACCGCATCTACGGTGGCTTTTCGTTTTTTTCCTCTTGTGTTGGTTTCATTTAGATAGTTATGGGCGGTTATTGTCGTTCCTCTTTCATCGCAGAACTCTACGGCAAGCCCTGTTTTTTCCGCCAATAGAGCACCCGTTTCTCTGGCAGACTGCGCACTCTCGCCCTCACTGCCATCCATATTTTTCGGCAATCCCACCACTATGGATTCCACTTGGTTTTCCTTCGCTTTTTCGGCGATTAAATTGACTAAGACTTCTCTTCTTCTCTCTGTAATGACACAAAGCGGCACTGCCAGCATTTCTAAACGGTCACAAATTGCCAAACCTGTTCTGGCTTTTCCTAAGTCCACGCCTAAAATCACCATGGGCGAATTCCTCCCGTCAGCTCTGTGACGGATTCAATGTTATTTTGGTCAAGATACTCTTCCAATCCTTTGGTAATTTTTTGGGCAATATAGGGGTCTGTAAAAATAGCCGTACCGATTTGCAGGGCAGACGCACCTGCCAACAGCATCTCAACAGCGTCTTGCCAAGAGGCTATGCCGCCCAATCCAATAATCGGAATTTTTACCTTCTGAGCTGCCTGCCAAACCATACGCAGTGCCACAGGGAATACAGCGGGGCCGGAAAGACCGCCCGTATTATTGCGGATAATCGGCCGGCGGGAATGAATGTCAATTCTCATGCCCGTCAAAGTATTGATGAGAGAAATAGCATCTGCCCCTGCCTGTTCAGCGGCGATTGCCACCTCACCAATATCGCTGACATTCGGCGAAAGTTTTACGATTAATGGCTTTTGGCATACTTTTCTTACTGCCTCGGTAATCCCAAAAACGCCCTCGGCACTTGTTCCGAACTGTACGCCGCCCTTCTTCACATTGGGGCAGGAAATATTCAGTTCCACCATGTCCACAGCGGTACTGTTCAGCATTTCCGCCACTGCACAGTAATCTTCGTACTCATTCCCGGCAATATTGGCAATAATGCGCAGATTCTGCTTTTCAAGCCACGGTAAATCCTCTTTGATAAAATGTTCAATCCCCGGATTCTGCAATCCCACGGCATTGAGCATACCGCTCGGGGTTTCGGTAATTCTGGGGGCAGGGTTGCCCTGTCTTGGTTCTCTTGTTGTTCCCTTGCAGGAAATGCCTCCAAAAGCAGAAATCGGGTACATTTCACCATATTCACGGCCAAAACCAAAGGCCCCCGACGCCGCTATCAAAGGATTATGAAATTCTACTCCTGCTATCTTTACTTTTAAATCAGCCATGGGCATGACCTTCCTTTCTTCGGTTAAAGGTGACTGCAATGGAGTTTTCTCACCTTATTTCTGGGGAGCAAATTCCACCACTTTTTTATAATCAAACACTGGTCCGTCTTTACAAACGTGAGCGTTATACAGATTTCCTTCTTCATCCTGCAAAGCACAGGCACAGCCTAAGCAAGCCCCTACCCCACAGGCCATACGTTCTTCTAAAGAGATATAGCAGGGGATTCCCCACTGCTCTGCCAGGCGGCAAACCGCTTTTAGCATAGGAGCAGGGCCGCAGGCATATATCACCTCGGGTTTATCCGCTTTCACCATATCGGTTACCAATCCATGATAACCGGCTGAACCGTCATCGGTGGCAATCAGCACTTTTGAGCCGCAGGCGGCAAAGTCTTTTTCCAAGATGACAGAGTCTGCATTTCTAAAACCCAACGCTGTCACACTGTTTTCTTTATAATATTGAGCCAATCCCAACAAAGGCGGCGTACCGATTCCGCCGCCCACCAGCAAAGCTTTTTTGTCTTTTTCAAACAACGGAAATCCTTTTCCAAGCGGAGCTAAAATATCTAAAGACTCACCCTCCTGCACCGTGGCAAGGTCGGCTGTTCCTGCCCCTCGAATTTGAAAGACAAAGCGCAAAGTTTTCTTTTCTCTATCAATTTCACAAATAGAAATGGGGCGGCGCAGAGTTTTACCCGTCACTTTAATATGGCCGAATTGCCCTACCTGTGCTTGTTGTGTCAGTTCACCGGCGTCCACGACAAAGTCAAAAAAACCATTTTGAAGCTCTGTCTTTTTGAGCAGCTTACATTCCCTTACATCATATTTTTTCATATCGTCAACCTTTCTCTTAAATAGGAAGACAAATTCTGCCGACTTCTGCCATGATTTCATCTCTCATACGGATAGCCTCACGACGTGCCGCTGCGGCAAAATCAGTTTCATCGCATTTTTCTTTCTGCCAAGCACACAAAATACCACGAGAAGAATTCACAATTGCCCCCAAACCATTTTCATCAAAGGCAGGCTTTACATCTTTTGCACCACCGCCTTGTGCGCCGTATCCCGGCACCAAAAAGAAGGTATGCGGCATTTTTACACGCAGTTCACCGAGTTGTTCCGGATAGGTCGCTCCCACAACTGCTCCTACTCCGGAATATCCATACTTTCCGGCTAGAGATTGCCCCCAATTCTCACACATTTCGCCCATAGACTCATACACGGTTTTTCCGTCTGGTAATTTTTTATCCTGCAATTCTCCCGAAGACGGATTTGAGGTTTTAACCAACACGAAGATACCTTTGTCCTCTTTCTGGCAAACCTCTAACAAAGGTTGAATGCCGTCCGAACCCAAATAACCGTTCACGGTAAGGCTATCTCCGTCAAAAGCGGCTATACTTTGTCCCTCAACTTCTGTTTTCCCGAGGTGAGCGGTGGCATAGGCTGTCATGGTAGGACCGATATCATTGCGTTTGCCGTCTGTAATTATATACATTCCTTTTTCTTTGGCATAGGCAATTGTTTCGGTAAGTGCTCTCATACCCTGCCAGCCATACATTTCATAATAGCCCGCCTGCGGTTTTACCGCCGGTACAATATCGCACAAAACATCAATCAAGGCTTTATTAAAAGTGAGAAGCGCCTGTGCCGCCCCCTCCAAATTTTTACCGTATTTAGCATAGCTTTCTTCCTTGATAAAAGAAGGGATATAGTCCAGTTTAGGGTCTAAGCCGGCTACACTGGGGTTTTGCATTTCCATGATATTTTCGAGCAGTTTATCCATTGCCATAGTGAGATTTCCTTTCTATTCCTTGCTGATACAATTTAATTTTAAGTTTTATAAAAAAACCATTCATTTATTTTTCATCTTCATATACTTTTCTGCCGCGGAAAATGGTGTATTTGACCTTACCCTTTAATTTCATCCCTTTAAAAGGGGTATTTTTGCTTTTTCCATGCAGTTTATTTTCGTCGACAATCCACTGTTCATTTTCGTCAAACAGCACCAAATTGGCAAGCTTGCCAACCGCTAATTCTCCGGCAGGAATTTTCAGGATTTCAGCCGGATTCACACTCATTTTGCGTATAATTTCAGGAACAGTAAGGATACCGTCCAAAGCCGTCAGCGTAGCTGATAAAGAGGTTTCCATACCAATCGAACCATTGGGAGAATGTATAAAATCTGATTTTTCCTGTGGAGTATGAGGTGCATGGTCTGTGGCAATTGCGTCAATGGTTCCGTCTTTGAGTGCCTGAATCAAGGCCTGTCTGTCTTCATCCGTACGCAAGGGCGGATTCATTTTAAAATCAGCGTCCTTACGGCGTATCTCTTCCTCTGTCAGCATTAAATAATGCGGTGCTGTTTCAGCGGTAATCGATAGTCCACGACGTTTGGCATCTCGAATAAACTCCACCGAGCCTTTTGTGCTGACATGGCAGATATGCAAGGGCGCATTCACAGCGGCGGCAGCGGCAATTTCTCGTGCCGTTCCGCAGTCTTCCACCGCACGGTGGTTGCCGAACAATCCCAGTTCCTTTGACACATTTCCCTCATTGATACAGATATCACCGATAGCCGTTAAATCTTCACAGTGTGACACAACAATCATGCCGAGCTGTTGAGCCGCCTGCAAAGCCTCCAAAAGGTGAAGTGTACTTAAAACAGGGCGCCCGTCATCACTGAGGGCAATGGCGCCGGCTTCTTTCAGGGCTTTAAAATCACACATCTCTTTGCCTTGAATCCCCTTTGTAATGCAGGCGGTGGTATAAACGTCTGCATCGGCGGTCTTGGCTTTATCCAAAATATAGTGTACCGTTTCGGGGGAATCAACCGCAGGATTGGTATTAGGCATGGCCAGCACAGCGGTTACGCCGCCCGCTGCCGCCGCACGACAGCCCGAATGAATATCCTCTTTATCGGTATAGCCGGGGTCACGCAGATGAACATGCATGTCCACCAAGCCGGGGGCGGCGATAAAATGATTGGCATCAATGACTCCGGATGCTTTGGACAAATATTCAAACAGGTCTTCTGCAATGGCAGCAATTTTTTCGCCCTCGATATAAATATCCCCCACAAAATCCTCGTTTCTTGCGGGATTGACTATCCTCGCGCGCTTAATCAAAATGCTCATCTTTGATTCCCTCCTAAAAATAATTCTTCTAACTTCCATTTGGTCAAGGACAACAATTCTCTGCCGTAGTAAGCCGGAAACATCAAAGGGTCTGTTTCTGCCGGCAGACTATAAGCTTTCAGCCCCATATCTTTTGCCAATTTCATGGCACGAAACATATGAAACTCCTGTGTCACAATGGCAAACTCCGTGCCGAGATTCTCTTCTTTCGCTACTTGTGCGGCATAAAGCATATTTTCTCGCGTGTTGCGTGATTTTGTTTCGATAAAAACTCTTTTGGGATTTAACCCCCAATCCGTCAACTGCTTTTTTTCAGCGATAGACTCCGCAACCGGTTCATTATCCCCTTGCCCGCCTGTGGCAATGCATTTGCTCTCAGGGTGCTTTTCCAAATAATCATACGCTGCCTTCACGCGTTTTTTCAGGCTGATACTAAGCTCTCCATTTTCAAACACTCTTGCTCCCAGTACAATAATATGAGCGTTTTCAGGTGGTTTTTTAGAAACAGCAGAAAACATGAGTATCGTAAGATAGCCCGACCAAAGCAAACCAAGGATAAAACCGAAGGACAGCAAACGAATCCAGACCAATTTCCAACCTCCTTTTTCTGCTATTTTGCGATACCATAAAAGTAAAAACAAGCCCAATAAACAAATAAACTCACCGAATATGGTGCCTGTTGTCAATACCTTGCCGCGAACCACAGGAATAAAGAACCATATCATTCCCAAAGCACATAAAACAATGCCGATATACTTTAAATCTTTCTTTAGCTTTTGCATTCCTAAATTGCCTCATTCATTTTGTTTGCTTTATTATACACTATTCAAGGTGTATAAAACAACTTCTAAAACGAATCTTCTAAGGATTGTCTTATGTTGGTTGCTCCTGCCGTTCATATATCTCTGCATCTTTTTGAAATTGATTTCATTTTATTCGCTTACTAGTTTTCCATATTTTTTATT
>OBXM01001804.1_pt1 | contig 11592 bp, 10 predicted proteins | sample 1538141 | NCBI WGS metagenome assembly OBXM01 (sample SAMEA2580153, study PRJEB22360) | human gut metagenome | biome: human gut; feature: human-associated habitat; material: faeces | place: Denmark | collected 2008/2010 | reverse complement strand
AAAGGAGGCATGCCCTCGTCGCAGCCGTTCACTTTCGCGAAGCAGCGGCTGGCGAAGCGGCAGCCCGGCGGCGGGTCGATGGGCGAGGGCACGTCGCCTTCCAGGATGATGCGCTCCTTCTTGGCGGCGGGGTCGACCGACGGGATGGCCGACAGCAGCGCCTGCGTGTACGGCGACAGCGGGTCGGCGTACAGCGCGTTCTTGGGGGCGATCTCCATCATCTTGCCCAGGTACATGACGCCCACGCGGTCGGACACGTGCTTCACCACGTTCAGGCCGTGCGCGATGAACAGGTACGTCAGGCCGAACTGCTCTTTCAGCTCGTCCAGCAGGTTCAGCACCTGCGCCTGGATGGACACGTCCAGCGCCGACACGGGCTCGTCGCACACGATGAGCTTCGGGTTCACGGCTAGGGCGCGCGCGATGCCCACGCGCTGGCGCTGGCCGCCCGAGAACTCGTGGGGATAGCGGTTGCGCATGTAGTTCGCCAGGCCCACGCGCTCTAACAGCTCGTTCACGCGATCCTCCACCTGGTCTTTCGGCAGGATGTTGTTCGTGATGATGGGCTCGGCGATGATGTCGCCGATGCGCATGCGCGGGTTGAGCGACGCGTAGGGATCCTGGAAGATCAGCTGGATGTCTTTGCAGTACTGCTTGCGCTCGGCCGGCTTCATCGCCGTCAGCTCTTTGCCGTCGAAGACGATTTTGCCCGACGTGGGCTTCAGCAGGTTCACCAGCATCTTGCCTACGGTGGTTTTGCCGCAGCCCGATTCGCCCACCAGGCCGAACGCCTCTCCCTTGCGGATTTGGAAGCTCACGTCGTCCACGGCCTGCACGTAGGAGGTCGCCTTGCCGAAGAAGTTCGTGTCTGCGGCGAAACGCTTCGTGAGGTGCTGGACGTCGAGCAGGATGTCCTGCTCGACCGCGCCCGCTTGCGCGGACGCGGTCGCGTTGCTCGCGGTGTTCTCGCTCATCGGCTCGCCTCCTCTTCCTTCTCGATCTCCTCGATCTCCGCCTCGCGCAGATCTTCGGCAGCCAACAGCGCCTCGGCGGTCTCCACCTCGCGCGCCGCTTCGACGTCGGCCAGCGCCTCGGCCTCGGCTCGGGCGATGGCTTCCTCGCTCTTCACTTCTCCGTCGGCGCTCTCGTACAGGAAGCAGCGCACCTTATGGCCGTCGACGTCCACAAGCTCGGGAACCTTCGTGCGGCAGATGTCCATGCAGGAGTCGCAGCGGTCTGAGAAATGGCAGCCCGGCGGCATCTCCAACGGGTTCGGCACCATGCCCTTGATCATGTACAGGCGCTTCGAATCGTCGTCCTCCAGGCGGGGGATGGACTTCAGCAGGCCCAGCGTGTAGGGGTGCATCGGGTGGTCGAACAGCGTGCGCACCTCGGCTTCCTCCACCACCTGGCCGCAGTACATGACCACCACGCGGTCGGCCGTCTCCGACACCACGCCCAGATCGTGCGTGATCAGCAGCACGGCCATGCCCGTGTCGTCGCGCAGGCGGCGCAGCAGATCGAGGATTTGCGCCTGGATGGTCACGTCGAGGGCCGTCGTCGGCTCGTCGGCGATGAGCAGCTTCGGGTTGCAGGCCAGCGCCATGGCGATCATCACGCGCTGGCGCATGCCGCCCGACATCTGGTGCGGGTAGTCGTTGATGCGTGCCTCGGGGCTGGGGATGCCCACTTTGCGCAACAGGTCGACGGCACGGTCCTTCGCCTCGGCCTTCGACACTTTCTCGTGGGTGCGGATGGCCTCCACGATCTGGTTGCCCACGCGGTACACCGGGTTGAGCGAGGTCATGGGCTCCTGGAAGATCATCGCCATGTCGTTGCCGCGCAGTTCGCGGTACTGCTTCTCGGACAGGGTTGCGAGGTCCTTGCCTTCGAACTCCAGGGAGCCGCCGGCCACGTGTCCCGGCTCGGCCAAAAGACCCATGATGGACAGGCTGGTCACGGACTTGCCGGAACCCGACTCGCCCACGATCGCCAGGATCTCGCCTTGATCCACGTCGAAGCTCACGTCTTCGACGGCGCGGACGATGCCCTTCTTGACGGGGAACTCCGTTGAGAGGTTCTTCACCGAAAGAAGCACGGGATCACCTCTTCCTTGCTTTGGGGTCGAGACCGTCGCGCACGCCGTCGCCCAGGAGGTTGAACGCGAGCACGGTCAGCGTGATGGCCAGGCCGGGGAATATCATGAGCCAAGGCGCGCGGAACAGCTCCTTCGACGTGCGGCGGCGGGCGGCTGCACGCCCAAGCCGAGGAAGCCGAGGGCGGCTGCGTCGAGGATGGCCGTGGAGATGCCCAGCGTGGCGCGGACGATGATGGACGGCAGCACGTTGGGAAGCACGTGCTTGAACACGATCTTGAAGTTGGAATCGCCGATGACGCGCGCGGCGGCCACGTAATCGTTCTCCTTGATGGAGAGGATCTCGGAGCGCACGATGCGCGCGTATTCGGGGATGGCCACCAATCCGATGGCCACGACCGCCTTTTCGATGCCGGGCCCGAGCGCCGCCATGATGGCGATGGCCAGAAGGATGGAGGGGATGGCCAGCATCATGTCCATGATGCGCATGATGACGGTGTCCCACTTGCCGCCCTTGTAGCCGGCGATGGAGCCCAGGATGACGCCCACGGTGAGCGAGATGGCCACGGCGGCCAGGCCCACGGTCAGCGTGATCTGCGTGCCCACGAGCACGCGGCAGAAGATGTCGCGGCCCTGGATGTCGGTGCCGAACCAGTGCTGCGCCGAGGGCCCCAGCAGCGATTCGCCGAGGTTCTGCGCGTACGGGTCGTAGGGCAGGATGCCGGGCGCCAGCTTCGTGACGATGGCGATGGCGGCCAGGATCAGGATGAAGATGCCGCTGACGAGCGACGCCTTGTTGGACACGATGCCCGCGAACACGTCTTTCCAGATGCTCTCGTGCTTCTCCTTGACCGGTTGGCCGTTCAGCAGCGCGGCATCGCCGGCCGGCTCCGTGGCGAGCAGCTTGTTCTTCGCCATGCGGATCACCCCTCTTCCTTCGCGCCGTACTTGATGCGGGGATCGAGGTAGGCGTACACGATGTCGACGACGAGGTTCATGATGACGAAGATGACCGCCACCAGAAGCACGATGCCCTGGACGACGGGGAAGTCGCTCTTCAGCACGCAGTCGACGGCGAACTTGCCGATGCCGGGCCATGCGAACACCGTCTCGGTGAGCAGCGCGCCGCCCAAGAGGCTTCCGAACTGCAGGCCGATGACCGTGGACACGGGCAGCATGGCGTTGCGCAGCGCGTGCTTGATGTTGACGGAGCCCTTCGACAGGCCTTTGGCGCGCGCGGTGCGGATGTAGTCGGCGTTCAGCGTCTCCAGCATGCTGGAGCGCGTCATGCGCGTGATGATGGCCATGGAGTACAGCGACAGCGCCAACGTGGGCAGGATGAGGTGCACCAGCACGTCGGCGAGGCCGGCCCAGTTGCCCTGCATGATGGTGTCGAGAATGAAGAATCCGGTTCCTCCCGACGGTTGCAGGAGGGGCGACACGCGGCCGCTCGACGGCAGCCAGTGCAGGATGCCCGAGAACAGCAGGATAAGCAGGATGCCCGACCAGAAGATGGGCATCGATACGCCGACGAGCGCGATGAGCATGCTCACGTTGTCGGCCGCCTTGTTCTTCTTCACTGCCGCCAGCACGCCCAAGGCCACGCCGACGATCGACGCCACGATGATGGCGCAGATAGCCAGCTCGGCGGTGGCGGGGAAACGCGCCGCGATCTCGGCCGTGACCGGCTGGTGGGTGTAGTACGACGTGCCCAGATTGCCTTGGAGCGCGCCGACGATGAAGTTGATGTACTGCAGCCAGATGGGATCGTCCAGCCCGTTGTCGGCGCGCCATGCCGCCATCGCCTCGGTCGTTGCGTGCTCGCCCAGAACCACCGGAGCCGGGTCCGGGGCCAACACGCGTGTGATGAGAAAGATGATGACTGTCACACCCAGCAAAACGGGAATCACCATGAGGATTCGTTTGAGGATGTATTTGAGCAACTGCTGCTCCTTTCTTTACCGGGATCCGTCCGGGCGGCGTGTCGGCGCCGAGCGAACAGGAATGAAGCCGGAGGCAGTGCCTTCGGCTTCGAGCGCGCGTCCGGTTTCGCCCGAACGTGCAGTCGTGGATCGAAAAAGATCGCATGACAGTGTAGCGCACTTGCTCTCGTTTGACGGCAAGAACGCCATGCCGAGCGGTAATAGAACCCAAAAAAGGGGCCGCTCGACGCCGAGCGGCCCCGTCCGCGCGAAGCGAGAGGCTTACGCTTCCTTGGATACGCCCTTGAAGAAGGCAACGCCCGTCGGATGGTAGTAGAAGTCCTTGACCTTCGGGTTGATGCCCAGCAGGTTCTTGGAGTGGGAGATCAGCACCCACGGCTGCTTCTCGGCAACCATCTCCTCGCACTTGAGGTAGATGGCGTCGCGTTCATCGCCGTCGGGCGTGTCGACGCCCTGAGCGATGAGGGCCTTGTACTCGTCGTCCTGGAAGTGCGCCACGTTCATGGACCAGTTCGTGTCGGCCAAGAGGTTCATGAAGTTGTCCGGATCGCCGTTGTCGCCCGTCCAGCCGTAGAAGCAGATGTCGTAGGGATCGGTCTGCACCTTGGTCTTGTAGGTGGTCCAGTCGTACTCGGTGATGCTCACGTCGACGCCTACCTCGGACAGGTAGCCTTGGATCATGTTGGCCAGCTGGCTGCCGCCCTTCTGGTTGTAGGGGCGCGCGGTGGTGTACGTGATGCACTGCAGCGAGGTGATGCCCTTGTCGGCCAGGGTCTTCTTGGCGGCCTCGGGGTCGTACGCCGTCTGCTTGACGTCCTTGGCGTACGGGGCCATCCAGGTGGGCATGACCGAGTTGGCCACGGTGGCGTAGTCGCCGTAGATGGCCTGCACCATCTCTTCGACGTTGATGGCCTGGGCGACGGCCTTGCGCACTTCCTGGTCGGTGCACTGGCCGGTCTCGGTGTTGAACGCCATGTAGTTGATGGTCATGCCGTCCTCGGAGAACAGCTCGAAGCCGTTGCTGGTCACCTGGTCGGCCGACGAGGGGTCGACGCTCGAGATGATGTCGCACTCGCCGTTCATGAGCGAGGTCAGGCGCGTGTTGCCCTCGGCGATGATCTTGAACACGAGGTTCTTGACCTTCGGGGCTTCTCCCCAGTACTCGTCGTTAGCCACGAGGGTGACCGAAGCGCCCTTCGTCCAGTCGACGAACTTGTAGGGACCCGTGCCCTTGGGCTCGGCGATGGGCTGGCCGGGGGTGGCGGCATCGATTGCCGCAGGGGACACGATGGGGGAGGCCAGCGCCATGGCCAGGTTCTTCAGGAACGGGGTGGACGCGGCGCGCAGGGTGATCTTCACGGTGGTGGGATCGACGGCCTCGACGGTTTCGACGCCGTTGCCCGCCTCCTTCTCGCCGAACACGAACGACGCATAGGGCATGTCGGAGTTGCGGTTGGGCTCGAGCTGACGCTCGATGGACTTCTTCACGGCTTCCGCGTTGAACTCGGCGCCGTCGTGGAACTTGACGCCTTCGCGCAGCTTGATGGTGTACACCTTGCCGTCGTCCGAGATCTCGGGCAGATCGACTGCCAGGCACGGGGCGACCTTCGCATCCTTGGCGCCGTACTGGTACAGGCCTTCGTGGATGTTGCAGCTGACCACTGCGGACTCGCCGTCGTCGAAGTACGCCGGGTCGAGCGCGCGCGGATCGGCCGTGAGGCTGTACGTGATGGCGTCGGCCGCGCCGCCGCCCGTCGTGTCGCCGGCCGAGTTCACGCCGCCGCTGCAGCCCGCCATGCTCACCAGGCCGAAACCTGCGGCAGACACGCCGAGCAGCTCGACGAACTGGCGTCTGCTGAACGTGTTCTTGCTTTCTTCCATTTGTCGTTCTCCTTCCCTCGCACCCCGCGTCGAACGGGGCCCTCCAGCGAGTCGTGCGACTTTGCTGACGCTTTCGCGCATGCTAGCAAAAAAGCGTATCAACATACTCTAGTGCAATAAAGCACTGTGTACCAGGTAATTTACCCCATGGAAACAAATATCGGCCGTCTGCGGCGCGAAAAACCGCCCAAAGGCGCCTGCGGCAGCGCAACAGGCGGGCGCAAGCGGCACGATTATCGGCGCATTCGGGCCAAAATCGCGCTTTGCATTTCGCTGCGCGGCGCGCTATACTGGCGGGCGTACCCGGAAACCGAGCATGAAAGGCTCCCCTTTGCAACCTGTCGCCAACATCGTTTGCGCTGCCAGCGTCCTCGCGACGCCGGGTATCGGCGCATGGTGGTGGAGCAGAACGCATTAATCCCGGGTCCCCTGGCTTCTGTTCACGCACACATACTTATCAGAAGAGCCCTCGGAGATCCGGGGGCTCTTTTCGTGCGAGCTGCACGAACCGAAGCCGACTGCGAACATCCGCGGCGGGCAAGCCGCGGGACCGACCGATTGGAAAGGAAACGACCATGACCGAACAAGCACCGCATCGTCTGTACCTGCGCGAAGACCAGATCCCGACGCAGTGGTACAACCTGCGGGCCGACATGCCGGAGAAGCCGGAGCCCATCCGGCTGCCGAACGGCCAGGTCGCGCGCCCCGAGGATCTGGCTTCCGTGTTCTGCGACGAGCTGGTGCGCCAGGAGCTGGACGACGACACGGCCTACGTCGACATCCCCGAACCGGTGCTGGAGATGTACCGCATCTACCGCCCGTCGCCCTTGTGCCGCGCGTACAACCTGGAGAAGGCCCTCGGCACGCCCGCCAAGATCTACTACAAGTTCGAGGGCAACAACACGTCCGGCTCGCACAAGCTGAACTCGGCCATCGCCCAGGCTTATTACGCGAAGGCCCAGGATCTCGACGGCATCACCACCGAGACGGGTGCGGGCCAGTGGGGCACGGCGCTCGCCGAGGCGTCGGCGCATTTCGGGCTCAATCTGGACGTGTTCATGGTGAAGTGCTCCTACGAGCAGAAGCCGTTCCGCCGCAACATCATGGAGACGTTCGATGCGCACGTGACGCCCTCGCCGTCCGATACCACCGAGATCGGCCGCAAGATGCTCGCCGAACATCCCGACTCCTCGGGCTCGCTGGGCACGGCCATCTCCGAGGCCGTGGAACGCGCGCTCAACATTCCCGGCAACAAGGGCCGCTACACGCTGGGGTCGGTGCTTAACCAGGTGGTGCTGCACCAGTCGGTCATCGGCTTGGAGAGCTACGCCGCCTTCGAGGAGCTGGGCGAGTACCCCGACGTGGTCATCGGCTGCGCGGGCGGCGGCTCGAACCTGGCCGGCCTCGTGGCTCCCTTCATGCGCGACAAGATCAAGGGCGTGCGTCCCGACACGCGCTTCGTGGCCGTCGAGCCCGCCAGCTGCCCCTCGCTCACGCGCGGGCGCTACGCCTACGATTTCGCCGACACGGGCCGCACCTGCCCGATGGCCAAGATGTACACGCTGGGCAACGCCCGCGCAGCCGCGCTGGGCAACGCCTTCCTGCCCAGCCCCGACCACGCCGGCGGCTTGCGCTACCACGGCATGAGCCCCATCGTGTCGAAGCTGAAGCACGACGGCTACATGGATGCCGTCGCCGTGAAGCAGACCGACGTGTTCGCCGCCGCCGTCGAGTTCGCGCGCCTCGAAACCATCCTGCCGGCCCCCGAGAGCGCGCACGCCATCTTCCAGGCCATGGAGGAGGCTCGCCGCTGCGCCGAGACGGGCGAGGAGAAGACGATTCTGTTCGGCCTCACGGGCACGGGGTATTTCGATATGAAAGCCTACGACGCCTACAACCGCGGTGAGATGAGCGACCATGTTCCCACCGACGAGGAGCTGGAGGTCGGCTTCGCCAGCATCCCGCACATCGAGGGCGTGCAGTAGGCGCGCGCCCTGCGGGCTTCGGGCCCCGCAGCCTATGCGTTGCGGGGCCCGGGTGCTACTATGGTTCCATGAGCCTTTTCCAAGCCGAGGACATAACCGCCTCCTACCTGCGCGCCGGCGTGCGCACGACGTTGTTGTCGGGCGCGAGCTTTTCGCTCGAAGCCGGCGGCGTGTACGACCTCGTGGGGCCGTCCGGGTCGGGGAAGTCCACGCTTTTGCGCGTGTGCGCCCGCATGCTGGCGCGCGACGGCGGGGAGCCCGCAACGCGAGGGCGCCCCGCCCGCCCCGTTCGCGCCGGTGCAATGGCGCCGCCGCGTGTGCCTTGTGCCGCAGCAGCCGGCGCTCGTCGGCGGCACCGTGCGCGACAACCTGCTGCTTCCCTGGACGCTTTCCGTGAACGCGGGCTCGGCGCCGCCGGCCGACGGCGATCTCGAGCGCCTGCTGGAGGCGGCGGACTTGCACGACGTGGAGCTCGGCCGCAACGCGGCGCAGCTGTCGGGCGGCCAAGCCGCGCGCGTCGCGCTGCTGCGCGCGTTCGCCACGCGGTCGCTCGTCGACGATCGCATGGCCTGTCTGCGCATCCGACACCGCGCTGCCGACGGCGTGGCCTGCGGCACCTTCTCGCTGCGCGACGGGGCGCTGTCGTACGCGTCGCGCGCCGACGCCGACGGGGAAGGGACGCGCTCGTGAGCGGGGGCGTCGTCGACATCGGCTACGTCGAGCTGTTCTCCGCGAGCGCCCTCATGCTGGTGGCCGGGCTCGTATCGTGGAAGTTGGAGCTCGGCCAGACGAGGCGCATCGTCGTGTCGTCGGTGCGCTGCTTCATGCAGCTTTTGGCCGCGGGGTTCCTGCTGACGTACCTGTTCGAGTTCCAAACCTGGTGGCTCGTCGCGCTCGTGCTGGCCGCCATGGTGATAGCCGCCACCCAGATAGCCGTGTCGCGGGTGAAGAGCCGCATACCCGGGCTCGTCCCCTCCGTGTTCGTGTCGCTGTTCGTGTCGTCGTTGGTCGTCGGGTTCATCGTGGTGGAGGGCGTCGTGCGCGCCGACCCGTGGTTCCACGCGCGGCAGGTGGTTCCCATCGTGGGCATGATCATGGGAAACGCCATGGCCGCGGTGGCGGTGGCCATCGACAGGCTGTTCTCGGACCTCGATGCGCGCGCAAGCGAGATGTTCTCTCTCACGGCCCTGGGCGCCACGCCGCGCGAGGCCGCCGCGCCTTCGCTCAAGGCCGCCATCGGGGCGGGCATGACGCCTGTGCTGGCGAACATGTCGGCGGCGGGCATCGTGACGTTCCCCGGCATGATGACCGGCCAGCTGCTGGCGGGAGCCGATCCTCTGTCGGCGGCGAAGTACCAGATCGTCGTCATGCTCATGCTGTCGGCCGCCAACACCGTCGCCATCGTGACGGCCTGCTTCATGACGTACCGCAAGCGCTTCGCGCCCGATGGATATTATTTGGACGAGGGCATACGCTAGGATAATCATCTATAATCGCATTGACGTGAAAGGACGATCCGTGGTTGCAGGCGAACCCAAGTTTTCCCATATTACCGTGACGCCCGACGACGAGGACGACGTCGTCATCCAGGCGGGAGCGCGCCCGACGCGGCCCGCTGATCCCGCCCCCGCATCGCCGTGCGAAGAGGAGCCGGCGCCCGAGCCCGAGCCCGCTGCGGCGAACGGCTCCTCGACCGACGAGGACGCGCGGCCGAAGCGCGAGAAGGCCGGGAACGAGGGCTATCGGGAAACCACGATGGACGATCTCAAAGCTGCCCCGATGCCGCTTGCGCAGAAGGTCGTGCTTGCGCTCGCCGCGGTGGGCGTGGTCGCGATCGTCGCGTGGTACCTGTTCTTGCGCTAGCGCCCCCGTTCCACCTGTCAGGAAGGTTCAACGATGCCCAAACATGCTCCCAACGTACCCAAAGGCACCCCCTCCGACCGCTCCGACGAGCGCATCGGCCTCACCGAGGCCTTCTCGCCCGTGGGCGACGCGCAGGCGCCCGTCGACGGATCGGACGAGCGCATCGGCTTGACCGAGGCGTTCTCCCCGGTGGGCGACGGCGCGCATGCCGGCGGTTTCAGCTATCGGGGCGACAACGACGACGAGTACCCTGATGCCATCGAGGCTCTTGAGCCGGTTGACGCTCCTCCGCTCCTGTTCGGCGACGATACCGTAGCCGCGGAGCCCGAGGAGCCCCAGGGGCGTCACGGAAAGCAGAAGAAGGAAAAGAAGCAGAAGCAGCAGATCCCCGCCTATCAGCGCAAATCGCGGCGCATGCGCCGCGTGCTCATCGCCATCGTGGTGCTGCTGATCCTGTTGATCGGCGCGCTGGGATACTTCGCATGGCAGTGGTTCGAGGAAAGCCAGCTGATCGCGACGCAGCAGACCCAAGAGCAGCAGAGCTCGCAGGAAGTGGGTTCCATGCAGACCGACGAAACGAAGGACGCCACCACCGCCACCGCTAAGAAGACGAACGTTCCTAACCTGGCTGCCGTGCTGGGCATGACGAAGGACGAGGCCATCGCCGCGCTCAAGCACGGCGCCACCGAGACGACCTCGAAGGAAGTGAACGAAGAGGGCAATCCCGTCAAGACGAACGTGACGGTGGCCCTTACCGACGAGCCGGCCGACACGCGCTCCGGCACGCCGACGGTGTACCTCGGTCTCAACGAGGACGGTGCGGTCGTGCAGGCGGGCTACTCCGCGGCCACCGCGTCGCTGGGCTACGGCTCGCTCAGTTTCGTCGACGCGGTGAAGAACGAGGGCATCATCGAGAAGACGCTGCAGGAGGCGGGCGTCAATGTGCCTGCGGGCTCGGCGCAGCTTCCCGCCGACAAAACCGAATACTCCGAATACGCGAGCGACGGCACTACGCTCGTCAAGGAATCGTACTCGTTCTCCGGCACGGTCGATCTGAACGGAGCCGCGCACGAATGGTCGGCGCTGCTGCTGTACAACTACTCTACGGCGAACACGTCGGGCAACCTCGCCGACACCATCCGCATCGTATACGTGTACGTCAACGCGTAGCAGGGTTCCGTCAGCCTGGCGGCCGGCGGAACGGGTTGACGCCACGACCAGCCTCGCTGACTTACTGCGCCAACCTGCACGCTTTTCGCCCATTGACCGCTCGATACGTTGCGGGTAGAGTTTGCTGCAGGGCGATAACCGACGAAAGAGGGGCATCCATGATCGATCGGGGCACGTGCAAGGCCATGCTGCGCGAGAGCGCGCGGCTCATGCTGGAGCAGGCCGACCGCTTGAGCGACATCGACTCGAAGTTCGGCGACGGCGACCACGGCATCACCATCACGAAGATCGCCAAGCTCATGGACGAGCGCGCCGAGGCATGGGACGAGGAATCGATCAAGGACTTCCTCGACGACCTGGGTATGGCCGCCATGGCCGTGCGGGGCGGCTCGGCCGGCCCGTTGTACGGCACGCTCATCTCCGGCTTGGGCGCGCAATTGGGCGACGACGAGAACGAGCTGTCTGCCGACGCCGCGCGCCGCATGTTCGCCGGCTGCCTAGCCGAGATGCAGGACATCACGAACGCGCAGGTGGGCGACAAGACCATGATGGACGCGCTCATCCCCGCCGTGGAGGCCGCGCAGGCGTGCGAGGCCGAAGGCGACGACGCGGCAGCTGTGTTCGCGGCCGCGGCAGAGGCTGGCGTTCTCGGGAT
>OBXM01001792.1_pt1 | contig 11668 bp, 9 predicted proteins | sample 1538141 | NCBI WGS metagenome assembly OBXM01 (sample SAMEA2580153, study PRJEB22360) | human gut metagenome | biome: human gut; feature: human-associated habitat; material: faeces | place: Denmark | collected 2008/2010 | reverse complement strand
AACAGTTGTTAATGTTTCCATAAATTAAACCCTCCCTTGAAGACGTTGTGAACGTATAATGCTAGAAAAATGTGTGTACCGCCAATACTGTATATAACTCAAATTTCAAGTGACAATGAAATGCGTAGCGATAGCATCCATAATGACCTAGGTGGTTGAGTTCTAAATTGGATTGTTTGTCTATACCTTTTTTAAATACAATAGAAAATATTATACCTGTGAAAGACTTTCGTCAACACTATTATGAAGAATATTTAATTATACGTATCATAAGGTCCCTACATGGCTTTATAGAGGGCGTATACAATAAGATAAATATAATATTATTTAGCATTTACTTGCTAATTATAGAGGAGTTTGCTATATTAAAAATAACTTAATAAGTTATTGTTCGTGGGACAAGTAACATAATCAATTAATTTCAGAGAGCTTGTGTTGAGTGTGAACAAGTAATTGATGATTATGCGAATCTACCTACAATTGTGAACAACCGGTAATAACCGTTATTTTAAGGAAAGTGCAATTTGATACATCTATTGTGTCAAATTGTTAAATAGGGTGGCAACGCGTAGACCACGTCCCTTGTAAAGGGGATGTGGTCTTTTTTTATTGAGCAAGACGCATGTTATCCAAAATAAAAATCTTCAAAAAATTGGGAAGGATGAATGTTACATGTTAGACATTAGACTATTCAGAGAAGAAGCTGACAAAGTTAAGAGCAAAATTGAATTACGTGGAGATGATCCTAAAGTTGTTGACGAGGTATTAGAATTAGATAATGAACGCCGTCAATTAATTGGTAAGACTGAAGAAATGAAAGCACGTCGTAACAAAGTAAGTGAAGAAATCGCTGAAAAGAAACGTAATAAAGAAAATGCAGACGACGTTATTAAAGAAATGCGTGAACTTGGTGACGAAATCAAAGAAAACGACGCTAAACTTAATGAAGTGGATAATAAAGTTAGAGATATCTTAATTCGTATTCCTAACCTAATTGCTGAAGATGTACCACAAGGGGATTCTGATGAAGAAAATGTTGAAGTTAAAAAATGGGGTACACCTCGTGAGTTTGACTTCGAACCTAAAGCACACTGGGACTTAGTTGAAGAATTAAAAATGGCAGACTTTGAACGTGCTGCAAAAATTTCAGGTGCGCGTTTCGTATACTTAACTAAAGATGGTGCATTATTAGAACGTGCATTAATGAACTACATGCTTACAAAACATACAACACAACATGGTTACACTGAAATGATGACACCTCAATTAGTTAACGCAGATACAATGTTTGGTACTGGTCAGTTACCTAAATTTGAAGAAGACTTATTCAAAGTTGAAAAAGAAGGTCTATACACAATCCCAACTGCAGAAGTACCATTAACAAACTTCTACAGAGACGAAATTATTCCACCAGGCGTACTACCTGAAAAATTCACTGCTCAAACTGCTTGTTTCCGTAGTGAAGCTGGATCAGCAGGTAGAGATACAAGAGGTTTAATCCGTTTACACCAATTCGACAAAGTTGAAATGGTACGTATCGAAAAACCAGAAGATTCTTGGGATGCATTAGAAGATATGACACAAAATGCGGAAGCAATTCTTGAAGAATTAGGTTTACCTTACCGTCGTGTTATCTTATGTACTGGCGATATTGGTTTCAGTGCAAGTAAAACATATGACTTAGAAGTTTGGTTACCAAGTTATGACAACTATAAAGAAATCAGTTCTTGCTCAAACTGTACTGATTTCCAAGCGCGTCGTGCTAACATCCGCTTCAAACGTGATGCGGCTTCTAAACCAGAATTAGCACATACATTAAATGGTAGTGGTCTTGCAGTAGGTCGTACATTTGCAGCAATCGTTGAAAACTACCAAAATGCAGATGGCTCAATTACAATTCCTGAAGCATTAGTACCATTCATGGGTGGTAAAACTGAAATCCGTCCAGTTAACGACTAATTCAATTATTAGTTAGCTTATAACGTTAATTTATAGAGTTCAGAATAAGCGTAGTGCAAACTCGCAGTAGCTAACTGAGCTGAGAAGGTGTTTATATAACACTTTTTCAGCTCTCTTTTTATGGTGTTAAACCAATATGAATGTCATAAACAAAGTGAATTGGTGGTAGGAATGCTTCAATGAAACTACATTGAATTGTGGTCTATGATGTCTTAAATATACAATCAATCATGCTAAAAAATTCACTTTTTCTTAATAAAGTGATGAAGTAAAAAGAGTGGATTTAGACTGCTTTCAGATCTGTAATATACGCTTTGTTGTCAAAAATAGACATATTAAATACCCCTTTAAATCAGTAGTTCTAAGTAGTCTGTTAGTCTAACATCACACAACCCTATGTCTAACGTTGTTGCCACTCTAGCATCCGTATATTAGACTGAAATTATTAATAAAATACTGTTCTAAAATATTAAGTATAAAGGGAGGTTACAAAGATGACATCACATGTGACGTTTAAGCAAGGCGTTAAAGAATGTATACCTACTTTGTTAGGATACGTTGGGATTGGTTTATCGTTTGGCATTGTAGCTGCGTCACAACATTTTAGTATCATTGAAATACTATTATTATGTTTACTTGTCTATGCTGGCGCAGCACAATTTATTATTTGTGCACTCGTTGCTACAGGCACACCGATTTCTGCTATTGTTCTTACAACATTGATTGTCAATTCACGTTTCTTCCTATTATCAATGACGTTAGCACCCAATTATAAAGACTATGGTATTTGGAATCGTCTAGGTCTGTCTTCAATTTTGACAGATGAAACATTTGGCGTCGCTATCACACCGCATTTAAAAGGGGAGAAGATAAACGATCGGTGGTTACATGGCTTAAATTTAACCGCATATACATTTTGGGCACTAGCTAGTATTGTTGGTGCGTTACTTGGTAAATATATCTCTAATCCAGACATGCTAGGTCTCGATTTTGCGATTACAGCAATGTTTATCTTTTTAACCATGGCACAATTTGAGTCAATTACATCATCTAAACTACGCATATACATTGTACTTATCGTATTTGTTATCGTGATGATGCTTAGCTTAAGTTGGTTTATGCCTTCATACGTTGCAATTCTGATTGCATCGATGCTAGCAGCAACATTAGGGGTGGTGATGGATAAATGACAACATCTTGGCATATGTTTATCTTAATCGTGTTATGTGGACTTGTAACGTTAATCATTCGAGTAGTTCCATTCTTAATGATTTCACGTATTCAACTCTCGGAAACGGTGATTAAATGGCTATCGTTTATTCCAATTACATTATTTACAGCACTGATATTAGATGGCATTATCGTACAACAGGAAGGTGTAGCAGGATACACCCTTAATATTCCGTTTATTCTTGTGACGATTCCAACGGTGTTTATCGCACTTTTCACGCGTAGTCTGACTACAACTATTTTAGTAGGTATTGTGCTGATTGCAGGTCTACGTTTTTTCTTTTAGAAAAGGCAGAACCCAATAGCTAACGATTGAAGTTAGCTATACAATTAGATACAATAAATTCAAATTACAATTTGAATAAGTAAATGAATAGAGATAATAGAACTTATTAAGAGAAGTGGAGGGACACGGCCCTAAGAAACTTCAGCAACCGGCGATGCATACGCACGGTGCTACGACCAACGAGATACTCGAATGATAAGTAATAGAGACGAATCGCCTCATACTTTGAAGAGTATAGGCGATTTTTTTAGTATTCAAAGGAGGTAACCGCATGACCAATTACACGGTAGAAACATTAAATTTAGGACCTTTTACAACTGAATCAGGCGAAATGATTAAAAACTTACAATTGCGTTATGAACATGTGGGCTATGCGGGGCAACCACTTGTTGTGGTCTGCCATGCGCTAACTGGTAATCATTTAACATATGGCACAGATGATGCGCCTGGTTGGTGGCGTGAAATCATAGATGGCGGTTATATGCCGATTTATGATTATCAATTTCTTACGTTCAATGTCATCGGTAGCCCCTTTGGTTCAAGTTCTCCTTTAACTGATCCTAATTTTCCGGAGCATTTAACGTTGAGGGATATTGTGAAAGCAATTGAAATGGGGATTCAAGCGCTTGGTTTCAACAAGATTAATATTTTAATTGGTGGTAGTTTAGGTGGAATGCAAGTTATGGAACTGCTCTACAACCATCAATTTCAAGTGGATAAGGCGGTTATTCTAGCGGCTACGGATAAGACGTCATCGTATAGTCGTGCGTTCAACGAAATTGCACGTGAGGCGATTCATCTTGGTGGCAAAGAAGGCCTTAGTATTGCCCGACAATTAGGATTTCTAACGTATCGGTCATCTAAAAGTTATGATCAACGCTTTTCACCCGACGAAGTTGTAAGCTATCAACGACATCAAGGTAATAAATTTAAAGAAACTTATGATTTATCCTGCTATTTAACAATGTTAAATGTATTAGATAGTCATAATGTTGACCGTGGACGTACAAATGTGGATGACGTTTATCAATCATTAGATACAAAGGTTTTAACTATGGGCTTCACGGATGATTTATTATATCCAGATGATCAAGTGAGAGCAGTAGGGGAGCGTTTTAAATATCATCGCCATTTCTTCGTTCCAGATAATGTAGGTCATGATGGCTTTTTATTAAATTTCAATGACTGGGCACCGAACTTATATCATTTTCTTAAAGTAACGAACTTCAAACGAAAATAGATGAAGCGGGTAAGTTAGAATATAGAAGAAAACACGCAATGATGGAATCGTATATTACTCAATCTTCACAATTTGTTTTAATTTTGCTTAGAGGTTAAAATAGAGGTTATAGTCAAAAAAAGTATAGGAGTGGCGAATGTGTTTTCAAAAGTACATCCTAAAGCAACAATTATAGGAACAATTGCACTTGTTATGGTTGCTTTAGTTACGTATGTATTACCAATACTAGGGCTGATTCTATGTTTATTCGCTACGATTCCAGGCATTATTTTATGGAATAAATCTATTCCATCATTTGGAATTGGAGCGCTAATCACAGTTATTCTTGCCACATTATTGGGTAATACATTTGTATTAAGTGCCATGATTTTAGTTTTAATACTTAGCTTTATTATTGGCCAATTATTGAAAGAACGTGCCTCTAAAGAACGCATCTTATTTATAGCTACAACATATTTAAGTATATTTACTTTAGTCGCATTTATGCTATTACAAACGTTTAAAAAGATACCTAGCGCTACGACATTAATTAAGCCTTTCAAAGATGCAATGCACAATGCGGTTGTAACGACAGGCGTAGAATCAGATTATAAAACGATTCTAGAAGAATGGTTCCGTCAAATGGCAGTCCAGCTTCCAAGTTTTATAATCGTTATAGTCTTTATTTTAGTCTTAATTAACTTAATTATTACATTTCCAATTCTTCGTAAATTTAAAGTAGCTACACCAATTTTTAAACCATTATTTGCTTGGCAACTTAATCGTTCATTACTTTGGGTTTATATGGTTGTTTTATTATGCGTAATGTTCGCAACAGGGCCAAGTACTTTCCAAAGCATCGTATTAAATTTCGAAGTTGTGTTATCATTACTGATGTATATCCAAGGATTGAGTTTAATTCATTTCTTTGGTAAAGCAAAACGTATTCCAAATGTTGTAACGATATTGCTGATGGTTGTGGGGACAATTATTACACCAGCAACACATATCATTGCATTACTTGGTGTACTTGATTTAGGAATTAATTTAAAACGAATGATTAAAAAATGACTTTAAAAAGTGAATAGAGGTGGAATAATGAACCGTCAATCCACTAAGAAGGCATTACTCATACCATTTATTTTAATGGTACTTACTTCAATTGCACTTGTCGTAGTATGGTTTATCTTTAAACCATTAGTCGCGACTATTGCAGCAGCTATTTTAGTCGTGATGATTATTATTGGCATTGTATTAGTAAGACAGGCCTTGTTGAAAATGGATAATTATGTGGATAATTTAAGTGGTCATATCTCGGCTGGAAGCAATAGGGCAATTAAACGATTGCCAATTGGCATGGTCGTTCTTGATGCTGATGATCATATTGAATGGATTAACCAGTACATGTCTGAAACGAATGTCATCTCAGAACCAGTCAATGAAGTTTTTCCGAATATTTTAAAGCAGTTGGAAAAGGTACAGGAAGTCGAAATCGAACATGGCCAATATCATTACCATGTACGTCATTCTGAAGAGGAAAATTGTCTATATTTCTTTGATATCACAGATGAAGTGCATACCAATGAACTATATGAAGAATCAAAACCGATTATTGCAACATTATTCTTAGATAACTATGATGAAATCACGCAAAATATGAACGACACACAACGTTCTGAAATCAACTCAATGGTAACACGAGTGATTAGTCGTTGGGCATCAGAATATAATATTTTCTTCAAACGTTATAATTCTGACCAGTTCGTTGCGTATTTAAATCAAAAAATATTAGCCGAAGTTGAAGAATCGAACTTTGAAATTCTTAGCCAACTACGCGAAAAAAGTGTTGGTTACCGTGCCCAATTAACATTGAGTATCGGTGTCGGTGAAGGTACTGAGAACTTAATTGATCTTGGTGAGTTATCACAATCTGGTTTAGATTTAGCATTAGGTCGCGGTGGTGACCAAGTAGCAATTAAAAATATGAACGGAAATGTACGATTCTATGGCGGTAAGACTGACCCGATGGAAAAACGTACGCGTGTAAGAGCGCGTGTTATTTCTCATGCATTAAAGGATATCTTAACCGAAGGCGACAAAGTAATTATTATGGGACACAAACGTCCCGATTTAGATGCGATTGGTGCAGCGATAGGTGTATCAAGATTCGCATTAATGAATAACTTAGAAGCCTACGTAGTCTTGAATGAGGAAGATATTGATCCAACATTACGTCGTGTAATGGATGAAATCGATAAGAAACCAGAATTGAAAGAGCGATTCGTCACATCAGATGAAGCTTGGGATATGATGACATCTAAATCTACGATCGTCGTTGTGGATACACATAAACCAGAGATGGTATTAGATGAGAACATTTTAAATAAAGCTAACCGTAAAGTGGTCATTGACCATCATAGACGAGGAGAAAGCTTTATTTCTAATCCGTTATTAGTTTATATGGAACCTTACGCAAGTTCGACAGCAGAACTTGTGACAGAGTTATTAGAATATCAACCAACTGAACAACGTTTAACACGTTTAGAATCTACAGTCATGTATGCAGGTATTATCGTTGATACACGTAACTTCACATTACGTACAGGTTCTAGAACGTTTGACGCTGCAAGCTATTTACGTGCTCACGGCGCAGATACGATATTAACACAACATTTCTTAAAAGATGATGTCGATACGTATATTAATCGTTCAGAGCTTATTCGAACAGTTGAAGTTCAAGATAATGGTATAGCGATAGCACATGGTTCTAACGAAAAAATTTATCATCCTGTTACAGTTGCACAAGCTGCGGATGAGTTGTTAAGTTTAGAAGGTATAGAAGCTTCTTATGTTGTGGCTAAACGTGAAGATAACTTAATAGGTATCTCAGCACGTTCATTAGGCTCTATTAATGTTCAATTAACGATGGAAGCATTAGGTGGCGGCGGTCACTTAACGAACGCTGCAACGCAATTGAAAGGATTATCAATTGAAGAAGCGATTGAACAATTACAACAAGCAATTACAGAACAAATGAGTAGGAGTGAAGACGCATGAAAGTAATTTTCACACAAGACGTTAAAGGTAAAGGTAAAAAAGGCGAAATTAAAGATGTACCAGTAGGTTATGCTAATAACTTTTTAATTAAAAATAACTATGCTGTTGAAGCAACTCCAGGTAATTTAAAACAATTAGAACAACAAAATAAACGTGCTGAAGCGGACAGACAAAAAGAAATCGATGACGCTAAAGCATTAAAAGCTAAATTAGAAGAAATCGAAGTTGAAGTAAGTGCTAAAACTGGTGAAGGTGGCAAATTGTTTGGTTCTGTAAGTACAAAACAAATTGCTGAAGCACTTAAAACACAACATGATATTAAAATTGATAAACGTAAAATGGATTTACCTCAAGGTATCCATGCATTAGGTTATACAAATGTACCTGTTAAATTAGATAAAGAAGTTGAAGGTACTATTCGTGTTCATACAGTAGAAAAGTAAGTTTTCCTTTCCTAGCGGAAAGAAATTTTGTTGGTTGGCTTTTAACTACGCTTATGTTGATACGCTTTCCTAGGGTACAGTCTTAGCCAGAATTACCTCACAGATAAATCTGTGGGTAATTCTAAGGTCTTCAACTTCCCTCGGGAGTCTTTCAACTACGCTTCGTTATCCAACCACAAAATTTCTCTTTTTCTAAAAAGAATTTACTATTTTATCTTAAGTGGAATTCTTCAAAATCGTAATTTTAAAAATAAAGTTATTATTTAACTTGAAAAAGTAAAACAAGAATTAAAATTTAATTCAACAATGTTGCACTGCGTTTGAGAAACTATAGATGGATTAGATTTAGAGGTGTATGAATCAATGGATAATATGTATGAGCAAAAACAAATGCCACATAACAATGAAGCTGAACAATCTGTCTTAGGTGCAATTATTTTAGATCCACAATTGATTAATTCGACTCAGGAAGTGCTTCTTCCTGAGTCCTTTTATAGAGGTGCCCACCAACACATCTTCAGAGCGATGATGAATCTGAATGAAGATGGTGATGAAATTGATGTCGTAACGTTAATGGATCAATTAACTAAAGAAGGTACATTAAGTGAGGCTGGTGGTCCTCAATATTTAGCGGAACTCTCAAATAATGTACCAACGACACGTAATATTCAGTACTACACAAATATCGTTTCAAATCATGCATTGAAGCGCAGATTAATTCAAACTGCGGATAGCATTGCGAATGATGGTTATGATAATGAACTCGAATTAGATGCGATTTTAAGTGATGCAGAGCGACGCATTCTTGAACTATCATCTAATCGACAAAGTGATGGATTTAAGGATATTAGAGATGTATTAGGGCAAGTTTATGAAACAGCTGAAGAACTCGATCAAAATAGTGGTCAAACACCGGGTATCCCTACCGGATATCGCGATTTAGATCAAATGACAGCTGGGTTCAACCGAAATGATTTAATTATTTTAGCAGCCCGTCCTTCAGTAGGTAAGACTGCCTTCGCTCTTAATATTGCGCAAAAGGTAGCGACACATGAAGGTAATTATACTGTTGGTATTTTCTCACTCGAGATGGGGGCAGACCAATTAGCAACACGTATGATTTGTAGTTCTGGTAATGTGGACTCTAACCGATTACGTACAGGTACGATGACAGAAGAAGACTGGAATCGATTTACAATTGCAGTAGGTAAATTATCACGTACCAAAATTTTTATCGATGATACACCTGGTATTCGAATTACAGACTTACGTTCTAAATGCCGTCGTTTAAAACAAGAGCACGGTTTAGATATGATTGTGATTGACTACTTACAGTTAATTCAAGGTAGTGGTTCTCGTGCTTCTGATAACAGACAACAAGAAGTATCTGAGATTTCACGTACATTAAAAGCGATTGCGCGTGAATTAGAATGTCCTGTTATCGCACTAAGCCAGTTATCTCGTGGTGTGGAACAACGTCAAGATAAACGACCAATGATGAGTGATATTCGTGAATCTGGTTCTATCGAGCAAGATGCTGATATCGTTGCCTTCTTATATCGAGATGATTATTATAATCGTGGCGAGGGTGAGGATGATGACGCAGGTTTCGAACCACAATCAAATGATGAAAATGGCGAAATTGAAATCATTATCGCTAAACAACGTAATGGTCCGACAGGGACTGTGAAGCTACACTTTATGAAACAATATAATAAATTTACAGACATTGATTATGCACATGCAGACATGTCATAAAAATATTTTTGCCGTACATTTAAAGATATGGAAACTTAAATGTACGGTTTTTATTTTGTTTTGGCAATGATTTTTAAGCCTAAGTATGTATAATGATTTTTGATAAAAAGAACTTTAATACGCTAAATATCAACGTTTTAAAAGATTTATTGAATAGAATAATATTTAAGTAATGATGTGATATGTCTTAAATTTAATGTTCGATTTTTATTTGCATTATAAGGTTCGTATTGATAGAATACTTAATGGTTAATTGAGAAAACTTTGGAGGTGCTCACATGTCATCAATCGTAGTTGTTGGGACACAATGGGGAGACGAAGGTAAAGGTAAAATTACAGATTTCTTAGCGGAACAAGCAGATGTTATTGCGCGCTTTTCAGGAGGTAATAACGCAGGTCATACGATTCAATTTGGTGGAGAAACTTATAAGTTACATTTAGTACCATCAGGCATTTTTTACAAAGATAAATTAGCAGTGATTGGTAACGGCGTTGTTGTAGATCCAGTTGCATTATTAAAAGAGTTAGACGCTTTAAATGAACGTGGTGTATCTACTTCAAACTTACGTATTTCTAACCGTGCGCAAGTCATTCTTCCATATCACTTAGCACAAGATGAATATGAAGAACGTCGTCGTGGCGATAATAAAATCGGTACGACTAAAAAAGGTATCGGACCAGCTTATGTTGATAAAGCACAACGTATTGGTATCCGCATGGCTGATTTATTAGAAAAAGAAACATTCGAAAGACGTTTAAAAGAAAACATTGAAGTTAAAAATGCATATTTCAAAGGTATGTTTAATGAAACTTGCCCACGTTTCGATGAAATCTTTGATGAATACTATGCTGCAGGTCAACGTCTAAAAGAATTTGTTACGGATACTTCTAAAATTTTAGACGATGCATTTGTAGCTGAAGAAAAAGTTTTATTTGAAGGTGCACAAGGTGTCATGTTAGATATTGACCACGGTACATATCCTTTCGTAACTTCAAGTAACCCTGTTGCAGGTAACGTAACAGTTGGTACAGGTGTAGGCCCAACTTTCGTATCTAAAGTGATTGGTGTATGTAAAGCATATACTTCTCGTGTAGGTGACGGTCCATTCCCTACAGAATTATTTGATGAAGATGGACATCATATTAGAGAGGTTGGTCGTGAATACGGTACAACAACAGGACGTCCACGTCGTGTAGGTTGGTTTGACTCAGTTGTCTTACGTCACTCTCGTCGTGTTAGCGGTATTACAGACTTATCAATTAACTCTATCGACGTGCTTACAGGTCTTGATACAGTGAAGATTTGTACTGCATATGAATTAGATGGAGAAGAAATTACAGAATATCCAGCTAACCTTGATCAATTACGCCGTTGTAAACCAATCTTTGAAGAATTACCAGGATGGAAAGAAGATATCACTGGTTGCCGTACATTGGAAGAATTACCAGACAATGCACGTAAATACTTAGAACGCATTTCTGAATTATGTAATGTACGTATTTCAATCTTCTCAGTAGGTCCAGACCGTGATCAAACAAATTTATTAGAACAATTATGGTAGAAAAAGGTGTGAAGAAAAGCGGTTAGGTCGCGAGCAATAACGAGCTATGAGCGAAAATCGTTCTGTGATTTAAGCGATTAGCGTATTATTGTCGAACGACCTGCTTTTCGTAGCCCGTCTATCAAAAGGTGTGGAAGTGAGCGTTTAGGTTTTG
>OBXM01001790.1_pt1 | contig 11674 bp, 11 predicted proteins | sample 1538141 | NCBI WGS metagenome assembly OBXM01 (sample SAMEA2580153, study PRJEB22360) | human gut metagenome | biome: human gut; feature: human-associated habitat; material: faeces | place: Denmark | collected 2008/2010 | reverse complement strand
TTCCGATCTGGCTTGGTTGTATTCTTACCTCATGTTTATACTGCAGATTTCGGTTTCACTACGTCAGAATGGTTACGTGTATGGGGCTTAATGTACATTATTACCATATTCACAAACTTATTCTGGGGTATTATGGGTGATAAAATTGGTTGGGTACGCCAAGTCCGTTGGTTCGGTTGTATTGGTATGGCCGTATCCACATTAGCGTTTTATTACTTCCCATCATGGAGTGGGCCTAATATCATTGTGACAACGTTAATTGCGATTATGTTTGGTTTCGCAGTTGCTGCGTTCGTCCCAATGTCAGCTATATTCCCAACGTTGGTGCCAGAACATAAAGGTGCCGCAGTATCTGTACATAACCTAGCCGCAGGATTAAGTAATTTCCTGGGTTATGGACTTGCAAGTGTGATGCTCATCTTCGCTTCAGCAGAAGTGACTATTTGGGCTTATGCAGTGATTTATGTATTAGGCTTTGTTCTTACATTCTTTATGAAAGTACAACAGCCTGGAAGACAAGTCAAAACAACAATTAGTTCACAATCAAATTAAAAAGGATGATAAAAATGACAAACATTATTGATCAATTTAAAGTAAATGGTAAAGTAGCAATCGTAACAGGTGGTGCCATGGGTCTAGGTAAAGCGATGGCAGAAGCATTGGCACAAGCAGGCGCAGATATTGTAATTGCAGACATTAAATTAGACTTAGCACAAGAAACAGCGAAAGCAATTGCTGATAATGAAGGTGTTAAAACGACAGCATTAAAAGTAGACGTAACTAATCCAGAAGACGTTAATAAAATGGTGGATGACGTCGTAAATGAGTATGGCAAAGTAGATATCTTAGTCAACAATGCGGGTATGACAATTAATGAAAAAGCAGAAGATGTTTCTTACGAAAATTGGTTAAAAGTAATTAACTTAAACTTAAATGGTGTCTTCTTAGTAGCACAAGCAGTAGGACGTCAAATGATCAAACAAGGCTATGGTTCAATCATTAATACTTCATCTATGTCAGGCTTAATTGCCAATAAACCTCAAGAACAAGCATCATACAATGCGTCTAAAGCAGGCGTTATCATGTTAACGAAAAGTTTAGCAATGGAATGGTCTAAATATGGCATCAAAGTAAATACAATTGCGCCAGGATACATGAAAACGGCATTAACTGAACCAATGTTTAATACTGGTGGCGAAATGATTGACTATTGGATGGGAGCAACACCAATGGGTCGTCCAGGTGAACCAGAAGAGCTAGGTGGCATTGTTGTATACCTTGCATCAGATGCGTCATCATTCGCACAAGGTAGCGTATTTACAATTGACGGTGGTTACACAGCATTATAATCATATTTAATGAATGGCAAAAATATACATCTCAACAGTAGGTGAAAATCTATCTGTATGAGGTGTATTTTTTTATAAGCAGATCAGGAATTTCAAGAATGACGTTATGCTTGCCGGTTAGGTCGGGTAAACAGTGCATATAGACGTATTGAACGGAGGAATAATGATGAAACGCTCGACAGATCTCGATAAGACATTGAAATCTTTAGATGGACAAAAATACGGCGCGTATAAAAGAATTAAAGGAACATATGCCTTTAATCAATTTTGTTTAGCTATTGATCATGTACAGGTGGATCCTTTTGCGCCACCTTCAAAAATGCGACTTATGATCCAACGAGATGTTGCTCAAATTCCGGATCATTTACTAGATACGAAAGACAAACGGCTTGCAGTATCGGACTTCTTAACCCGAGCGTTTGCCTATCAAGTCGCAACGTTTAATCGCACTGTAAAAGGTTCTGGGAAAAATGGAAAAATCTTTATCGATCATTGTGGCCAAGAAATGCTAGAACGCACGTCGGTTGTAATCAATGACAAAACCATTGAAGTGCGCATTGAAGTTGGTATGCCGGCTGCAGGACGTAAGATTCTTGGAAAAGCTGCAGCACATACACTGATAAACGGTTTACCAAAAATCGTAAATCAAGCCATCATGTATCAAAATATTGATCAGCAAGCACTCCAACATCAAGTGACAGTAAAACTCGACCAAACGTATATTAGAGAACAACTTGAACAACAACATCTTGTTGCTTTCGTTGCGAATAATGCTATTTTACCAAGAAAAAGTGGTGTGTCTGATGAACCGATGAAAGATGCGATTCGATTTACGAGTCCAACAACGCTTGAGACGACGTTTAACTTACCAAGTGGTCGGGCAGTCACAGGGATGTCTATTCCTGAAGGCATCACATTGATTGTTGGTGGCGGTTATCATGGTAAATCGACCTTATTAGAAGCGCTTGAACGTAGCGTTTATGACCATATTCCAAATGATGGACGTGAATTTGTAATTACACGTCATGATGCTATGAAGATACGTGCTGAGGATGGGCGTGGTATTCACAACGTTAACATTAGTCCGTTTATAGATAATTTGCCTGGTAAGAAGGACACGACGCATTTTTCAACTGAGAATGCGAGTGGCAGTACCTCTCAAGCGGCAAATGTGATGGAAGCATTGGAAACGCAAACGTCAACATTGCTTATAGATGAAGACACTTCAGCAACGAACTTTATGATACGTGATGGGCGCATGCAGAAATTGATTGCGCCTGATAAAGAGCCCATTACACCATTTTCAAATAAAGTGAGACCACTCTTTGAAACACATCACGTTTCAACCATTTTGATTGTCGGTGGCTCTGGTGATTACTTTGATGCAGCCGACCAAGTATTAATGATGGATGCGTATCATTTGAAGGATGTGACGGATGAAGCGAAAGCCATTGCACAATCAGACGGCTATCAACGCGAAACACAAGCAGATACGCCATTTGGTGAGATTCCATCTCGGGTGCCGTTAGTCACTTCTTTCTCTAAGAAGGGAAAAGATGATCGATTGAAAGCGAAAGGACTACACACAGTCATGTACGGCAAGGAAGCAATTGATTTAACTGGTTTAGAACAACTGGTCGACGATAGTCAAACCAATGCATTGCCGGTTATGATCAATTACTTTAGACATCAACTAATAGATCAGCATTTAAGTCTTATTGAGGCGACGAACCAAATGTATGAGATGATTGAAAAGCATGGCATCGAAGCGGTATCTAACTTCGATGGTCATCCGGGTAATCTAGCGCTACCACGTAAACAAGAATTTATAGGAACGTTAAACCGTTACCGCGGATTAAAAGTGAAATAACATAACAAAAGCACATTGCACTTGATAATTAATCAAGCTTTGCAATGTGCTTTTAATTCGTTAAGAAAAAGTCTACAGTAATATCATCATCATAATATCTTTCATCATATTCTTCAATTGACGTATTAGGCAGTATGCTTAAGCTTTTGACATAATCAATACCATAATCTTCGACATAGCCGTGTTGGCCATGTTTAACATAAGGCGTTACTTTCGATTTAAATTTAACAACTTGATGTAAAAATGGATCTTGGTCGTGATAATATCGCTTCGCTGCATAAACCCAAACATGATCGAAATATTGACCGCCGATGTTCACATCAGTTAATAAAATTTTTGAGAAAATAGGTTTATTTGGGATGTGTATTTTAGGTGTTATAGTAATATATTCAACTTTGCCTGTTACGGTTACAGTTTTATTCTTCAAAGATTTTAAGCTATCACGAGACATAGTATCACCTTCTTATGCAAAAATTGTAAAATTGATAACTATTACCTAAAATAATTAATGTTTAAAGTAATTTTACAATAAAATGCATAGAAAGTGGTAACTTATACATTCTAAAAAAGCGACTTTCACTCAGTGTATATTTATGAAAATGAATGTATATAATGGTGGATACCTTCAGCTGCACGTATGCCACTGAAGATACAACCACCAAGGAAAGTGCCTTCTAAAGCGCGATAACCATGGACACCGCCACCACCAAAACCAGAAGCTTCACCTGCCGCATATAGACCTTGTATCGGTTGCATCTTTGAATTAAGTGCTTGGCCTTCTAAATTTGTTTGAATACCACCAAGTGTTTTACGACTAATGATATTTAATTTGACGGCGATCAAACGTCCGTTTCTTCCACTTAATATTTTATGAGGTTTGGCCGTACGAATCAATTTATCACCTAAGAACTGGCGTGCATTATTGATAAATGCGACTTGTGGATCTTTCGTAAACGGATTATCAATTTGTAAGTCGCGTGCTTTGATTTCTTGCTTAATCGCTTCATAATCAAGTAACGTACTACCAACTAAGTCGTTCATTTTTCGAACTAGCGTACCTAAATCATCAGCGATAACAAAGTCCGGACCATTATTCATAAAGGCTTCTACTGGAGAGGTTGCTTTACGACCTAAGCGCTCTTGAAGTAGCAACTTGATATCTTTGTCCGTTAAATCAGGGTTCTGTTCAGAGCCTGAAAGGACGAATTCTTTCTTAATAATGTCTTCTGTTAAGATGAACCACGAGTAGTCATAACCTGTGTTCATGATAGTTTCTAATGTATGTAAGGTGTCGAAACCAGGATAATCAGGCGCAGGCATACGTTTGCCAGTAGCGTCAAACCACATAGAAGATGGACCTGGAATAATACGAATGCCGTGGTTCGACCAAATTGGGCTATGATTCTGAATACCTTCAGTGTAGTGCCACATACGATCTTTATTCACGATGTTTGCACCTGCATCTTCAGTAATTTGAATTAACCGGCCATCTGTTGAATCAGGTACCCCTTGAATCATAGTTTTTGGTGGATTACCTAAACGTTTAGGCCAGTATTTACGAATAAGTGGCATGTTGGCACCAATACCACCTGAAGTAATTAACAGCGCATCCACTTCGAAATGGAATGTATCTATCACGGTACGGGATGATTTCTCACCGCGTGCCACATCACTTGGTTCTAAAATATTTCCAGCAATGTGTGTCACTTGATTATGTTGGATACGAATATCTGTTACTTGATGACGTGCGAGAAATTCAAATTGACCTACTTGTTCTTTTTCAAGGACGTAACGACTAAACGGCTCAACTAATCCAGGACCTGTCCCCCATGTGATATGGAAACGTGGCACAGAATTACCATGACCTGAAGCAGACGTACCGCCACGTTCAGCCCAACCTAAGATCGGTGTTAGGCGTACGCCCATCGATTTAAATAATTTTCCTTTTCAAAAGTCGCAAAGCGCACGTAAGCTTCAGCCCATTGTTTCGCCCAATAATCTTCATCCTCCAGGCGGTCAAATTGAGCAGAGCCAAACCAATCATTCAGCGCAAGTTCATACGAATCTTTAACCCCTAGACGTTGTTGGATCTTAGAATTTACAAGAAACAACCCGCCAAATGACCAGTAAGCTTGTCCACCTATCGCTTGACGTGGTTCCTGGTCTAACATTGTGACGTGATAGCCTTTCTTTAATAGTTCTGTCGCTGCAACTAAACCACTTAAACCAGATCCAATGACAAATATCTTTTTATTCATAACAAACTCCTTACAACCATTGTTTTATGTAGTCTACATATTTTATCAAGTAATATTGTCATACGAAAGTGACAACCTAAATGTTAACAAAACGGTTTGATAGATTATCAACTTCTACGGGTATATACTTGTATCAAATGTTCTTAAAGGGGTGGATGTAAATGGCAACATTAGAAGTGCTTAATCCAGCGACAAACGAAGTGATTCAAACATTAGACTATACTGACGAAGCAACAGCGAAACAACAAATTGAGAAAGCACATGAAGCGTTTAAATCTTGGAGAGAGGTAGATGCACATGAACGTGCAGACAAATTATATAAATGGTTCGCTTTGATTAACGAACATAAAGAAGAATTGGCAGAACTTATTACTAAAGAGGGCGGTAAACCTTTAAAAGAAGCACAAGGTGAAGTAGACTACGCGAATTCATACGTTTCTTGGTATGCCGAAGAAGCCAAACGTATTTACGGACGTACGATTCCTGCGAATACACCGAATAAAAACATTATCATTAAGAAATTCCCAGTAGGTGTAGTTGGTGCGATAACACCGTGGAATTTCCCAGCGGCAATGATTACACGTAAGATTGCGCCAGCATTAGCTGCAGGTTGTACCATAGTGTGTAAACCAGCTACGCAAACACCACTGACAACGATACGCTTAATTGAATTAGCGCATGAAGCGGGTATCCCAGAAGATGCCGTTCAATACGTAATTATGTCAGGTAAAGACGCAGGTGAATTATTCACGAAACATCCAGTGATGCAGAAAGGGACGTTTACTGGCTCAACTAATGTAGGTAAGAAACTTATTGCGCAAGCGGCTGAATCCGTTGAAAATGTCACAATGGAACTGGGTGGCCTGGCACCACTCATTGTTCATGAAGACGCCGATATTGACTATGCGGTAGACCAAACAATTGCTTCAAAATTCCGAAATGCGGGTCAAACATGTATCTGTGCAAACCGTGTATACGTACATGAAGCGGTTGAAGATGCGTTTGTTAAGCAATTAACGCAAAAAGTTCATGAACTGAAAGTCGGAAATGGTATGGATAAAGACGTTACGATTGGGCCGTTGATTAATGAAGATGGCGTGAAGAAAGTCGTTAATCAATTAGAAGATGCAGCATCTAAAGGTGCTCAATTATCACGTTCTTTAGAGGATGCACAAGCGTTAGGTGGTAACTTCTTGAAACCTGTTGTCGTATCAAATGCGAACCAAGAGATGTTAGCCATGCAAGAGGAAACATTTGGTCCTATCGTGCCTGTTGCAACATATTCAGATTTAGAAGATGCGATTCAAATGGCGAATGATACACAATTTGGCTTAGCTGCTTATTTCTTTACAAATGATTATCGTACTGGCTTCCACTTATATCATTCACTTGACTATGGCGTGATTGGTTGGAATGACGGTGGACCATCAGCAGCCCATGTACCATTCGGCGGTATGAAAGAAAGTGGTTATGGCCGAGAAGGTGGCACAGAAGGTATTGAACCATACTTAGAAACAAAATATTTATCAATCGGTAATATTTAAGCTACAACGGGAGTGGGACAGAATTCTTTTGAATTCGTCGTCCACTCCCAGCTTGCTTTGCTTGTAGAATTTCTTGATGAAATTCTCTTTGTTGGGGCTCCGCCCGCAAGGGTGACTAGAACTGAGAAAAGCTTGAATTAAGCGCTTTCTTAGTTCAGTTAGCTACTGCGAATGTGCTAAATAGCTTCATTATATTATTTTTGTCCCATCTTCTAATTCTATGTAAATTAATGTTATGCTATTATGAAATGACTAACAGATAGAAGGTGTGAGAACATAATGACAAAAATGCTATTTTACATTAACGGTACACAAGTGACTCAAAAGAAAGTGAATAAATGGGAAACGCAACGTTTAAAAAATGTTTATAAATATTTATCGAAATATCCAGAAGCTCAGTTAAATAAAAATGTCAAATTATGGGTTAAAAATAATGATTTAGATAATATGAAACAGGAAATTGCTCAAGCTAAACTTAACATCACCTTTTCAAAACTAAGAAAATCAATGAGATTAAAATATACAGTAGGTAACTTAATATCAGCAATAGCTACTAAGCTATCGTTTGGACAACGCAAAATGAGCACAGTTGAAATCGCTATACCTAATAGTCATTTAAATGCTCAGGAAGTGATGAATGTTTTAAATCAAGTAATGATGCAGAAAACGCCAGAACATGATGAAATTAATGTGAAAGCAAATCCGGATCATTATGTACTCGAAGGCATTACTGCAGAAATTCAAGAAGTGCTTGAAACTACAGGTGGTAGTCCGTTACCGACACATTTCTTTGCTCATTATAATGATGAAACGAAACTTAAATCACGTATGTCGGAAGATTACCAAATTGAATTACCGGGCGTTGCTAAATTGAAAAACGGCATGATTATAGGCGGTATGCGTCATCAAATTCGCAATGAAAATAATGGCTTTCGTTTTAAAGCATTAGTTGAATTTCCAGCGATTTTACCAAATTATATGATTCATCAACATCAATATCATTTATGCTGTGAATTTGGAAACTGGCTGACTTACATTTTAGAAGTTGAAAGTAAATAGAGCTTTAAACTAATATTCGCTACCTAATAAAGTAGCGATTTTTTTATCGAAAAAATTATTGTGAATTCATCATTTTAGTTTAAAATTACTTTACAAATAATTATGAAATCGTTTACATACACCATTTTCAGTGAAAGAATAGTATAAGATACATAAACTTAGGAGGATGTTATTTATGAGTGAAACTATTCCGGAGAAAATGAACGTTGCATTAATGCATGAACCTTATGATATTGAAATTGTCGAAAGAGATATGCCAAAAGTAGGACCTAAAGATGTCTTAATCAAGATGATGGCAGTAGGCGTTTGTGGTTCTGATGTTCACTATTATGCACATGGTCGTGTTGGTGAATTCGTAGTTGAAAAACCAATCGTATTAGGACATGAATGTGCTGGTATGGTAGCACAAGTTGGGGATGAAGTAACAGACTTTAAAGTAGGAGATCGTGTTGCTATCGAACCAGGTGAACCTTGCCGTGAATGTGAATACTGTAAATCAGGACAATATAATTTATGTCCACATATGGAATTTATGGCGACACCACCATACGATGGTGCGTTCTGTGAATATGTAAGCCATCCGGCAGACTTCCTTTATCATTTACCAGACTCAGTGACTTATGAACAAGCGACATTAGTTGAACCATTCTCAGTTGGGTTACAAGCATGTAAACGTGCGGATATTAAACCAGGTTCAACAGTTGTCATTATGGGTATGGGCCCCGTTGGTTTAATGGCGGTTGTCGCTGCTAAAGCTTACGGCGCAACAAATATTATCGTTTCAGATTTAGAAGATAATCGTTTAGAAGCGGCTAAACGTTTAGGTGCAACAACGACAATTAATATTAAAAATGAAGATGTTGTTGAACGTATTAAAGCCTTAACAGACGGGCAAGGCGTGAACTATGCCATTGAAACTGCAGGTAATCCGATTGCCTTAAGAAGTGCGTTAAATTCATTAAAAGATGGTGGCACTTTAGCAATTGTTGGCTTGCCACAAGAAGATATGAACGAAATTAACGTGCCATTTATCGCGAATCATGAAATCAATATTGTAGGTGTGTTTAGATATGCGAATACGTACCCACAAGGTATCCAAATCTTAAGTACAACAGACGCTGACATCGATTCATTATTCACACATCAATTTGAACTTACCGATACAAAAGAAGCGATGGAATTAACACGTACAAGTAAAGGCGATGCCTTGAAAGTGATGGTATATCCAAATGGCTTTTTAGATAAATAATGAATCACCACCATTAAGCTAAATTGAATATACATTAACATACAGCCTCCCACCGCGCATGGTGTGGAGGCTATTTGTGTTAGATGAAAATAAGCGATTGGTCGGCGCAAAAATTTATGGTATTGACACAGCTGAGTTAGTAAACTTACTCGTATTTATCATTAATCAACGTATGACAGCACAAGATTTAAATCAATCAAATGGCGTTACAGTAGAAGTTCCAGAAACAATCGAATCAGCAGTCGCTTTAGAATATTCATTTGTAGAAGCATTAGCGAAATTAAATATTAATGTAACTGGTATCGCAGACGATAATGATGAAAAGAATATAGACGCATCAATTAAAGATTCAATTAGTAATTATATTTCAGTAGGTACACGCTTAGAGCCTGATACTGAAGCGATTAAGAATGCAGAACCTCAATTAATCTTAGAAGATATTACTAAAGTTGAAGAATAAAAAGTTCGACTTTGCAAAAACGGAAGAATGAAATGAGAGGTAGCGGAGTTTCGCAATCGTGAAGCTTTAGCTACCTTTTTTATTGAATTTTAAGTAACGTAATCCTTGTTTAAAATGCTTTTTGAAAAAACGTTGACGATGTATCCCTTGATTATTAATATCAAATTTCAATTTAGAGTTAGATGACAAAAGTAAAGATTCAACAATTTGTACAGCAAGTTGGTTATTTCTTACCATAGGTTTGATGATTTTGGTGTGTTTTATGCCTTCTCGACCGCCTACATACCAATAAATATGTTTTGCTTCGCGTATGGGGTCGCATTTTCCTAAAAAATCTAAAATATCTGGATACCACATAGAAGGAGATAGGATAATATAATTTCCAAATTGATGTGGCGTGGTAAGTAATGCATAAAGTGATAGTAATCCGCCATAAGAAGCACCCGCTATGGCAAGATCTCTGTTATCGGGTGAGATGCGATACTGTGCTCTGAGAAAAGGCAAAAGTTCAGTGGAAAGCCATTTTAAATAAGTTGCTGCACCACCGCCTTCTGGATTTTGTGCGCTAGACCAAGGAGTATATTCATGAGCACGATGATAGGGTTCAATACCTATGAAGATAATGTTATGACGTTTTATAGATTTAAATAGATGATTACCGTCTTGAGCGATAATTGTTTGGTAAAAGCGAGAATTATCTTTTGAATAATGTCTAGGTAGTTGAATAAAAATTTTATGATTTTGAAAATACAATTTGTGAGACTTTTTCATAATATTCTCCTTATAAATATTGAATTTTAGATGTAGCTAAAAATAGATAGTTTGATATAATTGATTTTGATAATCATTATCAATTATACATGAAGGAGTTAATAACATGAAGAAACTTTTACCTATTTTCTTGTGTATAGCATTATTTTTAATGGCATGTGGTAACCATAGTAGCAATAAGAGTGAGAGTCAGACTAAGTCTGATGATAAACAAAGTACAATGAGAATATTTACTACTGAAAAAGGTAAAAAAGTGAAAGTACCTACGCACCCTAAACGTATCGTAGTATTACATCCAACCCTAGTGGGTGCTTTAGTTAAATTCAATCATAAACCGATTGCTGTGCCTGAGTTCGTTAACCAGAATAAAACGTTAAATGAAGCAACCAAAGGAATTAAACGTATCAATAACAAGAGTGTTGAACAAGTAGCCAAAGAAAAACCAGATTTAATAATAACTACTGCGGAAGATAAAAACATAAAAAAATTAGAAAAAGTTGCACCAACCATTTCATTTAATATGGCAAATGCAGGTTATAAAGAAACGACTAGAAAGCTTGGAGAATTAGTTGGAGAGAAAAAACAAGCTGAAGATTGGATAAGCGATTGGGAAAATCAACTTAAAAAAGATAAAAAAGAGTTAGCATCATTTATTAATGGTAAAACTGCAACAGTGATTCAACAAACGCCAAAAGGAACAATGGTATTTAGTGATCATATGGGACGCGGTACAGAAATTATTTATAATGGTTATGGTTTGAAACAACCTGAAACATTAAAAAAGGCAATGGGTAAAAAGTTTGCAATGCCAATAAGTCCAGAAAAATTTAGCCAGTATTTAGGTGATATTATCGTCATTGCACAAAATGGTAATCAATCAACAGAGTTTGAAAATAAAGATACATGGAAAAATCTTGCTGCAGTACAAAAAGGTCATGTTATTAAGTTTAATGTGAAAGATACGCAATACAATGATCCAATTTCGTTAGAAAAGCAACATGAGATTTTTTATAAAGCATTGAAAAAAATGAAAGATGACAATAATTAATATTATATTTCTAAAGTATGTTTATTAATACAAATTTGGGAGTAAGAATAGAGCGCATCATGAATT
>OBXM01001789.1_pt1 | contig 11681 bp, 12 predicted proteins | sample 1538141 | NCBI WGS metagenome assembly OBXM01 (sample SAMEA2580153, study PRJEB22360) | human gut metagenome | biome: human gut; feature: human-associated habitat; material: faeces | place: Denmark | collected 2008/2010 | reverse complement strand
GGCGGATTAGGGACTTTCACCCATTAGCGACGTGCGCCGCAAGGCGCACCAAAAAGAAACAGACGAAAGATTCTCTCTCACCTGTTTCCTCACTGATCATTGATTTAGTAACCTGTTATTGCAGAAATTTTTTTAAATTATACTGCCTCTACAGTGGACTTTATGACTTTCTGACGGGAACAGCCTTAAATTTTTTCTATTTGTTCATAAGTTAGATTACCGAAGTTATAGCTCATCAGTCTCCAATGCTGATTCTCAGGCAAATCCTTAATCGACCTATGAAGTTCTTCTACGGTTATATTTCCCAATGCCTCGTCTCCCGCCTATTCTTTTTTCCTCTGATCTCTGTCTCTAAGGTTCATTCATAAACCTCAGAGTGTTCCATATATCTATCCAAAATATTCAGCTCATGTAGATCGTCCGCCCAAACCTGTCAAAGATTTGAAACAATTCTTTCCGATCTCCATACATTGTTTGATTCTCTTCTCATCTTTAAAAGTTATGTAATACCTTTTATCTTGATTTAACAGTGTATATGGATTGTCTTTATCTGTTCTTCTTTTCAGATATCTCTCATTCATGCTTTTCGCTCCATTCAATCTGAAATTCCAAAAAAATTCAGATTGAATGGGGACTTCTGTGTCTTATCTCTGTATGTTGCAAACAAAAAACACACCTAATTTTCGATTGTAGTTATTAGAAAATAGATATGTTTAATTTTATATTTTTTTATATGTCCATTCAGTTAACAACAAAAGCCACGAGTAAACGCTGTTTTGCATTAGGCAATACTACAGAAAATTCACTATATTAACTGTAATCTCCTCTCTGATCATGCAAGCGCCATAAGAAAAATCTCTCCTGACATAAACTCTGTTAGAAGGGATATGAACACCACAAGTGACTTCCACCCAAACAATGTTTTTCTATATGGCAAAGGCCGTTTTATTTCCATATCAAATTTGAACTTTCAGTACATAAATAACTGAATTGTTATTCCATTAGCAAACCTTTAAAAATAGCTAACATTATTTCAAAAAGGTGTGAACTTTTAGTGCATAATACACCTAGCAATTTCGGAGACGAATCTAAAACCTCATCTCATAAAAAAGAATTACCGTTGAGGCACTTGCTGAAAATATTGGTGTTACTGAGCGTTATTTATATCGTTTAGAAAATGAGAGTGCTAGTCAAGATGTACGGTAAATTTCTCTTGAAAATTTACTTTTATCAAATTCCGAGGCTTATAATAAGCTATATCTAATGAAGGGTTCAAACAATTATAAGCCTCCGATTCTTCATCTTTTCATCATCTCTAACTCTTTGTCAATGAGACAATTTATTCCGAATATATATTTTTTCTTAGCTACTATATACTTTCCCACCCCGCACTCTCTACTCCCACCGTTTCCAGAAGTATACAGACAATTCTTTCTACCACTTCAGTCCCTTTCCTTCCATAATAACTCATTTCTGCCTTTATCTCTGCCTGTCCTTTTACTGTATTCTTGCTTTCCAGGTTTGTCAAAAACAATTTTTTATGATGATTCCCGTGAATAAGTAGACTCCGTACTATCTGTTCTTTTTCTTCTGTGCAAATTATACTTACTTTATAATTTCTTTCATTTTCTTCGTTTCCTACAATCGGATAAATTTTTCTGGATAATGGTCTGAAAATCAAATTAACTAAAATCAGCACTCCGGCTGCCAACACAGCAAATATATACTTTCCGGAACTCGTTAAAACACCGATTGCCGCAGTACACCAAAGTGTTGCCGCGGTGTTTAACCCTCTTACATTTCCTCCCTCTTTAAAGATTACCCCACTGCACAAAAATCCCACTCCGGAAACAATATAGCTGGCAATCCTCTGAATATCGTCACTCCCTAAAATCATGGGGAATTGAAGAAACATACAAGCACCCAAACAAATCAACACATTAATCCGTATTCCGGCAGGGTGTCCCGTTATCTGCCGTTCTAATCCAATGCAAAAGCCCAGAAAAACAGCCAGCGAAATTCTCATTGTAAAATCTAATATCCCATCTTCCACACCTTCTTCACACTGAAGTCATACAGATTATTTTCCCTGCCTTTTCGTCTGATCGGCGGGCTTCATTCCCCAGAACACAAGATTCATTCCTACCACTACCAGCAAACAAATCCCCATAGCAATCCAAAATCCCAGGCTAATCCCAAACAATTCTGTTACTCCAAAAAGTTTTAAAAAAATCTGTGTCCAATTCATGCCTCCCTGCTCCTTTCCGTTCTATAAAAGTTCTCCATAATGCCTTACATATGCTTTTTTCAAACTGGTAGCCAGCGCCATATACAATAAAATACAAGGTATCAAATAGGCGAAAAATACTGTCGGAGGCGCAAGAAAGCCCAGCAAACGTCCAAATCCTGTAAACGGAATGAATGTCAGAACTGCAATACCTGTAAACGTCAATAAAGTTACAGGCGCCGATGCCATACTCTGAATAAAGGGAATCTTCGGTGTCCGAATCATATGAATCACAAGTGTCTGGCTCCACATAGATTCAATAAACCAGCCTGCTTGGAACATTGCCGCATAATCGCTCTGTATTCTCTCCAGCTCCGCTCCTCTATAATGGGCAGCCAAATCATTATACAGGATTCCATGTGATACAAACTTGGGACAGAATACGAAATACATAAAGGCATAGGTCGTCCAGTCAAACACAGAACTGGTTGGCCCGATCCAGATCATAAAACTTCCAATGGAAGATGCATCCCATGTCCTCGGCTGTATCAAAAATTCCTCGTCTACATTATCCCATGGAATTGCGGTGCAGGATAAATCATAGATCAAATTGAGTAAAATCAGGTGCATGCTCATCATCGGTAAGAACGGGAGCAATGCCGACGCTGCCAATACCGAAAACATATTTCCAAAATTGGAGGAAGCTGTCATCTTAATATACTTGATCATATTGGCATAAGTCTTTCTTCCTTCAATGATCCCTTCCTCCAATACCATCAGATCTTTTTCCAGCAGGATAATATCGGCGGATTCCTTCGCAATATCAACCGCCGTATCCACTGATATTCCAATATCCGCTGATTTCATTGCCGCCGCATCATTAATTCCATCTCCCATATATCCGACCGTATGTCCGTTATTTCTTAATATCGTTACCACACGGGCTTTTTGATCTGGAGAAAGCTTTGCGAACACGTCTGTTACTTCCGCTGCTTTAGCAAGCTGGCTGTCATTCATATGTGCAATATCTTTTCCAAGCAGCATATTCCGTACTTCCATCCCTACTTGCTTACAGATACACCGGGTTACTTTTTCATTATCCCCTGTCAAAATTTTTGTGGTTACTCCATATTTCTTTAAAGCCAGAATTGCATCTGCAGTGGATTCCTTTGGCGGGTCTAAAAATGCCAGATAACCTAACAGCACCATGTCACACTCATCCTTTATTCCAAAGGCTCCCACCGGGGAAGGGTTGGTTTTCTGTGCCACAGCAATCACTCTCATGCCATCTTCATTCAGATCTTCTACTTTCACTAAAATTTTCTTTTTCAGTTCTTCGGTAAGTGGCTCCACTTTTCCTTCATACTCTACGCTGGAGCAAATAGACAGCATTTCTTCGACTGCTCCTTTGGTAATCATCTGTGTTTTTCCCTGTGTATCCCTGACAACCGTAGACAGCCGCCTTCTGCTGAAATCAAAGGGAACTTCATCGATTTTTTCATACGCCTCTGACAAATCTAAAAGCTGCGGATTTTCGGATTCTTCCTCCTCTGTCTTTTGAATGATTGCCAGATCCATCAAGTTCTTATACCCGGTCTGGAAATAACTATTTAAATACGCATGGCGCAGAACCCTTACGTCCTCATTTCCAGTAACGTCCATATGATATTCTAATACTACTTTATCCTGAGTCAAAGTGCCTGTTTTATCTGTGCATAAGATATCAATGGCTCCAAAATTCTGTATAGAATTCAAATTCTTTACAATCGTTTTCTTTTTTGACATGGAAACTGCTCCTTTTGCAAGGCAAGTTGTTACAATCATAGGCAGCATTTCCGGAGTCAAACCTACCGCAACAGAAATTCCAAATAAAAATGCTTCCAGCCAGTCTCCTTTTGTCAGTCCATTAATCATAAAAACAATGGGAACCATGATCAGCATAAACCGGATCAAAACCCAGGAAACTGCATTTACACCCTTGGTAAAATTTGTTTCCACCGCCTCCTGGGCTACGGATGATGCCATAGAACCAAATAATGTATCATCTCCCACCGCCACAACTACGCCCACAGCACTTCCGCTGATCACATTACTTCCCATAAAGGCAATATTCGTAAAATCCGTAACGGAAACGAATTTTCCAGAGCATACGTCCGCCGTCTTTTCAACAGGATCGCTCTCCCCTGTCAGAGAAGCCTGACTGATAAACAAATCCTTTGCCTCTAAAATCCTCAGATCTGCAGGAACCATATCGCCGGCAGATAAATGGACAATATCGCCAACTACCGTTTCCTCTAATGGTATTTCCATTTTCGTTCTTTCTTTTCTGTCTACCGTACAAGTCGTGGTAATCATCGCCAATAATTTTTCCGCTGCACTCCCTGAACGGGATTCCTGTACAAACCGCAGCGTTCCGGAAATGAACACCATGGTACAGATAATGATAACCGTCAAGGGATCCACATCTTCCGGTGTTCTCTGCATGATTGGCATAATAATATCCGTAATGGCAGATACGACAGCTAAAAAAAACAAAATCGCCGTAAATGGATTGACAAAAGCACCTACAAGCCTCTGAAACAATGTTTTTTTCTTTTCATGGGTCACTTTATTCTTTCCATAGGAAGAACGGCTCTCCAATACTTCCTCCTCTGAAAGTCCCCGCAGCGTTGTATTCATATTCAGTAAAACCGGTTTGATTTTATTGGTCGCCACAAATTCCAGAATTTTATCTGCGTGATCCCGGCGCACCCTTCTTTCCGCAATTTTTTTCGTATTGATTCTCTTATCTTCTCTTGTCATAGCACGCCTCCTGTTCTTCCTGATTTTTCAACAAATATCTTTTCGATTTTTCCATATCGTATACATCAATTCCTGTCAAAACAAGCCATGCAATCATACACCAGACAAACGCCTTTTCCTGAAATCCCGGAAACCAGGCTGACATTTCAAAAATGATTCCCGCACTCATAAGTACTGTACCGACATTTTTTCCTAAAAGACTCATATTAATCCCTTTTCGTTCCTTTTCTGAAAGATTTTTCCAGCCTTTCAGCATTGGAATTGCTTTTCCAATAAAAAAGAAAAAGCCAATTCCGAAAAAAAGTAAGCCTAAAACCATACATTGCAGTCTCATCTCTATTTCCTCCTCTCTTTTGCTTACGAGAAAAGTATACTGAAAGCAAGGCGAGAATCCTATGGATAAAACCTTGCGATTTTCTTGCGATTTGGCATGATTTATATTGACGAAGAATGAATAATCAATTTTTAAACATATATTTTCCTCTGTCTTATTGTAAATCCCTCTGAATCCTGCTTCATAAAGAACTCATAAAAATAACGGGGTAAATCCGACTGCCTGCTCTGTACAAATCCTGCGGTGTTTAGTATAATTATCATCAACCTTTAAGAAATGAGATGATAGTTTGCAAGTATAAATCCAACCTACAAGAAAAAACCATTCAAAGAGGTATAAAATGATAACCGAAAAAAGAGAAAAACTGATTTTAAAGATGTCCTTTTTTTCTGGACTTTTATTTGCAATAACGGAGTTTATCTTTGCCATATACAGCCATTCCCAATCATCCTTGACGGACGCTGTGTATGACACGGCAGAGCTTGTATTTATTGCCCTACTGCTGTTCCTTACCCCACTCTTTCATCGACCAGTTTCGGAAAAGCATCCTTTTGGCTACTTTCAGATTGAAACGGTATTTATTATTGTCAAAGGTATTATGATGTTATCTGTTACTCTGGGGGTGTCTGCTGAGGTGCTTCATTCTACCCTGTCCGGCGGGAATCCTGTGGATAGTGCACTGGTTTCCATATTCCAGTGTATTCTGGGAATTGCCAGTATCATTATTTTTGTAACCATGAAAAAGCTGAACCGAAACCTTTCGTCGCCAACCATAAAGGCAGAACTTCTGGGCTGGAAACTAGATATTGCTTACAGCTTAGGTATGTCCTTTGCCTTTTTTCTGTCGCTCTATCTGGAAAAGACACCTCTTGCTTTCCTTGCTCCCTATTTTGACCAGATTATCGCTGTCATCATCATGGCATTGATTCTTCCAGAAAGCATTAAGATTTTGTTGCGGGCTATCAGGGATATATTTTTATTTTCGCCAGATAAGGAGCTCATTGAAGAAATCAAAGGGCTTTGCAATCCGATTATGGAACAGTACCGATTTGTTCCTGTTTTCTACGATATTACAAAAACAGGCCGGCATTTATGGGTAGCCATTTACTTTCAGATTGAAATGGGCAGTCTCGCCGTCCATGATTTATCCGAAGCATTAAAAGCAACCAATAGAACGGTCAATGAGAAGTTCCATAACTGCACCTGTGAACTGATTTTAGAGCCGTAGGCAGGATAACAAGAGACGGCCGGGTTATTGGATCTTCCATGTTCCTATCACTTAAACGGTATAGAAGAAAAATGCTATATGGATGATAAGTTACCGGGAAAGAGGCTTTCCCTAGGAGTAAGGTCATAGAAGCAATCCTTATTTATATAGTCGTTTTCATACTGACGGAATTTTTAACAACAGTATTACTACATGGATCATAAAGAACCGGAACACTACCCTGCGATTTGACAGATTCGTGAAATACAGTTTCCACTTTTCTTCTGTCATATAAGAAATATGGATTTTGAAGTAAATAACCAGTATCAGCAGTAATTTTTCAAAAAAATTACTGCTTTTTTTAAGGAAAAAAAAGACACTCTATTTCAAGTGTTCTTTTTCCTTTAACTGATTGCTGATAGATACTGTATTTATACGGGTGTTCTCCACTTTTCAACTGTTTTTATATAGAGAATAGCCTTACCCAGATTCGAGTCATTTCAATAATCTTTTTCTTTTATACTATTTTTTACCTTTAATAAACCTGCGGCAATCTCATCTTTTGTTGATTTTCTATACTTGCACAGACTGTATACGAAGCCTGCAAGAAAAATCATCAAAGCAAGAAAGAATGGATATAAAAAGTTCAACCAACATAAAAGCAAATAACAGATAAATACAGAAATAATAGCCGATAAAAGATAGAGAGAGATTGCAAACTGGAGAACTTTTCTTTCTTCTAGGCTAAAAAAATATTTATCCCACTCTGACGAATTTTTATGTAAAGATTTTCCCTTTATTGCCATACACAGGAGCAAGAAACCTAACATAAGTCCCTTTGTCAATAATATCTTTACACCGATAATCAGTAATAAAAGAATAACCTTACTCATACTTGTTTTTTCCTCCTTGTTATTGAAGTCAAGACTGTTCAACAATTTTAATCATAACCTGTGTGATGTACTCTTTTTCGCTGGCAATCGTATAATCGGTAAGCTCACGCTCAAAGGAATATCCTGTAAGCCTAAGTCCATGTTCGTCGGCATAGCTTAACATTTTTTCATATAGCTCTGGAAGTCTGCTCCAGCTACCTTTCAGATACCCGCACAGGTACGCTCCCTTGGGTTTTGTCATAGAACCGTTTTGCAGTCTATGCTCTGTTATCACAGTGTATAAACCGTCATATTTGTCAAACTGTCCTGCCTGTATCTTATCTAGGGAAAGATAGCTCCCCACGCCTGCTCGATACTGTTCAGGCGTCCAGACGCTTTGTATATATGCAAAAACTTTCATAGGATTATCTTCTTCAAATTCATAAGGGACAGTCAACAGATATTCTTCTTTTAAATCGGATATTTCTATACGCATATCACTGATTTGCCGGCAAAACAGAAGATGTTCCTTTTTCTGTTTCAGAACAGACTTTACCGTTTTCAATTTTCTGATTTCCCTGTCGCTTTCCTTTTGCTTACTGGATACAATTTCAAGAAATTTCTGTTCGTCAAAGGAATGTATAAAAGCTTTGATTTCCTCAATGCTTAAATTGATTTCTTTCAGCATACGAATATACTCAAAGTCTATACTCTGGGAATAGTCGTAATATCTATATCCGTTCTCTCCCTTGTGACATGGAGAAAACAAACCGATATCATCATAATAATGCAGAGTCCTCTTATTGACGTTGTGCAATTTTGCAAACTGTGCTGTCGTAAGCCGTATAGTTTCCTGTTGCATGAAATACCTCCTTGACATTACACTTACTGAATAGTTTACGATTAGTATATACCAAAGGAGAACAAAAGAAAAGGAGTTAGACAGAATATGGAAAACAACATAAAATTAAGAGAGCTAAAGAAACAGGATTTACCAGCATTGGAAAATGTAATAAGAAAAACATGGAACTATGATAAGTTCGCAACACCAAAGACAGCCCGTAAGCTGGCAAAAGTCTATCTTGCGACCTGTCTGACAAACCAGACCTATACACGGATTGCGGAAGTAGACGGCGTTCCTGCGGGACTGATTCTGGGAAAAAATATAGAAAAACATCACTGTCCTTTGAAATATCGTCTACGTCAAATCTCGGCATTATGCGGACTGCTGATTTCTAAAGAGGGACATGGTATTCTGAATTTCTATAAGAATGTGGACGAAATATACAGTCAGCTCTTAAAACAGTGCGACAAGGACTATCGGGGGGAGATTGCTCTATTTGCCCTGTCCCCCGAATACAGGGGGCTTGGGATTGGAAAAATGCTGTTCCACAGTGTTTTAGCCTATATGAAAAGCCAGAGCATTAGCGACTTCTACCTTTATACCGATACAAGCTGTAATTTCGGCTTTTATGAACATCAGGGCATGGTGCGCCAACAACAGTATAAACATCTTGTCAATATGAAAGGGCAAAAAGTCGAACTGGAATTTTATCTTTATGATATGGCTGTATAGCGGCATTGCAGGCTGGTACAAAGGTGACCTACGCCAGAGGAATATATACACCATATGGCAGGAAATACCCTTCTCCGGTTAATATATTCCTCTGCTAAGTTTGTGCCTCCGGTAAATGCCACTTTCCCATCAATCACAATTTTCTTTCATTCCTCAATCTTCATTTCCTTCTATTTCTCCGCATGAACACCTACCAGGCCAATTCCCAGACCTCCCGGTCCGATATGAGCTCCAATACTCATGGTAAGCGGCATATAGATACATTCCATATCCGGATAATGTTCTTTTAATTCCTGCCGGAACATAGCCAGTTTTTCCGGTTCCATCCAAGTACTTGCGATTCCCGCCTTTAGTCGCCCCTGCTTATACAAATCATAAAACCTTTCCTCCAACTCTGCGTCCAGCGCCTGACACATCTTTTTAAAGGCCGCCTTCATTCCCCTGCATTTTGCGTATGCATCCAGCTTACCGCCTTGTATCGTAAGGATTGGTTTCAAATTTAACGCTGTCCCCAGTAAAGAGGCCGCTGTTGTAATTCTGCCGCCTTTCTTTAAATATGTCAAAGAATCTACGGTAATATAAATCGTCGCATTCATTGCCTCTTTTTCCAGTGTTTTTCGTATCATTTCTCCGGAGTATCCCTGCTTTGCCATCCTTTTTGCGTCATAAACTGACTGGGCCTGCGTAACAGAAATTCTATGATTATCTACCACATGCACCCGGCCCCGAAACGGTTCCTCTTCCGCAAGTAATTGGGCGGTCTGGCAGCTACCGCTCAAACTGCTTGACATTGGAATATAGACAACCTCACCATAGTGTTCCAAAAGCCGTTCCCAACTTTCCATTACCACACCGGCTGATAGCTGAGAAGTTGTTACAGAATTACCGTTTTGCAGCCGTTCGTAAAACTGCTGCTCGTTAATTTCGTATCCTTCATAAAATATCTGTTCCTGTATGATGACCGGCATAGGGAGAATATAGATTCCCTGCTCTTTCCCCTCTTGTGGCGAAATCCCGCAATTACTGTCCGTTAAGATTGCTATTTTTTTCATCTGCGCCTCCTGCTTTCCTTAATATTGGATTCATATATTCAGGTATATAAGTAAAATATTATGCTGTACAGTTAGTGTAAAGTCAATGTTTTTCCCGTGAATTACTATTAAAAAAGTATAAAATTTTCATGCCAGATAGTTTTGCAAAGAAGATCTGCAATACGAATGATACAAAATCAGAAAAGTTTATGGTCATCCTTGAATTATTTAAGTCCAGATCAAAAAACAATCTGGACTTTCTATTACAGTCTTTCATTATATTTATATCCCACACCCCAGATTGTCAGGATATATTCCGGCGCATCCGGATTCGGCTCAATCTTTTTGCGGATCTTCCTGATAAATGCCATGATATTACTGTCCGCCATCATATATTCATCTGCCCATACAGCCTGATAAATCTGCTCTTTCGTAAACACTTCCCCCTTGTTTTGGAAAAGGAAATAAAGAATGTCAAATTCTTTGGGAGTTAGATTTACTTCCTGACCTCTGCATAAAACCCTTCTGCTTTTTGGATTAATCATCAATTCCCCGGACTGATATTCTCTGTTTCCATCCGATTCTTCCGACTTTTCTAAAAACAGGGCGTTTTCCTGGATATGTAAAAGCCCTTTTAAACCCTGTACAAATTCCTCTGCCTCCTTTATGTCCTGATACTCTGTCTGCACTTTTTGTGAAATCCACTGAATTAAATCAGAAGGAAGGGTAATATAAGTAATATCTTTTTTCATGGCGACCCTCCTTAAATTAATTCATGGTATTGTTTTACATATCTTCGCTTGATCCGGTTTGTCAGGAACATATACACTAAAACAACTACAAAAAGGAAAACAAAATATCCTGCCGGAAGTGTTGTTAATCCTAAAATGGTTCCTAATGGAAGCATTGTAATGCCGGAAAATACAACAACTCCAAGCGCGGTAATAATGACCACACTTTTTGACGGCCTGCTTTGGATAAAAGGTATCTTTGCTGTCCTTAGCATTTGCAGAATCAATATCTGTGACCACATAGATTCGAGAAACCATCCTGTCTGGAAAACCGTAATATATCTCGCAATCATTGCCGGATCTGATAAACCGTCAAAAGTCACACCTCCGCAAACTGAAGGACACAAGATGAAATACAGGAATAAAAATGTCAATATGTCAAACGCAGAACTGATCGGTCCAAACCACCGCATAAATCTTCCCAATGTTTTTCCCGACCACTCTCTCGGTTTCCGGTAATCTTCCGGATCTACAAGATCCCAGGGAAGAACGATGCAAAGCGTATCATACAGTAAGTTCAACAAAAGAAGCTGTATGGCTGTCATAGGTAAAAAAGGAAGGAACGCACTGGCGCATACAATAGAAAAAATATTTCCAAAGTTAGAACTGGCCGTAATACGAATGTATTTTGACATATTGATAAATGTCTTTCTGCCCTCTAAAATTCCTTCTTCCAGTACATTTAAGTCTTTGTCCAACAAAACAACGTCCGCAGCATCCTTTGCCGTATCCGGGAGTATCCCAAAGTTTGTGTAAACCTTCAAACTGATGTAAGATAGACTTACCAGTTTGGAGGTTTATTTTATGGCAAGGAAAAAGGATACCCCACAAAAAGCAGCCC
>OBXM01001770.1_pt1 | contig 11800 bp, 10 predicted proteins | sample 1538141 | NCBI WGS metagenome assembly OBXM01 (sample SAMEA2580153, study PRJEB22360) | human gut metagenome | biome: human gut; feature: human-associated habitat; material: faeces | place: Denmark | collected 2008/2010 | reverse complement strand
GACTTTCGGGTATTACCGCAAATCCGCTGGTAGGCCAGTTCAGCAATAAAATCATTGCCGCAGGCGGCACCAGTATTCTTACCGAGGTTCCGGAAATGTTCGGTGCAGAAACCATCTTGATGAACCGCTGCCAGAATAAAGAGATTTTCCAAAAAACAGTGGGGCTGATTAACAATTTTAAAAAATACTTTCAAGACCACAATCAAAATATTTATGAAAATCCCTCCCCCGGCAATAAAGCAGGCGGTATTACCACATTGGAGGATAAATCTTTGGGCTGTACCCAAAAAGCGGGTGACAATATCGTGACAGATGTGTTAGAATACGGTCAGCCCGTGCAAACCAAAGGTTTGAATTTACTCAATGCTCCCGGCAACGATTTGGTTGCCTCTACGGCTTTGGTCGCCTCAGGGGCCCATATTGTCTTGTTCACCACAGGCCGCGGCACACCGTTTGCCTCACCCGTGCCTACGGTAAAAATATCTAGTAACACCCCTCTTTATGAATCCAAAAAAAGATGGATTGATTTTAATGCCGGTCAACTGGTAAGCGGTAAACCCATGGATGAACTGGCAGAAGAGTTTTATCAATATATCCTAGCGGTAGCCTCCGGCAAAAAAGTAAAATCCGAAGAACTCGGACTGCGTGATATGGCTATTTTCAAACAAGGCGTAACCCTGTAAAACAGACACTGACAGGCCGAAAAAATGATTTATAATTTTCGCAGAAAGGAAGCCTACTCATGAAAGCTTTTTTAGATGAAAATTTCCTGCTCTCTACACAAACCGCTGAAATACTGTATCATCAATACGCTGAAGCATTGCCAATTATTGATTATCACTGTCATGTCAATCCCCGCGAAATCGCCGAGGATTTTCGTGCCGAAAACCTTACACAGCTTTGGTTAAATGGTGATCATTATAAATGGCGGTTGATGAGAGCCTGCGGAATCCCTGAAGAGGAAATCACAGGCAACGCCGATGACAAAACTAAATTTTTACGCTTTGCCGCTGTATTGGAAAAAGCAATCGGCAGCCCCGTCTATCATTGGGCTCACCTTGAACTCAAACGCTACTTTGGCTACGATGGTATTTTAAACACTCAAACTGCCGAGGAAGTTTGGCAATTAACCACTGAAATGCTTACCTCTCTCAGTGTGCGTGAAATTATCCGCCGCTCAAAAGTGGAAGTCATTATTTCAACAGACGATCCTATCGATTTTCTGGAAAATCATCAAAAGCTGGCCAAAGATTTTACTTTTAATGTCAAGGTTTTACCCGGTTGGCGTCCTGATAAATCCTTAAACCTCCAAGACCGTCATTATCTTCTGTATCTTTCTCAGCTTTCCGAAGCTTCTCATCAACCCATCCATTCTATATCAGACTTAAAAAAAGCCCTATCTGTCCGTATGGATTATTTTGCTGAATGCGGCTGTATCATCAGCGACCATGGTTTGAATAAAATTCCTTTTGCGCCTGCCGCAAATGAGGAAATCGAAAACATTTTTCAAAAACGATTGGCGGGAGAGGCATTATCGCAAGCCGAAACTGACGCCTTTCAATATGCCCTCTTACAATTTCTGGCAGGAGAATATCACCGCCGTGGCTGGGTCATGCAAATCCATTACGGGGCTGTGAGAAACACCAATCAAAAAATGTTTGCCCGGTTAGGACCTGATACCGGTTATGATTGCATCGGACAAGGCGGAAATGCAAATGAAATTGCTTCCTTCCTCAATGCGTTGAACGAAAAAGATCAGCTTCCCAAAACAATTTTATATTCTTTAAATCCCAATGACAACGCTATGCTTGCCACAATTGCAGGCTGTTTTTCAGAATACGGCATTAACGGTAGGGTTCAGCATGGGGCGGCCTGGTGGTTTAACGATACCAAACAGGGGATGGAACAGCAGCTTACAAATTATGCTAACCAATCCGTTCTTGGCAATTTCATTGGTATGCTGACAGACTCACGCAGTTTTCTTTCTTACACCCGACATGAATATTTCAGGCGTATTCTTTGTGACCTGCTTGGGCGTTGGTATGAAAACGGAGAAATCGGTTCCGACATAGACGCACTGGGACAGATTGTTCAAGATATTTCATATTATAACGCCAAACGATTTTTCAATTTGTAATCTTTCTATGTATCCAAAAGGAGTGGCTATGCCCTCCTTTTTTATTTTTTCTTTTCTTGGTGAAAGATTGCTTTTATAAAACAGCAGTGCTATACTAAATTTTAGTCAATTTTGAATTTACTGACTTTTAACCGAGAAACAATCATATGTTTCCATCATTTCTCATTCTTTGCAAAGGACTGATTTTATGTCAAATTTATTTCCCAACGCCGCCGCCATACACGACCTTTCGGGTGTGGGCAAATGCTCTTTAACGGTTGTTTTGCCGATTCTATCCGCCTGCGGGGTGGAAACCTCGGTTTTGCCGACTGCCGTTTTATCTACACACACCGGTGGTTTTGAGGATTACGTCTATATTGACTTAACTGATAAAATGAAAGCCATGGCTGACCACTGGAAAGCTGTCGGCTGCCATTTTGATGCTATTTATACCGGATTTTTGGGCAGTGCAGATCAAATTGAAATTGTCAACCATTTCTTTACTCTTTTTCAAGAAAAGAACACAAAAATCATTATTGATCCTGTCATGGGCGACAACGGAAAACTGTATCCCACCTATACCGAAAGAATGGCAGACGGCATCGCCCGCCTATGTCATCAATGTGATGTCATCGTTCCCAATATGACCGAGGCCTCTCGTATTTTGGGTATTCCTTATCAAGAGGGACCGTATACAAAAGAATATGTTCAAAATATTTTGTCGTCGCTCTGTGAAATTGGTCCCAAACAAGCTGTTCTCACAGGGATTCATTGGGATGACAAACAATTGGGTGCCGCCTGTTTTGACCGCGATTTAGGGAAAACTGAATTTTATTTATATGACAGAATTCCCGGTTATTTCCATGGGACAGGCGATACCTTTGCCTCCGTCCTCACAGGTGCTCTGTTAAACAATTTAGACTTATTTGATGCTTGTCAGCTCGCCACAGAATTTACATGGAAAACCATTGTCAGCACAGCAAAATATCAAAAAGATATTCGCTTTGGCCCTAAATTTGAAATTCATCTGCCCTGGCTGTGCCAAACTTTAGCTGATAAGCGTTCGTAATTTCAAATTTCCTTTGACATTTGTTTATAAAATTGATACTCAAACAGAGCAAAAACCTGTGACATCGATTGTCACAGGTTTTTCGCTTTTCATTATTATTCTTTCTATTTAGAACTCTATAATTTCCGGATTTCCAAGCAGTTTTTCTTTGGGGGTAATCTCATAATCTGAGAATTCTTTTGGAATTTCTACGCCCTCTCTTGGTTTAATCTGTAACGAACGCTGAATCATAGCAGAGGTTTCTTTGGGAGTTTTTTCATTGTGTTTCCACCAATAGAGCCTTCTGACTTCACAACTGCCCTCCGGTCTTGCCGCAGAGGCATCATTCTCAAACAGAGTAGCCAATGCTTGCTTGATTTTTTCAGCGTCTTCATCAGAAAATCCTGTTTTTTCAGCCAATTGGCAATTGATGCTGCCGCGAATCACATATAGTCCGAAATCCACAAAATATTTCATGCCCATGGTATCGGAGGCACGAGAGTCCTTGGATTCACTATTGACACTCTTGACAATCTGCATTTCGGTCACCTGTATCGGAGAAACACTGGTCCCTTGATGAATGGAAACCGGTCCTCTTACACCAATTGAAACTGTATCACCTTTAAAGGCAAAAACTTGTCCAAAGCTTCTAACGTCAATCCACTCTTTACAGGCAATTTGTGCACATTTTTCAGCATCTGCTTTTTTGCCTTTGCCCGCCTCTTTTTGAAATTCCTCGCACTTATCGGCTCTTTCTTTTAAGCTCTTATACCCGTCATCACTGCGATCATCAGACTGCACAAAGATTTTTTCGCCCATATCCTGCAAACGATTGCGAATTTTTCTCTTAATGGCAACATCAGAGAAAATACCGTAGCCGTCATAATCCTCCCTAGGTCGGTTGCCGGAAAGCGGGTCACCGTTAATGTTGGCCTTTTTCACTGTGACCAAAGCCGCAAAATCGATTTTATTTTGAAGTACTCCCATAATTTATCCCTCCGTATTATTCAATATTTTGACTCACTGTTTGATTTTTTAATTTGCTTTTTTCTTTTTTGTCTTTACCGTGTTTTCGCTGTAAACTATAACCCATCAGATATAATCCACTTAATTTTTGATTACACTCAAAATCGCCCGGTTTAAACAATGCCATTATTTCATCAATTTCTGATTGATAATACTCTCTTAGTCCTATACTCAGCCTTTTGAAGTAAGGATCCAGTTTCTTATAAAGAATGGTCCATGTGCTATAAGGAAATTCTGAAAACCGCTTTCTAAGCTTTTCAGAATTAGTACTTCTGCGGCTATCTCCGCTTTCATTCATTGCTGAATTTTCAACAGCTTCTGCCAAAGCCAACAACCTGCCATACAAATAGCTTCTGTCTGAATTGGTAACGTCTAATGCCATGCCTATCTTCACTCCTTTTGACGGATTTTCTTTTTGTCTTTCCCAGTAACTGCGTTTTACCAAAGAGCAGGCCACGTTCAGCACTCTTTGATAATTTAATTTGTTTTTATACGCGAGTGGTTGTGATGCCCGTATCACAGCATAATTGACTAAATCTTGGGGAACATTTTTGCCTTCCAGCACACAACGAGTTAAACGTTCAAAGGTCTTAATAAGCTGAATGGCCTTCCCGTCACTGTTTTTTCGCAGAACCAATTTTTCATTTTGTTCTACACCGTAAACTGCTGCGGCGATTTCACCAAAAGAAACCATTCCTTCATAGCCACGATATTTTTTCTCTTTGTCTATATAGAAATGCCACCAGCGGCAACTATCATGCCATTCTTCAATTTTTTCCAGATACTGAGAGCCTTTTAATTCTTTATAATAGGTCAAGGCTAAACGGCCCGGTGTGGCATCATTTAGCGCTAAAATCACTACCTGAGAATCATTCTCTTTCTCTTCAAAACCATACCCATTCAGCGCTTTTTTAAATCTCTCTGCTGAATAAAATCCGGTATCTGAAATTTGAAACTGTTCATCATCCTCGTCTTCAAAGTCCTCATCTGTTATACTGCTGATAATTTGACTGCTGGAATCTGAATATCCAGGGAGATTTTTTAAATCTTCTTCCCATGTGACAAAACAAAGTCCATCTCTCGTTTTGCCTTGCCGACGGATAATCCACTTCAATGCATTATGGATTTTTTGTGATGTAATGTAGCCAATCGACATCGCCTCACTGTAACCGTCTTTGTCTTTGACGTTAAAGCGCCCCTTATAGGTAAAGTTTTCGTTGTCATTGGAAGAAAACAGCTTTGCCTTACTGTCAGCCTCATTACGAATTTTAGCCGGGTGACGGGTGGCAGGAAACATTTTTTCGCCGGTTAAATAGCAAAGATCCTTGCTTTGCTGAGAAAGAATATCCGTATAATATTCAATAAAACTACGCTGAACAGATTTATCTAGCCACATTTCATCTTGATAAACATGGTCGGTATCATCCTGTTTCTCTGACATCGAAAGCCTTTCGGGGGGATGAACCTTAAATCGTATAAAAATATCCGTCTGGTCAATTCCGTTTACTTTTTCTTTATGGGTAATCTTCCCATATTCATCAGGTTTTAAGACATCTGCCCTGATTAAATCCTGCACCACCCTGCCTTGCAATAAATATTGATAAACAGCATTTACCTTGGGGTGATGGTAAGGAGAATCCACCCATTTTTTGAGTGCCGCCAAATACTGATTATGAAATTCATTGCTGTTATCTTTTCCGTCAATATACAGGCTGTAATCCTTGGCAAGATAAATCAATTTGTCAAACAGCGGCATAGGCTCGATGCCATTGCTGCGGGCGGCCGAACGCTCTGTAGCCGGGCAAAGCGTAGTGGCTTGGTCTTTTTCCACCTTAGAGGCTCTGATAAATTCACCGTCCATATTGATTAGTATTTCGACCTGCGCCTTTGCCGTGGTATGACAAATCGGCAGCAGCATAGGCTGATTTCCCAAACTTTCACCGGCCAAGTAAACGTTTCGGTTATAGAGGTCACAAAGAGAACCGGCCCAGCTCACTGCGCCACCTCCTCATTGGTGAATTCTTCCAGACCCACAAAATTTTCATGTTCATGTCCAAAGGGCTTTACCGACATTTCATGCAGAACTCTACGGTCTTTGCTAGGGATTTCTTCGGGAGCAGGAAATTCAACGATTCCTTTTTTCATCACAACATGATGAAACCGAACGCTCAAATGCCCTTTTTCTTCCTCACGGACTGCTTCATCAGGATAGGTGAATCCGTGGAACATATATCCCAAAGAAAATTCCTCGATATTGTCATAAAAACCCGTTTCCTCATCAAACACGCAGGGAGATACATCTGCGGCGCATTCCCTTGTGCCTAAAAAGATATCTCTGCGCCCGCCGCGTTCAATCATTCGTCTGGCAATGTTGTGATGTTTATGTTCATTGCGGTCTGCCGCCAGTTCCGGCCGATTTTCATTCCACTCAAAATGTGCTCTAACTTTATAGGTGACATCTCTTAAATAAGTATAAATAGATAAATCACTCACACTGCTATTATATTTTTTAATACGGATTCCCTCTGACATCGTTTGAATGGGTTTCATAACACGAACAGCATCGATGACCCAAATGAGCGTGGGTTTCCAGTAAATGGACTGCATGATACCTTTTAGTGCCTCATAAGTAGGTACATAATAGCTTGTTTTTTCACCGCCTACCCGTGTAACAGGGTCAGAAAAAAGAGCTCTGGCACCGCTGACTTCAAATTCTACTGTATTCCTTTTTTTCTCCAACCATATCATCTCCTTTTTAAGCATTTAAAAATTCTGCTAAAGCATCTTTTGTTTCATCCAATCCAATATCATCCGAATAATACTTTTTATCCATGGTTAAAATTTCGTTTGTTTCAATGTTGTCTTCATAATTTTTAATTTGATATTTGTTAATTTGCACCGTATACGGCTGCAATTCCCGCAATATTTTTCTTTTTTCAGAGGGGAATTTTTTCTTTCTCAACTCTTTTATTTTGTCAGCCACTTGCCCGTTGGCAACCACTACCACACTGAATTTTGCCTCGTCATCAATTACCTTGAAATGATTTGCCGCCTCTTTGAAAGCCTGAGGCAGAAAAAACTTTTCTCTTATGTTTTCTTTGACAATTCTTGTGTTTGTGGATAAAAGGTCTACAAGCGAATATGGGTTGTTTTTTCCAAGAGGATATCCTAAACCGGTTTTAAATTTATTATAGTAATAACGATAATAAACATCCATGGCACGCTTTGACAATGCACCGCCGACAAATTCCTTCGGATAGTTCTCAATATCATAAAACACACTTCTGGTAAAATCTTGAATCTGCTTTACGGAAGAACCTCTTCCAAATTTTTCTTCTTTAATATCAATGACAATCACTTTGCCACAATCTGTTTCTTTATTTCGGTTGCAGCGTCCCGCTGCCTGCACAATGCTGTCTAAGCCCGTCAGCGAACGAACCACCCGTTCAAAAGAAACATCTACACCCGCTTCAATTAAAGAAGTGCTAACACAAATCACTTTTTTGTTTTTGTTGATCAGCATTTCTCTAATTTCACTGATTTTTAGCTTACGGTGCAACGGATACATATTCGTCGACAAATGAAAAAGAACATACGGAGAATCCTCCGGATATTTCTTCTTTAGAAAGGAAAAAACCTCGCTGGCACATTCTTTGGTATTGACCACCAGCAAAAGAGATTTTACTTCTTCTGCTTGTCTTTCAATATAATCTGCTGTTTCTTCATAAGTGAATTTAGATTCCTCTAAATACGGCACAATTTCTACTCGCTTAAAAACACGAGCGTATTCTTCTTCTTTTTCAATAATATTCAGAGGCTCTATTAAGCGATAGTTATCCAAGTCTTCAAGAGGGGGCTGTGTTGCCGAGCACAAAATGATATTGGAATGACAAAAATAAGAGAGAAAATTCATCGCACCATTAAAAAGCTTTGTGACTTTCAGAGGCAGGGCCTGTACTTCGTCCAATATGATAACAGAATCCCCCAGCGCCTGCATTCTGCGAATGGAGGATTTTTTGCCGCCAAAAAGAGTATTCAAAAACTGCACCGCTGTGGTCGCAATGACAGGAGATTCCTCCCAATTTTCAGTTAGCAAAAGATACTCTTTTTCTTTTTCGGAATCCGGTTCAAACACAACATTAGAGTGATGTTCCAACACGATTTCTGCGCCGCCGAGAAATTTTCGCAGTTCATCCGCATTCTGCTCTAAGATTGAATTAAAAGGTGCAATATAAAAAATATGCTTCTTCCCGTAATCCTTTGCTACCCGCAGTGCATAACGCAGAGAAGAAAGCGTCTTACCCGCTCCGCAGGGAACCACCATACGGTACATTCCGCTTTCGGCGGTTGGAAACGTAAAGCAAGCATTCGATATTTCTTGCCGGTAACAATCCAGCGTTGAAGGGGTTTTATCCCTACCGATATTGGCTAATTTTGTTTCAAAAAAAGCTTGGCGTTTTCTCCATTCTTCTTTTCTTTGTGCTCGATTTGGCCGTTTTACGGAAGTTCTTTCTTCTTCAAAATCTGCTGTATCAGAATGGTCAGCATCAATTAATAAAGACAGCATTAATCTTGCATACATACCTGTCAAAAAAAGTCTGTGTATTTTCGCAGTTTGATAAGTGTTTTTGAAAGTATTTATCTTCTTAAAAAGCTTTTTTCCATTCAAAACAGCCTTTTCATATTCTTTTGTCAATTCATCTCGTCCATAATATTTTTCAGCTAATTCCTTTAGTCTTTCAAAATCATGTTCAATCGCCTTTTTAGATTCTTCAAAAGGAACTTTGCCTTCTGTTTCTACGGCGTCCCGCAGCCCATGATGACTCAAAATAATATAACGCAGCCACTCAACCGTTGATTTTTGATATTTGTCCTGTATCGGAAACAATGAGTCTATTAAAACTGCCCCGTGTACAGCATGAGGAACTGATCCTCTCTGTACGGGCTCTCCCCTAGCAGCTTTTTGAATGTAGTCTTTAAAAGCCGGCATGAATTTACCGTCATCATGGTGCAAACCTGCACAATACATGATATCGGCAAGATCATAATCTTTTCCCTTTTCAGCAGCTCTTTGCGCTACCGCTCTTGAATGTTCGATTACGGATTGTTCCTCACGGTCTTTTTCTCGGATGTGAGCCACAAACTCATCAAAAGGTTTTGCCAACTTTAAAACGCCCTATCCTCATGCTAAATGCTAATTCAAAACAATTAACCATGAAATTAAATTTTTTATTTGATTATATCATAAACCGTAAGATTTGAAAAGACAAATAATTCTATTTTCGTAATTATTTCGTTATTTTATCTAAAGTTAATACTTTTTACGACAAATTTATATAGAATAATTGAGTTTTAATTTCTTCTGTGGTATAAATGACATATGACAATTAACAGCAAGGTAAATAAGGAGATTTTCATGAAAGAATATAACGAAGAAGATTTTTTGCTTTTATCGGGTATTCAGCACTTTACCTTTTGCAGACGGCAATGGGCACTCATTCATATCGAACAACAGTGGGCTGAAAACTTCTTAACGGTAGACGGTGATATTTTGCACGAAAGAGCCCATGATGATTCCCTGCGTGAAACGCGCGGCAATATTGTTATTTCACGTGGTATGCCGATTGTTTCGCGAACGCTCGGCGCTACTGGTGTCTGTGACATTGTCGAACTTCATAAAAGCAAAAATGGTGTTCCCATACAAGGCTTAGAGGGAAACTTCATCCCCATTCCCATTGAATATAAACGGGGCAAACCCAAAACGGGTGAAGAAGATGTTCTGCAATTAGCCGCACAGGCGATTTGTCTATCTGAAATGCTCCTGTGTGACGTACCAAAGGGATATTTATACTATGGTGAAACAGGACGCCGTACTCCCGTAGAAATAAATGATACTTTAAAAGAACATGTGTATAAAATCTTCTCTGAAATGCATGAATTGTATCAAAAACGGCATACCCCCGTTTGTAAACCGACCAAAGCCTGCCGCTCCTGCTCTTTACAAGATTTATGCCTGCCCAAAATTGCTAAAAAGCAATCTGTTTCCGCCTACCTCGCCAAGCGCCTGCACGAAATAAAATCCGAGGACAGTGATGAATGATGAAAAAATTATTGAATACCCTTTACATAACACATCCCGACAGCTATCTTTCTCTGGACGGAGAAAATGTGGTGATCCTAAGAGAGCAAAAAGAGTGCGCCCGCTTCCCCCTACATAATCTAGAGGGCATTTTGTGTTTTGGCTATACCGGAGCCAGCCCCGCCCTTATGGGTAAATGTGCAAAATCAGGAATTTCCCTCACTTTTTTAAATCCCAATGGACGCTTTCTTTCCCGTATCACAGGGGAGGTGAACGGGAATGTCACCCTGCGCAAATCTCAGTATCGTTTCAGCGATGATCCCTTCGCCAGCCTCAGGTTAGCAAAACGATTTTTACTGGGAAAAATCTATAATGCCCGTTGGGTCTTGGAACGTGCCACACGTGACTATCCTCAAAGAATAGACATTCTCAACGTTAAATCTCATTGTTCCCAGTTGGTTGACAGCTTGTCTGCCTTGTCGGAATGCTCAACGTATGAGAGTCTGTTGGGAATAGAAGGAGAGGCGGCAAGCTGTTATTTTAGTGTATTCGATGAACTAATCCTACAGCAAAAGGATGATTTTAAGTTTTCCGGCAGAAACAGACGCCCCCGCTCGACAAGGTAAATGCTCTGCTCTCCTTTGTCTATACACTGCTTGCACATGATTGTGCTTCTGCATTAGAAGGAGTAGGACTGGATTCATATGTAGGATTCCTCCATAAAGACCGACCGGGAAGAATTTCTTTGGCTCTTGATGTAATGGAAGAACTGCGCAGTGTAATGGCCGACCGATTTGTACTTTCATTGATTAACCGAAAAATTATAAAACCCAATGGATTTGCACAAAAAGAAAGTGGCGCAGTCATTATGGATGACACTACCAGAAAGACCGTTTTGCAAGCTTGGCAGGAAAGAAAACAAGATTCACTGACACATCCTTTCTTGGAAGAAAAAATTAAATGGGGATTGGTTCCTCATACACAGGCTCTGCTACTCGCTCGATATCTTAGAGGTGATTTAGACGATTATCCCCCTTTTTTATGGAAGTAGGTGACAATTATTTTAGTTTTAATTACTTATGACGTCAACACAGAAACCACCGCTGGACGCAGAAGATTGCGCCAGGTTGCCAAACAATGCACAAATTATGGTCAACGCGTGCAAAATTCTGTGTTTGAATGTGTTCTAGACTATGCGCAAAGCCGCAAAGTAGAAAATATCCTCGAAAAAATTATTGATAAAAAAACAGACAGTTTGCGTTTTTATTATTTAGGAAACAACTACGAAAATAAAGTCAAACATATTGGTGCGAAAGAAAGCTTTAATATTGAAGAACCACTTATCCTATAGTAAAAATGAGTTTCTGTGCGAATATACAACACTCATGTTTTTGCCTGTTGATTCGCACTGAATTAACCTTCTAAAAACACATTTATAGCGTTTCTATATTTTAAATTTATCCTAAAATTAGTTTCAGTTTTTTATTTATAGTTTAAATGCTGACTTTAATTTTTATTTTTTAGCTATTTT
>OBXM01001761.1_pt1 | contig 11882 bp, 8 predicted proteins | sample 1538141 | NCBI WGS metagenome assembly OBXM01 (sample SAMEA2580153, study PRJEB22360) | human gut metagenome | biome: human gut; feature: human-associated habitat; material: faeces | place: Denmark | collected 2008/2010 | reverse complement strand
CCGCCATAAAGGCGGCTGTAATTTATTTGGTGGGAACTTTACGGAAAAAAGAGAAAAAACGCAGAAATCTGATTGTATTTGCGAGATTTCTGTGGATATTTGCGAGAATTTATAGTACAATAAATGAGAGAATACGGACCAGGATATTGCTGGAGGAGGAACTGGAGATGAAACGTGAAGATATGATATGGAGTGACAGGAAGAGGAACTGGCTGGGACTTCCCTGGACATTTACAGTGTATGGCCTGACAGAAGACCGGCTTTTCATTAAGACCGGCGTATTGAACATCCATGAAGATGAGGTCCGTCTTTACAGGATACTGGATCTGTCCCTGCGCAGGTCCTTCTGGCAGAGGATCGTGGGGCTGGGAACCATCCATGTGGACAGCAGTGACAAGACCATGAAGGCATTTGACATACACAATATCCGCGATTGCGAGAATGTCAAGGAGCAGCTTTCCGGGCTGGTGGAGCAGGAGAGGGATAATAAGCGGGTATCCTCAAGGGAATTCATAGGCGGCTACGAGGATGGGGACGATGGTTTTGATGAGCCGGACGGCCATTATTAATAAAAGACACTACTAAGAAAGGGGATTTTGTATGGGTAAAAAACGCAATATAATTGTTGGGCAGTCAGGGGGACCTACATCAGTTATTAACTCCAGTCTGGCAGGTGTGTATAAGACGGCAAAGGAGAGGGGATTCCACAAGGTGTATGGCATGCTCCACGGCATTGAAGGGCTGCTGGATGAAATGTATGTGGATTTATCCACCCAGATCCATTCAGACATGGACATTGAGCTTTTAAAGAGGACGCCCTCCGCATTCCTGGGCTCCTGCCGTTATAAGCTGCCGGATATCCACGAGAACCCGGATATTTATGAGAAACTGTTCGCAATCCTGGATAAGCTGGAGATTGAGGTCTTCATCTACATCGGAGGCAACGACTCCATGGATACCATCAAGAAGCTGTCTGACTATGCCATTGTAAAGGGACACAGCCAGAAGTTTTTAGGCGTGCCAAAGACCATTGACAATGACCTGGCGCTGACCGACCACACGCCTGGATTTGGCAGTGCGGCCAAGTACATAGCCACCTCCACCAAGGAAGTGATACGGGATGCCATGGGGCTTTCCTATAAACGCAAGACCATCACAATCATAGAATGTATGGGAAGGAATGCAGGGTGGCTGACCGGTGCCACGGCCCTTGCAAAGACAGAGGACTGCTGCGGCCCCGACCTGATATACCTTCCGGAGATTACATTTGACATTGATAAGTTCCTTAAAAAGTGTAAGGATCTGATTGTTAAGAAACCGTCCAGCGTCATTGCGGTATCTGAGGGAATCAAGGTCCCGGACGGACGGTATGTGTGCCAGCTGTCAGGGGGAAGCGATTATGTGGATGCCTTTGGGCATAAACAGCTGGCGGGCACCGCTGACTACCTGGCCGGATTCCTGGCAGCGGAGCTGGGCTGCAAGACAAGGTCCGTGGAACTGTCCACCCTCCAGCGGAGCGCTTCCCATGTGGCTTCCCGTGTGGACATCAACGAGGCATTCATGGTAGGCGGTGCGGCTGTTAAGGCGGCGGATGAAGGCGACACCGGCAAGATGGTTGTCATTGACAGGGTATCCGACGACCCCTATATGAGCGCGGCCGGCATCTATGATGTCCATAAGATTGCCAACAATGAAAAGGTGGTGCCAAGGAACTGGGTGAACAAGGACGGCAGCTATGTGACACAGGAATTCGTTAATTATGTGGAGCCGCTGATACAGGGGGATTACCAGCCGTTCATGGTAAACGGACTGCCCCAGCACCTGGTTTTGAAGCGGTAGGATACCCATAATGGCTAAAAATTTCTATGATTAGTTTAAAAATTTGCAGATTCAGCCATTATTTGGCAGATAAGAATCAAGGGCGGTTTCCAGATTTCTGGGGACCGCCTTTAAAAAACCACAATGAAACGGGTTTAATACTTCAAAACCCAAGCAGTCTGCACAATGATAACACACCCCCTGGCATGGGGGAGGGGAGAAGGGGGATTTGACAATGGATTACAATGGTGGTATATTTATGTCAACCTTTCCAAATATCATTCATGGACACCATGGTTTAATATACAAAAGACCGGGCGTCCCAAAAAGGAGTTTTGATTATGAAAGAGAAGAAAATCATATTGCCAACAATAGCTGAAGCAAGGAAATTCGTGGAAGAAGCTACCAGGTGTGACTTTGATATTGATGTATTTTATAATAGGGTAACCATTGATGCCAAGTCCATCCTGGGCGTGCTGAGCCTGGACCTGACCAGGGTCCTTACGGTCCAGTTCAATGGGACCGATGAAGTATTTGAGGAGTATCTGGGCACACTTTCACCGGAAGCCGCAATCACGGCTGCCTAGGGCGTGTCTGAAAATTCATTCCCGCTCTAGGGGCTGTTTGAAAATTCATTCCCGCCATCTGCACGCCCCACTTCGCGGCATATTTGGTCCCAATTCGGTCAACGTAGCCCGCTACGCCTCCCTCATCGGGACCAAATCTCCCACAAAGTGGAACGCACAGCTGACGGAAAGCAATTTTCAAACACACCCAAGTAAATAGCTAAAAGTAGTGCAATGAAAGAGCCTGCGGGCTGAATCAGGAGGATTGCGAACGTCTGTTTGCAATCCTCCTGTTTTTATGGTATGATATCGTAAGATTGTTTGATGGGGCAGGTGCTGTACGCGTATTTATCCGGGCGGCGCCTTGCGCCCTCAGCCGGCAGCAAGGAGGTAGCGGATTTGGACGGACAGACACAGGCACAGCCGCCAATCAAGATATCCGTACGTAATCTGGTGGAATTCGTGATGCGAAGTGGTGATTTAGACAACCGCAGGACGGCAGGGGCCAAGAAGGAGGCCATGCAGGCTGGCGGCAGGCTGCACCGGAAGATACAGAAACGGATGGGAAGCAGTTACCGCCCGGAAGTGGTTTTAAAGCACAGGGTACGGGAGGATATGTTTGAAATCCTGGTGGAAGGAAGGGCGGACGGAATCATCACCGAGCCGGCCGGCGTTGTGATTGATGAGATTAAATGCATCTACATGGATGTGGGCCGGCTGGAGGAGCCGGACCCGGTGCATCTGGCCCAGGCCCTGTGCTATGGATATTTTTACAGCTATGATAACAAGCTTGACACCATTGGCATCCAGATTACCTATTGCAATATAGAGACAGAGGAAATCAGGCGTTTTAAGGAGGAGAGGAGCAGCGCGGACCTGTCCGTCTGGTTTGAAGGGCTGATACATGAGTATGTGAAGTGGGCCAGGTACATCTGCCATCACAACATGCGGCGCCAGGAATGCTTAAAGGAACTTCCCTTTCCCTATCCCTACAGGGATGGGCAGAAGGAACTGGCAGTGGATGTATACCGGTCCATTGCAAGAAAGAGGAACCTGTTCATACAGGCACCCACCGGTGTGGGCAAGACCCTTTCCACCATCTATCCCAGCCTGAAGGCCATGGGGGAGGGCCATGGGGAGAAGCTGTTTTACCTGACAGCCAAGACCATTACCAGAAGTGTGGCAGAAGATGCGTTTTCCATCCTCAGGAAGGAAAGCGGGCTGTATTTTAACACAGTGACCATCACTGCCAAGGAAAAGCTGTGCATCATGGAGAAGCCGGACTGTAATCCCCAGGCCTGCATAAGGGCAAAGGGGCATTATGACAGGGTCAATGACGCGGTCTATGAGATCATCGGGGATGTGGACGGGATTACAAGGGAGAAGGTCCTGGAATATGCAGGGCGGTATCAGATATGCCCCTTTGAATTCTGCCTGGATATCAGCAACTGGGTGGATGGGATCATCTGTGATTACAATTACGTGTTTGACCCCAATGTGAGGCTGAAGCGGTATTTTGACCAGGGGGAGCCGGGGCAGGGATATCTGTTCCTGGTGGACGAGGCCCATAACCTGGTGGCCCGGGCCAGGGAGATGTACAGCGCCAGCCTGGTGAAGGAAGACGTGCTCCTGGTCAGGAGGATCCTCAAGTCCCAGACAGGCGCGGGAAAGGTGCTGACCCAGCTGGACAAGTTAAACCAGAAGTTCCTGGACCTAAAGAGGTCGTACGGTTCGGAGGACGCGGAGGGAATCATCCACCGCCAGGTCCTTGGAAGCGACTATGAGCTGCTGCCGGATGTGAACCTGCTGGCCCTTCAGCTCATGACCATGTTCGGCGAGCTGGAAAGTTTCATGAATGAGAACGTGGAGTTTGGGGACAGGGACCTGGTGCTGGAGTTTTACTTTGCTGTCCGGGATTTCCTGTATATCTATGACAGGCTGGATGACAATTACAGGATTTATGCAAGGCTTCTGCCGGACGGGCATTTCATGGTAAAGCTATTGTGCGTGAATCCGGCTGTGAACCTGAAGGAATGCCTGGACCGCGGGAACAGCACCCTGTTCTTTTCAGCGACCCTGCTGCCAATCCAGTACTACAAAGAACTGCTCAGCGGCAGCCAGGAGGAATACGCGGTCTATGCCAGGTCCCCGTTCCCTGAGGAAAACCGCCTGGTGCTGGCTGCCAGCGATGTAAGCAGCCGCTACAGCCGGAGAGGCCCCTATGAATACGAGAAGATTGCAGACTATATATGCAGGATCGTGGAGGGGAAAAGAGGCAATTACATGGTGTTCTGCCCCTCCTACCAATATCTTCACGCCATTGAGGAGGTCCTTGCCAGACGGCAGGAGGAGGTCGGGCTGGATTTTACATGGCTGGCCCAGAAGAACCGCATGACAGAGGAGGAGAGGGAGGACTTCCTGAGAAGTTTTGACGGGGAACGGAAACAGTCCATGGCGGCCCTGTGTGTGATGGGGGGAATCTTTTCAGAGGGAATTGACCTTAAGGAGGACCGCCTGATTGGCGCCGTGATTATCGGGACCGGCCTGCCCCAGGTGAATACGGAGCAGGAAATCCTCAGGGATTATTTTGACGGACACGGCGGCTGTGGGTTTGATTATGCCTACCAGTATCCGGGAATGAACAAGGTGATGCAGGCGGCCGGCCGGGTCATACGGACCATCCATGACAAGGGCGTGATTGCCCTGCTGGACGACCGGTTCCTGCGCCCGGAATATGTGGCCATGTTTCCAAGGGAATGGGGCTCCTATACAGTGGTCAGCCGGTACAATGTGGGCCAGGCAGTGGAACGGTTCTGGAACCGCTTTTAACATGTGCCGGAAGGGTACGGCGCTCTAACGGATATCCATGAACTGCCTGGGAAACAGGCAGGCTTTCATTGTAGGCCACCATCATCTGCCGGGAGGGAAGCTGTTCCTTTAAATCCAGGATGAACAGGTTCCTGTCCTTTGCAGGGATGCAGAAGTCCGGGACAAACGCAATCCCCAGTCCGATACGGGCCAGGTCGATGAGAAGGTCGTTGCTGGACAGCTCAATCTCAGGAACCAGGTCCAGCTGGCGTTTCTGGAAAATCTGATGCAGGAACTCGCTGGTGGTGCTCTTGCGGTCCAGCATCATGATGGGGTAGTCCAGAAGCTCTTCCAGCCCCAGCTTCCTTCCTTCCAAAGGAAAGGCAGCCCGGCTGGCCACGAATACGTCATGGAATTCATTGATGACCCGGGTGTTCATGTTGCCGGCCAGGGCTGAGTTGGGATAATTGGTCACAATGAAGTCGGCCTGTCCGTTTTCCAGGAAGCGGGCGCATTCAATGGAGGTCTGGTTGGTTACCTTAATGTGTATGTTGGGAAATTCCTTGTGGAACTGATTCAGGTAGGGCACCAGATAGTAACGGCAGATGGTGTCGCTGGCGCCGATGCGCAGCTGGCCGCCGTTTAATGTGTGGGCTTCCAGAAGCTGGTTCTCACCGCGCTTGATCAGGTTCATGGCTGGTTCGATGTGTTTTAACAGAATCTCGCCCTCGGGCGTGAGCTGCACTTTTTTGGTACTCCGTATGAAAAGAGGCTGGTTCAGCTTTTTCTCCAGGACTTTTATGGACTGGCTCACCGCTGACTGGGAGATGAAAAGCTGTTTGGACGCTTCGGAAAAACTCAGTGTAATTGCAACATGGTAAAATACTTTATATAGTTCATAGTTAATATCCATTATTAAGTCCTCCTTATAAACTAAGCCTATCTTATCACGATGGACAAGGGTTTGTAAAGAGGTTTCTGTCCGATTGCTTGACTTCTACAAGTGGATGGATTATCCTAATACATATCTTGAAAGGAATAAGGATTGAGATGGCAGAAAATTTTTATGAAATGTATCTGGAAGAGATGGGCGGTATCACGCCTTTGACCGAGCAGGAGAAAAAGGCTCTTTTAAAAGAGACGGCCCGGGGGGATGCAGGGGCGCGCAGCCGTTTGGTGGAAGGCAGTTTAAGGCATGTGCTGGATCTGGTATCAGGGTATGAGGGCAGGGAGCTGCCCATGTCCGATATTGTCCAGGAAGCCAATACGGCCCTGATGCTGGCGGCCATTGAATATGATGAAAGCGAGCCATGGGACGGACTTGTGGAGCGCAGGGTAAGGGAGGCCGTGGAACTGGCCCTTGAGGAACAGAGAGCGGAAGCCGAAATAGAAGAAAACATGGCTGCCAGGGTCAATGTACTCCAGACCGTATCACAGATGATGGCCAAGGAACTGGGCCGGGAGGCCACGCTCCAGGAACTGGCTGCCAAGATGAAGATGACGGAAGAGGAAATCAAGGACATCATGAAGCTGGCACTGGACGCCCTGACAGTCAATGGGGAAGGCCGGGCCTTGGGGGAAACAGAAGATGACACGGATTCCTCCAATCCCATTAAGGATGGATGGAGCATGGAAGAACGGTAGGGGGAACTGGATCATGAAGTTATATATCATACGCCATGGACAGACGGACTGGAATGTGGAGGGCAAGATACAGGGAAGGCAGGATATCCCGCTTAATGATATGGGACGCAGGCAGGCCAGGGCATTGGCAGATGGCATGAAATCCCGCCCGGTGGCATCTGTCTACTCCAGTCCCAAGAGGCGGGCCATGGAGACGGCAGAGGCCATAGCAGGCCCCCTGGGCCTTACGGTCAAGGCAGTGCCACAGCTGATGGAAATCGGATATGGGGACTGGGAAGGCCGCAGCGCCGAAGATATACTGACCACGGACAGGGAACTGTATGAGTCCTGGTGGCAGCACCCCGCCACGGTGGCGCCTCCGGGCGGAGAGACGCTGAACCAGGTGGATGAACGCTGCCGCCAGGCCTGGGACATGATACGGTCAGGGATGAAGGGGGACACGGCAGTGGTGGCCCATGGCGGGACGCTGGCCCACTTTATCGTACATCTTCTGGAGGGCCAGCCCGAGGCCAAGGAGATTGTGGTCAGCAATGCAAGCATTACCACCATGGACTATGACCCGGAATCCGGGGCCTGCCGCCTGGTGGACCTGAATGACTGCAGCCACCTGGACTGAATTTTCAAACAGACCCCAGGGTATATTAAAATGGAGATAGTTTTGTAAGCGCTTACAATTAAATATGGGAGGTATTCTTATGACAGAGGTTAAAGGCAATGTAATCGTAGGACAGTCCGGAGGACCTACAGCAGTGATTAACTCCAGCCTGGCAGGGGTCTATAAAACTGCCAGGGACAGAGGGGCAAGGAAGGTATACGGCATGCTTCACGGAATCCAGGGCCTGCTGCAGGAGCGGTATGTGGATCTGTCTGACCACATCAAGACGGATCTGGACATTGAGCTTTTAAAACGGACCCCTTCCGCTTATCTTGGCTCATGCCGCTTCAAGCTTCCGGAGATATGTGAGGACAGGACTGTTTACGACAGGATATTTGAAATCCTTCACGGGCTGGAAGTGGAGTATTTCTTCTATATCGGCGGTAATGATTCCATGGACACCATTAAGAAGCTGTCCGACTACTCCTTATTAAATGGCAGTAAGATCCGTTTCATGGGCGTGCCGAAAACCATTGACAATGACCTTGCGGCAACGGACCACACGCCTGGATATGGAAGCGCGGCCAAGTACATTGGCGCCATTACAAAAGAAGTAATCCGGGACGGCCTTGTCTATGACCAGCAGAACGTGACCATCCTGGAAATCATGGGACGGAACGCGGGATGGCTCACCGGCGCGGCCGCGCTTGCAAAGGGTGAGGACTGCGGGGGGCCGGACATGATTTTCCTTCCCGAGGTTACCTTTGACGTGGATGCTTTCATGAAGAAGGTGGAAGGACTCCACCGGCGCAAGAAATCGGTGGTGGTTGCCGTATCAGAGGGCGTGAAGCTGGCGGACGGCCGTTATGTCTGCGAACTGACAGAGGGGATTGAGTTTGTGGATGCCTTTGGACATAAACAGCTGACCGGAACAGCCAGATACCTGGCGGAGAAAATCAACCGGGAGGTTGGCTGCAAGACCAGGGCCATTGAGTTTAACTCACTTCAAAGATGCGCGTCCCATATTGTCTCCAGGGTGGATATCACGGAGGCGTTCCAGGTTGGAGGGGCGGCCGTGAAGGAGGCCTTTGAAGGGGAGACCGGCAAGATGGTCATCCTCAAACGGGTTTCCGACGACCCTTATGTGTGCGTCACGGATATCTATGACGTGCATAAGGTTGCCAATGTGGAGAAAAAGGTGCCGAGGGAATGGATTAATCAGGATGGGGATTATGTGACGGAAGAATTTGTGAATTACATACGTCCTTTAATCCAGGCAGAACTTACCCCAATCATGACGGACGGGCTTCCAAGACACCTGTATTACACGGATGTGGAGAAAAAGTAGCAGGACGGTAAATTAAAAACAGGGCTGCGGCCGCTGGCTTTTCCAGTGGGGCTGCAGCCCTGTTTTAATCCGGTGCATCTTAATCCGTATATCTTAATCCATATATCTTAATGGTACAGCTTCTTGTGCTCATAGACCGGTTCGGATGTAAGCTCCACGCCCAGCTTCTTAAAGACCTTGATATCCACGTCAGACAGCATGACAGAGGTGTGTACCTGGCAGCCCCGCAGTTTGGGGAGCTGGGACAGGGCCTTTTTGGCCGTACTGTCCGTGGCCGCGCTCATGGACAGGGCAATCAGTACCTCGTCCGTGTGAAGGCGTGGGTTCTTGCTGCCCATGTACTGGGTCTTAAGGGTCTGGATGGGCTCAATCGCGGATGGGGCAATCAGGTGTACATTGTGGGGAATACCGCCCAATACCTTGATGGCGTTCAGCAGCAGGGCGGCGGAAGCGCCTAAAAGGCTGCTGGTCTTGCCGGTCACCAGCTGCCCGTCATCCAGTTCCATGGCTGCCGCAGGAGCACCCAGCTTCTGGGCACGTTCCATGCAGGGGGCAATGACGCGGCGCATGGCAGTGGTGATCTTGGCCTGGTTCATGAGGAGGTTGATCTTATAGACCTCATCCTGATCCCCTTCCTCCATGGCAAGGCGGTTCAGCGCATGATAATGCCGGCGGATGATTTCCTGGTTGGAGGCCTCACGGCAGGCATCGTCGTCAATGATACAGAAGCCTGCCATGTTGACGCCCATGTCCGTTGGGGATTTGTAAGGGCTGGTGCCGTAAATCCCTTCGAAAATCGCGTTGAGCACAGGGAAGATATCCACATCCCTGTTATAGTTGACAGTTGTTTCGCCGTAAGCTTCCAGGTGGAAGGGGTCAATCATGTTTACATCGTTAAGGTCCGCCGTGGCAGCTTCATAGGCCAGGTTCACCGGATGCTTTAACGGAAGGTTCCAGATGGGAAATGTCTCAAACTTGGCATATCCGGCCTTGATTCCCCGCTTGTTCTCATGATAGAGCTGGGAAAGGCAGGTGGCCATCTTGCCGCTGCCGGGTCCGGGAGCCGTGATGATGACCAGCGGCCTGGTGGTCTCTATATAATCATTCATGCCAAAGCCCGCATCGCTGACAATCAGGGGGATATTGCTGGGATAACCCTCGATGCAGTAGTGGCGGTATACCTTGATGCCCCTGTGCTCTAATTTGGCCTTAAACTGGTCGGCGCCGTTCTGGCCGCTGTACTGGGTAATCACCACGCTGCCCACATACAGGCCCTTGTCCCTGAATTCCTGGATCAGGCGGAGCACATCCTCATCATAGGTAATGCCCAGATCATGGCGCACTTTATTCTTCTCAATATCAGCCGCATTGATGACGATGACAATCTCGGACTGGTCGGCCAGCTGAAGGAGCATACGCAGCTTACTGTCAGGGGCAAAGCCCGGAAGCACCCTGGAGGCGTGGAAATCGTCAAAGAGTTTGCCGCCGAATTCCAGATACAGCTTATCGCCAAATTCCCCAATCCGCTTTTTGATGTGTTCTGACTGCATGGTCAGATATTTTTCGTTATCAAATCCGATTTTCATTTCTTCTGTATTCTCCCTGTCCTAAAATTAACCACATACCATTTTAGTATAGCACAATTTACGTATGTGTGCCATAATAGTTTCCGCGGAATCTGAAGATGATATGCAGATGATCTGCAGTTAATCTGCAGGAGGCAACATGGATACAGGAGATTGTTTATAAGAAAACATGTGAAAAAAGATTAAATATATTAATTTTACTAATTTATATAACTTGTGATATGATAAGTACAGATAAAAGGGCATTGGTCCCTTTTGGCTGTATCAATATAGAAGGTCACAAAAAAGCAGGAGGTTGCTAAATGAGCGTAAGACGAATATTTGTGGAGAAGAAGCCGGACTATGCAGTTAAGGCAGGCGAGCTGAGGGAAGAGCTGGAAAGCTACCTGGGCCTGGATGATGTGAGGAATGTACGTGTTTTAATCCGTTACGATATTGAGAACCTGTCAGAGGAAACATACAAGAAGGCATTGGGGACCATTTTTTCCGAGCCGCCCTTGGACGAGGTATATGAGGAGGAATTCCCAAAGAATCCGGGTGACCTTGTATTTTCCGTGGAATACCTGCCTGGACAGTTTGACCAGAGGGCGGATTCCGCCGAGCAGTGCGTCAAGCTTTTAAAGGAAGACGAGGAGCCTGTCATCAGGACAGCAGCCACCTATGTAATCACCGCGCCCCTGACCGGGGACCAGGAAGCTGCCATCAAAAGCTTCTGCATCAACCCGGTGGACAGCCGTGAGGCAGAGGAAAGGAAACCGGAAACCCTGGTGACCGGGTTTGAGGTGCCGGAGGATATTAAGGATTTTGACGGCTTTACGGATCTTTCCCGGGAAGGGTTAAAGGCTCTTTATGATACCCTGAACCTGGCCATGACTTTTAAGGATTTCCTCCATATCCAGGCATATTATAAAAAGGAAGAGCGCAGGGATCCGTCCGTAACGGAAATCCGTGTGCTGGATACATACTGGTCCGACCACTGCCGCCACACCACGTTTTCCACTGAACTTAAGAATGTAAGCTTTACGGACGGGGATTACAGGGAACCCATTGAGGATACATATAAGCAGTACCTGGCTGACAGGGAAGTGATATATAAGGGGCGGGACGATAAGTATGTCTGCCTGATGGACCTGGCCCTGATGGCAATGAGGAAGCTGCGCAGGGATGGAAAACTTACGGATATGGAGGTTTCCGATGAAATCAATGCCTGCTCCATCGTGGTGCCCGTGGAAATTGACGGTGTGCAGGAGGAGTGGCTGGTTAACTTTAAGAATGAGACACACAACCATCCCACTGAGATTGAACCCTTTGGCGGCGCCGCCACCTGTCTGGGCGGGGCCATCCGTGACCCGCTGTCAGGCCGTACCTATGTGTACCAGGCCATGCGCGTGACCGGGGCAGCAGACCCCACAAAACCATTAAGCGAGACGCTAAAGGGCAAACTGCCCCAGAGGAAAATCGTAAACAGCGCTGCCCAGGGATATTCCTCCTATGGCAACCAGATTGGTCTTGCCACC
>OBXM01001758.1_pt1 | contig 11922 bp, 9 predicted proteins | sample 1538141 | NCBI WGS metagenome assembly OBXM01 (sample SAMEA2580153, study PRJEB22360) | human gut metagenome | biome: human gut; feature: human-associated habitat; material: faeces | place: Denmark | collected 2008/2010 | reverse complement strand
TGTTGTCAGCAGCCCCCGTTTCGTGGTCTGCGTGTAGTTCCTTGTAAACTGACCTAAATGGTTTCATCAAGAAGTGAAAGAAGAGGATACCACAAATCATTGTTTTGATGATTCGATGGTATCCTCTTTGTGGATTTCAGAATTTGTTTCTCAGCTTTCGGTATTCTCTCGGTGAATATCCTTTCAGCTTGTGAAAAATCCGACTGAAATATAGCTGGTTATCATATCCGACGATTTTAGAGATTTCATTGATGGAATAGGTTGTTGCATCAAGTAGCATCTGAGCATTGTTGATCCGGGTTCCTACGATGAATTGCATTGGTGTGGAACCGGTGTATTTTTTGAAATTCCGGATAAACCAGCTGACACTCATTCCTCGTGAGGCTGCGTAATCCTCTATGTTGATGTTCTGATTATAATTTTCACTGAAATAGGTAACTGCAGTGTTCATTTCCTGATCCAGATATTCGCTTTTCAGAATATGTTCCCGTGTCAGTTCTCGGTGGAAATTGATTAGCAGATGACGAAGCAGAAGAACAAGCATTTCCTCATAGTCGTTTTGACAGTGTTGAAGCTCTATGATAATACTCTTGAAAATCCGTTCATATTCCATAGATGTGCCGATTTGGAAAACTCGTTCTTTATCCGGAAATCCATACTGACGCAAGATATTTTTTACATTGCTACCTGTAAAATGAATCCAGTATACTTCTGTCTTATCTTCTCCATAATATTCATATTTCTGAAGTTCCTTCGGTCTGTACAGCACAATATTACCGGCGGGAACAATCGTTTCGTTATCTACATTGTCAAAATGAAAATGCCCACAACCAGCAGTGATATAGATGATCTGATAATCCAGGCGTCCCTTTGGACGGTAGGTTGGCAATTTTGGATAGCTGGAAAGGCGATAAGTGCCACAGCTTCCTACAATCAGTGGACGACTTTTGCTTTTGAAATCCATGTGGGAGTGATTCAGATAACCAGTATTCATATACATAGAGCAGCACCTCTTTTCACACTTTTTATTATTGTATCATTTAGTGCATATTTTGTCCAATCCAATTCATAGACATATTTTGCAGAATAAGATAAGCTATATATAACATAACAAAGGAATGCAAGCATATAAGTAAAGTATTAAGGTTTATTTTAGAAAAGCAAAAAACAAAAAAGTATATGTTTTGAAGGAGAGCTATTTATGATTGTACCACGTTATTATGAAAACTTAAACGTACTGCACGAAAACACAATGCCAGCCAGAGCCTATTATATTCCAGCATCCAAAAGAATGGATAATTTGGTGGAACACAGGGAAGAATCAGACCGTATGCAGTTATTAAACGGAACTTGGGAATTCCAGTATTTTACCAGCATCTATAATATTAAGGATTCTTTCTTTGAAAAGAATTATGATACAGAAAATTTTGATGAGATTCAGGTTCCAAGTGTATGGCAGATGGCAGGATATGATACACATCAGTATACAAACATCCGGTATCCGTTTCCATTTGATCCACCATATGTGCCGCAGGATATTCCGTGTGGAGCCTATGTACATAATTTTGAGTACAGTAGAGATGAGAAAGCATCAAAAGCTTTTTTGAACTTTGAAGGAGTAGACAGTTGCTTTTATGTATGGATCAATGGTTCTTATGTAGGATACAGCCAGGTTTCCCATATGACCAGTGAGTTTGATGTTACAGATGTACTTCAGGATGGAACAAATACGGTGGCAGTGTTGGTAATGAAGTGGTGTGATGGTTCTTATTTGGAAGATCAGGACAAATTCCGTATGAGTGGTATTTTCCGGGATGTGTACATTTTGAAACGTCCAGAGCAGGCAATCAGCGATTATCATATAAAATCAAAGATTGAGGATATACTTGCAAAGGTAGAACTTGATGTGAAATTCTACTCTCCAACAAATGTAAAAATTTCGATTGAAGATAGAAACGGAGCAGTTGTAGCACTAGGAAGTATTGCTGAAGAAGGAACAGCTGTATTAGAAATCGCAAGTCCGGAACTTTGGAATACAGAAAATCCATATCTATATAAACTGATCCTTGAAACAGAAAATGAAGTAATTGTGGATCACATTGCATTAAGAAAGATAGAGATTAAAGACCAGGTCATTTATCTAAATGGACAGAAGATTAAATTCCGTGGAGTCAATAGACATGATTCCGATCCGGTTACGGGATTTACAATCAGTCTGGAACAGATTACAACCGATCTTACGTTAATGAAGCAGCATAATTTTAATGCGATCCGTTCCAGCCACTATCCGAACGCACCATTTTTCTATGAAATGTGTGACAAGTATGGATTCATGGTGATAGATGAAGCAGATATTGAAGCTCATGGTCCATTTATGATTTACAGAAAAGAAGACACCGATTACAATCGGTTCAAGCGATGGAATGAGAAGATTGCAGATGATCCGGTATGGGAAGAGGCAATCGTTGATCGTGTAAAACTCATGGTGGAACGTGACAAAAACCGTTTCTGTATTGTTATGTGGTCAATGGGAAATGAGAGTGCTTATGGCTGCAACTTTGAAAAAGCACTGGAATGGACAAAGAATTATGATCCAGACCGCATCACACAATATGAGAGTGCAAGATACCGTAATTATGATGAAACATATGATTACAGCAATCTGGATGTGTACAGCCGGATGTACCCGGCACTTTCCGAAATTCAGGAATATCTGGATAAAGATGGAAGCAAACCCTTCCTTTTGGTAGAGTACTGCCACAGCATGGGAAATGGACCTGGAGATTTTGAAGATTATTGCCAAATGATTCAGGACAACGATAAAATGTGTGGTGGTTTTGTTTGGGAATGGTGTGACCATGCGATTGCTCATGGTACTGCCGAGAATGGAAAGACAATCTATGCCTATGGAGGAGATCATGGAGAAGAGATCCATGACGGCAATTTCTGTATGGATGGATTGGTATATCCGGACAGAACTATACACACAGGACTGTTGGAATACAAGAATGTATACCGCCCGGCAAGGGTTATTTCCTATGACAAAGAAAGTGGAGAACTGGTGCTTCATAATTATATGGATTTTGATGACTTGAAAGATTATGTGAAGATCAGTTATGAACTGACACAGGATGGTCTTGTGATCAGCAAAGACATACTTTCGGAATTTTCTGTGGTACCACACGGGGAAGGAAAAACAAACCTGAAGATCAGTGTGCCAGAGAATGGGAAATGTTATTTAAAACTTATTTACCATCTGAAAAAAGAATTGCCACTGTTGGATGAAGACCATATCCTTGGATTTGATGAAATTGAGGTAAGTAAAGATGATGCAAAATGTAAACTTGCAGAGAAATGGATGCAAAAGACAGCAGTGGACTCTGAATTACAGGTAAATGAAAATGATACACAGATTCACATCAAAGGTCGTGAATTTGCGTATACTATCGACCGACGTACTGCACTCTTTACAGAGATGAAATTCGCAGGGCGGGAATACTTGAACCATCCGATGGAATTAAATATCTGGAGAGCACCAACAGATAACGATATGTATATCAAAGCTGAATGGAAAAAAGCCCACTATGACAAGGCTTATACAAGAGCTTATACGACAGAGGTTGTGCAGGGAAAACATGGTGTGAAGATTGTAAGCCATGCTTCTGTTGTGGCAGAGACAGTGCAGAAGATACTTGATGTGAAAATTACATGGACAATAGATGCGGCAGGAAAAATAGACGCAACTATTGAGGCAACAAAAGATGGAGAGTTCCCAGATTTGCCAAGATTTGGTGTGAGGATGTTCCTGGATAAGAAACTTGCAGATATCAGATACTTTGGAATGGGACCGCAGGAGAGCTATCGTGACAAGCATCAGGCAGCGAGTCACGGTCTGTACTGGGCAAATGTAGGGGATTTACATGAGGACTATATCCGTCCACAGGAAAATGGAAGCCATTACGATTGTGAATATGTAGAGCTTAACAACAGCCGATATGGAATTGTGGCATCCGCAGAAAAGGCATTTTCATTCAATACTTCTTATTATACACAGGAAGAACTTGAGAAGAAAACGCATAATTATGAATTAATAGAATCAGATAGTGTGGTATTTTGTGTTGACTACGCATTAAATGGCATTGGTTCTAATAGTTGTGGACCAGTTGTATTGGAGCAGTACCGATTTGATGATGTATTATTCCGGTTTCAGTTTACACTGATACCGTATGTAAAGGGATAATAAAGTTTCATGTAACCCGTAAACAAGAAAAGAGAGTCTGATTGTAATGTAAAGTCCGGATATACAGAGCAATCAGACAAAACAGAGAAAAAATAGAATTAGATATCATACGGTTAGACATATTGAGATTCTAAGTGCGATGAAGATGAGGAGCAAAGAAATTCGATGGAAGAAAAAAAATATTTGAAATGGTATAACAAAATTGGATACGGATCAGGTGATATTGCAGGTAATGTAGTCTATGCGTTCCTGACATCCTTCATGATGCCCTATCTGACAGACTCAGTAGGACTTGCTGCAGGTGTCGTAGGTACCCTGATTGCCGTATCAAAACTATTTGATGGTTTCACGGATATATTTTTTGGATCAATGATTGACAAAACACACAGTAAAATGGGAAAAGCGAAGCCATGGATGTTATACGGATATATTGGTTGTGCCATTACGCTGGTCTGCTGCTTTACAGTACCGGTCAGTTTGGGAACAACGGCTAAATATGCATGGTTCTTTATTTCATATACACTGTTAAATGGCGTGTTTTATACAGCAAACAATATTGCTTACTCAGCACTTACGTCACTGATTACAAAGAACAGCAAAGAGCGTGTACAGATGGGATCTTACCGTTTTATTTTTGCATTTTCAACAAGTCTTCTGATTCAGGCGATTACAGTTGGATTTGTAGATAAATGCGGTGGAGATGCTGCGGCATGGAGAACGGTTGCTATTATCTATGCAATCATTGGTCTGGTCGCAAATACGATTTCAGCACTTTCTGTTAAGGAACTTCCGGAGGAGGAACTTAATGAAGGAGAAGTAAAAAATGATAATGAAAAGTATGGAATGGTACAGGCATTCAAGCTTCTTGTCAAAAACAAATATTACATGATGATTTGTGGAACATATATTTTACAACAGTTATATGGTGCCATGATTGGAGCTGGCATTTATTACATGACATGGGTACTGAAAAATAAGAATTTGTTTGGACAATTTGCATGGGCAGTAAATATTCCACTGATTATTGCCCTGATTTTTACACCGACATTAGTTGGTAAGTGGAAAGGCATGTATAAACTGAACTTAAGAGGTTATGTCTTAGCAGTCATCGGTAGAGCACTTGTTGTTGTTGCCGGATATATGGGTAGTGTTCCGCTGATGATGGCGTTTACAGCTCTTGCAGCCTTAGGTCAGGGACCATGGCAGGGAGATATGAATGCTGTTATTGCATCCTGCTCTGAATACACTTATCTTACACAGGGAAAGAGAATTGATGGAACGATGTACTCTTGTACTTCTCTTGGTGTAAAAATCGGTGGAGGTATTGGAACCGCTGTTGTTGGATGGATGCTTGAGCTCAGTGGATATGTCGGAACAAATGCAACTCAGCCACAGTCTGCACTTGATATGATGCAGTTCATGTATCTTTGGCTTCCGTTAATCTTTGATGTATTGATTATGTTTGCACTTTCAAGAATGAATGTTGAAGATGCAAATAAAAAACTGAAAGCAGAAAAAGGAATTGCTGCAGATGAAGTAACAGATAAATCGGACATGAATTAGAATTGACAGGAAAAAGCGTTGTCTGGTAGCTGCTCGATGAGACAATGCTTTTTTCTATAAATAGTCCTTTTAGTATTTATACATGGTATGGATGCTCAAAATATTCAGCGTAGAATACTAAAAGGTTATTCAGATATTTTTTAAGATTGCTCATTTGCGATTCCTCCTTCCTTATTTACAAGTTGATTATAAGATAGGTGTAAAAGGATTGCTTGCCAAATCGAAAGAAGATATAGACAAATGTTGCAAAGGGGAGTATTTCATGCAATTAAAATATGTTGACACAAAAGAGGAGATCATAGCAATAAATAGGAAGTCAAAACATATTGAACCACATCTTCATAATGCACTGGAGATTGTTTGTGTAACGAGTGGGACATTAGAGCTTGGTGTCGGACAGGAACTTTACCATATGGAAAAAGGAGATATAGGCTTTGTATTTCCAAATATTATTCATCACTATCAGGTACTGACACCAGGGGTAAATACAGTGACTTATCTGATTGCATCGCCATTTACGATTGCCAAATTTGCAGATATCATGCAATCCATGGCTCCTGAATACCCAATCATCACAGCGGAAAAGGTTGAATCAGAGGTATATAGGGTTATAAATGCAATTTTAGAGACAGAACAGTCGGATATTACTGTTGCACAGGCATATCTTCAAATTGTGTTTGCGCGCTGCATAGGAAAACTGAATCTAGTAGAGAAGAGTCATGTGGGGAGCAAAGACCTTATTTACCAGACGGTTTCCTATATATCAGCAAATTTCAAGAAAAAGTTATCATTGGAAGAAATGGCAAAAGACCTGGGTGTGAGTAAATATGTCTTATCCAGACTCTTTTCCAAAATCTTTCATAGAAATTTCAATCAGTATCTTAATGATGCAAGGTTGAACTATGCATGTCATCGATTGGAAAATACGAGCGATTCTATTACAAATATTTGCCTGGATAGTGGATTTGAAAGCCAGAGGACATTTAACCGGGTATTCAAGGAAAGATATAAAATTTCGCCAAGTGACTATCGAAGTACATGTGTGAAGGATATGCAGTCATAAAATGTTCTGCAGATAGAAAAATTTACTTTGCGAAACAGGTTGATAGATTTTTCAACGTTTACACGGATTTTATATGTTTCTTCCCATTCTGCTGAACCCCGTTCCACTCCGGGATAGGCACGAAGATTCTTTTCGGGATAAACGTAAATCATTCTTCCACAGGAAGATGTTGTGCAGGGATTATCACAATGGCATACACGGCGTTTGGTTTTATCTGTTTTATTGTATTCCCATTTCATTTTCGGGCAGACAAATTTCATTGTAGGAATTTTGCTTTTTAAGTGTGATTTACTACCTTCTCTTTTCATAGGAAGCAGGGCTTTTGAATCGACAAGGGATTTATCCTCATCAGGAGAGTCAGATTTCTTTTCCACAACGATATCCGGATGAGCCTTTAGGAACTCTTTGTTATAGAAAGGGAGACCAGATCTTTTGTTAAATTGTACAATTTCATCCCTGAATCTGAATGTCTTCTTATTACCAACAGTGAAGAAGCAATGCTTGACTGTGAAGGAATCAGCATTGAGGTGGTTCCTGTCTGGAAATGGCTGTTACAATTTTCAATGAATAATAAAAATGAAGATTATGTGTAAAATAACAATGATACAAGAATGACAGAAAGGTATAATGATGATATGCAGAATGAAAGAATAGAGTTATTAAAGGATTATTTGAAGCGACTGGGAAAAGGAGAAGCTCTGGAAGCGGTGAGAGCGGATTTTGTGCAGAATTTTAAAGATGTAGATGCTTCAGAAATCATGCAGGCAGAGCAGCAAATGATTCAGGAAGGAACGCCAATTACAGAGGTACAGAAATTATGTGATGTACACTCTGCGCTTTTCCACGGAGAGACCCGTGAGGAAAAAATTGCCAATGCAGAAAAGGCTGTTGATGCATCACTGATTCGTCAGGAAAGAGCTGCGAAAACGAAGCTTCTGGTAGAAGAGAAAGGACATCCTCTCTATACTTTTACTATGGAAAATGAAGCACTGGCAGTATATATTGAACAGGCGAGAGCAGCAATTGCTAAGGGAGAAGTAAGCCAGGAATTAGTAGATCATATCAGAGAAGTGGCGATTCATTATGCAAAGAAAGGAGATCTGCTGTATCCGCATTTAAAGGTCGGCTATCAGATATCAGGCCCATCTGATGTGATGTGGACAGTAGATGATGAAATCAGGGATGAACTTGCAGCACTTTCTAAAAAGTCAGCACATGATAAAGAATGGCTGCAGAGATTTGATGCTGTAGTGACGCGTGTGGATGAGATGATTTATAAGGAACAGAATATTCTGTTTCCCAATTGTGCTGTGAACTTTACCGAGGATGAGTGGATTCACATTTATCATGATGCAAAAGACTATGCGGATTGCCTTGGCGTGACACCGGCAATCTGGGAAAAAGCGGAAAATGCTGCAAAAACAATAGAATCTACAATTTCAGATCAGGAGATTGTTATGCCGGGAGGACATATGAATGTGGCGCAGCTTACGGCACTTCTGAATACGATACCGATGGAAATTACCTTCGTAGATGCAGATAATATAAACAGATTCTTTAATGAAGGTCCCAAGGATTTCAAAAGACCGGGAATGGCGATTGACAGAGAAGTATTCACCTGCCATCCACCCAAGGTAGAAGCGCAGGTAAGACGAATCATTGACGAGTTCAGAAATGGAATGCTTGACGAAGTACCCATCTGGATGGAGAAAAATGGAAAGTCCATGCTTGTCAAATATATGACGGTAAGAGACAAGAACCAGAATTATCTGGGAACTCTGGAGCTGGTACAGAACATGGACTTTGCAAAAGAACATTTTACAAAGAAATAATAGAAAGATTTTAGGTTAATTGATAATGGCTGTGCACTAAATAATGAATGCACAGCCATTATTTCACATTATCGCTTCCAGATTAACAGATCCTGTCTGCCTTCTTTAAGATTCTCAATTGGTCCGGGCGTAGGAGCATCTGCACGTAATTGACCAAGTAAGTCATAATCAATTACCATATCCTGACCGTCTGGTATCTCATATAGACCATCTGACATATGTGTTTTGCCAAGCAATGCAGTGGTAATGGTTTGACCAGGCAGGGAGAGTGCGCCATGAGGAAGGGCGGATTGTAGATATACTCCCTCTTCCTTTTCTATAATAGCAATAGAAGCATCCTCATCACTTGTATAACGATTCTGTTCATCACAGAAAGCCTTTGCACCCGACAGGTATACATTGTTGTTGATATAGGCGGGTTGAGGAATTTTGGCGAAAAGCTGAACATCTCCATGTCCTAATGCTTTTACCTGGCTGATATAATCGTCTATGGATGTGGGAGCACCATCATAGTCTGCTGTTCCATAATTTCTATCTGCTTCCTGTCCACCAATAAAGATATTCTGATACCAACGGTCATCATTGCCATATACCAGCGACATACCAGCAATCTCTGTAGAGTGAGGCAGATGATAAGGAGTAGCACGATCCAGAACAGAGTAGTGATTATGAAAGCCACAGATCAGATTGTGGACAAAAGCAGTTCCCTGAGCTGCATTATCAAAGGTATAAGGGGAGGTAAAAATATTGTTATCAACCAGACAGGGACCGTGAGTTACCTCGATCATGAAGTCACGATTATTATGGTCATAAATATTTCTGCTTACATGAGTGCCTTGTGCCTGCCAGTCAAGCCATGTACCTAACGTACAATGATGGATATAGTTTTCATGAATCTGTACATCAATAGCGGCATGCAGCTTGATACCTGCCATTTCATGACCATAGAATTCGTGTTTTGTTCCAATTCTGCATATTTCATTATGGTATATATCACTGAAGATACAGCCCATGTGTCCTACAATTCCAGCCTGTCCACAATCATGAATATAATTGTTTCGGATAATATGTGAGCCGATTCTTTCTTTTCCCCATCCAATATGACTTGCCAGAAATACGGATTCCATCTGATAGTGATAGCCGGATTTGATATTCCATTTGGTATAATAGTTATCACCGGTTGAACCCTCTTTCCCAAGGCTGATGCCAACACATTTGGCATCATGGATATCACAGTTCTCTATAACCCATCCCTTTGCCCAGTTACAGCCAATCAGACCGGGCTGGTTAGCTGTAGGTGGAGCCCATGGGCAGGCTGCCTGTGCCATTTCAAACCCGCGGACAGTGATATAGTTAAGCCCTGTCTTTTCAGGATAGAAGCAGGAACGGCGGACGCTGATTTCTACAAATTCGTGGTTAGGGTCATAGTTATGGAAATTGGCATAGATGACAGTTTCCTCATCGGAAACTACGGCAAACCACTGGAAAAGAGTCTGTTCCGGTTCTAAAATTCTCTCTTCACGTCTTCCCCATGTCTGATAAGGAGATATTTCCCTTATTGCAGGATGTAATACTTCTTCCAGAGAAAAGGCCTCATAAAAGGATTTTCCGTTGAGATACAGATCACCCAAATGAACCGGTGTGTCATAAGGGGCTACGATCCAGTCACCGGTAAGCGGTATGGCAAAGGGATTATATCCTTTGAAAAAGTCATTTGGTATGGTGCATTTCCACACAGAATCTTCATATCGTTCCCAATTGGTAATCTGTTCAGAGCCTTTTATGATAACATGTTCATTTTCAGCCGCTTCATAAACAATAGGAGACAGACGATTGCCTCCAAATTCAGGCTTAACCCATTCCCTGTAGACCCCTTCATGAACAATGACCCGATCACCGGGCAGAGCCAGGGAGGCAGCTTTTTGAATTGTCAGGAAGGGAGCTGTGATACTGCCATTATTCGTATCATTTCCCTGTTTTGATACATGATAAATATTTGTCATAGTGGTCATCCTTTCTTTGTAGAGGAAAAAGTGAAGCATTACCTTTGATATATTGAATCATAGCATATTTTGACACATAAAATCAATTACAGAGCAATTTGTTGCACTAAAAAGTCAATTTTTGTCATATGTACCATAATAACGATATTTTTGTAGAGTGTGGAATTGAAAAAGACAGTTGATGTAAGTATAATACAATTAAATTGATTTATGATCTGAAGATGAGAGAAGGAGAGGAAATATAATGAATCACATTTCAAGAGACAAAGCATTAGAATTACTGAAGAAATACAATAAAGATCCCTTTCATATTCAGCATGCTTTTACCGTAGAAGCAGTTATGAAGTGGTATGCGAATGAGCTGGGTTACGGAGAGGATGCAGAATACTGGGGAATCGTGGGACTTCTTCATGATATTGATTTTGAATTATACCCAGAAGAGCATTGTCTCAAAGCACCGGAGCTGTTAAGAGAAGGTGGAGTAGGGGAAGATATAATCCATGCTGTATGTTCCCATGGATATGGAATCACAGTCGGCTGTGGCGAAACAATCAATGTAGAACCAGTGCATGAGATGGAAAAAGTGCTTTTTGCCGCAGATGAACTTACTGGGCTGATCTGGGCGGCTGCGCTCACAAATTCTTCACAATCAGCAATATGCCTATCGCATCCAGCCAGTACTGGAACAGCATTCATGGTCGTGAAAAAGGACAGGCAGAAATGGATGAGGAAGGCAAACAGACAATGCGGGTACTTGCCAGAAATATGACCTTTCTTATGAAAAGCATTGAACTTGGCAAGAAGGAATATGGACTTCCTGAGACAGAGGAACATATCTGGACGCATTTTATTTAAGGTAGTAGATACTTTGAATATAGGAAGGAACTGGTATTTGTCGTTGTCGAATTTATTTTGGCAATTTTCAAAAACTTCTGCCAAAGAGAGCTGTTTATGTGTTATCATGTAGGTATATCTCCTTTAGGTGGATTGGTTGATAGTTTCTCGCAACTCTATTTTACCATAAACCTTGAGGAGATATTTTATTTTAACAACAAAAAAATGCCGTATTTATGCGGCTTTTGGCGTTTTGCAAACGCCTAATTAACATGTATAGAAAAGGAGAAATAAAGGAGACCAGCTATGAAAAGTCAATCATAAATTAGCAGAAAATTTCTTTTTCATATCGGTGGTAAAAAAGGGTAACTTTAATAGAGCTCCCTT
>OBXM01001756.1_pt1 | contig 11924 bp, 9 predicted proteins | sample 1538141 | NCBI WGS metagenome assembly OBXM01 (sample SAMEA2580153, study PRJEB22360) | human gut metagenome | biome: human gut; feature: human-associated habitat; material: faeces | place: Denmark | collected 2008/2010 | reverse complement strand
GTTGTCAGTGTCAGTGGCTCCGGTATCGCCTGTATTGGTGTCGCCTGTGTCAGCAGCTCCGGTATCGCCTGTGTTGGTGTCGCCGGTGTCAGCGGCTCCGGTGTCACCTGTGTCGGTGGTCTCGGGCTGTTTAAAGGTGTAGGAGTCGGAATCAGTTAAGGTTACTTTTTTCCAGACTTTTTTGTCTACGTCTATTTTGGTGTCTTTGCCCCACTCTTTCAGGAGGTCATTGTAAGCTTCCTGTTTGCGCTCGGTGATGATGCTTTCTTTTTTGGACTGAGTGGCGTCCTCGTCGAAGGTGGCATCCATGCGGGCAACATAGTAGGCGTCCTCGCCTTCAATGACTTCAGGGGCTACCTGTCCGTCGGTCAGGGACTTAACGGCTTCCTTGAGTTTATCGTCCAGGGCAGTGTCGTCGCTGCCGAAGGTTTTGGTGGATGCAGTCAGGTTCTCGTCCACCTCTTTGGCAAGGGCATCCATATCTGCGGCTGCCGGGTCTTCCTGGGCATTGATTTTGTCAAGGACGGCCTGAGCCTGGTCTTTTTTGGCCTGTTTTTCTTCGTCGGTCAGTTCCACGGTTTTGCCTTCCTCATCCTGGGTTCCGGCTGTGGATATCTGGCAGACGGTTATTTTGCTCTGTGCAGCTTCGGAATCCTCCACATTGGTGTCCACATCAGCAGTCATGGGGTCGTACATTTTTTCCTGGTAGGTGTAGAACTCCAGGATGGTTTCAATATCAGACTGGCTGACAGCCAGTTTGGCAATGGTTTCTGCATCGTTGTCATCCATGAATTTCTTGGCTGCCTCTTCGATTTTTTTCTGCTCGTCCTCTGTGATGGTCACGTCATAGTCCTTGGCATGCTGTTTTAAGAGTACCATGTTATGTATCTGGTCCATCATGTCGTCTTTTGTGTTTTCACCGTAAGTTTTGCCGTCCTCGCCTTCCTGATCCCAGATTCCGGCTGTGGAGCCGCCGAACATGGAATAGTATGAGGCCATCTGTGCCTGTGTCATGCGAAGCATCATATTGGCCGTTCCCAGAGTTATTTTATCATCACCGCAGGTAGCAGCTATTTTCGTTCCGTCCAGTGATTTCCCGCAGCCAGCAAGGCTTGTGGTTCCCAGAACCACTACAAGTCCCGCGCAGGCGAGAGTTTTTGTAAATTTATTCATAAAGTCCTCCTGTGTTTTCCTGTTTCCCCAAGGGGTATGAGATAAAGCATCGGCCATAGGGTGCGCCGACGCTTTATAGTATAAGCTTTTTTTCCGTTCAGGGCAAGGGATTTTCCTCTTTTTCCTGTAAAATCCCCTCAAATTCGCGGAGAATACCGGACAATATATCCATAGCGTCCAGAATCTCTTTTGGCCTGCGGCCCTTTAAAGATACCAGGAAATATGGCTGGCCTTCCATACGCATGGTCATGTTGTTCTTGTATTTTTCCAGAATAGCCGGGAATCCTGAAGCGTCCAGTTCTGCACGCTCAAACATGGAAATTTTCACCTCTGTGCCGTTCTGTTTGATCTCACGCACATAGACTTTGTGGGCAAGGGCCTTCAGATTGGCGATCGCCAGCAGGTTCTGTACGGATTTCGGCGGCTCCCCGAAACGGTCCATGAGCTCCTCCAGCATATCCTCGTACTCCTCCTGGTTCTCTATGCCGGCAATGCGTTTGTATATGTCCAGCTTTTGGTATTCGTTTGGAATGTAGCGGGGAGGGATGAAGGCATCCATATCCAGGTCGATGGTTGTCTCGAAGTCCTCCTGCTGTTTGATTCCTTTTGCCTCCTTTACCGCCTCACTCAGCATCTTGCAGTAAAGGTCATATCCCACTGCCTCCATATGGCCGTGCTGCTCCGCACCCAGTAAGTTTCCGGCACCGCGGATCTCCAGATCACGCATGGCGATCTTGAAGCCGCTTCCCAGGTCCGTGAACTCACGGATAGCATGAAGGCGTTTTTCCGCCACTTCCTTGAGCATTTTGTTCCTCTTATACATGAGGAATGCGTAGGCGGTGCGGTTGGAACGGCCCACGCGGCCCCTGAGCTGATAGAGCTGGGACAGGCCCATCTGGTCCGCATCGTGGATGATCATGGTATTGGCATTGGAGATGTCCAGACCCGTCTCAATGATGGTGGTGGAGACAAGCACATCAATCTCACCGTTGATAAAACCATACATGATCTTCTCCAATTGATGCTCGTGCATCTGTCCATGGGCAAATGCCACATTTGCCTCCGGGACCAGCTTTGCTACCCGGTTGGTGATCTCATCTATGTCATTGACCCGGTTATAAACGTAATAGACCTGGCCGCCCCGGGCAATCTCCCGGCTGACAGCTTCCCGGACCATCTCCTCATTGTACTCCATGACATAGGTCTGTATGGGAGTTCTGTCCATGGGGGCCTCCTCCAATACGCTCATGTCACGGATACCGATCAGGCTCATGTGCAGGGTTCTCGGAATAGGAGTAGCTGTCAGTGTGAGAACATCCACATTTTCCTTCAGACTTTTGATCTTCTCCTTATGGGTCACGCCAAATCGCTGCTCCTCATCCACGATGAGAAGGCCCAGGTCTTTGTATTTTACGTCTTTTGAGAGAAGACGGTGGGTGCCGATAACAATGTCCACCAATCCCTTCTGCAGATCTGTTATGGTCTTCTTCTGCTCCGCCGGTGTTTTAAAACGGCAGAGCAGGTCCACACGGACCGGAAAATCCTTCATTCTCTGGATAAAAGTGTTGTAGTGCTGCTGTGCCAGAATGGTTGTGGGGACAAGATACACTACCTGTTTGCTCTCCTGCACGGCTTTGAAAGCTGCCCGGATGGCGATCTCTGTCTTGCCGTATCCCACGTCGCCGCAGACCAGGCGGTCCATGATCTTCCTGCTCTCCATATCGTGTTTTGCAGCATCAATGGCATTTAGCTGGTCTTCCGTCTCCTCAAAGGGAAACATCTCCTCAAATTCCTTCTGCCACACTGTGTCAGGCCCGTACTGATAGCCGTTCTGGGACTGTCTGGCAGCGTAGAGCGCCACCAGATCCTTGGCAATGTTCTTTACAGCGCCTCTTACCCTTGTCTTTGTCTTCTTCCACTCCTGACCGCCCAGTTTGTTGAGTTTCGGCGCTTTCGCATCCGCTCCGGCGTATTTCTGCAGCATATCAAGCTGGGTTGCCAGAATGTAAAGATTGCTCCTGCCGGAGTATTCGATCTTAATATAATCCTTGACGATTTTGTCTACCGTGACCTTCTCAATGCCGCGGTAAATACCAAGGCCATGGTTTTCATGGACTACATAGTCGCCCACATTCAGTTCGGAAAAGCTCTGGATCTTCTTTCCGCTGTACTCAGTCTTCTTCCTGCGCTTTTTCTTCTCCTGCCCGAAAATATCGGTTTCGGTGATCAGGACAAATTTGATCAGCGGGTATTCAAATCCGCGCTTTGCGTGGCCGTAGGCAGTCATGATCTCGCCCGGGGATATGGTTCTGTCCATGTCCTCCGTGTAAAAACTGTTGAGTTCCTGTTCCTGAAGGTCCTGGGCAAGCCTCTGGGCCCTTGTCCTGGAACCGGAGAGGAGAAGCACCTGGTAGCCGTTCTTCTTCCAGTATTTCAAATCTTTAACCAGCAGCTCAAAGCTGTTGTTATAGGAATTCACAGATTTTGTGACTGTGCGGTACTGTCCGTTTATTTCCCAGTCTGCTTTCTGCTGCTCCATGGTACAGACGGATACACAGTTTTTCCGGTTCAGACGGTAGACCACCTTTTTCCATCCGCACAGCAGGTCTGTCTGACCGGCAAGGAGGTAGCCTTTTTCCAGGCGGTTCTTCATGCTCTCCCGAAATTCTGTCTCCACAGCCTCCCCTTTTTCCAGAAGACGGTTTGTCTCATCCAGGAATACAAGGGTATTATCCTCATCAAAATAGTCCAGAAATGTCACAGGCTCCTTATAAAAATAACGGATAAAGTGTTCTGCTGCCGCAAAGTCCTCGAACTCCTTCATGGCATTTACCGCTTCCTCCACCGTGTTTTTAAGTCTGCCTGCCTCCTCTGTGAGAAATGCCTCCCGGAGCTTTTTCACAGATGTATTCTTTTCCTTCTCAATGGCCTTTAAGCCCTTTTCCAGTACCTCCTGGGTCAGCACCATTTCCGCCGCGGGATAGATGGTGATCTCCTCGAGATTTTCTATGGAGCGCTGGCTCTCTGTCTCAAAGCTTCGGATAGAATCAATCTCATCGCCCCACAATTCTATTCGAATAGGGTTTTCCTCCGTGAGAAGAAACAGGTCCACAATACCGCCGCGGATGGCAAACTGTCCCGGCGCTTCCACCTGGGCGCTGTACTCAAATCCCATGTTGATCAGATCTTTTTTCAGCTTTTGAAGGTCCAGCACACTGTCATTTTTAAAATGCAGCACGTGCTGCTCAATGACGGACAGCGGCAGCAGATAGTCCATGCAGCCGCCCATACTGGTGATGACGGTCACGCCTTTCTTCTGCAGAAGGGCTGCGATCACCTGCATCCTCTGTTTCGTCAGCAGATTTCCGTGGATATCTGCCTGGAAGAAAATCAGATCCTTTGCAGGGTAGAGAAGCACCTCCCTGTCGTAAAAACGGTAATCCTCATAGAGTTCTTTTGCCTTCAGGTCATTTTCGGCAATGATGAGACAATTGGTATTGTCCCGCTTCCCGTCCTGCCTCATGCCCTCAAACAGGCCGTACATCACATGGGCTTTCTGGGATTCAATGCAGCCGGACAGCTGCAGAACACCCCTGTTCTTTGGAAGGCGGCTTCTGATTTCCTGATATTCATTTAAATTTAAAAGTGGCTGTATGACTGCTTGCATATCCCTCTCCTGTTACCCGGCATTTATATGCAGATATCCGCCCTATGGCAAAGTGGTTTTCATAGGCGGATACCCGCTGCAATTCCATTGACTGAATCATTACTTCTTTTTTGCATTATATTTGTTCATGGCAGCATCTATGCCTTCGCTGAGTATCACTTCCACTGCATCCGCAGCCTCCCCGATGGCTTTATCCACTTCCTCCCTCTCCTGGGTGGAAAAGCGGCCCAGCACATAATCAGCCAGATCCCAGCCTGCCGGTTTTGCACCCACACCCACCTTGATACGGTAAAAATTCTGGGTGCCGAGCTGTGCGATAATGCTTTTCATTCCATTATGCCCTCCGGCGCTGCCTTTTTTCCGGATGCGTATCTGTCCCGGCTCCAAATCTATGTCATCGTAAATGACGATCAGCTCTGTCTCCGGGTCTATTTTATAGTAATTGATAAACTCCCGTACAGAATCACCGCTCAGGTTCATATAGGTAAGGGGCTTTGCCAGTATCACTTTTTCACCAGCGATCATCCCTTTGCCGTACATTGCCTTGTGCTGGATGCCTGATCCGGGAATCCTATGCCGGTCAACCAGCTCGTCCACGGTATCAAACCCCATATTGTGGCGGGTTCTCTCATACTGTTTTCCCGGGTTTCCAAGTCCTGCAATTAAATACATGTGGTTGATTCTCCTTAGTTATTTCCTCGCTTTTTTAGTTGAAATATACCAGTTCTTCTTTCAGCGGCTCTGTCTGTTCCACGGATACTGCGGTGAGCACAGGACCCTCTTTATTGTAGAAGTCCATATACTCATAATCCACTTCTGCCACAACCTTCACCCATTTTCCTGTTCTTAAAGAACGTGCTTCCGGGCTTTTGCAGACATAGCCGATAAATGTGGTATCATCCGCACAGCAGGTCATAGCCATACGGCCGGGCACAAACATATCTTTCGCAAATTCTCTGGATTTTAAAACCATGCCTGTGAAAGAAACTTTTTTCCCTTTGTAGGTTTCCGGATGGTCCATGGCGTCAATGAACCAGATGCCGTAATCCTCGTCCATGATCTCAATAATATCTGCGTTTACGTCAAAAGGCATTTCATCTTCAAAAATATTTTCAATCTCGCCTTCCTCATCCTCGAAGATGATCTCTGCTGCTTGATTCACTACTTTCACACTTCTGCGGAAGGTTGCCAGCGGCATACCCTGCTCGCAGCGGTTAAAAAGAACCATGTCCGCATTTCTTATCATTTCCACAAAAAGGGATTTCATGTTGTTCATATACACCTGGAAGGTGCTGGCATCCACCGTCACAATGTGCTGGACGATTCCCCAGCCTTTCGGCATATCCATCTCTTCCAGTTTACTGAGCTGCCACATGCCGTTGTATTCAATAATAATGCGGGCCGGATTGTAAAATGCATCGTATGCCACAAGACGCTCCGGCGTCAGTTCCTCGGGGTTGTCCAGGATTTCCACAGAAGTCCTGCTCTTTTTTAATGCCTGTTTGTCAAACTCCTCCTCACCTTCCTCACAGAGGATCAAAAGTGTGGGGCCGTCTATCTGAAAATAATCCTGCTCAATGGTAAAATTCAGGAAAGAGGTCTTGCCGCTCTCCAAAAATCCTGCCATGAGATAAATAGGTACTGTAATTTCATCCATTTTTCCACGTCCTTTCCCTAGAGCTTGTTCTTATGCCAGTTTAAAAAGTTTTTCCAGACTGCTTTCTTTGAGCTTGGAGCCGATCACACAGATCCTGCCCGTATATTCCGGTGAACCTTCGCGCACATCTGCCTCGCCCGGTACCATGTCAAAATAAATCCAGCTTCCGTTTTTGCCTTCTACCATTCCTTTTGCACGAAGGATCATGCCGTATTCCTCATCGTCTGACAGTGCTTCCAGGATAGCATGGATTTCTTCTTCTGTGTAAGTTTTGGCTGTCTCGCGTCCCCAGCTGGTGAAAACTTCGTCTGCGTGATGGTGATGATGGTCATGGTCATGGGTGTGACCGCAGCCGCAGGATTCGGTGTGGTGGTGGTCGTGATCACATTCCTCTTCATGGTGATGGTCGTGGCCGCATTCCTCTTCATGGTGATGCTCATGGCCGCATTCCTCTCCGTGGTGATGGTCATGACTGCATTCCTCTCCATGGTGATGGTCATGATCACATTCCTCTCCATGGTGATGCTCATGACCGCATTCCTCTCCATGGTGATGCTCATGACCGCATTCCTCTCCATGGTGGTGCTCATGACCGCATTCCTCTTCATGATGATGCTCATGGTGTCCGCCGCATACCGGGCATACTTCCTCTTCCAGAAGCTCTTTTTCCAGAGAACGGTTATTTTCCATGGTATCCAGAATTTTTGCCCCGGATAATTTTTCAATCGGTGTTGTGATAACTGCAGCCGACTTATTCAATCCGCGGATTATCTGAAGGGCTGCGATTACCTTCTCCTCTGCCGCTTTGTCCGTTCTGCTCAGGATAATAGTCCCTGCATACTCTATCTGATTGCTGAAAAATTCACCAAAATTCTTCATATACATTTTGCATTTCATAACATCCACAAGTGTTGTGAAGCTGTTGAGTTTTATGTCAACCTCTCCTTCCACTTTTTTAACTGCTTTGATCACATCGGATAGTTTTCCTACACCTGAGGGCTCAATGATAATACGGTCCGGCTCATACTTCTGAATCACCTCTTTTAAAGCCTCCCCAAAATCTCCGACCAGGGAACAGCAGATACAACCGGAATTCATTTCACGAATCTCAATTCCGGCCTCCTTCAGAAAACCGCCGTCGATACCAATCTCTCCGAACTCATTTTCAATGAGCACTACCTGCTCGCCTTTGTATGCCTCTTTCAGAAGCTTTTTAATCAAAGTTGTCTTACCTGCTCCCAAAAAACCCGAAAAAATGTCAATCTTTGTCATCTCTGTCTCATCCTTTCAAAATTAATTTTATTTATATTGTATCTGAGTATGTCTGAAACTTATTATCTGCCTGTAAATCCAGCCAATTTCATATCCGTCCACGGCCGGTATCTCTCTACCCGGCCATAACACGGTAAAAGGGGACGAAAGTACCACTTCCGCCCCTGCTGTGCATGAATTTGTCCAAAACGCTTTTGCGTTCTTATCATATTATCATATGTTGATAGAAATTAGCAAGATTTTTTCGTCCAGAAAAAGAGCAATTTTCTGACACGCTGTAACAGTACAGACAAGCTGAACCGTTACGACACACTCTGATACAAAATATGGAGTATACTCCATGAAATCCTTCTTTTTCCTTGTTGACATTGGTTTTACAGGCTATGATAGTCTTAATTCATCAAAAGCTGAAGCGTTTTTCAGTAAGAATGGAGGAAAAGATTTATGAATGCAAAAGAAAAAGTGAAGAAAGAGCCTACCCTGCTCCTGGCTCTGACACCGGTAGTGCTGACTGTCATCATCCTGATTTTTTCTGTGTCTGTGCTGAAGGTGGATGTTCAGGTTCCGCTTATACTGGGTACCTGCATTACGGCATTTATTGCCATTGTCTTTCTGGGTTACACCTGGCAGGATCTGGAGGATGGAGCCATTGAATCGCTGAAAAGTATCATGCAGGCTGTGCTGCTGCTGATCATCATCGGCGCTACCATTGGAACCTGGATCGTGGGCGGTGTAGTTCCTGCACTCGTTTACTACGGGCTGCAGATTCTCACGCCTGCCTTCTTCCTGGTGGCCTGTATGATCCTGTGCAGTATTGTCTCCCTTGCTGCAGGCGGTTCCTGGGCTACTGTGGGCACCATCGGCATTGCCCTTGTGGGAATCGCAAAGGGACTGGATATTCCTGTCGGTCTGGCAGGCGGTGCCATTATATCCGGTGCCTATTTCGGTGATAAAATGTCTCCCCTGTCCGATACCACGAACCTGGCTGCTGCCATTGCGGGCGCAAAACTCACAGACCATATCAAACATATGATGTACACTACTGTCATTGCCTATGGTATTTCCATTGTGGGCTTCGGCATCATCGGTTTCCGTTTTGCCGGACAGGAGTTAGACCACGGACAGATCAACGGAATCCTGGACGCTCTGGCTGCCAACTATAACATTACCCCCTGGCTGCTCCTGGTACCTGTCATTGTAATTGTCCTGATTGCCCTAAAAGTCCCGGCTATCCCCGGTCTCTTCGCCGGAACAGTGCTCGGTATGATCTGCGGGGTTGTCTTCCAGCATCAGGATTTATCCATTGTGTTCAATGCAGTACAGAACGGTGTTGTAGTTGAGACAGGCCATGCCATGGTAGATGAACTTCTCACAAGAGGCGGACTGATGAGCATGATGTGGACGGTTTCCCTTATCATCTGCGCCCTGTCCTTCGGCGGTATACTGGAATGTACCGGCATGATGAGCGTAATCGCCAACAAACTGCTGGAATTTGCCAAAAATACAGGTTCACTGGTGCTTGTCACCATTATCTCTGCCCTGTTCTGCAATGTACTCCTTGGAGACCATTGCATTGCCATTGCCATTCCGGGCAGAATGTTCAAGGATGAATACCGAAAGCGCGGACTTGCCCCGAGGAACCTCTCCCGTGTACTGGAGGATGCCGGCACTGTCACTTCCCCGCTCATCCCCTGGAATACCTGCGGTGCCACCATGTCCGGCTTCCTGGGTGTGCCCACACTGACCTATCTGCCTTACTGCTTCTTTAATATCCTCTGCCCTATCGTCTCAGCCATCTTTGGCTTTACAGGGCTGACCATCATGAAGCTGGAGGATGACCCTTCTTCTGACCAGTATGTGGAAAAGAAGGGAAAACGCCTTGTTAAAGAATAAAAATGTTTGTTTTCTGGAGGAACTTTATGAAAAATCTTAACCGGGACCAAGTGATCTATACCATGAGCAGAGAGCACGCTCCTGTTCTCACAGTTAAAAACGGTGAAACCGTCACAGTACATACCTATGACTGTTTTAAAGACAGGCTGATCCCAGATGACAGCTCCTTTGACTCTCTGCTCTTTGATGAGTTAAACCCCGCCACAGGCCCCATTTTTGTTGAAGGCGCCAAACCGGGGGATACCCTGAAAGCAGAGATCCTGGATATCTCCCTCGCCCCCACAGGCGTAACGGAAATTGATTCTGAATTTGGCTGCCTTGCTCATTTGGTGAAAACCCCTGCCGTCAAACGTCTGCCGGTAAGAAACGGAAAGATCGGCTTCAGCCCCAGGCTTTCCCTTGACTTAAAACCCATGGTCGGTGTCATCGGCGTAGCCCCGGCAGGACAGGCTATCCCCACAGATACACCTGATTCCCACGGCGGAAATATGGACTGTACCCAGATTAAAACAGGTTCCAGTATTTATTTCCCTGTTGCTGCAGAAGGTGCGCTTTTATCCCTGGGTGATCTTCATGCCTGCATGGGCGACGGGGAAATCGGAGGCTGCGGTGTGGAAACCGCAGGTGAGGTCACCTTAAAACTGACCGTGATCCCCAATCATCAGAAACCTTACCCTGTTGTTGTCACTGACAAAGAGGTTATGGCTGTTGCCTCCTGCAAAACAGTGGATGAGGCCTGGGCAAAAGCTGTGGAGTACCTGCATGATTACATGGTAACCGAAACAGAACTGACCTCTGATGAGGCGATCATGCTCCAGTCCATAGCTGCAGACCTGTCCATCTGCCAGACTGTAAATCCGAACAAAACGGTGCGTATGTCCATCCCCTTAAAATATCTGGAGGCATACGGATACCGGAAGAAATAATCTGCTTGCCAAAGCATTTCCCTCTCTTGTATACTGGATGTAACAACCAGCTGCAAGGGAGGGATTTTTTTGGAATATTTGAAAAAAGCAAAGCCTGTGGACCGTCAGAAACAACAGAATCTGGAAGCCGAAGTCCATGCCATTATCAGGGATGTCTCCGCAAGGGGAGACAGAGCTTTGATTGAATACAATACACAATTTGACGGAAATACACGCACAAGCCTGCGCATTTCCCCGGAGGAAATCCGACGGGCCTATGATCTTACTTCCCCTGCATTGATCGAGGACCTGAAAACCACGGCACAGCGTCTGGAGGATTTCGCCCTGAAGCAGAAGGCTTCCCTGCACGGTTTTTCCGATTATGAAATATCTCCCGGCATTTTTCTCGGACAGAAGATCATTCCGGTGGACTCCTGCTGCTGTTATGTTCCGGGCGGCGGGTATCCGCTGTACTCCACTGCCCTGATGATGGGCATTACTGCCCGGACAGCAGATGTGAGAAGAATTGCCATGTGCACGCCTGCCGTCAACGGGACAGACAGTGTCCACCCTTCCACCCTGGTAGCCATGGATATTGCCGGAATCCGTGAAATATACGCGCTGAGCGGTGCCCATGCGGTTGCCGCCTTTGCCTGCGGAACAGAGCAGATAGAACCTGTGGACATGATCGTAGGCCCGGGCAATCAGTATGTGACAGAGGCCAAGCGCCAGTGTTACGGGCGTATCGGTATTGACTTTCTGGCCGGCCCCAGTGAAATTCTGGTTATCGCTGACCGGGAGGCAGACCCTGCCTGCATCGCGGCGGACCTTCTCTCAGAATCTGAACATGACTCCCAGGCGATTGCCCGGCTGATCACCACAGATAAGACACTTGGGCTTGAGGTGATCCGTCAGGTGGAAAAGCAGCTTCCCGAGCTTGAGACAGAGGACATTGCATCCGCCTCCTGGAACACCTGCGGTGAAGTTATACTGGCAGACTCCCTGGATGACGCATGCCGTCTTGCCAATGCCTTTGCCCCGGAACATCTGGTGCTGCAGTTTGCCGGTGCAGAGGCCTATACGGATAAATTTAAGAATTACGGTTCCCTGTTTATGGGAAAATATTCTGCTGTTGTATACAGTGACTATGTAAACGGCATTAACCATACCCTGCCCACAGGAAAGGCCGCCCGGTACAGCGGCGGTGTCTGGATCGGTACCTTTTCCAGGGTCTGCACGACCCAGCGGCTGACAAAGGAGGCTGCTCATCAGGTTGCAGCACTTGCCTCCCACCTGGCGGAAGGGGAAGGTTTCCCGGGACATGCCAATGCTGCAGCCATACGGCTGAAATCCTGAA
>OBXM01001735.1_pt1 | contig 12083 bp, 9 predicted proteins | sample 1538141 | NCBI WGS metagenome assembly OBXM01 (sample SAMEA2580153, study PRJEB22360) | human gut metagenome | biome: human gut; feature: human-associated habitat; material: faeces | place: Denmark | collected 2008/2010 | reverse complement strand
AGTCAGCAGACGGTACAACAGCAAAATCATCCATATATAAAATGACATCAGCTTTTTCATTCACCGTTTTTGGATTAAGAGCGATGATTTTAAATCCCACACGTTCTACAATGACATCCTGTGCCGCCGGCAGCTTAAATTTTATTTCCTGCCATTGCCCCGCCGACAGTATGGCTGCGTCCTTGGGCAAGTCATAGCCTTCTCCGCTCATGCGGTCTTTCCAATAAGGCATAATTTTTACCGGCCCTGTCCCATCTTCTTCATGAGCCCAGAACCACGCGGATACGGTATCCCCCGGATAAACGGTCGGTGAAAAGTCCGGATTATAACGGCTGTCGTTAAAATCAGCAGGCACATAATAGCTCTTGTAATAAAGTTCGGCGGCACCACCGCGCTCAATAGAAGGTATCGCTATTTTTAAAGAACGTTTGCCTGTATGGGCTTTTTCCGTCGTATTTCTAAGGGTAGCACCGTATCCGTTGATACGCATGGCATGGGTTGCCGTAGGAAATTCAAAATGAAAAGAATGAGCAGAATTTCGCTCCCATAAAAAAGCCAAATCCGGTTCTATTTCTTTCTGATAAAGTTGTCTTGTGATTTTTAATGAATCTAATGCCGCTTGTGACACCGTTTGGATATTTAAACTTCCTACCGCTGAAGAAGCACAAATAAAATCATTGACTTGTTTCAGCCACTTTTCACCAATCTGTGAGGCGGACACAAAAACACCTAAAATAGCACCGATATTGCCAACATTGCAGTCTGTATCCCAGCCGCACATATTGCAAATGTTAATGGTGCGGTCAAATTCACCGTTTCCATGAATCAAGGATAGCACAATCACAGCGGCATTAGGGATAATATGACATACACCCTGATAATGCTGATATCCATATTGTTCTTGCACATAGGCAAATGTCTTTCGCCAATCCTGACCGTTATTCCTTGCCTCTTGCATAACATCTCTTGCCATGACGGCATATTCACAATTTTTCGGAATTTCCGCAAGCCCTGCCTCAATAATCTCATCTATCGATACGGCTGTAAAGGCCTTGGCAATACAGGCGGCAATAAACTGCCCGCCGTAAATACCTTCACCGTCATGGGTTACCGAAGACATTTTACCAGCCAATTCAGCCGCTTTTTTTGTGTCGCCGGGACAAACAAACCCCCAACAATCCGAAAAAATTTGTCCGCCGATTTGCTCTGATACGGTTTTTCCATTTAATTCTCTTGAACCGGACAGCGGTGCTTGAATTCCCTGTTTTAAATTTTCATAGGCTGTGTTTTCAGTTGAGATTCCATAGCCGCCCCACCAAAAAAATCCATGCCCATCGGACACATAGTTTTGCAGGGTTAACGCCATTTTTTCTTCATTAACACATTCTTTGGGATAATCCAAAAAAACTCTTTGATAAAAAAGAGGACCGTTTATATCATCGTCTGCATGTATAGGGATACGAGTTTATCTCCCCAAAAACATCTCTGATTTTTTCATAGGTCCAGCTTTCCACATTGGCGCCATGAATCACGCCAATAATTTTTCCAATCCATCCCCCATAAAGCTTATCTAAATGTTTAGCTGTAATTTTCATATCAATCTCCCCGTAAATTCATTTCTATTTACTGTTTTTCTTTCCGTATTCTATCCAGCGTTTGACGGTCGGGAAGTGAAGACATCGCTCCTTCTCTTGTGACGGAAACGCCCGCCGCTGTATTGGCATACCGAACCGCCGCCATAATATCCTGTTTATGGGATAACGCCACGGAAAGAGCCGCAATAAATGCATCTGATGCGCCTGTTGCATCCACCGACTCCACATCGTCGGCAGGCAAATGTTCCCCTTTGATATCCGCTGTATATACATAACAGCCATTGGCGCCTGCTGTGATAATGACCGTATGAATTCCCTTACTCATAAAATATTCAGCTTGCTGTTCCAACGTTTTGCATTCTTTTGGTGACAGTATCTCGCTCTCTATAATATTCGGAACAAGAATATCGATATTACCAAAAAGTGTTTCATGCGCCTCGTTTAACGCCGAAGGCTTTAAAATAGTGAGTGCCCCCGCTTTTTTTGCCAATTGTGCCGCTTTCAGTGCTGCGGGCAGTGCAATTTCCGTCTGAATCAGACAGCATTTTGCCCCTTGAAAACAACCGCTTCTTTTTTCGATTTCCTCTGCGGTAAGAACCTCATTCGCACCCGGAAAAATAGCAATACTGCTCTCACTGTCCTGCTGTACATAAATATAGGCTTTGCCCGTTTCTGCCTGCTTATCCTGCATAATAAAAGAGGTGTTGACGCGATTATCATTTAAATACTGTAAAATGCTCTGTCCATCAAAATCATAACCCAGCTTACCGATTAAAAGAGCATTTCCCCCTAATTTTGCCACACCGACCGCCTGATTGGCTCCTTTACCGCCGGGATAAGTTTCACTGTTCTGTACCAAAACCGTTTTTCCCGTAACAGGGATTTCTTTCACTTTTAAGACAATATCCAAATTGATATTGCCTACCACAACAATTCTTTTCTGAAAGATATCTGCCGGTATATCCATACTCTTTCGGTCTATAAAGCTCGCTTTAACTGAAAACGGAGTAACCTTGGTTTCTTTTTTTTCACAAAGATCAATGGCAGCATCACAAATATGCGTGCCAAATTCCGCTAAAGGAATTCTAACCACAGAGGAAAAACCCAAATGCTTTTCCGCCTGATACTCTGTACAAAGCGTAATCACCGAAATATCCTGCGGAATTCTCATTTTACGGTCATAGGTGGTTTTCAACAGCAGAGCAGATACCTCGCTGTTTAAGCAAACTACACCCGTAATGCCCGAAAATAACAAGCCTTGTTCCACACCCTTTTCATCGGCATAAAATATATAGTCATCCCCAATGGCAATGTCTGCTTGAAACATTGCATTTTTATATCCCTTTGTAAATTCCTCTATATGTTCTTCTCCTCTTTTTGCCAACAATGCAATTTGGCGATGATCCTTTTCAACTAGTTTTTTCACGGCAAGTTCTGCGGCACCAGCATAATCAGGTTGAATTGATTTTTCTGTATCGCCAATATAAACAACCGGAATTTTCTTTTTAAAAAAAGGAGAAGCAAGCAGCTTGCTTTTTTCAGTCATCGGCTCCCAAATCACGCAGTCTACATCATGTTTACTGAGTTGAAGAATATTTTCGTGTTCCTTGTCTAAATTGTCATTGCTTTCGCAAAGAATCACCCGATAACCGCGAACCGCCGCTTGTTTCACAATCGACTCCACCATATCAGGATATTCAGAAATTTTCTTCACGATGACACCAACTAAAAAATGCCTTGCGGTTTGCTGAGAGAGAATATCTCCATAAGGGCGGTAATTATATTGTTTTACAATTTTCATTACTCTTTCACGAGTATCAGCGTGAATATTTTTATCTTTTCCGTTTACTACCTTAGATACCGTAGCGATAGAAACCCCTGCCAGCTTAGCAATTTCTTTAATCGTCATACTCTTCTCTCCAATAAAAATAGATTTTATCTATATGTTACCATATATTCCCTATTTTCGTAAATAAATCTCGAAAGATACTGTCACGGCGTAAAGAAGTAACCTTTGCGATTAAATGCCGGGAACCGTCAAAACTATAGGTTAATTCATCCGTAATCATTGGTGCCGGCGTAAGTTCTGTCTTGGCATAGCCGGCATTCATAAAATAACCGCTGACAGCAATGTCCCAAATCTGTTTTCCCCATGCGAAATGATTACTGCCATAATTTTCAACCACTTCTATCAAATAGTCACAAAGCTCATTACGGTTGCCAAGGCAGGCATGCAATTCAGGCACACTGGTCAAGAGGTGAGAAGACACATAGTTGCAAGGCACATGCACCAACGGTACCCCGCTGTCAAAAATAACTTGTGCAGCTTTTACATCCTGATACACATTATATACGTTCGGCGTATAGTAAAAATCATCGCCGCCCAGCCAAACCACCACAATCCGATTGACAATTTCAGGGTCAGACAGAATGGCACTGGCCACATTGGTAATGGCGCCGATACAAGCAACATAAAGCGGATTTTCCCATGTATAACTTTTAGCAAGCTGAACCAAATGATCCTTTGCCTCTGAATCAACCGGAGCATCAAAGGATTTTAAATATTCCTTGGAGCCACGGTAGACAGCGGAAAAATCATTCTTCATTAGCCTGGCGATTTTATAAATCTCTTGATAGCTCATCTCCATGCCGACAGCGGGGTCTTTGGTTTTTTCATTCATTGCGAAAGGGGCCGCATAAATCGCTTTTAATTCAATTCGTTCCGGAGAAGACAGAAAATGAGATATGGCAAATTGGTCATCGACCTCCGTTGCGGCATCGGTATCCAAAACAACATCAATTTTTTCTGCTGTGGGATAGGAAAGCATTTTTACACGCTGATATTCTGCCAGCTTGGCAACAAAAAGATTTCTTTTCATAAATTTCTCCTTTATCCTTTAATACCGGAGGTCACAATCCCTTCTACAAAATGCTTTTGGGTAATCATAAAGAACAAAATCACAGGGAATGAAAGCAAAACAACCCCGGCAAGCGTAAGATTTGTCTTTTGGAAATACGTCATATTAACGGTTTGCAAGCCGACCACTAACGTAAACTTCTCAACTCGATTGATAAAAGTTGCCGGCACCATGTAAGAATTCCAAGTACCTGTAAAATTCAAAATAGCGATAGAAGCAAACAGAGTTTTGGCATTGGGCAGAACAATCTTAAAAAATGTCCCTGCATGAGAGAGTCCATCGATTCTGGCGGCTTCTAAAAGTTCATCGGGGATTGAATAGAAAAATTGGCGTGACATAAAAATGTAAATCGTCTGGGATAAAAATGGCAGCACAATGGACCATAAGGTATTATGCAGTCTTAATTCTGCCAATTGAATATACATCTGAATCATAACCAACTGAAAGGGAACCATCATGGACAGCATAAAACAACTAAAAAGTATCTTTCTGCCCGGAAAACGCAATTTTGCCAAGGCATAACCTGTCATTGATGTAAAAATCATATTACCGCTTACGACCAAAACGGTAGAAAGAAGTGTATTGAGATACCATGTGGCAATGGGATATTCCGTAAACAGTTCCTTGAAATTATCTAAGGTCCAAACGCTAACGGGTGCCCAAGTCTGTACATAGCGATAAGGCAACAGGGAATTATAAAGAACATAAAGTAAAGGAAGTAAAAAAACAGCTGCCAGCGAAATTAAAAAAACATATCGAATAATAGTTGGCAGCGTGTTTTTGATAAAACGATTTTTTTCCATTATGCCTCCTCCTTGGTAAGAAAATTTCTCAGCATAGACAAACCAAAAATAAATACAACCAACACCATTGCCGCGGCACTTCCATATCCCATATCCATATAACTGAAAGACTGCTGATACAAAAACGTGACCATGGTAGAGGTAGAGCCTGCCGGTGAACCTAACGGATTTTGTTTTGAAATGGCGGCAATTTGATCAAATATTTGAAATGAATTAATCATACAAAGCGTGATAACCATATAAGTAGTGGGTTTTACCAAAGGAATGGTGATATAGCGTGTTTTCTTCCAACCATTTGCGCCGTCAATTTCTGCTGCTTCATATAGTTCTCTGGAAATACTTTGCAATCCACTAATGTACAAAATCATATAAAAGCCGATTTGCTGCCAAATATAAATAATCAAAACGAAAATCAGTGCATATTTCGTATCGGTAAACCATGTGGTGTTCTTCAGCCCTAAAAAAGAAAACAACGTAGAACCCACACCGCCCTTAATAAAAAAATACATAAAAAAGATACTGACCGCTACCGACGAAATAACATAGGGCATATAATAGGAAGTTCTAAAAAAGGTTTTACCTTTTATATTGCTTTGCAGCAGCAGAGCAATGGAGAAAGATAATACCGTTAACAATATCACGGCACATACCACCAAAAATAAGCTGTGCTGAATCGACGCCAGAAACTTCTTGTCGGCAAAGAGTCTTTTAAAGTTGTCAAATCCCACAAAGGTAGCTTCTTCCGGACGAATATAGCTGTATTCATAAAAGCTTAATCTCATTGATTTAATTGCCGGAAACAAAAACCAGTACGACCACATCAGCAATGACGGAATCACAAATAAAATTCCCGTTAAAGCCTCTCCCCTTTTTAGCCGGGATTTTGATTGAGTCGATTTCATATGCTCCTCCTTTTTAATCCTCTATCCTAATTTTAAAAAGTAAGAAGGCTTGCCGCCGAATATAACTCATGCTGTCCATCTGTGAAAGCATATGGAGGGCCGCAAGCCTTTCTGAACTTAAAAGTCTAAATTTTTATTCGTTAAAATCTTTTTCTTATTTTATTCGCCGAATTGTTCTGCCAAAGACTTTACAATATCCTTGCCTGTAACAGTGGAATTTTCATCAAACATAGCACCCTGCATTTGCTCGATGAGAGAATCTGCAAATTCTTTACTGCGTGCCGGATAGGCAAAAGCTTCTCCTTTTTCAACAAAATCAACCAGTTGTGCCAATTCAGGCAATTTTTCTTTATAAAGATCATGATAAGCAGAGTTTGCCGGTACGACCTCGGTTACTTCAACCGTTGCTTTAAACAAATCTTCATTGGCAAAAGCATAGCCGATTGCTTTTTTCACTTCCTCTGAATGCTCTGAATTTTTCAGTTCAACTAAAGCTGCTGAGTGAAGTGTTAAACCGCCATTCTCCGCGCCGGTAGGAACAGAAAGATACTTCAGCTCAATATCCGGTGCCTCTGAAGCAAAACTTGCTTGATACCAAGCACCGCCGGTGGAGAACAAAGCGGATTCTTGAATCATAACTGCGCCGTCCCAGCCAAGACCCAATTCAGTAGGCGTAATAATATAACCTTCTCGATAAGCATCCAAGACAAACTGCAAAGCTTTTGCGTTAGCATCTGTATCTATTGTTTTGCCGTATCCCCAACCGCCGCCAAAAGAAAGCGCAAAGTTTGTCAGGTGATATTCTTGTACATTTAGGCAAAGTGCCGGTTCACCCGTCATCTCTTTATACTTTTTACAAATGGCCAGCACTTCATCCCAAGTCGTGGGGTATTCGCCTAAATTCATTTCTTTCCACATATTGTTATTGACAATAAACACACCGGGGTTTAAAGCATACGGAACACCATAGGTTTTTCCGTCAACTTTCCAAGCCTCCAGGGCAGAAGCGTCAATCCCTTCTGTGCTAATTGTGCCATCTGCTATGGCATCATCTAACGGTTCAAAAAGCCCTTCTTTGATGTATTGCAAATAATGCTCATTGGTGCAAGAAATTAAATCAGGAGCGGTACCGGCCGCAATTTGAGCGGGGATATTATCCCAAAAATCAGAGTCACTCGGATATTTCATAACATTGATTTTTAGTCCTATGGCATCGGGCATTCCGGAAAAAGCACTTTCCAAACGTTTCCCCTCGTCGTCTGACCAAACGCCGATATCAATTGTCACAGCGTCGGAAGTATCTTTGCTTTCGGGTGTAACAGATGCATCTTTCTGACTAACAGGATTCTCATTTTGTGATGTTGATTTCTGCTTGTTATTGCATCCGGCAAAAACAGCTACAAGCATCATCAAAGCCAATAATAGAGCTACTTGTTTTTTCAACTTCATTATACTTTCCTCTTTCCCAAAATAAAGTAAAACATAGGAAAACTCTTTCCTTAAATGTTTTCACGACAATTATAACATTAAATATAGTATTGTCAACTATTTTTTATATTATTTATTCTATTTTTTGTTTATTCCATAAAATACTATTTATATTTTATAGTGATAAATATCTGCTTGTGTTTTTTATTAGTTCATGTCATTGCTGAACATATTCTGCTTAAAAAAACTGGCTCAAAAAAGACATTTTTCACAAAAAAAATCCTAAAAAAAGAATATGACTGTCAAATGAAATAATTGTCACTTCTCAAAGGCGTAGAATCAGTGGTAAAATATACATAAAAGGAGTGGTAAACATTGCATAAATTGGTATTAATGCGACGTATATAAATTTCGGTTACGCATGTTGTTTTTTTGTTGTGTGCGGTCTGTGAAAAAACTCCTTCAATCATGTTTTCGGGGGTTACAATGAGGAAAGAAAGGTGTTGCATATGAAAAAGGGACGTTTTGGTGAATTATGGCAACAGCGCCATCTGCAAATATTTGTGTGGCTGGGCCTGTTGTATCTGTTTATTTTTAATTATCTTCCAATGGTGGGGCTTGTAATTGCCTTTGAAGATTTTAAAATATCTACGGGTATTTGGGGAATGTTTTCCTCCAAATTTGTGGGGTTTAAGCATTTCATTGCGTTTTTTACAGATTACCGGTTCGGGGAGTTGCTTTGGAACACTCTGGCACTGTCCGTATTAAAGCTGATTTTCACATTTCCGCTGCCAATCTTTTTGGCATTGCTTATCAACGAATGCCAGATTTCCTGGTTTAAAAGAACGGTTCAGACCATCAGCTATTTGCCGTATTTTATTTCCTGGATTATCGTGGCAGGCTTTTGTCAGATACTCATGAACAATACAGGGGCCATTACGGAACTTTGCCATGCCTTATTCGGCTATAAGCCCCAGTTTTTAACGTCGCCGGATTTATTCCGTCCACTGTCTATCGCTACAGCTATGTGGAAAGAAACGGGTTGGTGGGCCATTATTTTTTTGGCTGCCATTACCGGAATAGACCCAACCCTATACGAAGCGGCAGAGATTGACGGGGCCTCGCGGCTGAAAAAGATTTGGCGAATCACTTTGCCGGGCATTGCGCCCACCATCACAGTGGTGTTGATACTTGCCTTGGGAAATTTACTTGGAGGCGGCCTGTCCGGTTCAAATTTTGAGCAAAGCTATCTTTTGGGAAATTTAGGAAACAAGGAAACCTCTGAAATTCTGCAAACCTATATTTTAAATATCGGCTTATCTAAAGGTAGATTTTCTTATGCCACCGCTGCGGGATTATTCCAGTCTGTGATTTCCGTGACACTGGTATTTATCAGCAACTTTGTATCGAAGCGTGTTTCAGGGGAGGGTTTGTTTTGAAAAAAGAGAATACAAAATTGTTTGTGCGGAAATCTGTTTCCGATAGAGTCATTGATTTTGTGGTATATTTCATATTGATTTTTGTGCTAATTATTTCTGTTTATCCCTTGTATCTGGCAGTTGTCCTCTCCTTTAACGAGGGTGTAGATGCCCAGTTGGGCGGAATTTACTTATGGCCACGAAAGATAACCCTGGACAACTATGCAAAATTCTTTTCCGATATTACGTGGCTAAAGGCCATGGGGGTCACGCTGGCCCGGACAATTGTCGGCACTGCCTGCACCGTTATGTTTACCGCCTTTGTGGCATACGGGCTTTCGCACAGAAACCTCGTGGGGCGCAAAACTTATATGAAAATTTTTATTTTTGCCATGTATTTTTCCGGAGGTATTATTCCGTATTATGCGGTTCTGCGTACCCTTGGCCTTTTGGATTCCTTTTTGGTCTATATCGTGCCATCGTTATTAAACTTGTTCTATGTGCTGGTGGCAATTTCCTTTTTTGAAGGAATTCCCGATGAACTGGAGGAAGCGGCAAGAGTGGACGGTGCCACAGAAATGACGACCTTTATAAAGGTCATCCTACCCGTGGCAATGCCTCTTTTGGCAACCATTTCTATCTTTGTTTCGGTCCAGCATTGGAACTCCTGGTATGACAGTGCTTTCTTTGTAAAGGATGAAAACTTACGGACCTTGGCGTATCGAATGATGGCGGTACTGAAAAAATCTGATTTAAGCAACGTTTCCTCATCCTCAGCCGCAATGGCTACTTCCATAAAAGTGACCCCGCTGTCCGTGCAGCTTGCTGCAATGGTCATTGCCGCTCTCCCTATTGTTGTTGTATATCCTTTTTTTCAACGATATATCATTTCCGGCATTACCATTGGTTCGGTAAAGGGCTGATATCCGGAGGAGAATCAAATTGCCGTTTTATAGGGCAATGTAAAACAGGTTATTATAAATGATAACATATAATTATTTAGGAGGCTGAAATATGAAAAAGAGAACCATTCAAAAAATCGGCGCTTTGTTTCTGGTACTGTGCATGATTTTCTCCTTGACGGCATGTGCCGACAAAGGAGGAAAATCCGCTGAGGCGGAAAGCGGAAAGCCATCTTCCGAAACAGCAGATGCAGCCAACTCCGAAGGCACCGGCGTGAAGAAGCCGGAAACAGGCGAAACCGCAAACACCTCCGACATTGACGTGTTTGGTCTGGATCCCAATAACCCGGTAAAGTTCAATACTTATGTGAACTTCACTTGGTATCCCATCAGTGAGTGGAAGGGCATTATCGCAGAGGAAATCACACGGCTTACCGGTGTCAGCATGGACTTTACTGTTGCAGTGGATGACCAGCAGTTGGGTGTTATGATTGCCTCCGGCGATTTGCCCGACCTGGTGTTTACCCAGTCTTTTTTGACCAATTTATCCTCAGGGGACCTGTCCTATGATTGGCAAAGCCTGATAGACGAATATGATACCGGATGGGAAATTGACCAACAGCGGATTGCAAATTCCCTGTCGTTTTCCCAAGAAAAAGATAAGTTTTTTACAGTGCTGAGTCATTTCGCCACCGATGAGGACTGGAAAGAGCTAAAGGAAATTGGCGTAGGTGCTCCCATGGCTGCATCTCTTTTGTACCGGCATGACCTGTACGAAGAAATGGGAAGCCCGGAAATTACCGACATGGAATCCATCCGTGCGCTTCTCCTAAAGGCAAAGGAAACTTATCCCGAGATGCGCCCGCTGGTGTGTGATGTTTTATCCTGGCGGTATTCCTACTTCCGGCAGTGCTTTGGTTTGAGCAACGGTGCAAAATATCAGGAGCAGGAGGATGGCAACTGGATATCCACAGTAAAAGATCCCCGTTATAAAGAGTATATGGCCTTTGTGAACCAGTTGTACAGAGATGGCCTGTTCTATCCGGACAATTATGGTATGGAAGTAGCCTCGGTGGAGGCTGAATTTGGTGGTGGCAGAGCCTTTGCCATGACAGGCAGTACCCAGACCATGGTGAATGCCCGTAATGCAGACTTGGCAGAAAACGGAATTGACGGCGAAATTCGTGAAATGATCAACGTGGGCGACCCCAACGGTGCCTATGACGAAAACATTGGTTGGGCAGGCACATTTATCTCCAAGAATTGCTCCAATCCGGAGGCTGCCATCCGATACATGCAGTTCATTCACAGCCCTGACGGTGCTCGTCTGTCCCAGTGGGGCAGAGAGGGCCATGAGTATGAAATGGTGGACGGTGCACCTGTGTTCAGCGAAGAGTGGAACCAGGCCATCACAGACGGGAAAATAGATGAAATTTATAATACTGCTCTGTACATGGGAGGCTCCAAGGTTTATGAGGCTGTTGGCCGTACCGCTGCCTTTGACCCCATTCAGGTACCGAATTATGCGCAGCTTCGGGAAAATTATACCAACAAACCCTGGTTGATTTATGCAGAACCGGTGGAAGGCACAGACGAAAGAATTATCTATGATCAAATGTTTGACAGCAACAGCGGAACCATCATTACCGGAGAAGCAAAAATGGCTCTTTCCGAAACACCGGAGGAGTTCGAAGCAAACTATCAGGAAATGTTGGACAATTGCAAATCTGTGGGAATGGATGAGCTGGAAACCTATATGAACGAGCATATCAAGGAAGCCATGAAGGTTTACGGCGCAGCCTGACGCAAATTTTTTTCCTATCAAAACCCAGTCCCTCCGCTTCAGGCGGGGGTGCTGGTTTTTTGATATCCGGAGCAGCATTCTGCACAGTTTCTTAACACTTTTTCATGCCGTATGCCGGCAATGATAATTCCTTCTTTATTGTTTGTCTTATAGCACAGACATAAAATTTGGAAGGATATGTAATATAGGGAGGATATATGATATATTTATGACAGTGTGCTTCCTGCGGAAAGCAGGAAACAGAAAAGAAAGCAGGAGGAAAATGAGAAAAATTATAAAAGGGCTGCAATTGATATTTTTAAATTTAAAAATT
>OBXM01001733.1_pt1 | contig 12092 bp, 11 predicted proteins | sample 1538141 | NCBI WGS metagenome assembly OBXM01 (sample SAMEA2580153, study PRJEB22360) | human gut metagenome | biome: human gut; feature: human-associated habitat; material: faeces | place: Denmark | collected 2008/2010 | reverse complement strand
CCGATGCCAATATTGTGCCGATTGACTATGACCCCAGTTCAACTTTAGTCAACCAAGAAAACCGTATTAAATTAATGCTGGCCGTTGCCAAAGAAAATTTAGAGAAAAAAGCATCTCATTAAAAACAACCTATCCCATAGCCCCCCTGCATGATAGCTAAAAATTGAACTGCCCCAGATTGTGCTTTCCAACAATCTGGGGCAGTTCATTATTATTCTACATCAGGTAGATTTTTTGCTGTTGTCCATTTTTACTGGCCTTGTTTATATCACGCAGGGGATTTTATGGTAGCCTTGAGATAAAGCCACTAAATAAAGATTCGTTTTTTAGGGTTTACAATTCCTCACAAATTTGGAAGATGTAAGGCTCTTTTATTCTATCCGCTCTTCTGCATGCGATAAAACCGTATTGCTTGTTTTTTCTTTTTTATCTTCAATCAGGGTTTTAATTCCAAAAATAAAGTAGAGAATATGAAAGAGCCAAACAGCGGCCAATATCCAAATGCCAACCCAAATTTCACGTTTCAGCAATATAAAAAAACCAATTGACATCAAAAGTGTAATCATAATTAAAACACGTATTTTTACTTTTTTTGTCATACCTTTTTCTTTTATGTAACTTTCTAAATTATCCTTATAAAGTTTGGTTCCGATAAACCAGTTGTTTAACTTTTCTGAACTTTTTGCAAAACAAAAAGCCGCCAATAATAAAAACGGAAAAGCCGGCATTAAGGGAACCACTGCGCCCACTGCCCCCAATCCCACACCTATACAACCCAACACGACATATAAGACTTTTTTAATCTTCATTTTTGGCAAGCCTCCTTTTTTCTTTATTGCTTTCAATGACATGGCGAATTGCTGTTATCGGGTGATGCAGCAGCATTCTTGGTCCGGAAAAAATCATTACTTTACGGATTTTCTCTCTCATTTCTGTTTGATAACAATGTACCTTACAGTTAGAGCAAAATGTTTTTGTTTCCATAAAGGGACATTTATCACTACGTATTTTCGCATATTCATCCAGTTCTTTACACTCCGAACAAAGCTTACCTGCCTTAGTACGATGATTTTTATGACAATAGATTGAAATCATCTGTGAAACTAACTTTTTTTCTCTTTCTCTTTTATCTGATATTGTTCGTTTCATTAGCACATTCTCCCATTTTCAACGAAATAAACCGTATCCACAATACGCATGGTTGATTTACGATGAGAAACCAAAACAATTGCCCTTCCCTCACTGCCCTCTCGTAGTGATTTTAAAATTACAGCTTCATTCAAGCTATCTAAATTACTGGTCGGCTCATCTAACAGCATAAAGGGGGCATCATGCAAAAAGCTGCGGGCAAGCCCCAATCTTTGGCGTTCTCCACCGGATAATGTATCACCCAATTCGCCAATCTTGGTTTCATATCCCTGCCGTAAACTCATGATAAAGTCATGCACAGAAGCTTTTTTGCAGGCTGTTTCCAACTCTGATTGACTGGCATGTAAATTAGCAATCCGCAGATTGTTGGCAATGCTATCTTGAAACAAATGGGTTTCCTGTGTCATGTAGCTTTCCATTTTTCTTAAATCAGCGGTATTGATTTTTTGAATATCTCTTCCCGATATGGTAAGGCTTCCGTCTTGTATATCCCAAAACCGCATTAATAGCTTTAAAAACGTTGACTTGCCACTACCGCTTTTTCCGATAATTCCCACAACACCATGCTTTGGTATTTGCAGGGAAAAATTAGAAAGAACTTCTTGATTCCCATACGCGAATCTGATATTTTCAGCAGCCGCGCCATTAAAATCAGTTTGTGGCTGACCGGACATTTCCTGTACGGCAGGTTCTTCTTCCAAAATATCCAGCACCCGGTTTCCTGCGGCCAATGTATTTTGCAGAGTGCTGCCGAGATTTGCCAAAGCAACCACCGGACCAAACGTGCTCATCAATGCCAGCAAAGGAATTATAACACCTTCAAAATTAACCGTTCCGTTTTGATACAAAACAGCAGCGGTAACCAGCATGATTAAATCAAAGAACAAAATCACCGTATTCATCAATGCCGTACCCTGCGCAGCAAAATGTTTGCTTTTTTCCTCTGTATGAGAAAGCTCGGCAGTGCGGCGGTTCATTTCTTCCAAACGCTTTTTTCCGGCTCCATATTGGATAATCTCGAACAATCCCCGTAAACTGTCCAATACAAAACTGCTCAAATCACCGGACTTCATCCGATATTCTTTTGCTGTACTGCCACTGCGCTTGGCAGTAATGATAGGAATGATAACCCCTACTGTTAAATAAGCCACACAAGCGACAACACCTAAAACCCATGAAAAACCCCCGATAAACAGGCACATGGTCAAGGTAAACAGAAATGCAATAAACGCGGGTGAAATAGTGTGCGCATAAAACACTTCGAGAAGTTCCACATCCGATGTAATAATAGCAATTAAATTGCCTCTGTCTTTCCCCTCAAGCTTAGCAGGACTCAACTTTCGCAAAGCACAAAAGATTTTATCACGAATCAGCGCCAGTAATTTAAAAGCAATGAAATGATTGCAAGCCTGTTCTGCATAGCGGAGTACTCCGCGCAGTACCGCACAAATGGCCATGAGAATAAAAATTGTACGCAATGAAATTTCTACTCCTAAATCCAACTCTTTTAAAACACCATAACCACCGAGAATAGTGATAAAAGAGGCACAGAGATGTCCGATAAATCCCATTAAAACAGCGAGTATCATCCAACCTGTCAAGGGTTTTACCAACCCAATCAAGCGGAGCATAACGGAAAAAGCATTTCTTTTTTTCATTCTGTAATTTCCTCTCTTCCGTAGTTTTCCAGATTCTGCTGTGCCTGCCATAAATCATGATACATTCCCCCACCGGACTGTAATTGTTCATGGGTTCCGCTCTCTTGAATCTTTCCGTCTGCCAAAACATAAATATTATCTGCCGCCACCACATTGGCAAGCCGATGCGAAATCATGATAATTGTTTTTTCTTTTGCCAATTGATGAATTTGTTCCATCATTTTATTTTCACTTTCAACATCAATGTTAGAGGTAACTTCATCAAAAATATAAACGGGTGTATCGTACAGCAAAGCTCTCGCCAATGCCAAACGCTGACGTTGACCGCCTGAAAAATTGGAGGCCCTCTCGGTTAGAACGGTTTCCAATCCATTTTCGCTCTTTAAAAAATCAGCCAATTCAACTTGTTGCAGAATCCCCCATAGCCGCTCTTCAGTTGCCTTTGGATTACCAACCAGTAGATTCTCCCGTACGGTCCCTTTTAACAAGTAACTGTTATGACCAATGTACGTCACAATCCTCATCAAATCTTCTTCTCGGATTTCCTCCAGAGAAACACCCCCCACCAATACACTGCCTGTATACTTTCGATTGCGTCCAATTAAAATAGAGGCAATTGTTGATTTGCCGCAGCCGCTTTCTCCGACCAAAGCCGTAAAACTTCCTTGGGGAAACTTTAATGTTAATCCCTGCAAAACTTCTCGGTCAGAGGTATACGAAAAATGTAGATCTTGACACGTAATTTCACTGGATTTCGGCGCTGCTCTGGTTAGTCGTTCACTTTCTTCCTGTACATCTAAAAGACGAAAAATTTTGTCGCTGGCCGCCATACCATTCATGGCAATATGAAAAAAACTCCCTAACTGGCGCATCGGGATAAAGAAATCTGCTGCCAGCAAAATAATAAAAATACAGCCTAAAAGGGATACGGCACCCCTGCCGAATTGTGTAACGGCAATCACCATGCCCAAGGCGGCACCTCCGTAGGCGACTAAATCCATAATCGTAATGGAGTTTAACTGCATAGTCAGCACTTTCATGGTGATTTTACGGAATCGCTCTGATTCTTTATTCATTTCGGCTTGTTTAAATTCATCCGCCCGATAGATTTTCAGCGTTGTCAATCCCTGTAAATTTTCGAGAAAAGTATCCCCCAACGCCGTGTACTGTCCCCAGTATTTTGACAATAATTTTTTTGCCCATGTCTGCACCACCGCAATAGACACCGGAATCAGTGGTACACAGACCAGTAAAACAATTGCCGCAGGAAAGTTAATAAAACCGATGACGGTAAACAGTGTCAAAGGCGCTACCATAGCATAGAAAAATTGAGGCAAATAAGCACCAAAATATGTTTCTAACTGGTCGACGCCTTCTACCGCCATCTGTACCACCTCTGAGGTTTTCACGTGCTCACCATAAGAAACGCCAAGCTTTAACAGCTTCTGATAAATTTTCTCTCGCAGAATCTTCTTTACTTCTTTGGAAGACAGATATCCCATTTTAGCTGCACCCGTCGTACAAAGATAGCGTATCAGCAAAACCACTGCACAAATGAGCGCCGTAAACCATACATCTCTGATTTCTGCTTTTTTTAAAAACAACAATTCCAGCAATCTTGCCAGACTATACATCATCGGTATATTGACAACAAGAGAACACCATTGCAGCAGAACATTGCCGGCAACATATTTCTTGCTCTTCTTCACAGTTTGAATGAGCCTTTTATTCATCATCATTTATTTTCCACCCCTTATTCTTACTTACAAAATATCCTAAATTTTCTTTTCCTTTATTCTTTTTATCTTCTTACTTCTATATTTTCTGTATTCTATCTCTTACAAATTTTGCCACTTATACGGGTAACACAAACGGTTTTTCGTTAACATACGAAATTTCAAGTTTGCTCTTATAGACGGATTCCAGCAGTTCGGATGTGATTATCTCCTGTGGTTTCCCCTGCGCAATAATTTTACCGTCATTCATGGCAACAATTTCATCACTGTAATAAAGTGATTGATTGATATCATGCAGAACCATGATGATGCTCAATCCGTATTCTGTATTCAACTGCCGGATTAACCGCAAAATTTGAATCTGATAACGAATATCCAAGTAGGTGGTGGGTTCGTCCAAAAACAAAATTTTGCTGTCCTGCGCCAAGGCCATGGCAATCCAAACGCGTTGTTTTTGTCCCCCCGATAATTCTGCCATTAATTTATCTTTGTGCTTTAACGTATGCGTTACACTAAGAGCCCAATGAATCTTTTCTCTATCTTCTTCCGCATGAACGGCCATTCCCATTTTACGATAAGGATTTCTTCCGTAGGAAACCAGCTTTTCCACACTCAAATCGGCCGGCGCAGTATTGTATTGATGTACGATAGCTACCTGCTTAGCAAAATCTTTAAGGCTGATATCTGCTACATTTACGCCGCATAGTTCAATCGTCCCCATGGTACTTTTTAAATTTTTCGTCATTAAATTAAATAATGTACTTTTTCCACAGCCATTTGCACCAATTAGCGTTATAATTTTCCCCTTGGGTAAATTTAGGGAAAGTTCCCGAATCACCTCTTGCTTTCCATATGAAAAAGAAAGATTCTTCACTTTATAAATAGTTTGATTACTGTCCATAATTTTGCTTTGACCTCCTAAGCAAAAAGATAAAGAAAGGTCCGCCGGCTACCGCCATAATAAGGGAAGCACTGATTTCATAAGGAGCCGCTATCGTTCTGCCAATTGTATCAGCCAAAAGCAAGGTAACAGCCCCCAGCAAAAGGGTATACGGCAATAGAATTTTATGATTACTTCCCACCAAAAGCCGTGCAATGTGAGGCACAATTAATCCCAAAAAGCTAATCGGACCCATGATAGCCGTAGAAATCCCCGCTAAAAGAACGGCAAGAAGTGAAATCAAAATTCGGCTTCTTATTACATTTACGCCCAGTGAGCGGGCCGTTTTATCCTCCAGTGCCAATAAATTACATGAGCCTGTCACAAAGAAAGAGAAGATTAAACCAACCGCTGTATAAGCAAATAATGTTTGAAAATCCGTCCATGTTTTCATTGTAATATTGGCATTGACAATACTGGCAGCACCGGAAAAAGTACTGCCGGTTCCGGCATTAAAGGCACTCATCAAACCGGTAAACATGGCATTGACTGCTACCCCTACCAAAATAATCCTTATCGGAGAAAGTCCCTCTTTCCAAGAAAGGCTGTACACCAAAAAGAAGGCTAAAACCCCTCCGGCAAAAGCAATCAGCGGCGTAAAAAAATACAAAGATGGAAAAAAGGCAGTTACCATCATAGCCGCAAAACTGGCACCGGAACTGACACCAATGATTCCCGGATCTGCCAGCGGATTTTTCATGACAGCCTGCAGCAGCATCCCCGAAACTGCTGTTGCCGCACCTCCCAGCATGGCAATGAAAATACGCGGAAAACGCAAATCATAAATTGTAGCCACGTCAGGGTTATAGGCTACAAATAACCCCTCCCATAATTCATTAAAAGTAACTTTTAAACTGCCGGTATTTACCGCCCATAAAAACAACACAATCAATGCTAAACTGGTCAAAAGAAATACTAACACGCTTTTCATCTTACCTATCTTACTTTTAGTCGTCACTGCAAAACCTCCTTAAAAGAAAACAAACCGGGTGCGCTTTTCAACGCGCCCGGCTGCTTTTTATTCACCGTAAAGAATTGGCTCTAAGTCTTTTAAAGCTTCCTGATAAAGAAAATTGGCACTCATACCAAATTTTTTATTGTCAAGGTCATATACCTTTTGATTCTGTACGGCGGTAAAGTGCTGCCATATATCATTGGATTTAAATTCTTCTGTAAACATAGCACGTACTTGCTCCGGCATGGCATGCGAGGTACGAAGAATAATATCAGGCTGTTTTTGCACCATATCTTCTGTGTTGACATTGAGAAAATCCTGCCCTTCTCCGTCACCATAGACATTAATTCCCCCTGCAAGCTTAACTAAGCTACCCGCATAAGAGCTTTCTGTCGCCACCACATAAGACCCCGGAAGTCCCATAAGCAAAAGCACCTTTGGTGCTTTACGCTCCGCATATTTATCACTATATTCTGCTTTGAAGTTCTCAAATTCTTGAAAAAGAGCTTTACTTTGTTCCTCTCTTCCAAATTTTTCACCTAGCTCGAGAATCGATTGATACATCCCTTCCACACTTTTCAGATTCAAGAAATAACTCTCAACCTGAATGTTGTCATACTGTATTTTGAGTTCACCCTCCAAAGAGTTTGGCGTCAATACAATATCAGGATTTAAGGATTTCACAATTTCCATATCGGGTGCCATGGGAGAACCAATACTTTTTGCATTTTGATAGCGCTCGGGAATAGTGTAGCTTTGTGTTTCCGGCACGCCCACTACACTATTGATTTCCAGTTTATCTAAAATCTCACAGGTCGCCACTGATGTAGCAACAATGCGCATATCCTGTGCCTTGTTATTCCCTTCATTTTTAATTTCACCGTTTTGATTTACACAGCCGCCTAAAAGCACAAGGGACAGTGCAAACAATCCCGCAAAAAACTGCTTTTTATTTCTCATGACTTGTTCTTTCTTTTGTGATTAATTAGGAATCCTATCACCGCAGCCAGCAACACAATGAGTACAATCACTATGGGTACAAGATAATTTTGATTCCGCTGAGTTATTGTTTGTACTGCCGCTTGATTATGTTCGGAATCAGAGTTTTCCGACAGCACGGAATTTTCTGTTTCCGATTGACTGGTAACAGTTTGACTATCCTGCCGTGAAACCGTATCTGCCGTATCTTCCCGAGATGAAACATCGGGCTCAGCACTTTCTGTCTGAACCATTTCACTCAAAAAATTTCCCGTACCGGCTTTTGCAGAATCCATATTGAGTTTTACAAAAAATTGAACATTTCTGCCCATAGGTTCCACAAACAGAATAGGACTGATATAATTTTCAAGTGAATCTACTGCAAAGCGAAAATGTTTACAGGTATCCCCCTTGTGTTCGTGACTGCCTGTTTCGGTTATCTCGGCATCATGGTAGCTTTTGTCTTCCGCCTGAATTTGGATTTTCACATCGCTGATATTAGACATCATACCAATTCCAAGGGTCACATATGTTTTCCCTTCGGATTGTTCCACCAAGACGGATTCTTCCACAATACTCTCGCTCATACTGTCGCCAAGCGCAATATTGGTGCCGCCGTCTACGGTTTCTCCCGTTTCGGGATTGGCATAGGAGGTTGTCCTGTTCACAAGATACGCTCCGTCTTCCAGTGCAGAAGCGGACAGTGTTGAAAGCAGCATTGTCAGCACCGCCGCTACTGCCATGCAAGAAATTTTGATTAAATTTTTTATTTGTCTGTTACCCATCATTATTTTGTCCCATGCAGTGTTTTTCTTCTTTTTAATATCAATAATACCGCTGCACCGACAGCACAGGCAGACATAAGGGCAACATAAACATAAATCATATAATTACTATTATCACCGGTCTTGGGGTTTGTCCCTGTACCTTTAGGAGCACTGCTTCCGGCTGCTGCCTTTGTCAAATTAATTGTTGTATCTTTCGTGGAAGACGAAATTTGTTGAATAGAACTGTAATCCACACGAATTCTGGCATCAATATCTTGATTTCCCATCATTTCCACATGTGGGTTTACCTTTACTTGTATGTATTCTTGTGTATGAGGCAAGGTAAAGCTAAAGCAATTAGGGTTGCCGTCACTGTCTTTGCTCTGTACAGTGGCTTCACTGTAATTTCCGTTTAAATCATAAATTTTTAGTTCTTGCAGGCTGGCTGTAATATTGCCCATTGTCATGGGTTGGGTATAAATATACATGGTCTTTACGCCATTTTCCACCACAATTCTTGCTGTATTGTTCACAGAAGATGCCGCCATAGAAGCTTGGTCATTCGTTGCATGCCATAACCACACCGGCACCTCATAAATTCCATCTTTGAGATTATTGATATCTAAAGTACCTGTATCAGAGTTTTCTTTCGGTTTGTTTTGTTCTGGTTTCGGCGTAGGAGCAGGCTGTTTCTTCTCCTGCAAATTTTGAACAGCGGCTGCTATTTTTTCTGCCATCTGATTTACTTTTTCCTGCTCATTTTTATCTAAGTCCCGTACCACAGCCTGTACAGCATCTTGCACGGCTTTGGCACTTTCTGCTGTATATTTGGATAAATCATTGGGTACCTTTGCAAGAGCCTCTTCTACTTTAGCGTAATCCGCACCCGGCACTTTAAGTGCTTTTATAGCCGCTGTAATTGAATCTGCCCAAGCATTAATTTCATCTTGACGGTCACTTTTCAGTCCGCGCACAACAGCTTGCTGTGCATTTCTCAGAGTATTTACAGATTCTTCCGTATAAACGCTCAAATCAGCCGGGATAGCGGCGATTGCCTCATCCACCTTTGAATAATCGGCATCGGCGTAAACCAAAGCGTTAATTTTAGCTTCAATTTCGCTTGCCCAACCATCAACCAGTGCTTGATCTGTGAGAGCTTTACCCTGTTCCACCGCATTCTTGGCATTTTCCAGTGCGGCCCAAGACTCAGGTGTATACAGTGCCGCATTCTTCGGAATTCTCTTTAAAGCTGCCTGCACTTTGCTGTAATCTGCTCCTGCAAACTGCAAGGCATTGTAGGCGGTTTCCAAATTCGCCATGGCACTGGTCATGTCGGCAGCAGAGCCAGTATCAATCGCCTGTTGTGCTTCTGCTAATGCAGTGGTAAAGGCAGACCAAGAATCGGCAGTATAATTCTCACCGGTTACGGCTTGATAAGATGCCAATTTCTCGGCAAATGCGCTGGAATCAAAAACTGCATTGTCAAAATCCAGTGTTAATGTTACATCTGTGGGATAAGGATTTCCGCCTCCCAAAAAAGCGTTCATAAAGTCAACGGTAATGGTCAATACTTGTTTGCCATCTGCGTCTGTATTGAGCGGGAAACGAATGGTTTCAGGCACTTCGATATCTTCAAGTGCTCCGCCCATACCTTTGGTATAGGTTTCCATTTTAGTGGATAAAACTTCACCCCCCGCTACGCTTAAAACATTAGCGTGATTTTCACCACTGAAATCAATAATCATATGATAAGAATTCACAGTTGCTGTTTTATTTCCGTTCTCATCTACTGTTATAATAGCCTCATCACCGAAAGCTTTTGCAAACGCTTGCTGAACCGCAGGCAGTGGAGCTTTACTAACAAGAGATGTTATCGGAACCGTATAAGTACCCGGCACCGTTAATGCGTCTGATTCTGCTGCGGATACCTGCATGATATTCATGCCAAACAGCAGCAAAAATGCTAAAATAGCGGACAAACTGCGTTTTGCCCAAGTATGTTTAATTGTTGCCATATCTATAAATCCTCCTTATTAAGTCTCCTCGGCAAAAGGAATTTATTAGTCTTAACTAACTCAAGGATGCCTTTTAACCTTCTTTTGAGCGGAAGTATCTCTGAAAATTTAAAAACAAAAAATCAGTTTCAAAAACTATCCTTTTGCTTTCCCAACCGCACTTTATAGACTAAAATTCAATTCATTTGCATTAGTTAAAACTAACTATTTGACTTAAAAAAATACGCCTGAAAGCGTTTTTGATTATTGGACGTTTATAGTATATCATACATACGCGGTTTTATTTACAGGTATCTTTGTAGCACAACTACAACAAAACAAGCTGTTTTCGATTTTTTTCTTTTATAAGGTCTGTATTTCATTGGTAAATTACAAATTGCAAATTCGCAACACTTTTTCTATTTTCGTCATTTTACACAAATTTCTAAATGAATAATGTAAAAATAGCCTTTGATTGTGGCATATGTATTTCACCGACAGAGCATTCCATTTTAAGACAGACACTTCCATGCAGCATTTGTCCAGAACCCGAACCAATATTGATAAAATTCAAAGCACTAGCGGGAAAGGATATGATATCTCCGTTTTTTTCTACATCATAAAACACTCCGTTTTCTAGGTATTGCAGATTTTTAACTCTCCCTGCCATGGGTTTTCCGGTTAATGCGGACCGTTGATTCATTCGTACTGCTCTCAGACGAACCACACCTACGCCATTTTCAATATATAAAACACAGAGATGTTCAAACCCATTGTTCGCCATAGAAAGATTGCTCCCCTCTTTCCATTTTTCACGATAGATGAGAAAGGGAAATTGGTAAGAACCATCTTGAAATCTTCTGCAAAGTAAATCGCCTGAAAAACGGCTTTGTCCCCGCAGTTCATATTTAATGCGATATCGCTGTTCTGTCGCCCGCACCGTTTCCATAGTTTTATCGGTAGAATAAAGTGCCCAATAAAAAGCATCACTTCTGGCACTTTCCAAATCCACACCCTCATAAAGCAGACGATTGAGTGTAATTTCTATCCTCTCGGCATACCTCTTGGCCTCTTGTGTACCTTTCTCGGTCATTTTTGGATTTCTAATGTCCGTACGGTCCACTAGTCCGTCTTTTTCCAATGCCATTAACATACGGCTAATGGTATATTTTTCTTCCCCAAGTATTTTGGCAATCCCCGTAACGGTACACCCTTTTTCCTCTGATTCTAAAAAGCACAACAATATGCGCAATTTCAAAACATCCAATGAACCTGACATAGAACTCCCTCCTGTTCAAAAAAACATGAACCTATCTCACAGAATATAACTTTTTATTCTGTAATGGTTCAGCGTTTCACTTTTTCACGGTAAGCATTTGTTAGTTTTAACTAACTCCAAGCCGCTTTATAGATATACCACATATTGAGCAAAAATGTCAACCCATCATAAGCCCATAGTCAATTTTTTCAAATTGGGTTTGCTTATTCATTCAATTCACCCGGATAATCCTCGCTTAGTAATAAGGTTATCCGGGTGAATTGAATATTTATTGTGAGAATTTTGAGATTAACGAATTTCCTGCTCTAAATTTCTAAAAATATCTGTATCAAAAAAATCAGGCAAACTAATTTCAAAACCATCACAGATTTTTTTGAGGGTTACAATTCCAACATTTTGAGTTTCATTATTTAAAATACTTTTTATGGTAGACTGCGGTACACCGGCTTTATAGCTTAAAGCATTTGGGGTAAGCTGATGTTTCTTACATAATTCCAAAATCCTAATTTGAACTGCTTTTTTTGTGTTCATCTTTTCCTCCTAGTGTCATATCACTAAGAAAAGAATACAATTGATTAATTTCCTATGTTAGTGGTATACCACTAACATAGGAAATTATGATATAATAAAAGCAGT
>OBXM01001729.1_pt1 | contig 12113 bp, 10 predicted proteins | sample 1538141 | NCBI WGS metagenome assembly OBXM01 (sample SAMEA2580153, study PRJEB22360) | human gut metagenome | biome: human gut; feature: human-associated habitat; material: faeces | place: Denmark | collected 2008/2010 | reverse complement strand
CTGGACCCCTGCCACGAGCAGGAGCAGGATTTTTTCAGACAACTGCAGTATATTGACATCAGAAACCTGGCTCCCTGGGTAAAGGCAGATGTTTTATGGGGAATTGGACTGGAAGATAAGGCATGCCCGCCTTCCACCCAGTTTGCAGCTTACAATGCCCTTACTTCCGACAAAAAAATGATTATATATCCGGAATATGGCCATGAACCCTTTCCTGGTTTTCAGGACAAAATGATGCAGTTTATGACCGAATTGCTTTAACTTTTCCTATACAAATGCCTCCACATACAGTATAATCAAACCAGAAAATCAAAATAATTTTTTCGAACAATAAAAGGAGGCATTTTTTATGAAACGATATGTTATGTCCGCGTAGCAAAGGCTATTGCGGATACTCATCAAATATAAAATAGCCTTTGTGAATCCTGGAATTTTAAAAATCAAGGAGGACAGGATGAGCTACAAAAAGGCTGATAAGATTCTTCCCAAAGAACTGCTTGAAATAATACAGCAGTACGTGGAGGGAGAGAGTATTTATATTCCCAGAAAGACGGAAAACAGACGTTCCTGGGGGGACACTACAGGAATCCGGCAGGAAATCGCCGCCCGCAATACCAGACTGTTTCGTGATTATCAAAATGGCGCGGACCCCGTCCGGCTGGCAGATAAATACTGTCTGTCCCTGAAAAGCGTACAGAGGATCTTATTACAGGAAAAAAGAAAATAGTTGTAACTATTAAGCAGACAATGTCAGTTGCAAATAGTTTCCTCTTGAGCAGATACCATATTTCCCAATGGGTATCTGCTCATTTTCTTTTGGAAAAAAGTTTAAGGTAGCACTCCCCCGCATCCTCCCGTTATAATAACCCCATATCGTAAAAAGGAGGAACTACCATGCTGGAACCCAAGAAAAATGCATAGCAGAGGCTATTGCATATTAACAATTTCATATTGAAATAGCCTTTGCAGATCCTGACCTGATAAAACGCGAAAGGAATATGCATATGAGCTATTTAAAAGAGGAGACCTGGACCATACTCCCTGCCTCCTCCTATAAAATCATCAGAAACTGTCCGAAATGCGGCACAAAATCCCTGTTTCAAAGTACCGGGGATTTCCGCATCAACGCCAATGGAAAATGTGTGGATATCTGGCTGATCTACCAGTGCGAAAAGTGCAGGTCCACCTACAATCTGACTGTTTTTGAACGCATCAGCCCTCAAAAACTGCCCCGGAATCTGTATCAGAAATTCCAGGAAAACAACAGCAGCCTTGCCCTGAAAATCGGCACTGACAAGAAAATATTTGAGAAAAACCGGGCTGTTGTGAGGGAGGATTCTGTCTCTTACACCGTCTCCAAAAAAGAGGCATTTCCCTCTGTCTCCCGGCAAAATCCGACCGAAAACTGCCGGATGATCCATATCCAGAATCCGCATGACCTGAAAATCAGAACTGATAAATTTCTGGCCGAGCAGCTTTCTGTCTCCCGTTCCAAGATCAAACGCCTGTTTACAGAGGGCCTGCTGCGCGGCAGCAATGATGAGAATCTGGAAAAGATTCATCTCCCCCGCAGTCTGACTGTCCTTCTGGATATCGACCTCTGATACCTGACAAAATAATGAAACGGCAGAGAATGTCCTGACAAAAGACATTCCCTGCCGTATTCTTATTTCTTTCCAGTACCCTGAATCATTCATCCTGCATTTTCTGTTGCCGAAGCCGTATCTTTCTCCATCTTCTCAATGGTCCAACCCGTCTGCGCACAGATCAGAGACACAATGGGATTGATAAGATTCAGGAAACAGAACGGTGCATAAATCCCCGTTGTCACCCCAAGGACCCCTGAAAGAAACGCGGCATCTGTCCCCCATGGAACAAAGGGCGCACACAGGGTTCCTGTATCCTCCAAAGCCCTTGACAGATTCTTTGGATGCAGTCCTCTTTCTTTGTAAATATCCTTGAACATCCTCCCCGGAATAATCAGCGCCACATACTGCACGCCAGTGGCAAAATTGGTGAAAATTGTGGATAAAAGGGTTGCCGTTATGACTGTGGAATCCTTCCTGGCATTCTTCAGCGCCCGCTCAATAACTGTATTCACCATACCGCTCTTTTCCACGATACCTGCAAAGGAAAGTGAAATGAGAATGAGGCAGATGATCTCCATCATACTGGTCATGCCGCCCCGATTCAGCAGTTTGTCCACCTCTGCCACTCCTGTCTCAATGGAAAATCCGGAGAAGGCGGAGGAAATCACGGACTGCAGGTCAGCCCCCTGGAAAACCAATGCAAACACACATCCCAGAAATGCCACTGCGATCAGCCCAGGCAGCGCCGGTATCTTTTTGATCACCATGATAATGACCAGCACAGGCGGTATCAGCATGATTGGAGAGACATAGAAAATATCTTTCAACGTTGAGGTATACAGCTCCACCAGGGAGGAATCAAAATTATTCCCCGCGAATTTGATACCTATGATTCCGTACAGGATAAGTGCGATAATAAAGCTCGGCCCTGTGGTGTAGATCATATGGCGGATATGGGTAAAGATATCCGTCCCTGCCATGGCAGGCGCCAGATTGGTAGTATCGGACAGAGGGGACATCTTGTCACCAAAATACGCTCCTGATATAATGGCACCTGCTGTCATACCCGCGGGCACACCCAGCCCGCTGCCGATTCCCATCAGCGCCACACCGATGGTCCCCACTGTGGACCAAGAGCTTCCTGTGGCAGTAGCAATCACCGCACAGATCAGGCAGCTTGCCAGCAGAAAAACCGACGGGGATAAGATTTTCAGTCCGTAGTAGATCATGGTGGGCACGATTCCTCCCAGCAGCCAGACGCCGATGATAACACCAATTGCCAGAAGAATCAGAATCGCCGGTACAGCCGCCTTAATGGTATCCCCGATACCTTCCTGCAGTTCATCCCAGGAATATCCTGAACTCACAGCCACGATTCCAGCCACAATGGCCGCGATGAGCATTGCCACATGGGCAGGCCCCCCAAGACCGATTGTCACTGTCAGAAGTGCCGCAACTACAAATGCAAACACAAACACTGATTTAGAAAATGTCATATTTTTCTGCCGTTCTTTTTTCCCGCCACTCATAATTTTCCTTCTCCTTTTTTCCCTGTATGGAATGTGCTTTCTCTCTCTATCCAATCTGCCGCATCAAAAACGATTCCTTTTACCGCTCTTTCCTTGTACAGCTTTTCCGCCTCTGTTATCTTTAATTTTGATTCCCTGGTCCTGTTGCTTCTTATGCCTCTTATTTTATCAGCCAGCCACGCAGCGGCCTCCTCCCTGCTTTCCTCTGAATTTTCTCCGAGAAGATATGCCTTTTCAAACTCCACGGGCCTTATATCCACCGCCCCAATGAAGCCTTTCATGTCCTTCTTTTCATTATCCTCCTCTTTCCAGGAAATGCACAGGGAAATCTGCGCGATTGTGACCTCTCTTCGGCTTCCCAGCTTTACAAAACAACTTTTTCTTTCCTCCTCCAGGGGAAGCAGAATGGACGTTATAAGCTCATTTCTGCCCAGTAACGTGCACCCGTTTTCCAAAAGAAAAGATTCCGCATCCACACTGCGAATTCCGTTTTCTCCCAGGATCTCTATCTTCCCTCCGTACAGGAAGATACAGGGTATAATGTCACCGGCAGGTGAGGCATTTGCCAGACTGCCGCCCAGCGTTCCCTTGTTGCGTATCTGCTGGGATCCTACCTGACTGCAGGCCATGGCAAGCGCAGTAAAATATTTCCTGATAAAGGGATCTTCCGAAGCCTGGGTATGGGCAGCCATGGCACCGATTTTCAGCCATTCGCCCTGCCTTTCTATGGCTTTCAGTTCTTCCATCCTGCAAAGGCTTAAATACAGATCCGGCTCCTTTTTTCCTGACCTGATTTTCGGCATCAAGTCTGTACCGCCGGCCAGGATCACAGACTTTTCCGTCAGTCTCTGCAGATCCTCTTTCAGCTCACCCCAGCTTTTGGGCTGTAAATACTCTGTGCTCATACTGCACCTCCGTTCCCGCTGGCGGCCGCCTCATGAATGGCCTCCCGGATTTCCCGGTACCCGGAACATCTGCAGATATTTCCGGCAATGGCACGGTTTATCTCCTCCTGAGTGGGGTTGGGATTATGAAGAAGAAGCGCCTTGGCGGACATTACCATGCCGCTGGTGCAGAATCCGCATTGAACAGCACTTTTTTTGATAAAAGCCTTCTGAATGGCATCCAGCTCACCGTTCTTTTCCAGTCCTTCAATGGTCAGCAGCTCGCTGTCCTCCAACTGTCCGGCAACAGCAAGGCAGGAATGGATGGCCTGTCCGTTTAAGACCACAGTGCAGGCACCGCACTCCCCCTCCCCGCACCCTTCCTTGGTGCCGGTCAGATGCAGATCCTCCCTGATAAAATCCAGAAGCCGTTTTTCCCCCGGAACCTCCATGGTCTTCTGCTCTCCATTTAATACAAAATTCAATCTCATACTGTTTTTCCCTCCAATGCTTCCAGAATGACCGCAGGTGTCAGGGGAAGCCTGGTCAGATTTGTTCCCAGCGCATCGTTGACCGCTGCCACAATGGCAGGCGCCACAGGCACTACCACCACTTCCCCTATGGATTTCGCCCCAAACGGGCCGCTGTTCTCAGGCTCTTCAATCAGCAGAGTCTGGTAGTCAGGCAGGTCACAGGCATTGGCCACCTCATAATTCTTAAAATTCGTTATGAGTGTCTGCCCTGTCACCGGATGTATTTTGATCTCCTCGCAGAGCGCCATTCCCATTCCCTGCTGAATACCGCTTCCAATCTGCCCTCTGCAGAGGTCAGGATTGATGGCTTTGCCAATATCATGTACAGACAGGCAGTGCATAATCTTCGTCATGCCCGTATAAGTGTCCACCTGTACCTCTGTAAAATGAGCTGCTGCCACGCCGGGATTTTCTCCGGCATTGGTGGTATTGGCATAGTAGATATCCTGTCCCATGGTCTGAATGGAATACCGGATGACTTCCGGCAGAGATATCCGCACGGTCTCCTCCATCTCCTTAAAAAACTCACCTGCCCGGTAGCGAAGAAAGCTTTTGCTGCATCCAAGGGCTGCCGCTGCCGTCTCCCTTGCCATTTCCAGAATGTGCTCACAGCACTGCTTCACAGACTGCCCCAGGGAATATACTGTCCTGCTGGCGTAACAGCCGTAATCGTAAAGGCTGTTCTGTGTATCCGCCTCGTTCAGCTCAATCTTCTCCAGACCGATCTCCATGATTTCGGACGCGATCTTCTTCATAGCCATCACAGTTCCGCAGCCGTGGTCATGGATTCCCACATGGATGATCAGGCTGCCGTCCTCCTGGATTCTGGCGGCTGCTGACGCCACATCCACCCTGTAAGGATAAAAGGAGCTGGTGTGGGATGCCAGCGCCATACCGATTCCGTATCGGTATCTTCTCTGTTCCCTGTTTCTTTTTTTACAGGCTTCTTTCCTTTCTTCCCAGCAAAAGACCTCCCGCCCTTTTAACAGACACTCCTGGAAATGGACATTTCCCACCGGAATCTTATGTACCACTTCTGTCTCATAGGGATAAAGGATGTTCTTCAGCCTGAATTCCACAGGGTCCATTCCCATCTCCCTGCACACCATATTCCAGTGGTTCTCTAAGAGCAGTGCCTCCTCACATGATCCCCAGCTTCGGAAACTTCCGTTTATCGGAGTATTGGTACAGACCACCCGGGCGTCAAAATGTATGTTTGGCATACGGTACACCTTTGCTATCTTCTCCCCAATGGTGGACGCATACCCCCTGGATACCGTAAGGTATGCGCCGGCATCCAGGGTACAGGACATGGACAGCCCCTCTATGGTTCCGTCCTTTCTGATCCTGCTCTTCACGGTTCCGTCCAGGCTATGCTTCATCATGGTATTCACAATCTGCTCTTCTCTTGTATACACCAGCTTTACATCTGCCTCCAGCATTCTGGCAGCATACGCGGTCAGCGGCTCCAGCAGTGTCTCCTGTCTGACTCCAAAGGACCCGCCCATGGGCGCCTTGATCACACGTACTCTTGCGTAGGGCATCCCCAGATACTGCGCCACTGTGCTTCTGACGCCAAACACGGACTGGCAGCCCGACCATATGGTGAGCTTATCCGACGAGGCATCATACGCAGCCCTGCAGGACTGTGTCTCCATAGCCAGATGCGTCATTCTTCCGATATGGGATCTGCTCTCATGGAAGAACTCTCCCCGGGCTGTCTCAAAGTCCCCGTATTCAAAGGAAGGGACCTCATAGACATTTCCATCTCCGTGCAGGGGCAGTGCCTCCAAAGCTGCTGCCTCCTCCACAGATCGTATTCCACTGTGATCAGCTCACATGCTTTTGCTGCCGTCTCCTCCGAATCCGCCACAACTGCCGCCACCCTTTCACCCAGAAAGCGGACATGCCTGTCAAAGAGCTTTTCCTGGTTAGGTACATTTTCCCAGGCTTCCACTCTGCCCCTGTCGTAACAGATATCCGGGGTGTTTTCACAGGAGTACACTGCCGCCACCCCCGGAAGTGCCAGCGCTTTTTCTGCATCCACCCGGCGGATGATCCCGTGGGCAACCGTCCCTGCCTTCAGCCGCATATGGAGCATACCCAAAGACTGCATGTCACTGCAGTATCTGACCCGCCCGGTCACCTTGCCGTAAGCCTGGTCATTTGACAATTCCTTTCCAATTACCTTGTATTTTTCCATTTTTTCCACCGTTTACTGCCTCTCGGATTTTATTTTTTCAAGCATACAGGCACCGTATCAAAAAAATATCAAAAAAGAAGTGTCAAAAAAAAATTATTTTAATTGTAATCTTTTGACGCCTAATTTATAATAAGGAATAACATGATAGTAAAGCTTTTGACAGGAGGTATTTTATGAGTCAGCAACTGGCGGTATCCATGCTGGGCAGCCCTTCCATCCTGCTGGACGGGTCTCCCCTTGTTTTTCCCTATCGGCAGGCAGAAGCCATTCTGTATTACCTTTTTCTGAACAAAGCAGTGAATAAATATACCCTTGCTGACCTTATATGGGAGGATAAATGTTCGGAGGAGAAGACGAACTCCAATCTGAGAAATGCCTTTTATATCATCCGGAAGAATCTCGGGAAGGACTTTCTGGTAAAAGAATCCGGGGATATCATCAGGATCAATCCGGCCCTTTTTCCGATGCTGGACACAGACCTGTTTCTGAAGGATGAAGACAATACAGGACTATACAGAGGTGATTTCCTGGAGGGCTTTTACCTGAAAAATAATGTATCCTTCAATGAGTGGGTAACCAACACCCGGCAGGTCTTCAAGGCCCATTACCTGAAAAAACTGCACCGCGCCATCTCCCGGCACTATGATTCCGGAAATTTTGAGCTTTGTGAGTCCCTCTGCCAAAAACAGATGCAGATAAACGAATTCGATGAAACTGCCTACAAATACCTGATGCAGATCTATCTGTCCAGAAAGGAATACACCCAGGCCCTGCACATCTATAACTGTCTGGAATCCCTGCTGGAACAAGAGCTTTTTGAAACTCCCGCAAAAGAAATACAGGACCTGGCCCTTGCCATCGAGCAGACCTGGAACGAGGAAGTGAACAAGATTCTGGAGGGCAAAAAAGAACTGAAATCCCCCAGACATATTTCCTCTGTCTTCTGTGGAAGGGAAGCAGAACTGGAGCGTATGGAAAAGAACCTGTCCTCTCTCGGTCAGGATGATCCGGTACGGCACATGCTGCTTCTGGGCGAAGCCGGGGTCGGAAAAACGCGGCTGGCAAATCAGGCACTATCCCCCCAAAACCTGCCGGCAGATACCCTTCTGCTCACCTCCCGCTGCTACTGTGCGGAGGAAAAATACATATTAAAACCATGGCAGAAACCTGTGCGGGAGCTCCTGCAGTATCTCACAGACACGGGGAATGCGGCGCAGCATATGTCTCTTGTACAGAGCATACAGGCACTATTCCCCTTCACTCAGGAGCAGTGTCATCCCATGCCGGACGCTGATGACATCTCCACCCTGGATTACAAAAGCATACAGAGTATCTTTGTCAATGGCCTGATCCGTCTGTCCTGCTGCGTGCCTCTTGTTTTCTTTTTTGACGACATACAGTGGGCGGATAAAGTGAGTCTTTCCCTCATGAGGGATATCATCACCAGCCTGAAGGACTACAGCCGGCAGAACCTCCTTTTCCTGTTCGCTGCCCGCAGCGGTCTGGAGGGAGATGCGGAACGTTTTGCCGAGGATATGTGTTCCATCGGCCAATTGGAATACATCGCTGTGAACCGCTTTGACTACCGGGACACCATATCCCTTGCCTCCTGTCTGCTGCCCGGATATGCTTTCACAGACAGTGTGAAAGAACAGTTATTTCATGAGACAGAGGGCAACGCGCTTTTTATCACAGAGGCTGTCAACACCATAAAATATCACGGCTCCCCTGATGATATCACCCCAAATATGCGCAATATCATCAAGCAGCGTGTGGCTCCCGTACCCCCGGAATACCGTCAGATTCTGAATCTTGTGTCCATATTTTTTGACGGGGTATCCTATGACTGCCTCTCGGTCCTCTCCCGGAAGGAAGACTATGAGCTGGTGGAAATTCTTGAATATCTTCTGAACAAGGATCTGCTGAAAGAGGATATGGACCAGGAAAACACCTTTTTCTCCTTCTCCCATCAGAAGATCATGGAGTATGTATACGACGAAATGTCATGGACGAAAAAGAGAATCCTCCATAATAAAGCTGGCCATTATTTAGAGGGCCGCCTCCTGGGAGGCCCTGCCGATATGGCACTGTATCCCAAGCTGATCTTTCACTTTGAGAGAGGGGCCAACCGGCAGAAATATCTGAAATATGCGGTCAAATATCTATACAATTACCTGAATGTGACCCACGAATTCTTTCCGATCATCGGTCATAACCTGACCCTGTTCACACTGGATATGAGGGAGGAGACAAGTGACCGCCTGTCAGCGGATCTTAGCAGCATTGAGGATCTGCTGTACACGGTGGAGAACAAGGTAAATGAATCTTCTTTTGAATTGTTTGACGGGGAGAATTCCAGGGAGGAACAGCTTGAGATCCTGTCCGATTATCTGCACATGATAGGACGGCATTATATACGGATATGCAGCTATGAGAAAGGCCTGTCCTACATTTTCAAATTAAAGGAACTGAACCGGCAAACACCCACCCCCTTTCAGCTCACCAAGCTTCTGCAGGCGAACCGCCAGTTGATCTGCGTATACATCAACCGATATGAGCCCGATAAAATGGAAGAAATCGTATCCGAATCCCTGCAGCTTCTGGCACACACAGATTTCACGGATGAGGTGGCTATCTGGAAGCGGCTGCAGGGCCTGGGCGATATTATGAAAGGCAGTCTTAAGAAAGGGATTTCCCATCTGCAGGAAGCCATTGCAATCTTCAGCAATTCTCCTGCCAGGGACGAGCATCTGTACAATCTGGCTGCCGCCTATTCCTGGATTGGGGAGGCATTCCGGCATTCCATGGAGTATGAAAAGGCCATGGAGTATTATGAAAAAGCCCTGAAGATCAGCGGAAGCAACTTCCTGGTCAGCGGCGTATCTGTCTTCTACGCCTACGCGGGCATGGCAGCATGCGACAACGGCAGCCTCTGCTCTGCCGAAAAATATCTGACAGAGTCCATCGCGCGCTACGAACAGGGAAACCTTATGTGGGGGCGCAGCCTTCCTTATTCCTATTATTCCCGGATACTTTTGGAAAAAGGAGCGTGCAATGAAGCCCTGGCGCACCTGAAGACAGCGCTCGGCTATGCGGAAAAACTGGAAAATCCTTATGAAATGGGAATCATATACCGTATTTACGCGCAAATAAAAGCCGGCATCTATTCGGCTTGTGATAACGACATATCTGTACAAAATGCACTGCCCGCGGACGCGGCATATTATTACCATGAGGCGTGCCGTATGCTCAGGGATGTATATTCCCCCGTGGATGAACAATATCTGGATGCGGTCGCGGAAAAAATTTCAGAAAATTAAAAAAGCCTGCCAATCAGATCCGATTCTGATTGGCAGACTTCTTTTTCACGTATCAAGGTCTGTCCTTGGGAATATCAAGCTGTTCGATGGCATGCATCATATGGATCTTCATGGCATACCTGGCGCCCTCTGCATTTCGGCTCTGCAGAAACTGCATAAGCATCCTGTGGTCCGAAACTGTATTTTCCTCCGCCTCACGCTTCTCCCTGGAAAGTGTCACGCCCTTGTCAATGGCAGAAAAAAGGATAGGCATTAGACGGTTCATGAACTCATTATGAGTGGCTCTGGCAATGGCCTTGTGAAATTCCTGCTCCACTGCCCTTCTGTCCCTGCCCTCCAATATCAGCTCCTCTATCTGCTCCCCCAGCTCCAGAATCCGTTCCAGTTCCCTGTCTGTAGCCCGTCTTGCCGCATAGTAGGCAGCCTCCGGCTCAAAGATCAGACGCATCTCATACAGATCTCCTGCATCCACTCTGGCTGCTGTCAGATCAGACAAAGCATCCATGGAGGGGTCCGCAAAATCTTCTCTGACATACGTGCCCCTTCCGCGCCGGATCTCCACCACCCGGCCTGCTGCCAGTATGCGGAATGCCTCGCGCAGCGTGGTGCGGCTCACCTGCAGTATCTCTGAAAATTCATTTTCATTGGGAAGCTTATCCCCCGGTTTAAACTTTTTATCCACCACGATCATGGACAGGATGCTATCCGCTACCCTGTCTGACAGCCTTTTCTGTGCCATTTCCATTCTCCCTGCTTCTGTACACATATTTTCTTTATACATTCTACCATGTCATGCCCCATCGTACAACCGCGGGATATTTCAGGTGCGGAAATTAAATGTTCTTACGCACGGAAAGCATGTATCAGCCGGAAGACCTGTTCCGCCGTATCTGCCATATTTGCCCTGGCATTTTGCGGTTCCATGGCCTCATCCAGTGTGGTGACACCCCGCAGAATAGGGAAGAACGCGTCTATCCCTTTTTCATTGCAGGCCCGTGCATCCTTTGTCACACTCCCGGCAAAGGCAATGACAGGTTTTCCGTATTTCTTTGCAAGCTCCGCCACGCCCACAGGAGCTTTTCCCATGGCGGTCTGTCCGTCCAGCCTGCCCTCTCCGGTGATGACCAGGTCTGCCTCTTTTACATAGTCCTCCAGCCTGGTCTCCTCCAGAACGATACGGATGCCGGACTCCAGAACCGCATTGGTAAAGGTAAGGAATGCGAATCCAAGCCCTCCTGCTGCTCCGGTTCCCGGGTACATGGGGTCTGCCTTCGGAAAACTCTTCTGCGCCAGTGACGCGTATCTGCCCAGCCATTCATCCATCTGGATGATCATAGATGGCGTAGCCCCCTTCTGCGGCCCGTACACTGCACTGCTGCCCTGCTCTCCGCACAGTACATTTGTCACATCACAGGCAACCTTGAACTCACACTCTGCCAGTCCCGGAATCACATGGTCCGCACTTACAGAGACCAGTTCCGAAAGCCCCTCTGCCCCGTATCTCACCTGTTCTCCCGCGGCATTCAGGAAATCGAAGCCCAGAGCCTGCAGCATGCCAATGCCGCCGTCGTTGGTGGCACTGCCCCCAATGCCCACAATAAATCTTCTGCAGCCCTTTTCAATGGCATCCCTTATCACTTCCCCCACACCGTAAGTGGTGGTGTGAAGGGGATTTCTCTCCTTCGGTGCAAGCAGTGTAATGCCCGCTGCCCCTGACATCTCTATAATGGCTGTCTTCGTATCCTCAATGATACCGTATTCACATGTTACCGGTTTTCCGAGGGGACCTGTAACGGTAACGCGCTGAATCTCTCCGTTCATACCGCCCACCAGCGCCTCCACGGTGCCCTCGCCGCCGTCCGCCAGAGGCCGGATTTCCACTTCAGCCTCCGCGCACGCCCGGAGAATCCCTTCCCGTACAGCACTGCCCGCCTCCATGGACGACAGACTTCCCTTCAGTGAATCAATGGCTGTCACTACTCTCATATCTTTCTTCCTCCCGTATCTCTTTTTTTCTAATATACCAAAAACCCGGTTTTCCGAAAATGTTATATA
>OBXM01001728.1_pt1 | contig 12115 bp, 16 predicted proteins | sample 1538141 | NCBI WGS metagenome assembly OBXM01 (sample SAMEA2580153, study PRJEB22360) | human gut metagenome | biome: human gut; feature: human-associated habitat; material: faeces | place: Denmark | collected 2008/2010 | reverse complement strand
AGGGTGTGCGCAGAGCAGGAGTTCAGTGGAGAGCCGGTGATGACAGAGGAGAAGAGAAAACAGGCTCTGGATGCCTTTTTTGAGGAGGAGGAAGACGTGGAGGAAAAACATCCGCTTTTAAATGCCGTGGGGTGTATTTTTACACTGACGGCAGCAGCCATATGTGTCTATCTGCTTCTTCATTATGAGATTGCCAATGCGCTGCAGGTCTGCATAGGAATAGCAGTGGCGGCATCGGCTGGGGCTGTGGGTTTTTTTTTGTTCAGAGCAAACTTTCGTTATGTTCCGGCTGAAGAACAAAAGGGAAGAGAAAAAGAAGCAGAAGCATGAGTTGGACCGGTTAGAAGCATGGGGATGGGAGCGGGATACCGAATATGAAAGAGAAGAGGAGAGGAATACGGAAAAACAGGAAGATAACGGCAAAAAAGAGAAGGATATAAAGCCGGACGATTTTGAGTCCTGCGGACCGACGATTCTTCTCTCAGCGGGGAAACGAAATGATGAAAATGCGTGTTTGCTCTGGGAGGAGGAGGGAAATCAAAAGCGGTTTGTGCTTGATAAAGAGATTGAGATCATTGGAAAGCTAACAGCAGCGGCGGATATATGTCTGAGACATCCTGCGGTAAGCAGGATACATGGCAGAATACGCAGAGAAGAAAATGATTTTTTTATATCGGATTTAAATTCAAAGAACGGTACCCTTTTAAATGACAGAATCCTGGAACCGGAGCAGGAATATTTGCTGCATAATGGTGACAAGATAAGTATTGCGGGAACGGAGTTACAGTATCTTAATTTTCAGAATAAGAGGGCCTGAATGGCTTATTTTAAACTGCACAATTGGAAGTATATGGTTGCGTTAACCTGGGAAAGAGCTTATAATGAAGCTATGTCCTGCAGGCAGGGAGTGATGAGTGGTTTGTGGTTATCGCAGGGCTGAGAACTATATCAGATAAGAAGAAAAAGGCAGGTAGTGCATGGTGGATTACAGTTACTGGAACCAGAGGCCGGAATCCGATTTCAGACGGTTTTTAAGGATGCGGAAGAGTGTTTTGATGAACACGATCATGATAGCGGTCAATGTTCTGGTGTTTCTGTTGACTGAAATAACAGGGTCATCACTGGACAGCAGGCATCTTATAAACTGGGGAGCTGCGTATACACCCTTCATAGAACAAGGGCATGAATATTACCGGCTTTTCACCTGTATGTTTCTTCATTTCGGACTGGCTCATCTGGGGAATAATATGTTGGTGCTTGCATTTCTCGGTGACAGCCTGGAAAGGGAAGTTGGCAGAATACGCTATCTTCTTATTTATCTGATTGGCGGAATCGGTGCCAGCTATATTTCTTATTACACAGAGATAAGAGGAGGGGAGGCGGTAGTCTCCGCAGGTGCTTCCGGAGCGGTGTTTGCCGTGATTGGAGCACTGATTTATGTGGTGATGAGAAATAGAGGAAGACTGGGGAACTTTACAACAAGGCAGTTGGTATTCCTGGCTGCGCTTACACTTTATCACGGATTTACAAGTGCAGGAGTAGATAATGCAGCTCACTTTGGCGGGCTTTTATGTGGATTTGCTCTTGGGATCATTCTTTATCACGGAAAGAAAAGGCTGCCTTCATAGTGAAAGGCAGCACATTTTTGTGTGATTAGCTGATGGGAAGAACTACTTTGAATGTGGTACCTTCACCGGATTTTGATTTGAAGGAAATAGTGCCTTTGTGAGCGCTGACGATGCGCCTGCAGATAGGCAGACCGAGACCGGTACCTTCCTGTTTATGCGTGATAAACGGCTCAAACAGGTCGTCCTGATATTCAGAAGGAATACCGTTACCGGTATCCGATACCGTGAAGATGATGGATTCGCCGTCTGACTGTATGGCGCAGTAAATATGTCCTTCTGTTTCAATCGCGTCTGACGCGTTTCTTATCAGGTTGAGAAAAAGTTGACGAAGTTTAATACCGTCAGCTTTTATAACGGGTATTGGAGATAGTTTCTGCAAATCTATAGTGATATGCCGTTCATTCAAAGCCGGGGTCACAGATTCAATTACTTCGCAGAATGTATTATATATGTTGGAATTCTGCAGATTCAGTTTTTCAGAGTTATTGAAGGCGGATAATTCATTGAGAAGTGATTTTAGAAAATCCATATTCTCCATGATTTTTTGCCAGTAGTTATCCTGTATAAGTTCAGGATGCCGTCCTTCCAGTAGCTGCATAAAGCTGTTAATCAAAGTGACAGGATTTCTTATTTCATGAGAAACCTGGGAAAGCATAAACTGATGCTTCATTTTTAATTGCTGATAAAGCATCTTATAATCAGCAGTTTCGGGCATCCTGGTGCTCTGGTCAGTGCCGGATTGTATCGTCATTAGGTGTCCCCCCTGTTCTTTCTTTACGTTGATAGTGTAGCACTGTTACTGCCAAATATCAAATAATTTCATAACCTAAAAAGCGCCAAAAAACGACAAACTAATGACAGAATGCCGTCGAAATGAGCCGGCAAAAGCAGCACAGAAAGGAGAAATAAATATGTCGGATTGTATTTTTTGTAAGATTGCAAACGGCGAGATTCCGTCTGCAACGCTCTATGAGGATGAGGACTTCCGGGTCATACTGGATCTGGGACCAGCAAACAAAGGACATGCTTTAGTTCTGCCGAAACAGCACTATGCCAATCTCTATGAAATTCCGGATGAACTGGCAGGTAAAGCGATGGTGCTTGCAAAGAAAATAATCACCAGAATGAGGGATGTTCTCGGCTGCGATGGTTACAATGTTGTGCAGAACAACGGGGAAGCAGCGGGCCAGACTGTTTTTCATTTCCATATCCATCTGATTCCGCGCAGCGTTGGGGACAATGCTGGGATTACATGGACGCCGGGCGAATTAACAGAGGAGGATAAGCAGGAAATCCTTGAGAAGTTTTCAATGGATTAGACTTCAGGAAAAGGGTTGAGATGACAGAAGAAAAATTTCGTGAAATCTTTCGTCAATATTATCGTTTAGTTATGAAAGCGGCATACTGCGTTTTATTTGATGCAGACCTTTCACAGGATATCTGCCAGGAAACATTTCTAAAGTTTCTGGAAAAGGTGGACACTGTGGATAAAACACGTTATGCGGAGTGGCTTACAGTCTGTGCAAGAAGAAAGGCAATTGACTTTTGCAAGAAAGCCTATCAGGTACATGAAGTAGTTACGGCTGACCGTGCCGAAAAAGAAGATACGGATAAAATGGCACAAAGGAGTGACAGCGGAGGAAAGCGCACCGGATTTTATAATGATGATATGGCGCAGATGATGGTGCACAAAGAATTTACCGGTACGATTCTGAATTCTTTAAAAGCAAAGAATACGGACTGGTATGAGATTATGGTAAGAACACATGTCATGGGAGAAAACGATGAAGAGATTGCCTGCGCTCTTGGTATCACCATAGGAAATGTGCGTACCAAGAGACACAGGATGATGGAATGGCTGAAGCAGAGATTTCAGTCAGAATATGAATCACTATGATTTATTTGTTCACGGCCTGTTCAAAAAGCCGGACGATTTCTTCAATAGAATCTGTCAGCTTGCTTTTTGACATGGCATCCGCATAAGAGGCGCGGTTTTTATAGAGGGAGTGAATGGTCTCAAGGAGTTTTTCATTTGTGATCTCTTCCTCTTCCAGAACTACACTGTAGCCCATACGTTCAAAAGAACGGGCATTCAGTATCTGGTCACCGCGGCTTGCACGGGCAGAGAGCGGAATCAGGAGATTGGGCTTTTTCAATGCACTCAGTTCACAGATGGCATTGGCGCCGGCTCTTGAAATGACAACATCCGCAAGGGCAAACAGATCGGCAAGCTCCTTTTTGATATATTCATACTGTACATAGCCTTTTGTGTTTTTTAATGATTCGTCCAGTTTTCCTTTGCCGCACAGATGGATCACCTGGAAAGTTTTAAGCAGTTCAGGAAGGACTGCACGGACGGCATCATTAACGGCTGCAGCGCCAAGACTTCCTCCAATGATCATAATAACCGGTTTGTCTTTTGTAAAACCGGTAAATTCCAGAGCCCTTTCGGGGCTCCCTTCCAGCAGTTCCTGCCGTATAGGAGTTCCGGTCAGCACAGCCTTGTCGGCTGGCAGTTCAGACACGGTCTCAGGAAAGTTGCAGCACACTTTTGTGGCAAAAGGAATGGATATTTTATTAGCCAGACCGGGTGTCATGTCAGATTCGTGGATAAAAGTGGGAATTTTCCTCCTGCTCGCCGCGATCACCACAGGCACGGTAACAAAACCGCCTTTGGAAAAGACAACATCGGGTTTTAACTGCTTCATAAGTTTTTTAGCTTCCGCAAAGCCTTTCATAACTTTGAATGGGTCAGTAAAGTTTTTGACATCAAAATAGCGTCTTAATTTACCGGATGCAATCCCATAGTAAGGGATGCCCATTTCTTCTATCAGTTTTTTTTCGATTCCTTCATAGGAACCGATGTAAGAAATGGTATAACCAAGTTCCTTTAGGCGGGGAATCATTGCAATATTGGGGGTAACGTGTCCGGCAGTACCGCCGCCGGTAAGTACGATATGTTTCATGGTGTCCTCCTGCTCATTCAAAATAATAGTTAAAAACAAATACTATAAGATAATATGATACACTTGTCAGGAAAAGTCAAGGAAAGATAGGAGTTTCATGAGTAAATTGGACGAAAAGCAAATTGAAAAAACACATAAGTCTGCGGCAGGCCAGGAAGACAAAGCGTTTGAGGAATGGGTCAGCCAAAGAGTCCTTGATGAAACCGCAGAGATGATAAACGGGTTAGAAAACGACCCGGACTTAGATGATTTTGAGCCCTCCGAGGAACTGTTCCAAAAGATAGTCGGAATAGCAAAGGAAAGGGGCCTCCTGGCCGAAGATGATGAGACAACTGAAGACGAGGCAGATGAGATTGTTGAGAAAATAGAACTTTCAGAGATTGTAAAAGAAGAAAACGTAACAACAGAAGACGAAACTTTCCAAAAGTTAGAAAATATGTCTGCTAAAAAAGGTATACTCTATTTTAAACATAAACGCTTTGTAATGAAATGGGCGGCTATGATTGCAGTCACTCTTGTCGGTATTTTTGGAATATCAATGAGTAGCCAAGCAAATAGAGCATTTGTAATGCAGAAAATGGATGAAATTTTTGGAAATGATGTTAACACAAAATTAAATAATACAGGTGATACTATTCCGAGTAGTGTCAACGAGGAGGAAGACAGGAAAAGTATAGAGACATTTTTAAATGTTAAAGTACCAGCATTTTATTACTTACCTGACGGAACTACATATGATACATACCACTTAGATAAAGATGCACATGCGGCATATATGAGATATAAATATCAAAATAAATATCTATATTTTCAAATACTGGAAAATCACAGTGAATCTAGTGGGATTTATCGCAATGACCAGGGAACAATGGTTGATTATTTGTCAAATGAATGGTGTAACTCTAAAATTGAACTTTGGAAAATTGAGGAGGAAGGAGATGAGATGCCAGTTTATCTGGCGCAGTGGGACTATAAAAACTCTTATTTTTGCATTAGTGGAAAAATACAAGAAAATGATATGAGACAAATTATAGAAAATATGATTTATTAATTTAGAAGGGAATTGTATAATAATGAAAAAAGTTATTCAAGCATTAAAAAAATTTATTAAACCGGTTATAATTGGTATGTTGGTTATTAGTATGACATCAGCAAGTGTTAGTGCAGAAGGGCTAGATGAGTTAGGGAAGATAGTTGATGGTTCAGAATTGACAAATAAAGACAGTGCTGAAGATATACAGGGGACATTAACAAGAGGTAATATTTTAAACCAGGGAATTGCTAAAATTACTAATTTGGGAAATGGAAGAGTTAATGTATATGGCTCCGCAACTTGTTTCGTTACGTGTGATAAAATCAATGTAAAATTAACTTTGCAAAGATATTCTGGTGGAGCATGGTATAATGTTGAAATGTATGATGATACTGCCTATAATTCAGCTACATTAACAAAAAGCTATAATGTGAGTGTTTCGAAGGGATACTACTATAGGGTAAAAGGTGCATGTGTGGCACAAAAAGGTGGTACAACGGAGTCAAAATTACCTACAACAGATGGCATTTGGATTGGATAATATTGGTTTCTAGAGATATCCTGAAGTATTATTTTATTAAATAATCTGAAAAGTTCTATTAAACTCCCCCCCTTTACGGTATAATGAAAGTAACCATACTTTTATATAACCGCAAAGGGGGTTCTTTTATGAAACTGACTTTTATAGGTGCGACTCATGAGGTTACGGGAAGTTGTTATTTCCTGGAGGCGGCGGGGAAGAAGTTTTTGGTGGACTGTGGAATGGAGCAGGGGCCGGATCAGTATGAAAACCAGGAGATTCCGGTGGCATTGTCCGAGGTGGATTTTGCACTGCTGACCCATGCTCACATTGACCATTCCGGCAATTTCCCGCTGGCTTATGCAAAAGGATTCCGGGGACCTATTTATGCGACAAATGCTACCTGCGACTTGTGTGACATCATGCTTCGTGACAGTGCGCATATTCAGATGTTTGAGGCTGAGTGGCGTAATCGCAAGGGACAGAGAAACGGACAGCCTGATTTTGTACCGGCGTATACCATGGAGGATGCTCTGAATGTGATCAAACAGTTTGTGGGGTGTGAATACAGCAGAAAAATCCAGATTGCAGACGGTATACAGGTAAGATTTGTGGATGCCGGGCATCTTCTGGGGTCCTCAAGTATTGAGATTTGGATAACAGAGGAGGGCGTGGAGAAGAAAATCGTGTTCTCCGGAGACATCGGCAACCTGGACCAGCCGCTTATAAAGGATCCGGAATATCTGGACAGTGCGGATTACGTGGTCATGGAATCCACCTATGGGGACAGGAGTCACGGCGAACGGCCGGACTACGCCAGGGAATTGGTGAAAATTCTGAAAAGAACCTTTGACAAGAACGGAAACGTGGTGGTGCCTTCCTTTGCTGTGGGCAGAACTCAGGAGATGCTGTATTTCCTCAGACGAATCAAAGAGGAGAATATGCTTCCGGAATACCCGTATTTTGATGTCTATGTGGATAGCCCCCTGGCTGTCCAGGCTACCAATATTTTTAAGGAGCATTATACAGACTGCTACGACGAGGAGGCTATGGCGCTTATCGAGAAAGGTATCAACCCCATTGCATTTCCGGGGCTGAAACTCTCCATAACCAGTGACGAATCAAGAGCCATCAATATGGATGACAGCCATAAGGTCATCCTGTCAGCCAGCGGCATGTGTGACGCGGGACGTATCAAGCATCATCTGAAACATAATCTCTGGAGGCGCGAATCCACCATTGTATTTGTGGGATACCAGGCAGTCGGCACGCTGGGACGCGCGCTGCTGGAGGGGGCCACGGATGTGAGGCTGTTCGGTGAGGAAATCCATGTCTGTGCCGATATCGTGAAGCTTCCGGGAATCAGCGGCCATGCGGATGACGCGGGGCTGATGCGCTGGGCGTCCTCCTTCAAGGAGAAGCCAAAGCGTGTCTTCGTGACACACGGGGATGACCAGGTATGCGATCTGTTTGCGGAAAGACTGAAAAATGAGCTGGGATACGATGCCATGGCGCCCTTCAGCGGCACAGAATTTGATATGCTGGCGAATGAATTTGAGAAGGAAACGGTTGGAATTGTCATCAAACACGCCAAGGAGAAGGCAAAAGCCCGCAAGGCTTCCGGTGTTTATGCAAGACTTCTTGCAGCAGGACAGCGGTTAATGACGGTTATCCGTCATAATGAGGGCGGCGCAAATAAGGACCTGGCGAAGTTTGCAGATCAGATCAATTCCATGTGTGATAAGTGGGACCGCTGACTGCCGGGAAGCGGCGATAAAACTATTGTAACTGTTCAGTACCCTCACAGTTACGAGCAAAAATCCATGCAGAATCGCCTTCGGCGATGGGATTTTTGCCTGGCTGCTGAACGTGTTCTTACGGTCAGCGCAGTAAATGCGCAGACCTGCTGAATAGTTACAAACTATTTTACAAAAAGAATGGGGGATTTAAAATGAAAACAAGTGAAGACGTGAGAAAACTGTGTGAGGAAAAGCAGATCCGTATGATAGACTTTAAAATGACGGATTTAAACGGACGCTGGCGTCATGTGACAATTCCGGTGGAACGTTTTGATGATGACATTTTCGTCTATGGAATCGGTTTTGACGGTTCTAATTACGGTTATGCTCCTATAGAAAAAAGTGATATGGTATTTATTCCGGACCCGGATACTGCCACAGTGGACCCATTTGCCGAGATTCCCACACTGACTATGTGCGGAAATGTCTGCACCATAGGGGAGGATGAGAATCGGCCTTTTGACCAGTATCCCAGGAATGTGGCCCTCAAAGCAGTGGAATACATGAAGGAAGAGCAGATTGCTGACCGTATGGTGATTGGGCCGGAGTTTGAATTTTATCTGCTGGACCATGTGAGTTATAATGTGACACCACAGAAGTGCAGTTACAGTATTGACACCAGGCAGGCGGAGTGGAACAGCGGCATAGACAACGGACAGAACAGCGGCTATCAGGTTCCGTATCAGGGTGGCTACCACGCGGCAGCTCCCCAGGATGTGGGATATAATCTCAGAAGTAAAATGTGTATGCTTCTTGAGGACTGGGGCGTAAAGGTAAAATATCATCACCATGAGGTGGGCGGCCCGGGCCAGATGGAGATTGAGGTAGAGCTGGGCGATATGGTGGATATGGCAGATAAGACCATGATCGTAAAATATGTTCTGAAAAATGCAGCAGCCGCAGAAGGCAGAACCGTTACCTTCATGCCGAAACCCATTTACAAAGAGGCCGGAAACGGTATGCACGTGCATATGCTGCTCATGAAGGACGGGACACCCATTTTCTACGACAAAGACGGATATTCAGGACTGAGTGATACAGCGCACTATTTTATCGGCGGTCTGCTCAGACATATTGCGTCCCTGTGCGCGTTTACCAACCCCTCTACCAACTCTTTCAAACGCCTCGTACCCGGTTATGAAGCGCCTGTGACCATCGGATATGCAACATCGAACAGAAGTGCTGTCATCCGTATTCCGGCTTATGCCAAGAAACCGGAGGCCAAGAGGTTTGAACTGCGCAACCCGGATGCCACAGCAAATCCGTATTATGCCTATTCCGCCATCCTCATGGCAGGACTGGACGGAATCAGGAATAAGATAGACCCCCGTGAGCACGGATGGGGACCTTTTGACTGCAACCTGTATTCCCTGTCCCCTGAGGAGCAGAAGAAGATACAGAGTCTGCCCCGTTCCATGGGAGAGGCCCTGGACGCTCTGGAGAATGACCACGATTACCTGACAGCAGGCGGTGTCTTCCCTCAGCGTCTCATTGATATCTGGCTGGAAAGGAAGAGGAAGGAGCTGCAGGAGATCGAGCAGATTCCAAGCCCCTCAGAATTTAAATATTATTATGATCTGTAAATAGACAGCATCACAGGCGGGATCCCGTTAAAATCCCGCCTGTGATAAAGGAGACGGAGGTACAGCATGGAGAACACGGGTAACCAGCCCAGGCGCTTCTGCAGAAAATGCCTTCTTCAGGACATGGATGAAGGACAGTATTTTGATGACATGCGCAGATACATAGATAATCTGGATGAAGACCTGAAGGTATCTTCACAGTTCTATGATGAGCGGCTTGCCTTCTGCAGAAAATGTGATAACTTAATAAGCGGAATGTGCAGAGTCTGCGGCTGTTTTGTGGAGATGCGCGCTGTTATGAAGAAGAACGGTTGTCCGGGGATTCCGAAGAAATGGTGAGAAGGAGGAGCCAGCATGAAGTTTGAAGAAGATTATGTCATGAGAATGATAAAGGATATGGTGAAAGCATTGGCCTGTGTTGTTTTCGGAAAGAGATTTACGGAATATGAAGTGGAGGAGGAAAAAGCCGACGACACGGATTTTCTCTACCGTGACATTATTGAGATGGCAGACAGGGGAAAGATCAACGAGGCGGAAAACATACTTCTCACGGATATGGACCGGACGGACAAAAGATACATGGAAATGGCCATGAGCTTTTATCTTCATATCAACAAATACACAGATGAGTTTCTGTCAGCCAACGGCTACAGCCGCCAGGAAATCCTGGACGGGGTGGAGGCATTGGCTGAGGCAAACGGCATCAAAGGACTGGACGGACTGTCTGACGGATTATAAGTCAGATCGTCCGTTTTTTTGTGCATATACCACTTGACACATTATACTATGTAATGTATAGTATAATGCATAAGGAGGCGATACCATGGACACACAGCTAAAAAAAGGTTTTCTGGAATTTTGTGTTCTTGCTGCACTATACAGATCGGATTCCTACGGATACCAGATCATAAAAGACATATCCGTTTGTATTGAGATATCAGAATCGACGCTGTATCCCATATTAAAGCGTCTGGAGGCAAACGGATGCCTGGAGACATATTCTGTGGAGCACAATAGCCGACTGCGCAAGTATTACAGGATAACAGAGACAGGGAAAGAACATATCCAGGAGTTTTTAAATGACTGGCAGCAGGTAACAGACATATATGAATTTGTGAAGGGAGCGGTTGAACATGAAGAAGGATGAATTTTTAAGCAGTCTCGAACGGCTGCTGCGGAGCTTGAAAAGGGAGGAACGGAACAGATTCCTGTCCTACTACGCGGAAATGATCGAGGATTACATGGAGGACGGATGTGAGGAGGAGGATGCCGTACAGCGGATCGGAAGTCCCGGTGAGATTGCACAGGAAATCCTCTCTGACAGGGAGACGCAGCCGGCACGGCCCACACCCACATGGATGAAAATAGGTGTGATCGTTCTGCTGATACTTGGCTCACCTCTCTGGGGAAGCCTGGTCCTGGTTGCTATCTGCTGCGCACTGGCTGTTGTGATCATGGTAATGAGTGCCTATGTGATTATCTGGTGTATTCCCTTTATATTCGGGGTATTTTCTGTATCCAGTCTGGTACTGGCTGTAGTCAGTACGGTGGGTTCCGTGATAATAATGTTCCGGGACACAGCCACCGGTACGGTGCAGATGGGAGTCGGAATCCTGCTTGCAGGCATCTTTTTGGTGACAGCACTGCTTACCTTGGAACTGGGCAAGAGATTTGTAGGTGTAACGAAAAAATTCAGCAGATGGCTTGCAGGTCTGTATCAGAAAAGGAGAGGTGTCAGAGCATGAATATAAAATCATTAAAAAGTAAAATCCTTCTGGCCGGCATTATTTTCATGCTGGTCGGTACCACAGTAGGACTGATCGGTCTCGGTATGACCGGATTTGAACCGGATAGACTGATGAAATGGAAAGAGGGCAGATGGTACCAGACCGTTAATTATACAGACGATAACTTCTGGATCGGTATCAGACTCAAGGACGGGAGTTTCTACATCACCAGTTATACTGCTTTTGACTGACAGAGATAATCAGTTATCCATATTTTTATAGTAAAACACGGCAAGCTGTGTCCTGTCACGCAGGCTCAGCTTGTCCAATATCGCACTCAGATAATTCCGCACAGTGCCCTCACTGAGATAGAGGCTCTGTGCGATTTCTTTGTTATTCAGGCCTTTTGCCACCAGCTCTATGACATCCATTTCCCTGTCAAGAATCCCGTATTTGCCAAGATCTGTTCTCTGCGGCTTTCCCATCATTTTAGGGATTTTCGTGACGATCTCGCTGCCGAACACACTCTGTCCGGACATGACAGAGCGCAGGGCAGGGGCAATGGTCTCAATATCCTGTTTTATCAGATACCCCTTGGCACCGATACGCAGCGCGCGGATAATATATTCGTCGTCGGAGAAGGTGGTCAGAAAAAGAATCCTGGCATCCGGGTGCTTTTCCAGTATCTCCGCGCCGGCGTCCAGCCCGGAGCAGCATCCCATCTGAATGTCCATGAGCAGAATGTCGGGCTGTATTTCTTCATACAGGCGGACGGCCTCCTCCCCGCTGCTGCCGGAGGCGCACACCTCTATGCCCGGGTCTGCCTGCAGGATCGTTTTCAGCGAAAAGTACTGGAACA
>OBXM01001727.1_pt1 | contig 12128 bp, 8 predicted proteins | sample 1538141 | NCBI WGS metagenome assembly OBXM01 (sample SAMEA2580153, study PRJEB22360) | human gut metagenome | biome: human gut; feature: human-associated habitat; material: faeces | place: Denmark | collected 2008/2010 | reverse complement strand
TGAAAAAGGCACCGCCACGTCGAACAAAACGTTAGAATGTGTAATGCCCCACACCACTCTAAAATCATGCACTGAGGCTTTAGGATATATTTTTTGAATTTGCTCATAGATTTCTTTCTTTAAAGCATTGGTATTTTCATCGTCGGTAATGACGGGGTCAAGGTGAATCACCAGCTGAATATTCATTTCATCAGCAAAATCACGTTCAATATTATCAATAATATCATGACTCTTCATAATATCTTCTTTGGCCGAAACTTCACAGTGAACCGAAGCAAAACAGCGGCCCTCTCCATAATTATGAACCGTCAAATCATGTACCCCCAAAATCCCATCATAGGACAGAATTTTATCCACAATTTTATGGATAAGCTCTTTATCGGGAGCGATTCCCAAAAGCGGATCAGCCGTTTCCATAATCAATTGTGCACCTGAAATTAAGATAAAAATTGCTACGGCAACGCCTAAATAACCATCCAAATTAATCTGCGTGAAATTGGTAAAAATAGCCCCTAATAAGATAACAACGGTGGAAACCACATCATTGCGGCTGTCCACAGCTGTAGCTAAAAGGGCTGACGACTGAATTTTCTTGCCTACTTGTTGATAAAAAAAACTTTGCCAAATTTTAAGTGCAATAGAAATGACTAAAATCACGAGAGGAGGAAAATGTGTTGGCTCAGGATGAATTATTTTTTGAATGGAAGAGAAACCCAATTGAAAGCCAACAAAAATAATCAGGAACGAAACAATCATACCGGAAAGATATTCAATTCTAGCATGGCCAAAGGGATGTTTATCGTCCGCCGGCTTTTCAGAAAGCTTAAATCCAATGGCTGTCACCACAGAAGAGGCAGAATCGGACAGGTTGTTAACCGCATCGGCAATCATCGCTACACTGCCGGAAATAAGACCTGCCAACAGCTTAATGCCGAACAGCACAATATTGGAGATTACACCGATGGTTCCCGCTAATTTTCCACATCTCATTCTCACTGTTGTATCATGTGCCTTCTCAGGATATTCTTTTATCCAAAGCTTCATCAAAAAATCCATTGTCCCTCCCCGTTTTGTTTACAAAAACACTTCTGCATTACCGAACAATATTATTTCCTAAGCAATCAATCGCTGTAATGAGCGGAAAATCTTCCAGCACCAATCGTTTGACCGATTCACAGCCCAAATCATCAAAGGCAATCACTTCTGCCTGTTTGATACATTTCGCCGCCAGAGCACCCGCACCGCCAATGGCACATAGATAAACTGCCTGATTGCGTACCATTGCTGCAATGACTTCTTCACTGCGTTTTCCTTTGCCGATCATACACTTCAGACCTAAATCTAAAAATCGAGGGGTATAGGTATCCATGCGTCCGCTCGTTGTGGGGCCGCAGGAACCAATTGGCATACCGGCTGGTGCAGGAGTAGGGCCTGCATAATAAATAGTAGCATTTTTCAAATTATAAGGCAGTTCTTCATTTTTATCCAATAATTCGGTAATCCGTTTATGAGCGGCGTCACGTGAGGTGTAAACCACACCCGAAAAAAGCACCCTATTCCCTGCCCGCAACTCTTGTGCCGCTTTTTCAATCTCATCTGCATAAACTTTCATCGTAGCCATGTATTATCTCCTATTCTATGTCAAAGTCAAAAGAAATATGTCTATTTGACTTGAAAGAACTCTATGGTTTCACTCACAGGACCTTTGCAGAAGGCAATAGTAGCCGGAATCGGTTTCTCACCCTCAATCACAATCTCCATTGGTTCTGTTGTAATTTCATATCCCGCTGACCGCACACGTTCCACAAGCTCTTCCAAAGATTGAGTCTGAAATGCCAGATGTGAATGTGCCCCTTCTCCTAAATCATCTGATTTCCCTCCGGACAAGACCTCTATACAGCTGTTATCTCCTGTAGAAATCATACATTTTGGCTTTTCCTCTGTTCCCCAGCGATTGATTATTTCAAGTCCCAGAATTTCCGTATAAAAAGAAATTGTTCTTTGGTAATTTTGAGTGGTCGGACGAATGGCTACATGATGAATACCCTGAATCAATTTTTTCATTTTGTTTTCCTTCCTCATATCAGAAAAGATGCCGCCGATCCCCAAGCGGTTCATCAGCAACATCTTCTGTTTTATCATTATCGAATTTAATTTATCTCTATTTGCGATTAAAAATTGACATAATATCTGTGAAGGTATCGTCATCATCAATCACAGCCGGATCCACTTTAGGTTCTGAAGAACGATTGGTATTTGGTGTCGCCGTAATCGTTTCTGCCAAGAAATCATCCTCATCGATATCCAAAAGATTCGGAGCAACAGCTCTTTCAGTTTCTTCGCCATTCATGCCTTCAAAGCCTGTAGCAATGACAGTGACATGCATGGCATCTTCCATATTTTCATCAAAGGTAGCACCCCAGATGATGTTGGCATCCGGATGAGCACGTTCTGTGACAATTTGTGATGCAGTATCAATTTCATCCAGCGCGATATCCGGAGAAGAAGTAATATTGATGATGACACCCCTGGCACCGGCAATTTTGGTTTCCAAAAGCGGACTGGAGATAGCAGCCATAGCTGCTTGTTCTGCCTTATCCTTGCCATTGGCATGACCAACGCCCATATGAGCATAACCGGCATTCTGCATAACAGACTTGACATCTTCAAAATCCAGATTGACAATACCGGGCAGCTGAATCAAATCAGAAATACTCTGCACGCCTTGTCTTAAAACATCATCGGCAACCTGAAAAGCGTTGGCCAGTGTAATTCTTTCTTCTGAAACCAATTTCAATCTTTCATTGGGGATAACTACCAAGGAGTCCACATGCTCTCTTAACGCTGCAATACCTGCGTCAGCTTGTTCCATTCTGCGTCTGCCTTCAAAAGCAAAGGGCTTGGTGACAATACCAACTGTCAAAGCGCCTAAATCTTTCGCAATCTTAGCAACTTTAGGTGCGGCACCTGTTCCGGTTCCGCCTCCCATACCGGCTGTGACAAAAACCATATCGGCATCGCGAAGTGTGTTTTCAATTATTTCTTGGCTTTCTTCCGCCGCCTTTGCACCAATTTCCGGTTTAGAACCCGCACCGCGTCCTGCTGTCAGCTTTTCGCCCAGCTGCACCTTAATCGCAGCCTGTGAACGAAGCAAGGCCTGCTTATCTGTATTCATACAAACCAGCTCAACACTTCTTACACCAGCCATAGCAATTCTATTTACGGCATTCCCGCCGCCACCGCCGACACCAACTACTTTTATTTTTTGTGGGGTTTCATCCAGTAAATTATCAACTTCAAAAGGCATAATTTTTCCTCCTTGGCCTATTTTACTTCCTAAATTTCTCTTTTATTTGAAAGTCCAGTTCTTTCTATGGCAACCAAACACATTTCTTATTTTCCAGCCTGTAAAGGGAAATACGTTTAATTTGAGTCTACATGGTATAATCTATCACTTTTTTGATAAAATTTCAAGAAGTTTATTCAAAAAACACAACTATTTTAAACATTTACCCCTTTACACCCTAAAAAATCAAATATTCTCTCCTTTCCTTTGGATAAATTGAACAGTTAGTTCCTTCTTATACTCCGTTATATCCAGTCACATTATCGTCGCTATCCTGGTTTACGGTACCCTCATCTGTGTCAGTAAGCTCATCGTTTTCAGAATTTTGCTCATCATCAAATGAATCATCATCTGTATTCACCGTACCATCTTGCACTGAGGTGTCATTTTCCGGATTAGCATAATCATTTTCCCCCTGCGACGAAGTGCCTGCACTGTCTGCCGTATCTTGGGGAGAATTATCTGAGGAATTTGTCTGCACATTTGCTGCTTTATTTCCATTGTCTGTTAAGCCATCTCCCTGTACAGCAGGTGTAAAAATACCGCGGCTGTTTTCCTTCACAAGAGATACATCCAGCGTGCCCTTTTCATCTTCGGCAATATTATTTTGGATTAAATTAAAAGCAAAGTGCAATTTATAGGCTAAATCCGCCGTACTTCCCAGTTTTATTTCAATCCGACTGGCATAATCCAGACGAATATCATAAAGATTGGACATATCCAAAGAACGACAGTCCGAAAAAACTTTTTCTTCTTGTAAAGAACGCATAATCTCTTGATACGCTGTTTCGGCTTCTTCCTCCTCAACAGACAGAAACCCGCCCGCCTTCGGCTCTTTTAGCGGTAATCCTTTTATTTCCAGTGTCTGCTTTTTCGGCAAATCTGCTATTTCAGCAATTTTTCCTTCTCGATTGGTATAAATCCACTGTTGTCCTTTTGCCACACTGACTTCAACTGTCAAAGGATGAACAACAATCTCTACTGTTCCCGGCAATTTCCTCTTAATTTTCACAGATTCGATATAAGGCATACGACGAGCAATGTTTTCTTTGGCTGATTTTGCCGGCAAAAAGATTAGGTTATCTCCCCTTTCCAATTTGCTGACTTCAATGACCTGTTCATTGGTATAAGGGTTTTCCCCGCTGACTTTTATCGTATCTACTTTAAACACAAGAAAAATAAAAAGCAGCAGCGCACTTACTAATACAAAAACAGAAATTATATTTCTTAAAGCACGTTTCACCTGCGGCTTAAGCCGTTTTTTAGGTTTTCCTCTTGTTTGTGTTCTGGCTCTCGGCGGAGAAACCGATGATTCCCGAAATTGCTCTCTCTGAGATTGCGGTTTTCTTTGTTTGGGTTTCTTTTTTTCTTTGGAACCTTTTTCTTGCGATTTTTTTGCTCGAGAACGCTCTCTTGTATTCCTCTGGCGGCTATGTACAGACTCTTCAGGACGCGGAGCGGGACTGCTATCTCCCAAACGAATGATTCTGGACGGTCTGGATGATTCTCCAAAACTGCGAAAATCAAAATCAGCATCAGGCGGCCGATGCGGTGTTCGGGTAGGCACACCTTCTAAATCAATACCGCGTGAAATACGGGAGGGAGGTTTTCTGTCCGCTCGCTCTGGGGCAGCACGTGTCTGTCTGGGGGGAGTTCTCTCAATGTTCACACCGATATCGCTAAATTCCCGGCTGGGCCGCTGCCGTTTCTGACGTTTATCTTCAAAGCTCATCGCCTTCTCCTTCCTTTTCTTGATTCAGCTTGTCCATTCGTCTTTCAAAGAAAAGGGCGGTCATTGCCTCCGCCCTAAACCCTTTTGACCTTATAGCACCTGATGATCTTCTATTCTTTTTATTTTACCACCTAATGCGGTAAATGTTTCTTCTAAATTCTCATATCCACGATAAATGTATTCTTCACCGACGATTTTGCTCTGCCCTTCCGCTGCTAAAGCGGCAATTACCAAAGCCGCACCGCCTCTTAAATCCCAAGAAGTAACAGGCGCTCCTTGTAATTTCTCTACACCTTCCACAATGGCAACCTTACCTTCAATGCGAATATTGGCCCCCATATGCTTAAGCTCCTCAGCATATTTATAGCGGTTTTCAAAAATATTTTCAACTAAAATACTGGTACCTTTCCCCAACACTGCCATCGGCATAACTATAGGCTGCGCGTCTGTTGGAAAACCCGGATACGGCATGGTGCGAATGTGTTTTATCGCATTTAATCTTTTGGGTGCCATAATATTCAGAGTATCACCATACTGCCTGACACAACAGCCGGATTCTTCAAACGGCGACATCATCGGCATAATATGGGTATTGTTCACCCCGTGAATCACAATATCTCCGCCTGTTACTGCCGCAGCCGCCATATAAGTAGCGGTTACAATCCGGTCGGGCATAATCGTATGTTCACAGCCATGCAGTTCTTCTACTCCGTCAATAATAACACAGCTTTCTCCTGCGCCATAGATTCTTCCGCCGCAACGATTTAAATAAAGTGCTAAATCGCTGATTTCAGGTTCTCTTGCTGCATTGGAGATTACCGTTGTACCTTTAGAACAAACTGCTGCCAGCATTAAATTTTCTGTTGCTCCCACACTGGGAAACGGCAGAGAAACATAATTGCCGCGAATACCGTTAGGAGCACTGCACTTCAAACAGCCGCCGCTCTCTTCAATTTCTACACCCAGTTTTTTAAGAGAGGAGATATGGATATCAATTGGCCTAAGCCCTATTTCGCATCCACCCGGAAAATGCAGGTTTGCTTCCCCGCATCTTGAAACCAACGCACCCAAAAAAACAATAGACGAGCGCATTCCTTTCATCAAGTCAGGCGGAATTTCACAACATTTCATTTCGTTGTTAACAATAAGGCTTGAACCCTCTCTTGTGCACTGATATCCTAAATGTTCCAAAATACGAATGGCTGTTTCTACATCTGAAAGTGCTGGACAGTTGTGCAAAACAGTTTGCCCACGACAAATTACTGCTGCTGCAAGCAGCGGTAAGGTACTGTTTTTTGCTCCCTGCACTTTAACTTCACCACCGAGTTCCACGGGCCCATCAATAATAAGCATACATACACCCCTCATTCCAGCATATTTCATTATATGAATTGCTGGAAATTCGGTGACAAAGCGACTTGTTTATTCTATGCCTATCAATTTTTTTTGGTGCGTACTGCTTTTTTAATAACATGATAAATACGAATATCAGCGTCTTGAATCCCCAATTTAGCGGCATTTTCTTCCAATGATTTCAATTTACCGGGCGTATTAATAATATTTTCAATGGTTTTGAAGAGAATTTCTCCGTTTAAATTTTTTTCTTCTATCATTTCCGCAGCACCACGATTGACCAAAGCATTCGCATTATGAAATTGATGATTTTCTGCTACATTTGGAGAAGGAATTAAAATAGACGCTTTTCCTTTTGCTTCAATCTCCGTCAATGTCATGGCACCGGCTCTGCCAATGACGATGTCCGCTGCGGAAAGCACGGTAGGCATATCATGAATATATTCTAAAAGCTGAATTTGAGGGTCCGTATCTTTTGTAATACCATAGGATTTTATCTGCTTTTTGAAATCATCATCATGAGTGCCATAGCCATGAATATGCTGATATTTTTTCTCTTTGGCACTCAGCTTCAGCATTTCTCCCACAGAGCGGTTTAAAGCCGCCGCTCCCAAACTGCCGCCAAAAGAAAGGATAAGCGGTCTGTCATCTAACCCGAGCTTACGGCGAGATTCCTCTTTCGCCGCCTCAAGCACCTCTGCCCTGACAGGATTTCCTGTAATTTCACAGTTTACCTTGCTGTCGAAAAATTTCTTAGCGTCCTCCACTGCGAGCATAACCGTATCCACAGAATGAGCCAACATCTTTGTTGTTACACCCGGATAAGCGTTTGATTCATGAATAACACAGGGAATTTTCATCTTAGCCGCTGCCCGTATCACCGGTCCGCTGACATAGCCGCCTGTACCGACACAGACATCCGGAGAAAACTCCTTAATAATCTTTTTTGCCTGCGCTGTCGAAGTAAACATTCTTACGACAGTTTTCGCATTGCGGATAAAATTTTGAAACGTAATTTTCCGCTGAAATCCTGAAATCTTAATGGTCTTGATTTCATATCCCGCCGCCGGCACCAGGCGGCATTCCATACCGCCCTCTGCGCCGACATATAAAATTTCCGCATCCGGCTCTCTGCGTTTTAAGTACCCCGCCATAGCCAGTGCAGGATTGATATGTCCACCTGTTCCACCGCCAACAAACAGAACTTTCATAGATTCTGTAAACCTCTTTCTTGTTTTTTGCAACGCCTAACGAATTTTATAAATGAGAATCGCTAGAATTTCAATTCATTGCTTTACGTCTTTTCAATATTGGAGCTTCTCGAAATTTGCAATAAAACACCCATTTCCGCCAAAATAATCATTAACGCCGTACCACCATAGCTGAAAAAGGGTAAGCTGATACCGGTATTGGGAATGGTGTTGGTCACCACACAAATATTCAATACAATTTGTAATCCAATTTGGAAAGTTATGCCCAACCCTAGCATTGTACCAAATTTATTTTTAGCATGAAGAGAAACATACACGCCTCTCCAAATCAGAAGTGCAAAGAGAATGATAATCACCAAAGCACCAACAAAACCCAATTCTTCACACACAATAGAAAAAATGAAGTCATTCTGCGGTTCCGGCAGCCATAGATGTTTTTGTCTGGATTGCCCTAACCCTACACCCAATAATTGACCCGAGCCAATTGCAAATAAAGATTGCTGAATTTGCCAAGTAGCGTCACGGTCTGCATTGGGATCAAAGGGATTGAGCCATACGTCAATTCTTGAATTGGCATAACCAAATTTACCGGAAAACAATAATAGCACCGCCAATGCACCAAGACCAATTGCACCCAGAATTAAAAAATACCGAATTCTTGTGCCGCCGATAAACATCATAATCACACCAATTAAAACAATGATTATCGTTGCTGAAAGGTGTTTTTCGGCTACAATTAGCCCTGCAATTCCTGCTAATGCAGCCATGAAAGGCAAAAAGCCTTTTTTAAAGGTATTCATCTGATTGATTCTTTGTGAAATCATATGGGCAAAAACCAAAATTAAAGCAAATTTAGCAATTTCGGAAGGCTGAAATTGAAAACCTCCAATTTCAATCCAGCGCTTTGCACCGTTAACATCTTTTCCCACTACCAAAACAGCACCTAACAATAACACTGCCACAGCATAAACGGGCCAAGCAAATTTATGGTAAATATCATAGTTTATCATTGAAATCACCAGCATCGCAATGACACCGGCTATGGCAAATATAAGCTGTCTGGTAATAAAATAGTAGCTGTTGTTAAAATTATAGTAACAATAGGCAAAGCTTGCCGAAAACAACATGACAAGCCCTATACAGAGTAGAATTAAAATGAAAAAGAAAAGCGGCAAATCCATACCGGCTCCCCGAGAGAAAAAGGAGTTTTTCTCCTTGAGCTTTTTTTGAATTGCAGAAGTTCTCGTTCTATCTTTTGGTGGGTTCATTCTTCTTTTTTCATAACCACCTACGGCTTTGCCGGCAGCATCCATGGCTTTTCCCCCTTCTGTTGGCTTTCTATCTTTTTATCAAGAAAGTTCACATTTTATTATGTGCACAAATTTCTTTGCTATCAAAATTGTTCTCTATTTTTATAGTCCATATAAAACAGCAATGCAAGCGATAACAGAGCCAAGCACCGTTATGACACTGAATATCACGCATACTTTAACCTCAGACCAACCTTTCATCTCAAAGTGATGATGAATCGGTGCCATTTTAAAAAGTCTTTTTCCTTTCGTAGCTTTAAAATAGCTCACCTGCAAAACCACAGAAAGAATTTCTATAACACTGATAATGCCCACTGGCAGCAATAAAATCGGCATATCCATGCCAAAGGCCAACGCACACATGATTCCGCCTAGAAAAAGTGAGCCGGTGTCGCCCATAAACACTTTGGCAGGATGGAAATTCCAAATCAAAAAGCCGATACAAGCGGCTGCAGAAGCGATGCCGAGCATTGCGATACCGGTATACGAAACAATGCTGGCACAAAGAGCCAATCCCAAAAAGGCAAAAAAGCTGACTGAACTGTTTAAACCGTCAATGCCGTCTGTAAAGTTCACGGCATTGACCATGCCTACAATGATTAAAGCAGCTAAAATATAGTAGAAAAAGCCTAAATCTATTCGGCCGATAAAAGGAATCAGTGTAGTAGTTCCTCCACCTGCCAATGACACTGTAAACAAATAAACAGCTACAATAATAAATTGCAGAACCAATTTTTGTTTTTCTGTCAGTCCCAAATTTCTCTTTTTAACCACAGAAATATAGTCATCGATAAAACCAATGACTCCAAAAGCCAGTGCCATGCCAAGCCCTGCCATTGTCTTTGTTTTCAACAGCGGCGTTTCTTCCAACCCCAAAGAAACAAACAGGGGGAAAGATATCGCCACCGCCAAGGTGATACCGATGATAAACATTATGCCACCCATGGTAGGCGTTCCCTGTTTCTTTTGGTGCCATTTTGGACCTACCTCGCGTATTGTCTGACCAAATTTTAACCGATGCAAAAACGGAATCATAAATTTGCCCAATATTGCTGTTACCGCAAAAGCAATGAATCCTGCCGCTACATAAATCACATTATTCATCTCTGTGTTATTCCTTTCTTTGTTCCTGTATGCCTATAAAATTTAATTCACAGAACTAAAGGTTACTAGTTTACCACCGGAGTATCTGTAATAATATTTTCGGCAAATTTTAATTCAATAACTGTTCCTTTGTCTACTGTTTCTCCTGATTCGATACTTTGACTCACAACATTGCCTTTATCCACGGCCGCTCCGCCGCTGGTGATGATTTGTACGCCATTGACCTCCGCATAATATTGTGCATCTGACAGTGAAGCGCCTATAAAATCAGGTACAGTGGTCTTTGTCAAATCCTCGTTAAAATTCTTTGTATAAAGAATGACCGTTCCGTTTTTCGGCATAGCCTCTCCTGCTCTGGGAATTTGCATCGTAACAGTTAGGGATTCATCATCCTCATCGCCCACAACACGATAATTTAAGTTCATACTGTCTAATGATTGATAAGCTTCTGCTAAAGTCATCCCCTCAACGGTTGGAGAAACCTGATTTAAATCTTCTAATTCCTCCGGTGTGTATTGTGGTTTTATATTCAGATAAGGCAATGCCTCTTCCATAATGGCAGAAAAGATAGGTCCGGCTACAGCATTACCGCCACTACCCTCCTGCGGTTCGTCGCAATACACCAAAAGTGCATATTGCGGCTCATCAGCGGGGGCAAAGCCACCGTAGGAAGCAACATATTGCATTCCTCTTTCAGGATTTTTTCTGTGTTCATCCACTTTTTCTGAAGTACCCGTTTTACCGGCTATATTGTATCCCGGAACATATCCGCCGCCGGCAGTTCCCGTTGTATTGCGTGAGGCATTATCTTTCATAATGCTTGCCATTATTTTAGAAGTTTCTTCCGAAATTACCTGTCTTTTATAGCTTGTGTCTGTCTTACTGACGATATTGCCCTCGTTATCCACAATTCTGTCTACAATATGAGGCTGCACCATATAACCGCCATTCGCCACAGCTGAAATGGCACTAATCAGTTGAATTCCATTAATACCAAAGTTTTGTCCCATGGACGCTGTTGCCAAGTTAATCGGCGTCAATTTTTCTTCTGCAAAAAACAGACTGGTTGCCTCTCCGGGTAAATCTATGCCGGAGGGTTTCGTAAAACCAAAAGCATCAAAATATTTAAAGAAAGTTGCCGCCTTCATTTCCTGTCCGATATGAATAAAAAATGGGTTGCAGGAGTTCATCAAACCTTCTCTAAAAGTCTGCGTTCCATGCCCTGAATGCTTCCAGCAAGAAATACCACGAGAATAGTTAGGAATTCTAGCTACACCAGTGCAGGTAAAGGTAGAATTCTCTGTCACAACTCCCTCATTCAGCGCCGCAGAGCCAGTGATAATTTTAAAAACAGAACCAGGGTAATATGCCTCTGTGACGGCTTTATTTCGCCATTGTTGAAAAATCGCATTATTATAAGCTTCTGATTTTGCGGTTTTTTCTTCCTCTGTTGTTTCAGGCATAGCCTCAATTTCACTGCGAACGTTTTCATCATTGATCATCGAAGGATTATTCGGGTCATAATCATTTTTGCTGGCAAGTCCAATTATAGCGCCTGTTTTGATGTCCATCATGATAGCAGCCGCACCGTTCTTTACATTGAATCGGTTGATCCCCTCTTCCAGATGTTTTTCCATAATGCTCTGCACAGTTTCATCGATTGTTAAGATTAAATTATTGCCATCTTTTGCATCCACCATCTGTTCATATTGAAACGGCATATCTGTACCCCATGCTTTTTTGGCACTCATAATTCTGCCTGCCGTTCCGCTGAGTTCTTTGTTATACTGATATTCAATACCGTTTTGCCCGGTTCCCTCTGCGCCCGTATGCCCTAAAACAGTAGATGCCATAGTACCGTATTTATAATAGCGTTTATAATCATCAATTAAATATACGCCATTGCTAATTTTATTATCTTTTAAAAATTTCAGGATAGCGTCTTTTACATCACTCTCCACACGTCTTTTCAGATAGGTGAAATAAAGCTTCTGACTGGCTTTTTCATAGATTTCTTCTTCTTCCATGTCCAAGATAGGAGCTAAGCCTGAGGCTATGATTTTTTTCTTTTC
>OBXM01001719.1_pt1 | contig 12167 bp, 17 predicted proteins | sample 1538141 | NCBI WGS metagenome assembly OBXM01 (sample SAMEA2580153, study PRJEB22360) | human gut metagenome | biome: human gut; feature: human-associated habitat; material: faeces | place: Denmark | collected 2008/2010 | reverse complement strand
CTGTTCGGCCCGCTTCAAAAGCTGGGCGGCGCAATCTTGGGGCCGTTCAGCGGCATTCTTGGGAAAGTGCTTCCCGTCGTGGGTGTGATCACCCTGATTATTTCGGCGGTGCAAATCCTGCGGGACAATCTGGACAAGGTGCGCGAGGTCATCCGAAACGTGTTCGGTGACGCGGGCGTTGAAGTGTTCGACAAAATCGTGTCCGCGATCTCGAATATTGGAAGCACAATCCAGAGCATCTTCACAGACGGGAACTTGGGCGGAGCGCGGGACTTCCTGATCAACCTGTTCGGAGAGGAAGCGACGGGCGTTATCGACGGCGCGATCACGGTTTTGCAAACTGTGTGGAATATCCTTTCCGGCTTTATCGAGTTCGTGAATACCTACGTCCGCCCGATCGTGGAACAGATTTTTACATTCATTGTTCAAACGGTGCTTCCGCAGATCGCGCAGGCGTTCGCGGATTGGGCGCCGACAATCGCCTCCATCCTGCAAGGGCTGGCAACCGTCGTTTCGACGATCGCAACGGCCATTATGTCCGTGATTCAGTTTCTTATGCCGACGATTCAAAATATTATCAGCGTTGCGCTGACGACCATTCAAGGGGTTGTGTCCGGCGCGCTGACGGCGATTAAAGGCATTGTGGACGTGTTCGCGGGCATCTTCACGGGGGATTGGTCCCGTGTGTGGGAGGGCGTGAAAGGGATATTCAGCGGCGTTTGGAATTCCCTGAAAAGCATTGCAAGCGGCGTTCTGAACGGAATTATCGGCCTGATCAACGGCGTGATTTCCGGGCTGAACAAACTGAAAATTCCTGATTGGGTCCCCGGCATCGGCGGAAAGGGCATCAACATTCCGTTGATTCCGACTTTTGCAAAAGGCACGAAAAACACGCCTGACACATTCATAGCGGGCGAGGCGGGCGCGGAACTTGTCACGAATGCAAAGAACCGGACCGTTTTCAACGCGGCGGAAACCGGGGCGATCTTCCGCAATCTCGCAAACACCGTCAACACCATTCGGGCGGGGGTTGGCGTTCCGGCCCTGCAACTGGCTTATGCAGGCGCGGAGGCCCCCGGCGTGTCGGCACCGTCTATCGCGTCCGGCGCGCGGCAAGCGTCGATCGTCATTCACAGCGCGCCCGTTTTCCATGTTGGGAGCGAGGCGCAGGCGGAGGACATCGAAGAACTGCTACGCAGGCACGACGAAGAACTGCTGGACGAAATCGAAGAGCGGAAGCGGCAACAGGAGGACGACGAAAGGCGGCGGAACTATGACTAAATACACCACCATAGCCGGGGACATGTGGGACGCAATCGCCTATAAAACGCTGGGCGACGAAGCGTACACGGACAGAATTATGAAGCTGAACCCGGAATACCGCCGCCTTTTCGTGTTCCCCGCGGGAATCGCGCTGACCATCCCGGAGCCTGAATCGCAGGTTGCGGCGGGGTTGCCGCCGTGGAAAAGGGGGACGGCATGAACGCGAGAAGAGCGGTTATCCGCCTGACCTTTTCGGGGGTGGATATTTCGGCGGACATCAACAAGCATCTTCTTTCGCTGACCTACACGGACAACGAAGAGGACAAGACGGACGACCTGCAACTATCCCTTGACGACCGGGAGGGCGTATGGCTGGGAAGCTGGCTGAATACGCCCTCCGCGTCAAAGGGGGCGGAAATCTCCGCCGTGATTGTGCAAAAGAATTGGGAATCGGACGGGAAAGACCGGGTTCTTGACTGCGGCGTGTTCGCCGTGGACACGGTGGACGGGAGCGGCCCGCCCGCGAAAGCGACCATCAAGGCCGGGTCTATCCCCTACGCCTCCACCATTCGGACACAGAAAAAGACGAAAGCGTGGGAGAAATACACGCTTTCCGGCATTGCAAAGGAGATTGCGGGGGCGAACGGGTTTACCTGCATGTTTGAATCCGCGTCCGACCCATTTTATCAGCGGAAAGAGCAAATGCAGGAATCCGACATCACCTTTTTACAGCGGCTTTGCAAAGCGGCTGGAATCTCCCTGAAAGTCACGGCAAAGATCATCGTCCTGTTTGACGCGGCGGCGTATGAGCAGAAAGACGCGGTGCGGACCATCCAGCGGGGAAAAGCGGACGTGGGAAGCTATTCTTTTTCCACGAGCCTGCACGACACCGCGTACAGCAAATGCCACGTGTCCTACACGGACCCGGCCACGGGGACGACGATCGAATACACCTACACCCCGCGGGACGCGGACAAGAGCGGCCAAACGCTGGAAATCAACGAAAAGGTATCAAGCCGTGAAGAGGCCCGGCAACTGGCAATGAAGCGGTTACGGGAAAAGAACAAAGGAGAATTCAAGGCATCGTTCAAGCTGGCCGGGGACGCGCGCCTTGTGGCGGGCGTGACGGTTCAGGTGGCCGGGTACGGGGCGTTCGACGGAAAGTACATCATCGAAACGGCGGCGCATTCCATATCCCGGAGCGGGTATAAAACTGATCTGACCTTGCGCCGCGTGCTGGAGGGCTACTAAATGAGCGAATTATCCGTTTTGAAAAATATGGTCCGAACGGGCATTGTCTCTTCCGTCAACGCAGGGAATCGGACGGCCCGCGTGACATTTTCGGACAAGGGAGAAAGCCCGATTGTTTCGGGAGAACTGAAAGTTCTGAAAAACGCGCCGTTCATCCCGGCGCAGAACGCGCCGCAGCGGACAGAACCGGGGGGCGCCGGAAGCGGCGACGCGGCCTTTGCGGGCCACAGCCACGCCGTCAAGATCAGCCCGTGGCTACCGTCGCCGGGGGATTACGTGCTTTGCATCTACCTCCCGACAGAGGACGGGGACGGGTTCGTGATTGGGGGGATTTGACGATGGCGGAAATCGGAAGCTGGGGGACGTTCACCTTTTACGTTTCCCGGTCATCCATCAAGACGTTTGACGACCTGAAATGGGAAAGTTCGGTGAAGTACGCCACGCACGAGCGGCATTTGAAAGAGCCGCTTTTGGAGTTTACCGGGCAGGACGTGGAAAGCATGTCTTTCACCATGTTCTTTTCCGTGTTTTTGGGCGTGAACCCCATTGCGGAGGTTGCGAACCTGCTTCAAACCATGCGGCGGGGCGAGGCCCATTACCTGATCATCGGCCCGAAAGCGTATGGGACAAACAAGTGGGTCATCACCAAACTGTCAAATTCCCTGCAACGATACGACCGGGGCGGGAACCTGCTGGCCGCGTCGGTCAATGTCACCATGCAATCATATTCGAGCAGATAGGAGGGCGGACGATGGCTTACACCGTAAAGGCATACGCCCTTGAAAAAATCAACCTCGCGCCGGAGGACACCACGGAAGAGGTATTGCAGAACGTGGCGGTCATCCTTTCCACACCGAAATTTTCCGTTCCGTTGGAGCGGGGCTTGGGGCTGGCGCAACGGTTTCTTGACAAACCGATTCCGGCGGCGCAGTCAATCTTGATTTCGGAGGTACTCGAAGCGATCGAGGAATTCGAGCCGCGGGCGGAGGTGGAAAACGTGACCTTTGAATTGGGGGACAGGCCGGGGACCCTGATTCCCATTGTGGAGGTGAAGATCATTGGCGGCGACGAATAGGAGTTACCCGGACATTTCCTTTGTGGAAACCGACACGGAAACAATCGTGAACGCGCTGATTCAGTCATACGAGAAGTTCACCGGGCGCACGCTGTACCCGGCGGACCCGGCGCGGCTTTTCATTTTGTGGGTGGCGGACATCATCGTTCAAGAGCGGGTGAACATCGACTTTTCGGCAAAACAGAACGTGCCGCGATACGCGGAGGGTGAATATCTGGATTCCCTCGCGGAACTGTTCAAGGACACATACCGATTGGAGCCGGAAAAGGCGAAAACAACCTTGCGCTATACGCTGTCCATCAAACTTGACACCGCAACCGTCATCCCGGCGGGGACCCGCGCAACACCGGACGGCGACGTTGTGTTTGCCACGCTTCAAGACCTGACCATTCCGGCGGGCCAGTTGTCCGGCGACGTGGCGGCGGAATGCACGCAGGCGGGAGAAATCGGAAACGGCTTTGTTCCGGGGCAAATCAAACAGGCGGTTGACGTGTTCCCCTACTTTCAAAGCGTGTCGAACACAACGGAGAGCGCGGGCGGCGCGGATGAAGAGAGCGACGCGGCGTTTTATGAACGGCTACGGGAGAGCGTGGAAACATACTCCACGGCGGGGCCGATGGGCGGATATGAGTATTTCGCAAAATCAGCGTCGGCCCTGATCGCGGACGTAAAGGCCACGTCGCCGGAGCCGGGAGAAGTGGACGTGCGGGTCCTGCTGGCAGGCGGAGAACTGCCAGAGGAAGAAATCTTGAAAGAGGTTTCGGAAATCCTGAACGCGGACACGGTGCGCCCGCTGACCGACCATGTGACCGTCAAGGCCCCGGAAACTGTGGCGTACAACATCGACGTGACCTACTACACACAGGAGGGCGGCGCAATCAGCGACGACGTGATTTCGGAGAACGTAAACGCGGCGGTGGGCGCATTCAAGAAATGGCAGGCGGAGAAGATGGGGCGGGACGTGAACCCGTCCTATTTGATTCAACTGCTTATGCAAGCCGGGGTAAAGCGGGTGGAGGTCCGCGCCCCGGCCTTTGCGACGGTGAAAGACAATCAGGTTGCGAAAATCGGAACGACCACCGTTACGAACGGGGGTGCGGAAAGTGAATGACAACGAACTGCATTCGGCGGATTATACGCGGTCCCTCCCCCCTCCCCTGAAAAACGACCCGACCATGACGGCCCTTGCGCGGGTCATTGCGGAGCAGTTGCAAGGGACGGTCCGACAGATCGGGAAGAACATCATATACGCCCGGATTGATGAACTGGACGAACAGACGCTTGACGTGCTGGCCTATGACCTGCATGTGGATTGGTACGACTATTCCTATCCGATCGAAGTCAAGCGGCAGACCATCCGGGACAGCGTGCGCGTTCACCGGAGGTTGGGGACAAAATACGCCGTCGAAACCGCGCTGGGGGCGGTATTCCCCGGAACGCGGGTGCAAGAGTGGTTCGAGTACGGCGGGGAACCGTACATGTTCAAAGTCATCATCGGCGCGACGGAATCGGGGGTGTCGGCGGACCGGCAAGCGGCGGTTTTGGAGCGGGTGCGCTTTTATAAAAACCTCCGGTCCCATTTGGAAGCAATCAGTTACCAGATTGAGAAAAAAGCGGCAGTATTCACGGCGGCGGTCCATGCCGTCGGCGTGCGGCTGGAAGTTTACCCCTATCTTGCGGAGGACATCGAGGAAACGGCGCGAATCAAGGCCGGAGCGGGCCACACCGTCGGCGTGCGCGTGGACATTTACCCGCATGTTTACCGAAAGATGGGGACGGACTGGAACGCGGTATGCGCCGCTTATATTCAGCAAACCGGGAAACTTGAAATCTTCCCGCAGAACAGAACGGAGGCGTAACAATGGCAGAAATCGAAAACACATACGGAAGCATTGTGACCGACGTAGGCGTTCAGCTTATCACGGAAGCGGTCATGGAGGGCCAGAAAGTCAATATTACGACCCTTGCCGTGGGCGACGGCGGCGGAAGCTACTACAAGCCGAATTCCACCATGACCGCCCTAAAGGGCGAACAATGGCGCGGAAAGGTAAACCGCGTGGAGGTCAATGAGAAATCACCGAACATGATCGACGTGGTGGCGGTGGTCCCCTCCGACGTGGGCGGCTGGACTATCCGGGAAATGGGCGTGTTCGACGACGCGGAAGAGCCGAACATGATCGCCGTCTGCAATACGCCGGACACGGAAAAGGTCATTATCACCAGCGGAGCCGCCGGGGAAATTGAACTGACCATGCACATTGAGATTTCCAACACGGGCGCGATCTCTTTTGTCATTGACCCGAACGTGGTCACGGCCACAAAAAAGGACCTTGCAGACCACAACACGTCGCAGACGGCGCACGCCGCGGAGTTTGAGAAAAAGGCAGACGTTACCGCCCTGAACGCCCACGCGAACAACAGCGATATTCACGTGAACCCCACGACGATGGGGAACTATGACACGGCCATTGCCGGACTGATCGACCACACGGAGGACACGGAAGTTCACGTTCAGCCGGGTGAGCGGGCCGCGTGGGACGCAGGCGCGGAGGCCGCAGGGCAGGCGGAGGCGGACGCGGCGGAAGCCCTGTCCGCGATTGCGGGGCTGGAAAGCCGCGTTTCCCGCGTGGAAGATGGCCTGTTCAACAACATCACCGGAAACCCGTTTCTTGTGCAATTTGATTCCCTTGACGGGGTGGTTATGACAAAGGGCATTTGGAACGCGGCCAGAAACAGAATCGAATGTTGAGGGAATACGCCTGCACGCGGCGGGAACTGTCCTGCATCATCGGGAATCTGTTTGCGGAGCTGGACCCGCCTTGCGCCGCGTGCGCTTCCGACGCTGACGAACTGACGATCAGCGGGCGGACCCATACCGGGGCGCAGGCGGTTCTAACTGTCACGGAATGGGGATTCCTGTTCGACGGGGACCCGTCGGAGATCGAAGAAATCCGGGGAAAGAGGTGCTTACGGCGTGGCGGATGAAAAGGAATTTATCATCATCACGAAAGCGAAAGATTTAGCCTTTCACACCTACGACATGACCACCGCCCGCCGCTTTCCAAAGCGGCACGGGAAACTTGCCGTAGACCTGATGGAATTTGCACGGGAAATCGTGATTCATATTCAGGACGCGAACGAACTTGACGTTCAGGACGCGGGAGAATTCCGGGAACGGCGGTATGAACAGAAACAGGCCCTTTCACGCTGTAAAGACATGCTGTTTTTGATCGAACTGGCCGAGCGAAAGAACCTGATTTCAACGGCGCAATGCGCGGCGTGGACAAAGTACGCCGTGGAAGTAAAACGGATGACGGCCAGTTGGAGGAAAAAGGACCTCGAACGATTCACGGAATCCGGACAACGGGGAAACGCGCCGCGGCGGTGATCGCCGGGGCGTTTTTCTTGGGGTGCGGCTTGTAGCGTCGAATTCGTACAACGTCCGCAACGTCAATTCCTCCGGCGCGATGAACTGGAACAACGCGTACAACGGCAACAGGGGCGTTCGCCCGCTTTGATGGAACACCGGGAACGAGTAAGCCGGACGGCTGAAAGCAGAGGACCATCATCAAAGGAAGCCGCATCCCTCCGCCGCGGTGACAGCGCGACGGTAAATACAAGATTGGTGAAGCAAGGCCCACGGGAACCAGCTTCCGCCCCGCCACGGGCGCGCGGCGGGGTCCGATGATGAAGCATTGCGACGGCAGGCGGAGGACCGCTTGCCGCCCCCGCAAGGCGGATTCTATACACGGCAAGGAGCATTTTTTATTATGCAACAAACAGATTTCGAGCGGGTCCACGATTTCGGGAACCTATACGCGGGGTTCTTAAAGGCCCGCCGGGGCAAACGGGGCAAAGCGAGCGTCGCAAAATTTGAAGCAAACCTGCTGGAAGCCCTTTGCCTGCTTTCGGAAATGCTGAAGAACAAGACCTACCGCCCGTCGGACTATTTCGTGTTCCGGGTCTACGAGCCAAAAGAACGCATCGTTATGACCAACGCGTTCAAAGACAAGGTGGTTCAGCATTCTTTATGTGACAATGTGTTGGAGCCTGCATTTTCCCGCGCCTTTATCCGCGACAACTACGCGTCGCAAAAGGGGCGCGGGACGCATGACGGCCTGTATCGGCTGGAAGCGTTTATGCGGTCCTACTATTTCGAGCGGAAAGCGCGGGAAGAACAACGGTGCCGGGAGGAGGGGTTGCCGCGGCCCGACCCGCGCGCCGCCCGCTATGCGGACGGCTGGGTCCTGAAATGCGACATATCAAAATATTTCTACTCGATTCCGCATGAACCATTGAAAGCAATGGTGCGCCGCTTCATCCGGGACCCGGACGTTCTATGGCTTGTCGATATGATCATTGACAGCACGGACGACCCCGGAATTCCGATCGGCAACCAGACTTCACAATGGTTCGCGGTCATGTACCTTTCGGGGCTTGACCATTTCATAAAAGAGAAATTGGGAATCCGCTACTATGGGCGGTATATGGACGACTTTTACTTGATTCACGAGGACAAGGCGTATTTGCAGTATTGCCGCCGGGAGATTGAAAAGTACGTGGCCGGGCTGGGATTGAAGCTGAACAACAAGACAAATATTTTCCCGCTACGGAACGGAATTGATTTTCTTGGATTCCGAACCTATATGACCGACACGGGGAAGATCGTGCGCAAGGTAAGGAGGAACAGCAAATGTAACGAGCAACGGAAGTTGAAGAAACAGCGGGGCTTGCTGGACAAGGGGAAAATCACCCTTGCGGCAATCGAACAGTCTTACGGAAGCTGGCGGAGCCACGCCGAAAAGGGCAACTGTCACCACCTGATCAGGGAAACCGACAGGAAGTTCAACCGCCTGTTCCCGGAAAGCAAATTGCTATGCAGAAAGAACAAAAGGCCGGAAAAGGAAAACTATTTCTGCGGTTTTATCGCTGACCCGCGGGAAACGCTTTCCGAACAGTAAGTACACAAAAGGAGCGTGAAGCGAAATGCCGAAAGCATTAAGCACCCTCGCCGTTGGCGCGCTGGTGAAAGACACCGGAACGCTTTACAACGGGAAACCGATCATTTGGAAGATCGCGGACAAGAACCACGCCGGGTTTCCGGCGAATTCCGTCACGCTGATCACGGAGCGCATTATCTCGCTGAAATGCTTTGACGCTATGGAGCAGAGCAACAGCGACGGAAACCGCCGTTCCTACGGAAACAACCGCTGGATTTGGTCAAATATCCGCCGATGGCTGAACAGTCAAGCGGGGGCGGGCGCGTGGTACGCGGCCCAGCACGGGCAGGACGCGCCGCCGAACAACTCGAATGTGTGGAGCAACTACAACGAGTACGAGGCAGAAGCGGGCTTTCTGGCGGGGTTCTCCGCGAATTTCATTGCCGCCCTGCTGACCACCCCCCGGACCGTGGGCAAAGCGCAGGTGGACGGCGGCGGGACGGAGGTATGCAACGACAAAATCTTCTTTGCCACGTCAACGGAAGTCGGCTTGTCGGGCGACGTGGTGGCCGGAAGCAAACTTGCGCTGTTCAGCGACGACGCTTCCCGGCAGGCAAAGCCGACGGCGGAGGCGGTAAGCAAGAGCGAGTACCAGACAAGCAGTTTGAACGCAAATTCGTTCTGGTACTGGTGGCTTGCGGACGCTTACGCGTCGAATTCGTTCTACGTCCGCAGCGTCTATTCCTCCGGCGCGATGAACCGGAACAGCGCGTACGGCGGCCACTGGGGCGTTCGCCCGCTTTGTAATCTAAAATCTGAAATCTTGGTATCTGACAGCCCGGATTCGGACGGCGCATACAGCATCGTATGGAACCGCGCCCCGTCGGTCCCGGATTCCATCGACGTTCCGAGCGACGTTCGGGGCGGCGAAAGCCTGATTGTGAATTGGGGAACGTCCACCGACCCGGACAACAACCTTTCGGGGTACGTCCTCGAAAGGCAGTACAACGGCGGCGGATGGGCGCAGGTCTACAAGGGAATCAACCGGACGCACACCGACCAGATCACAAAGGGATGGGAGAATGTGGCGTACCGGGTCAAAGCATACGACAGCGCGGGCGCGGAATCGGCGTACAAGACCAGCGTGACGCGGACGGTCATCAACAACACGCCGCCCACGATCAGCGGGAGCGATACGGACCTTGGGGCAAAGACCGGAGCGTTCGACCAGAAATACACCGTCACAGACCCGGACAGCGGCCAGACGATCAACGTCGTTGAGAAGATCGACGGGGCGCAAAAGCGGTCCTACGCCGCGACCAGCGGGCAGGAATACACGTTCAGCGTGACCGCGGATGAATGGCGGAAGCTGTTGAACGGGTCCCACACGCTGACGGTGACGGCGACGGACAATTACGGCGGAACCGCGACGCGGACTTACACATTCAGCAAGAACGAAACCGAAATTGAACTGACCCTTGCAACGCCCCTTGAAGCCGACGACATGGTGACAAAGGCGATCATGTCCATTACCCGGCAGATTCCGGCGGGCGCAGAATTCACCGTGGAGGCGTGCAACAACGGCAACGACGATTCCCCCACGTGGGAGGACGTGACGCAGGCCGTCACCAGCGGGAGCAAGTTTTTCCTTTCCAACGACAGAAAGACGGCGGCGGAATGGGGATTCAATTTCCGAATCAAGGTGAAGCGGAACAGCGCAAGCGGGGATTGCTTCATTTCTTCCGTGGGAGGTAATTTTGAATGAGCGTACAGCACAAGGCGACCAGTATCAAGAACAAGCCGAAATCGGTTGAAGAACTGACCCGCGAAAACGAGCAGTTGCGGGAGAAAAACGAGAGCCTTTCGGGGCAGGTCACAGACCTGCAACTTGCCCTTTGCGACGTTTACGAAATGATCGAAGCGACCGTGTACGGCGCGGAGTAAAGGAGGGGAGAGCATGGAACGGGTCTATGCCGATCTGATTCAAAAGGGACTGAAAACGATTGATAATGTCCCGGAGCGGTTGCGCGACAAGGTGCGCGAACTGCTGAAAACGGCTGAAAGCGGGGGCGGCAATGAGTAACGCGCTGTTCCTGCTTTTTGCATACATCTTTTGCCGAAAGGAGGTGGAAACGATGGCTGTTGTTTATGCAACCCTGATCGTCAAGGGCAAAAAGACCTTGGAGCAGGTCCCTGCGCGGCTGAAAGCCGAGGTGGAAGATCTGCTGACCGCCCTTGAAATCACCCTTTAAGGGAGGCGAAAAGGCCCCCGGCGCTCAATCCGCGCCGGGGGCGATCTTCTACACGGAGGGAAACAGACGTGACATTGAACGACTTATTTTCCGGGGGTGGTGCCGTCGGCGTTCTGCTTGTCGCTTTGACCCTGATCGAGATTGCCCCCATTAAGATCAACCCGTGGTCAAAAATCGGAAAGGCAATCGGGAAGTGCGTCAACGGCGACGTGATCGAAAAGCTGGACGAAACCAGAAAAACCCTTGATGACCATATCAGGACAGACGACGCGCGAAATGCAGATATGCACCGGGCCGCAATCCTGCGGTTCAACAACGAACTGTTGCGGGATATTCCGCACACGCGGGAAGAGTTCATCGAAGCATTGAGCGAGATTGACAGTTACGAACGATACTGCGAGGAACACCCGGACTACAAGAACAACCGGGCGACGCACGCCGTCGCAAACATCAAACGCGTGTATGATGACAGGTTGGTCAAACACGACTTTTTGTGAAAGGCGGCGCGGAATATGCAATACCTGATCAGCATTGCCGCGGGGCTGGCCGCCGTTCTGCTGTTCGGCAGACGGCGGAGCCGCCGCCGGACAGACAGCAAGAACGACCGACGGAAGATCGAGTTTTCAAAGCTGGTTCTTTCGGCGGTCCTTTTAACCTATTTTGCGGGGTTTGTCATCGGCGCGCGGGCCGTGGCCCTTGACCCGTCGCAACTTGGCGTTTTCCTCGCCTATGTGGGAACCCCGGCGGCAACGGCAATCGGCTTTTACAGTTGGAAAGCAAAGGCGGAAAACGTGGTGAAGATCAAGCAGGCAAACCCGACGGCGACGGAGGGAATGCCCGTAGACCTGAACAACATTCAGCCATAGCGGAGGAACACAAATGACACAGGAACAGAAAGCATTTATTGAGCGGGTGGGCGCGCTGGCCGCGGCGGATATGCAGAAAAGCGGCGTGCTTGCCTCGCTGACAATCGCGCAGGCGATTTTGGAAAGCGGCTGGGGAAAATCCGGCCTGACCGTCAAGGCAAACGCCCTGTTCGGCATCAAGGCGGGGACAAGCTGGAAAGGCCGGGTTTACAGCACGAAAACGCAAGAGTGTTACGACGGCGTGAACTTTACCACCGTGACGGCCCTTTTCCGGGCATACGACAGTTGGGAAGAGAGCGTGGAGGACCATTCGGCGTTGCTGACGGGCGCGGCCCGGTACAAAGCCGTTGTCGGGGAGCGGGACTATAAGACCGCTTGCCGGGCGATCAAGGCGGCGGGCTACGCCACGGACCCGAAGTACCCGGACAAGCTGATTCAGATTATCGAATCATACGGCCTGACGGCCTACGACGGCGCAGGACAGGCCGGAGCGGGCGGCGGGTCAAATATCACGGCTGGG
>OBXM01001718.1_pt1 | contig 12181 bp, 9 predicted proteins | sample 1538141 | NCBI WGS metagenome assembly OBXM01 (sample SAMEA2580153, study PRJEB22360) | human gut metagenome | biome: human gut; feature: human-associated habitat; material: faeces | place: Denmark | collected 2008/2010 | reverse complement strand
GAAGGTTCCCTCACCAAGGCGGCCAGGCGCCTTAACCTGTCACAGCCAGCCCTTTCCAAATGGCTCCGGGACCTGGAACAGGAACTTGGCTTGTCATTGGTCATACGCTCCAGGCAAGGCCTGATTTTCACGGAAGCCGGGCAGATTTACCTGGAAGGCTGCAGGGAATGCCTGGAAGCCGCCCTTGATATAAGAAGGAAGCTGGACGCCCTGTCCCAGAAGGCAAAGCAAAGCATCATCCTGGGCGGAAGCCCCATACGGGGCGCCCAGGCTTTTGCCAAAATATTTCCGGATTTCCGATGTCAGTATCCGGATATCGACCTGCAGTTTGTAAGCGATAAAAACCCGGTGCTGAAAAAAATGCTGTCAGAGGGCGAGATTACCATGTCCCTGCTGGGCGCCATGGAAACCAGCCTGCCGGGCCTTGAATACCTTAAATTCATGGACGAGGAACTGCTGCTCATGCTTCCCAAGGGCCATCCTCTTTCCTACGATTACACAAAATGTCTGCCAGGCCGTCCCTATCCGGTCATGGACCTGGCAGATCTGGGCGACACCCCCATCCTTGGAAGCGCCCCCGAAACCTCTTACGGCAACATGGTCCTCTCAATTTACCGGAATGCAGGACTGGAGCCCAATATCATATTCCGCTCCAACGTGGTGCCCCTTCTCTACGAAATGGTGCTCAACGGCGTGGGGGCGGCCATGATTCCGGATTCCTATTATAATCCGGACGACGGCATCTGTGTGTATTCCCTTTCACCGCGCATCATCGTATACCAGGGAATCGGCCTGAGGAGCGGTTATCCCCTTTCAGAGGCAGAGGAATACCTGATCCACCTTGTGATGAACAACTGGGGCTCCCCCTATTACATGCACCAGTATGCCGATTATTATCTTGAACAAAGGAAATTAAGGATAGACGCCTATGAATACAACCAGATTTGAATACCTTTTGGCACTGGAACGGACCGGCACCATGACCGGGGTTGCGAAGGCATACTTCATCTCACCCTCCGCCGTCAGCCAGTGCCTAAAAAACGAAGAAGCCCAGCTGGGCCATCCGTTGTTCAGAAGCGAAAACCACAGGATGGTCCCAACCGAGGCCGGGCAGATTTATCTGAACGGAGCCAGGAAAATCCTTGAGATACGGGAAGCCACCATGGACAGGCTTAATATCATTCCCCAAAAGCACCATTCCATCCGGCTTGCAGTGGCTCCCATGCTTTATGAAAAAACAGCTTCCGTCATCATCCCGGAACTGAACGCATTGCTTCCGGGCGCTGATTTTGAGCTGATGCGGGCAGCTTCCATGGTTAGCGCTGCCTATCTTCTTAACGACCTGGCCGACTTTGCGCTGCTCTGCTCACAGCCCTTAAACCATACCCTGCTTTCAGAAGATATCCTGGGCCAGGACCAGCTGCTGCTCATCGTCCCCAAGGCATATCTGCGCAGGCAGCTGACCGGCCCCCCAACCATAGAGGACTGCGGTCCCCTGCCCTTCATCCTTTTGAAAAACGGCTCCTATACCCGCGGCATTGAAAATGAAATCCTTGCAAAACACCATATATCCCTGAACCGTATATATGAAGTGGACGACCATATCATGGCCAGGAATTTCCTTGAAGAGGGACGGGGCGCCACCTTCCTGCCTTCCTCCATGATTCCTTCCCATGCAGAACAGCACTTTTTCATACTCCCCCTCCATCCGCCGAAACCGTTTCATTTCATACTGGCATATCCTAATTACAAAAAACCGGATAAAGACAAAAGGGATGTGCCGGGAATCATTAAAAAGGCGTGGTGGAAGATAGACTTTGATTTTTATGATAAATTCCATAAAGCCATCCCGTCCCAGAGTCCCCCCGGATAATTGGTTGTATAAAATCAATCCAAATTGGATGTTGATATATAGACATTTTCCGTTTACAATCCCATCATACCCAACCAATCGGAGGCAGGCATGAACATCCATATTGATAAATCCAAAAAAATCCCCTTATACAGGCAGATAGCGGAACAGATCCAGGCGCAGATTGTCTCCGGTGAAATCCCCGAGGGATTCAGGTTTCCCTCAGAGCGCCAGCTGGCGGACGCCCTTGGTGTCAACCGGACCACCATACTGAACGCCTACAAGGAATTAAAGGCCGACGGCCTGATGGATTCCCACGTGGGAAGGGGGACCACTGCCGTCCGGCCGGGCAGCAGCAGACCGGACAGCGGCAGGCCGGACAGGCGTCCCTATCCCAGGGAACCCATGTGGGAGTATCTGTTCAGCGATTATCTGAAGCATCATGATAATTTTGATGTAAATAAATATCTGGAGATAGCCAACCAGAAGGATGTCATATCCTTTGCGGCCGGGATTGCCTCGGTTGACACCATCCCGGCCCAGGCCTTTGAAGGGATTGAGGACCAGCTGATAACCGGCCGCGAACGGCTGCTGGTCTCGCCCGTGACAGGCTTTTACTCCCTGCGCAAAGTGATATGTTCCTATATGCAGAAGCGCTCCTGTTTCTGCCAGCCATCGGAAATCATGGTACTATCCGGTTCGCAGCAGGGCATTGACCTTATTACAAGGGCTTTCATCAATCCCGGGGATGTGGTGATAATCGAAGAACCCTCCTTCTTTCCTGCCATACAGGCTTTCCGTCTGGCCGGGGCGAAAATCATGGCCGTACCCATGGACGGGGACGGGATGAATGTGGAAATACTGGAACAGCTGCTGGCCCGTTATCAGCCCAAGCTGATCTACACCATGCCGGTCTTCCACAATCCATGCGGCGTTTCAATGAGCATGGACCGGCGTATCCGCCTGCTGGAACTGGCCGGCCGGTACGGCATCCCCATATTGGAGGACGACCCCTACAGCGAACTGTATTATGAGGCCCAGCCCATGTCCCCCTTAAAATCAATGGACCAGGACGGACATGTGATTTATCTCAGCACCTGCTCCAAGACAATATCCCCTGGCCTGAGGCTGGGATGGATGTGCGCCAGCAGGAAACTGATATCCCGGCTGTCCGGCATACGCCAGCTGACCGACCTGCATTCCAGCTGCATTTCCCAGCAGATTGTGGAACGTTTCATGGGCAGCCGGGACATGGAGCATCATCTCGCCTTTATCCGCAGGGAATACCGGGAGCGGCGCGATATTATGATAGAAGCCCTGAACCGATACGCGCCTCCCGGATTATCCTGGAACCGGCCCGAAGGCGGTTATTATCTGTGGTGCAGGCTTCCTGAAGGAGTCCCTGCGTCTGAACTTACTGCAAAAGCAGCAGCAGAAGGCGTTGCCGTGCTGCCCGGTGTGCCCACCTATCTGTCCCCTCAAAAGGGAGATGGCCATATCAGGCTCAACTACACCTATCCTCCAAAGGACCGGATTGCAGGCGGGATAGAAATCCTGTGCAGCGCCATCCGCCCGTTCATTGCCGCCCAAAAGGAGGAAGAGGCAGTGACTGCCGGCGAAATCAATCCTATCCTTTAATAAATCCAATTCCATAAGGAGAACCATCATGAAATATAACTACGCAAGAAGAATGGCGGATATGAAAGCATCCGAAATACGGGAACTGTTAAAGCTGACAGAAAAGCCGGAGGTCATCTCCTTTGCCGGAGGCCTTCCTGCCCCGGAACTGTTTCCCATAGAAGAAATCAAACAGGCAAATGATCATGTCCTGGACCACCATGGCTGCCAGGCCCTGCAGTATTCCACCACGGAAGGCTACCGGCCCTTAAGGAAATGGATCGCACAGCGCATGAACACCCAGTTAGGCACTTCATTTGATGTGGATGATATCATGATAACCAATGGCTCCCAGCAGGCCCTTGACCTTTCAGGAAAATTATTTTTGGACGAGGGGGATGTGGTACTGTGCGAAAGCCCCACCTATCTGGCTGCAATCAGCGCCTTCAAGGCATATGGATGCAGGTTTATGGAGGTTGCCACGGATGGGGAGGGCATGATCATGTCTGAACTGGAACATGCATTAAAGACTGAACCGGATGCAAAGCTGGTTTATGTAATCCCTAATTTCCAGAATCCAACGGGAAGGACATGGAGCCTTAAGCGCAGGCAGAAGCTGGCAGAACTTTCAGCCGCATACAATGTTGCGGTAATCGAGGACAATCCTTATGGGGAACTCCGTTATGAAGGCAGCTTCCTGCCATCCATAAAATCCTTTGATTGTACCGGCAATATCATATGCACCGGGACATTTTCAAAAATCCTCTGTCCGGGCTTGCGCATCGGCTGGATTGCCGGGGAAGCGGAGGTCATACGCAAGTATGTCCTTGTCAAACAGGGTGTGGACCTGCAGTGCAGTACCATTGCCCAGATGGTCATTTCCGCCTATCTGGAACAATATGATATTGACGCGCATATCAGGAAAATACGCGAGGTCTACAGAAAGCGCCGGGATGTGGCCCTTGACGCCGTAAACCGCTATTTCCCATCCGATATAAAATACACGAAACCGGAAGGCGGGCTTTTTCTTTGGATAGAATTAAATGATGCCGTTGATACGGTTGCGCTGCTTGAAAAGTGTCTTGAATACAACGTTGCATTCGTGCCCGGCAATTCCTTCTATCCCAACAGGAATAAACCGAACACCCTGAGGATTAATTTCTCCAATATGCCGGAGGACAGGATTGAGGAAGGGATTGCGCGGATAGGACAGGTACTGGATGTATAAGACAATCTGACGGCAGTCTTATTAATTCACCGGGCATATAAGGCCAAGGATAACCGTACGATGTTAAATTACATGGTCTGGATTGCCCGCAGCGGTGCTCCCTGGCGGGATCTGCCAGAATCAGACACATTTTGGTAAAGCGCTTATTATCTGATTTAAGGTAGAAATATTGCAAGCCAACTGATAATTTAGTGAAGGCTGATCTGGGTGCCGGCGGCTGGAAATGAGGGCGTTTTTGATGGATATGGGATAAAAAACAGACGAACCGCTCTCACCGGCGTGGGATTTTGAGAGGGAATTTCTAAGAATCATTTGAAATTGTGGAATGGATTGATTATAATAGAGATGTAAAAAGAAAACACCCACTCCAAAAGTGGATGCTCCCAAAAGGTTATGTTATGCCCTTACGGACACCGCTCACCCTGTGGATCAGACAGGGTGGGCAATCAAGCTTCCAAAGGACATCAGCAATGTAGTCAATTCATATTCTGTTTTCCCATTTTATATCCGCACTGTGATGCGTGTCCATTTCACGATATCACTCTAAAATCCCCATTTGTATATACTCGAGTTTATAAAAAACCGAACAATCATCTGGCGCAAACTTTAAAACTATGATAAAATAAATTGGGAAAATATCCAGGTACTTTCAATAGTCCCAAACAGGTTAGAAAGCGAGTATATCCATGAGGCAGAGGGTCACACGTAATGATGTTGCGAAACTGGCAGGAGTTTCCCCGGCCGTTGTTTCATATGTGATTAATGATTCAAATTATGTCAGCCAGGAAAAACGGGAGGCTGTCCTGAAAGCTGTAAAAGAGCTTGAATACACCCCCAATGTTTTTGCTAAAAGCCTTAGGACCAACCGTTCCAACCAGATTGCACTGGTTGGGGATACCTTACAGGCAGAATTATATGAAGAGCTTTCGGCTCAGTTATTCCAAAAGGGGTTTTTCTCCTGTCTGTTTTACAGCCAGAAGGAAGATACTTTCATTAACAGGCTCATAGAAGGACGGTTCGCCGCCATATTCATGGCGAGCAATGCCTTTACGGCTGAACAGCTGAACCGGATTGTCCAGAACGGCATCCCCCTGATATTATATCAGAGCCGCGAATATATAGGCCTTGATCCAAGGATTGTCATCCGGGCTCCTGATATATATAACGATGTGAAACAGATATTAAATTATTTAATCATGAAGGGGCATAGGCGGATTGCTTTCGTTGCCCCGTTAAAATACAGGGCAGCCGGGGCTGACGGCGATGATTTCCGGGCAAGGGCGTATTCAGAAACCCTCCGGTCCAATCAAATCCAGGTCAATCCGGATTTCTTCTGCAGGCATACGCAGTCCGAGGCAAGCCTTCTGGAAGATGTGGTTTATATCATGACCTCCTACAATGCCAGTGAACGCCCAACCGCATTTGTTGCCAGCGATGACCATATGGCTGCCCAGGTCATGCAATGTATCAGGAAACTGAATCTGCGCATACCCGATGATATTGCCATTGTGGGATCAGGAAATATTGCCAGTTCCCAGATAACAACCCCTGAGTTAACCACCATTGACAGCGGAATCCCGGACTTTGCATCCGAAGTTGCGGATGCATTGTTTTGTATGGCCAACGGTGAAACGCCGGAGAACCGTCTGTACAAAGGCAGGCTGATTATCCGGGGGAGCACGTAAGCCTTGCGGAGGTTCCTCCCCCCGCAAGGGAGGTTTTGCCCCCTGCTGGGGAGGTTCCGCTCCTACAGCTTATCCACGATTGCTCCCAGCTCCGTAACCGGCGGCATACAATTGCTGCCGCTGCAAAGGTAAAACATTGCCCCCTTCCCAGGCAGCGGGTAATCCCTGGTATAAGGGGCCAGTTCCCCAAGCGCCTGTGCATTGTCTTCTGTCTTTACCGTCACCGACAATCCAGGCGTGGTCTGCGCCAGATATCCTAGCCTGGCCAACAGCCGCATCCGCCCTTCACCGCCATAAGACGGGGACAGGACACACACCAGTTCTTTTGTTGGATACAGCACATCCATCATGACCAGCAGCCCATAGCTGTGTCCCGGAGGATATCCGGCCATGGCGCCGGCCAGATAGTGAAGCTGCTTATCCAGTATCTCCTGCCATTTTGTCTGTCCGGTAATCTGGGCCAGCTGCTGCAGCACACGGGCAGCCGCAGAATTCCCCGAGGGCACGGCTCCGTCATACGCTTCCTTTGTCCTTACGATCAGCTGCTCCCCGTCCTCTGCGTACAGGTAGAAACCGCCGCGTTCCCGGTCAAAGAACTGCCGGACCATGATGTCTGCCCAGCCAACTGCCTGCTTCAGGTAATCCGTCTCAAATGTGACCCTGTACAGTTCCAGTAATGCCAGTGCATAACAGGCATAGTCGTCCAGTTTTCCCTGGCCCGCAGCATCCCCGTCCCGGTAGCGCACCAGCAGACGCCCGTCCTTTACAAGATGTGTTCTGATAAATGCCTCTGCCCCCGCAGCCATGTCCACATACTTCCTCATGCCCAGCACTGCCCCTGCCATTGCACAGGCGCATATCATCCATCCGTTCCATGAGACCAGGATCTTATCATCCTTGTGGAGACGCGCCCTGCGGATGCGGTAATCATATAACTTCCTGCAGCATGCCTGAACATCCATTCCCGCCCCAGGGGACGCTTCTCCTCCGGCAGCCTCAAAATCCTCATTTTCCAACAGGTTCGGTATATTCCTTCCTTCAAAGTTCCCTTTCCCGGTAATCCCATATTGACTGCAAAAGGCATCTCCCCTGTCCGGCCCCAGAACCTGCCTGATTTCCTCTGGCGTAAACACATAATACCTGCCTTCCACACCATCGCTGTCCGCATCCTGCCCGCAGTAGAAACCGCCGCCGCCATGGGTCAGCTCTGCTTCCACATAACCAAGGATCCGTTGTACCACATATCCATACAGGCCGCGCCCGGTGAGGCCGTATGCCTTTGCATAGGCCATTGCCAGCAGGGCATTGTCATAGAGCATTTTCTCAAAATGGGGCACCAGCCATTGTTCATCCGTGGAATATCTGGAAAACCCTCCGCCAATATGGTCAAAAATCCCTCCTCTGTACATCTGTGTCAGGGTAGACCCTGCCATGTCCACTGCCTTTGGCTGATTTTCCCTTACACCGTATTCCATTAAAAACATAAGATTATGGGGCGTGGGGAACTTAGGCGCCTGGCCAAAGCCCCCGTTCCTTTTATCAAAGCTGTCCGCAAACAGCCTGAAGGCCCGGTGCACCACTTCCAACCCCGGTTTTGCCTGTACATCCGCCTGTTCCTGTTCCTTTAGGAATGCCTCTATCTGAGCGGCGCCTTTAAGGAGCCGCTCCCTTCCCTCCTTCCACTGCGCAGACACAGCGGCCAGCAGTTCCTCCAGTCCCACCCTGCCATACCGCGCTTTGGGCGGAAAATAGGTCCCGGAAAAAAACGGCCTGCAGTCAGGGGTCATGAGGATGGTCAATGGCCATCCTCCCTGCCCGTTCATGGCCTGGCACACTGACATGTATACTGAATCCACATCCGGCCGTTCCTCCCGGTCCACCTTGATACAGATATAGTCCCTGTTTAAAATCCTGGCAATCCCATCATCTTCAAAGGACTCCCGTTCCATCACATGGCACCAGTGACACGTACTTTTCCTGCAGACCGTCAGCTATACCCAATAGATAGGAAAACAGGTTTATCTTCCGACCTTGCTTTCTCAAATGCTTCCTCCCCCCACGGATACCACTGCACCGGGTTATATGCGTGCTGCAGCAGATAGGGTGATTTTTCATTGATTAACCTATTGGGTTTATTCTTATGATTGTCCACGGGACCACCTCCTTTCTCAGAAAAAGGATATGTCTGCAGCTGCATACATATCCTTTTTGTCTTATTTGGTATTGTTTTTTCTCAGTTAGCTTCCCCGTTTTGGCCATGAAATATTCCCGGCCGGAAATGCAGCTGTCCTTTTGCAGTGAATCCGCTGCCTGTGTTCATTTCCCCCATTCCCCATCCTCACGGAAAGACCTCCCAATCTGCCAGAACGCAACCGCGCTTGCCGCCGCAACATTTAAGGAATCCACGCCGTGGGACATGGGAATCCGGACCGTGTAATCGCAGTCCGCAATGGTTTCTTGCGGCAGCCCGTCCCCTTCCGTACCCAGGATGAGCGCCAGTTTGTCTTCCGCCGTCAGCCTTGCATCGTCAATACAGATGGAATCATCGCTAAGAGCCATTGCCGCCGTCTTAAATCCCAGTCCGCGCAGCCGGCTGATTCCCGGCCCGGGCCAGGAGGACCGGCTGTCCAGGATGGTCCACGGGATTTGGAACACAGTCCCCATGCTTACCCGTATGGCACGGCGGTACAGCGGATTGCTGCAGGCGGCTGTCAGCAGGACGGCATCCATGCCCAGGGCGGCCGCTGAGCGGAAAACAGCCCCGATGTTGGTGGGATTCATGACATCTTCCAGCACCACGATCCGGCGGGCGCCCGCGCAGATATCCTCTAAGCCCGGCAGCTGCGGACGGTACATGGCGCACAGCATGCCCCGGGTCAGGTGGAATCCGGTAAGCTGCGTCAGCACGTGGAATTCAGCGGTATAAACAGGTACCTCCCCGCAGCGCCGTATGATTTCCCTGGCCTGCGTCCCTGCGTGCTTTGTTTCCATCAGCAGGGATATGGGGACACATCCCGCGTCCAGGGCACGCTCAATGACCTTCGGGCTTTCCGCAATGAAAATCCCCTTCTCCGGCTCATGGCGGTTTAAAAGCTGCGCTTCCGTGAGCCGGGCGTAGATATCCAGCTCCGGCGCGGAAAAATCCGTTATTTCAATGATATTTGCCATAAACGTTCTCCTGATTCATGGTCTGTCAGATATCCGGGGCAATCCGGCATATGGACGCCGGGCAGCCCTGGTCCTTCTATCCCAGAAGTCCGCGCACCATCCCTGCATCAAAGGTGACGGATGATACATGGTTTACCTCTATCTGGTAAAGGGCGTTGGCAGCCATGTGCTCCGCCGCCTGCTCCAAATCCCGGATACCCGTGGTATTGGAGTATTTTTCAATCACCGCGTCAACGGCATCCGGGGGCACCACACATTCCTGTTCATCCAGGCCCATGCGCCTGAGCACCTTGGGCAGGGAATAGTTTGAGAAAATGATCTTCTTTTCCTCTGACGTATAATCCGGGATGTCAATCACTGCAAAACGGGACATGAGGGGCGCGCTGATCTGGCTCTTATCGTTGGCAGTGGCAATGGGATAAACGCCTCCCGTGGGAATCATGCACTCAATATAATTATCCGTAAATCCCAGATTGTCAAGAAGGGTCAGCAGGACATCCGCCGGATTGCTGCTGCCCTTGCCCGAGGACGCCTTGTCCAGCTCATTGATAATGAAAACAAGGTTGGATTCCCCTGCCATGGAGAATGCCTCCATGATGATTCCCGGCTTTGCATTGGTATAGATGCGGGAACTGCCTGTGAGCTGTTCCGAATCATTGATGGAACTCATATCAAGGGTTGTCCACGGAAGCTTCAGGATGCGGGCCACCGCGTATGCAATCTGCGATTTACCGGTTCCCGCAGGTCCTACCAGCAGCATGCCGTATGCGGGAAGGGTATGGGTACGGTTAATCTGTATAATGGTCTCAATAATCCTCTGCTTCACCCGTTCCATGCCGTAAAGCTCCTCATCCAGGATGCGGCGGGCCTCCCTGGGGTCAATGGACTCAAAATAATTATTTTTCCACTGGATGTTCATCATGATGGAAAGGGCCCGCTGTGCATGGCGTCTTTCTTCCGGGGTGACTTCGTGGGAACGGGCCACTGCAAGGTTCCTTCTGGCCCAAAGGCGGATATTGTCCGGAAGCGTCCTGCCGGCGCAGTTCATGAAATCCGAGATGCTCTGCAGGCTGGTCAGCTTCATATTGTCGCCGCCTTCCTCCTGTTCCTCCTCTTCCAGCTCCTCTGCCGGCGCGCTGCTTGCCAGCAGCCTGTCTATCATGAACTGGAGAAAACCGTCCTCGGCAGAAAGCTTGGTCCCGCCCCCAAAGGCCACCTCACGTATCTTATAAACCGCATACCCTTCTTCCCGGTTCTGGCCGGACAGACGGACGCTTATGTGGTTCTCCCCCAGCCACTTAAGAAGGCTGATGAAACGGGCGTCAACCTGCAGGATATCCGCCGGATAGGTTCCGTCCTTCTCCTCGAATTCAAAAGCGGTCTGTCTGGCCTGGTTGGCAAACACACCGCAGGAATGATGTTTCCACTCCCGCCTGCTGTTATCCAGGACCAGCATGGGCCTCTCCGGCGTGGCGGCCTTTTCATTGGAATGCAGCACCGTGTATGTGCATACGCACTCCTGTTTCTTATCTGGTGTATTGTTGAAATCAAATACCGGCATGATATGAATCCTCCCTCACTGTCTTTCACTTTCTTAAGACAGGTATATCCTTCCTGTCTTAAAGGTTTTCCGGTTTCAGCCGGAACTGCCCTGCCAGTTCTTTCAGGAACTGGGCCTGGGCCGACAGTTCCCCGCTGGCAGCCGCGCTTTCTTCCGCTGTTGCGGAATTGGTCTGCACCACATCGGAAATCTGGCCCATTCCCTTTTCAATCTGGCGGAGCGAAAGGGCCTGCTGTCTGGAGGAGGCGGCAATCCGCCCCACGCTCCCGGTCACAAGCCGGACACTCTCAAGCACCATCCCAAGGGAGCGGGCGGTCTCATCCGCAATATCCGGACCGGCCTGTACCGTGTCCAGGGACGTGGCAATCAATGCTGCCGTATTCTTAGATGCCTCGGATGATCTGATTGCAAGATTGCGTATCTCCTCCGTGACCACGGAAAATCCTTTCCCGGCCTCACCTGCCCTTGCCGCTTCCACAGCCGCATTCAGGGCCAGGATATTGGTCTGGAACGCTATGCCGTCAATTATCTTGATTATCTTGCCAATCTCGTATGAACTGCTGCTTATGTCCGCCATGGCGGCCATCATATCCTGCATCCTGCGGTTACTTTCTTCTGTCTCGGCCCCGGCAGCATCAGCCCTCCGGCTGGCCTCCTCGGCATGGTCCGCATTTTCTTTCACCTGACCGGAAATACTCATGATATTTGGGCCGGATATCAGCTCCTCGCCCCTTAAATCGCTGTTTTCTATCAGCAGGTCCAGCTCTGCCTGGGCTGCTTTTATGGTGGGGATGTTATTGGCTTCCATATAGGCAACGGCTTCCTCATTCCTGTTCTGTCTGGCCAAATCCATCACAGTCTCCCGCATGGACGCCAGCTTGTTAAGGCATGCCTCCAGCCGGTCAACTATCTGCTGGTCGCTCTGGAAATGTTCCCGCACAAAGGGAATCTGATCCTGTATTTCCTGGGCCTACGCCTTGGCATCAGCCACTGCCTCAGCTATAAGGGCTTCATCCTGATTGACAATGGTGCGGTATACCGCCTTCTGCATCCGTTCAAAATTAGAATTT
>OBXM01001715.1_pt1 | contig 12194 bp, 10 predicted proteins | sample 1538141 | NCBI WGS metagenome assembly OBXM01 (sample SAMEA2580153, study PRJEB22360) | human gut metagenome | biome: human gut; feature: human-associated habitat; material: faeces | place: Denmark | collected 2008/2010 | reverse complement strand
TATAGATAATTTAATTACTATTTATATCTATTCATATTTTAATGTATTTTATCGAAAAAAATTATTGCTTTATCTATCTTTATATCAACAAGATAAACAATCTATAGAATTTGAAGAGGATCTGCTAAAACATCTGAAAATATTGATAAGAACAAGACTTTTTATTGATAAAAACTGATGTCCTTTTTTTCTCTGTTCATTGAATTATATAGATGATAAATGTAAGTGGTTAGACATCTCTTTTGTCTAGCCGCTTTTTTGCTTTATGAAATAGATTTGTTATATTTAGATACTGACTAAAAAAGTGTTTTGTATTTTATTGCTAAAAGTTGTCAGTTATCTTTGATAATGATTATTGTATATTGAAAGCTGTTCATCATATTCCTATAAAAAGAATTTTTTCAAAGTATTGATGGTTGATACTTTTCTTTCTAACACTTCATCTAAAGGTAAGATGAAAGTTATTTGTGCAAATTGTGAGTCCCACTAATTAATTGATATTTCACCTAAATATAAATTGCTTCAATTAATACTCTATTTAATCTAAGCTTTTATCTAAGATAGAGCGTAATACTCTTTCACGTAATTCCACTGCATTAATATTGTTTTTCTGTTCATAACCTTGTACAAGTAAATCACAAAGGTACAATTGAGAGATTTTCCCTGCCAAAGAACCACCATTTAAAAATTCTTCGATTGCTGTTTGTAAAACAACATCTGCTGTCTGTCCTATTGGAGAATGAAGGTAATTGGTAATTGCTAAGATCTTTGCACCATTTTTTTTTGCAATTTCTACAGAATCAAAGGTATCTTTTGTTTTTCCGGATAATGAAAAAGCAATAATCACATCGTCTTCTTCCATCAAAGAAGCTACTTGAGCTTGAAAATGAGGATCCAGAACAGCTTTTGCTTGAACTCCTACTCGTAAGAACATACTTTCTAAATCAAGGCTTGTATTTCCACTAGAACCCACCCCAAATATATAAAGATTTTTTGCTTGACTGATGAGTTGGATTGCCTTCTCTAGTTTTTTTTCATCTAGTAAATGTGCTGTAGAATAGAGCGCCTCAGTTAGATGAGTAGCAATTATATCGTAATATTTCTCGCTTGACGGATATTCTTTTTTTTTACTGAAATCTTCTTTTGCAATTTCGATCTTCAAATCAGAGAAACCAGAAAATCCTAATTTTTGGCAAAAACGAATAATCGTTGCATCCCCAACTGTGGTTTTTTCTTTGATATCGCTCATTGTACTATAAATAATTGCTTTCCCAGAATCTAAGATTAAATCAGCTACTTTTTTTTCAGATTTAGTCAATAAAGGATAATGCTCTTTAATTAAATAGATGTAATTCATATGAACTCCTTTACAGTAAAAAATTTTACTCCATTATACTCCAAAAAGATAAAAAAATCTCCAAATTTATCCATTTTTATACTTTACATCAATGAAAGCGCGTGCTATATTTTATTTGGAGTTATTATCCGAAAGTTAATTTAAAGTGGAGTGTTTAGGAGAATGAAGAAACAAATATTTTTAGATGCAATTTCAGGTGGACTGATTGTTTCTTGTCAGGCATTACCTGGTGAACCATTTTATAAAGAAGAAGGAGGTCTTATGTCCTATTTTGCTCTAGCTGCTGAAAGAGCTGGTGCAGTTGGTATCCGAGCAAATTCTGTTCGAGATATTTTAGAGATTAAAGAAAAAGTTTCTCTACCTATGATTGGGATAATTAAGCGAGATTATCCTCCTGAAGAACCATTTATTACCGCAACGATGCGTGAGGTCGATGAATTAGTTGCTACTGGTGTAGAAGTTATTGCGCTAGATTGTACGCTGCGCAAACGCCATGATAATTTGTCTATCAACACTTTCATTACTCAGATCAAAGAAAAGTATCCTGAACAATTATTAATGGCAGACATCTCTACCTTTGAAGAAGGTAAAAATGCCTATGAAGCTGGCGTTGATTTTGTCGGAACCACGTTATGCGGATATACTAATGAAAGTAGAAAGCAAGAAGGGCCAGCGATTGACTTGATGAAACAGCTCGTTCAAGCAGAAATTTGTGTTATTGCAGAAGGAAAAATCCATACCCCAGAGCAGGCAAAAAAAATTAGGGAATTAGGTGTTTCTGGAATCGTAGTTGGTGGCGCGATCACTCGTCCACAAGAAATTGCAGAACGTTTCGTCAATGCATTGAAGGAGGAAGAGAAAAATGTTTAAAAAATTTTCACAACTAGGTCGGGCATTTATGTTGCCGATCGCTATTTTACCTGTTGCTGGTTTACTTTTAGGTCTTGGCGGTGCACTGACAAATGAAAGCGCCATAAATGCTTATCCCATATTAGCTCAACCGTGGCTTCATACGATTTTGAGTATCATGAGTTATGCTGGTAACGCCGTTTTTGCTAATTTAGCATTGATATTTGCGATTGGTATCGCAGTGGGGCTTGCAAATGGTGACAAAGGAACTGCTGGTTTAGCTGGTGGTGTTTCTTACTTAGTTTATACAGCAACAATTAGTGGTTTTCTTGAATTATTTTCTGTCAAAGATGCAACTCTTGATACTGGAGTTGTAGGTTCAATTGCCATTGGCGGAATTGTCGCATTTTTACACAATCGCTATAGAAAAATAGAATTACCGCAGTTTTTAGGATTCTTTGGTGGTTCACGTTTTATTCCAATTATTTCTAGTTTGGCTGCAATTATTATTGGTTCCTTCTTTTATCTAATTTGGCCACCGATTCAGAATGGATTAGTTGTTGCTGGAGAGCATATTGCTCAAATGGGGAGTCTAGGAACATTTCTTTATGGATTTTTACTTCGTTTAACTGGTGCTGTTGGTCTTCATCATACAATTTATCCACTTTTCTGGTACACTTCGTTAGGGGGAACTGAGAGTGTAGCGGGAATTACAGTTTCTGGGGCACAAAATATTTTCTTTGCTCAATTAGCTGATCCGAATCACACAGGCTTATTTACTTATGGGACTCGTTTTTTTGCTGGAAGATTTGCCACGATGATGTTTGGCCTTCCTGCTGCTTGTTATGCGATGTATCGTGCAATTCCTAAAAAAAACCGTAAGAAAAATGGCGGTCTTTATTTCAGCGGTGCATTAACTTCGTTTTTAACAGGAATCACTGAGCCTGTAGAATATATGTTTCTGTTTGTGGCTCCATGGCTTTATGTCATCCATGCATTTTTAGACGGCCTATCTTTTTATTTTGCGGATATCCTGAATATTCGAGTAGGAAATTCTTTTTCAGGTGGACTAATTGATTTTCTATTATTTGGTGTACTTCAAGGAAATGACAAAACTAACTGGCTTAAATTGATTCCTTTTGGACTTGCTTGGGCTATTATTTACTTTATCGTTTTTACTTTCTTTTTAAAAAAATTCAAAGTAGCGATCCCTGGTATGATAGAAGAAAAAGAGGTAGTCTCTGAAATTAACTTGAATAAAAATACTTCTTTGCATGAAGAATCTTTAATGATTATAAAAGCACTTGGCTGTGAAGAGAATATTGAATCTGTTGAAGCCTGTGCAACTCGCTTGCGTGTTGCTGTGAAGAATGGACAAAATGTTGACAAACAAGCTATAAAACAATTAGGTGCTACTGCAGTTTTTGAGGTAAAAGGTGGGATTCAAGCAGTTTTTGGAGGAAAAGCTGATTTACTTAGTCAAGAAATCAATCAAATTTTGAAAAGAGATAATTAGGAGGAATTTATATGATTAAGTTTTTAAGAAAGAAAAAACAAGTGGAACTATTTTCTCCATGTTCGGGAAAAGTTATTCCTATATCAGAAGTAAATGATCCAGTTTTTTCACAAAAATTATTAGGGGAAGGTTTTGCTGTTATTCCAGAAGAGCAGACAATTTATGCTCCTTTAGCTGGTCAGGTCACAACTATCTTTCCAACAAAACATGCTATTAGTATAAAGAGTAATTCAGGAATTGATTATTTGATTCATATTGGGATAGATACAGTAGAATTAGAAGGAAAACCTTTTTCAATTCTTGTTGATGAAAAAGAATATATAACACCTGAAAATCCACTAGTTAAGGTTGATTTTAAACAGCTTGAATTGGCTAAAAAAGACTCATCAGTAATCATTTGTTTTACTGAATCTAGTCAAATTGATAATCTCGATTTATATACAGGAAGAGTTTTACATGGTGTTCTTTGTGGGTATTTAAATTTATCATAATGATTAATAGTTAGATTAATAAGATCTAATTATTAGAAACTCATTGGTGAAGTTTTAGAGTTTAAAGAAGTAGTATATAAGTTGTAACTTTCTCAATGTATAATAATTTTGATTGACAAGAGATTAATGTGATAGTTTTGAAAAATGAAATATGATTGGAGTGAACCTCGTTTTATTAAGTTTTTGATTATATGATTTTAGTCAGCTCGCCCACGTGTAGAAACAAAAAGATATACGTTTCTATACGTGGGCGAAGCTGTTTTTACTTTTAATAGCGATAAAAGTTTAGTATATAATTTAGATGAAATTGTAAAATTTTACCCTAAAGTATAGGCCAAATGGATAATAAGCAAGCATGCTTTGATTAAACAAAAAGACAATTGAAAAAAATTGAGAATATTTGATAGATTATTGAGTTAGAAATAGTTTAAGTAATAAGCATTGTATTAATTTTTTTATCTCTTGAAAAAGAGGTAGAGCGGTGAGAAATTCATAACTATATAAAAAGCTCTTTTTAAGGAGAGAGTACTGGTGAGCCGTCTAGTATGTTAAAATTTCTCCATTTCACATACTAGTTTCCACTAAATTAAATTAATTTTTTGCATAAGAGCTGAGTTTCAACTTTTCAATATTTAAAAATTTTTGAATTGAAAACGAAATTGCTCCACTAAGAACAGGATTCCACTCTATAGGACTGTTAATGATATGAATTTCTTTTGTATATTGATTATTCAAAAAATTTTTGATTATATTAATTATGTTCGGAATTTTTTTTGTTAAAGGACTGTTAAAAATCACTAACTCAGGAGCATAGAGCATAACTATATTGTTAATTCCTATCGATAAATAGTATGCATATAGTTCAATCATCTCTACAACCTTTTGATCCTTGTTGCTATAAAGATATTCCACTATATCCGAATTAATTTTATCTAGTTTTTTTTCTTTGGAAATCTCTTGGTAAATTACTTGAGTAGAGCAATATTTTTCTAAACAACCATAATTACCACATTCACATTTTCTGCCATTTGGAAATAGAATTGTATGTCCCAACTGACCAGCATATCCTTTATTACCAATGTCAAGTTTACCATTTTTTACTACTCCAACGCCTATTCCACTATGAAGACTAATTGATACTAAATTCTCGATATCAGAAGAAAAAGTATATTCACCTAATGCAGATAAGTTTGCCTCATTTTGTAAAAAAACAGGAAAGCTATACTCTTGATTTAATAATTTTACTAGATCAATTTCCTCAAGACCGTTATAAGTTGTACTAAGTACTTTATTATTTAGAACTTGTCCTTGAACAGCAATTGTCATACCGATTATTCCATGTCGCGTATAAGGAAGATTATCGGTGAGTTTTTTTATAATTTTACGAATTAACATTTGTATGTTGTCTTTACTAACATAAGTATCAGTAAGCTGTATTCTTGCAATTTCTTTTCCATCTAATGAAGCTACCATTCCATCAATGTAATTATATCCTAGATCAATTGCAATTGCTAAGCCCGAAGATACTCCATTAAAAGTTAACATAATGGGTTTTCGGCCACGATTTGTTGCTTCTCCAATTCTATTTTCAATTACAAGCGAGTCATCGATCAATTTATTGATAATAGAAGATACAGATGCTTTGTTTAAAGAGGTTATTTTACTCAATTCAGCTCTAGATATTTCTTTATGTCTAATTATTTGATTAAGTATTTTTGCCTCGTTTTGTTCTCTAATTGTATATTTACTTGAAATCATTAATTTCTCCTCAATTTAAAAATAAAATAGCCTATGCAAAAAAAATATAGCGTTTACAGTTGACATTTTAAATAGCTTATTTTATATTTTATTTATTAATTAGTTTAACGTACAAACAATTTTAGTTCAAGTAATTAAGTGTTTTTTGTTATTAGTTTTTTTTTTGATAATTAGTTTATCGAGAAAACAAATTAAAAAGCAGAATTCTAGTCAAAATACTTAAATTAAATTGATATGTATATGTATGCGATTACAATTGCTAGTGTTGTAATAAGAGTTAACTAATTAAGAAGAAAAGGAAAGTGGGATGAAAGAAGTGATAAACATTGAATCAAATTATTTTTCAAGAAAATTTGATGATGAATTACTGATTATTGAAGCATGGGGGGAAAATGCTATTAGAATACGTTCATTTGTAGACATGAACTATGAAGATCGACAAAACTCCTTAATTGATAAGCCTAATTCCCTAAATAAAGTGATAATAAATCAATATGAAAATAAAACAGAATTAATTAACGGGAAAATAAGAGCGGTACTAGATCATCGTGATCGTTTAACTTTTTATAATGAAAAAAACGATGTCTTACTAAAAGAATATATTAGATTAAGAGCTGTTAAACATGATGATGGTGGTGAAGATGCTGGTTCAGTTGAAGTTACAAAGGATTTTAATTCTACATTGAAATTAAAGTCAAGAGAATATCGTTCCAATATGGATGGTAAATTTCAAGTAACTACTAGATTTGAATCAGATCCAAAAGAAAAAATATTCGGAATGGGTCAATATCAACATTCTTATCTTGATTTGAAGAACACTGTTTTAGAATTAGCGCAAAGAAACTCACAGGTGTCAATTCCATTCTATATATCTAGTCTTGGATACGGTTTTTTATGGAATAATCCTGGTATTGGAGAAGTTTCTTTTGCTAAAAATATAACTCGATGGAAAATGTATTCTTCTGATTATATCGATTATGTAATAATTTCAGGAAATGAACCAAAGGAAATACTTAGAAACTATAGTAATCTAACTGGAAAAGTCCCTAAAATGCCAGATAGTTTATTAGGATTATGGCAGAGCAAATTACGATATAGATCACCAGAGGAAGTGATGGATGTAGTAGAAAAGTATCATAAACGTGGAATAAAGCTTTCAACTATCGCTATTGATTATTTTCACTGGCCAAAGCAAGGAGAATATTGTTTTGATGAGGAATACTGGCCTAATCCAGAAAAATTTTTAAAGACTTTGAAAACTGATTACGGAGTGGAACCAATAATCTCAATTTGGCCTACAGTACAAACTGATGCAGAAAATTATGAAAAATATTTAGAAAATGGTTATCTAGTAAAAGTTAATCGTGGAGTTCGATTAACCATGCAAATTCAAGGAAACACTATTTTTATTGATATGACAAATAGTGAAGCTCGGAAATATGTTTGGAGTCTAATTAAAAAGAATTATGTTGATAAAGGGATTAATTATTTCTGGTTAGATGTAGCTGAGCCAGGATATTCCGTTTATGACTTTGATAATTATCGTTATAAAAAGGGGACTGATTTATATAGTGGTAATTTATATCCAATCGATTATCTTTCAATGATTTATGAAGAATTAAGTAATGAACAGCCTGTAATTACTCTTGTTAGAGGAGGATGGGCTGGAGCACAAAGATTCGGTGCATTATTGTGGTCTGGAGATATTGATTCTAGTTTTGAAGCATTTAGAAATCAAGTTAATACTGGACTAAATGTAGGTTTAGCAGGGATTCCCTGGTGGACAACTGACATAGGTGGGTTTCATGGCGGAAATCCAGAAGATCCGGAGTTTAGAGAATTGCTAATTCGTTGGTTTCAATATGCTACTTTTTCACCAATTTTAAGAATGCACGGTGACCGATTACCCCATAGTAAACCCTTATCGGATCATGGTGGAGGTTCGATGGTTACTGGTGCACCAAATGAAATATGGTCATACGGTATAGAAGTTGAGCAGATATTAACTAAGTATATAAAAATACGTGAAGCGTTGAAACCGTATATCAGTACTTTGATGGATAAAGCTCATAGATTCGGAGATCCGATCATGAGGACGCTATTTTATGAATATCCTTCAGATAATAATACTTGGGCTGTAGAAGATACTTACTTATTTGGAGATACGTTCCTAATTGCACCGATTGTAAATTATAAGGAAACAGTAAGAGAAGTTTACTTACCAATAAATGAAAACTGGACCAATATATGGACAGGTGAAGAATATGATGGCGGACAAACGTTGGATGTTGAAGCAGATATTAGTATGATACCTGTTTTTATAAAGACAAATCAAAAAGATAAATTTTCAAAACTATTAAGTATAATTAAGGAGGAGATCTAATGGAGATAAGTGTTATTCAACTTGGTTTAATTGTGTTATATGGTTTTTTTATTAATTTTGAGAAGAATTCAACAATGTTCGGAACCTACCAACCTGTAACAGCGGGATTTGTAACTGGTTTAATACTTGGAGATATAAAAACTGGGCTTTTTATTGGGGGAACCTTACAATTATTGTCTTTAGGAATTAGTAATTTTGGAGGAGCTTCTATACCAGACTATCAAACTGCAAGTATTGTCGCAACTTTTATCACCATAACAACTGGTCAGGAATCTTCGGTAGGGATTTCTATTGGTATACCAGTAGCACTATTAATGGTTCAATTAGATATTATTAGAAATACAATTGGTATTTGGATGGTTCATAAAGCAGAAGCAGGTGTAAAGCGAGGAGATTATAGTATGATCTCCAAGATGCAAATGTTTGGAGTATTCTTAACGGCGGCAACAACGGGCATACCGGTTGCGTTGGCAGTAATTTTTGGACCATCTTTAATTAATACTATTCTTGCTCATACTCCTGAATGGTTAACAAATGGGTTAACAGTTGCTGGGGGATTATTACCAGCTGTTGGTATTGGTTTATTGCTTCGATACTTACCTGCAAAAGAATATTTCAGTTATCTTGTTATCGGTTTTGTAATGTCTGTTTACTTAAAAATGCCATTATTAGGAGTAGCATTAATAGGCGCTGCTATAGCTTTAATTATTTATAAAAAAAATAGTCAGAATGTAATTAATAATACCGTTGTTAATACAATAGGAGGTATGGATGAGGATGAATAGCTTGGAGACGACAAAACTTGGTGTTAATTCCAAAATTAAAAAGAGTGTATTATGGAGATGGTTTTTTACAAGCTCAGTTTCTTCAAATTATGAAAAGATGCAAGCTCTAGCATATTGTTACGCTGTATTACCATTCTTAAAAGTTACTTATAAAAACAAACCAGAAGCGTTACAAAAAGCAGTACTAAATCATTTACAATTTTTCAATACAAATCCTTGGGTTGCACCGTATATTTTAGGTATTAATATAGCTATGGAAGAAAATTCAGATGAAAATACTGAAGAAGCAGTGACATCGATTAAGACAGGACTTATGGGGCCAGTAGCTGGATTAGGTGATAGTCTATTTGTAGTTATTCCATGGACTATATTTGGGGCTATTGCAGCAAATATGGCAATTGATGGTAGTCCAGTAGGAATTATTTTATGGATTGCTGTAAGTGTAGCTTTAAAGATGATAAGTATACCATTATTTCGCATAGGCTATACTTCAGGTACGAAATTAATTACTACTATTGAAAAAAGTTTAAAACTTTTAACTGAATCGACTTCAATTTTAGGATTAATGGTTGTTGGAGCATTAATACCATCTGTTGTTAAAACAAATGTCGTCTTAGATTTTAAACAAGGTGATTTTTCTATGAGAGGGCAAGAAATACTAGATCAAATAATGCCAGGATTATTACCTGCACTTTTAGTTGGTTTAGTTTACTGGTCTTTGAAAAAAAATGTAAAACCTATTTATTTAATTCTTGGTGTGATGGTTCTGTCTATTGTTTTAGCTACTCTAGGCATTTTAAAATAAATGATAGGAGGAAATTTTTGTGGAAATGAAGGGTATAAAAAATATTAGAATTGACGATCGATTAATTCATGGTCAAGTAGCTACAATGTGGAGTAATAAATTAGGTGTGACTCGTTTGATGGTTGTAAATGATACTGTTGCAAATAATGATATACAAAAACAGGTGCTAAGGATGGCAGTCCCTGCAGGAATCAGTTCTTCAATTATAACTGAGGAGAAAGCGATTACCAATATTAAAAATGGAAAATATGAAGGGCAAAATGTGCTTTTAATAGTCAAATCCCCAGTAGACTTATTATCGTTTATCGAAAATGATTTACAGATAGATAGGATTAACGTTGGCAACATGTCTAATCGAAAAGGAACAACGGTTTTACGTCCTAATATTAGCGTTACTAATGAAGAAAGAAATGCCTTCGAGAAGCTATTAAATCTTGGTGTTGAAATTACTACAATTATGACACCAGACGATAAAAAAACTTACTTAAAAGATATTTTATAAGGGGAATAAGTGCGATGACTAATGAAATAATTTTAATGAGTCATGGTTTAATGGCTGAGGAAATATTAAATTCAGCTAAAATGATACTTGGAAACCAGATTAATTATCCGGTAGTTTCTATGACACAAAATGACGGTATTGAAGGAACAATAAATAAATTGAATAAAATACTGGAAGAAACAAGTGACATACGAAATATTATTATATTAGTAGACCTAATGGGAGGAACACCTGCAAATGTAGCTATGATGAAAGCAAGTATGGATAAAAGAATTCAAGTAGTAACTGGAATGAATCTAGGGATGGTATTAGAATCATACTTTAAAATTAATGAAGAAAAACTTGCTGAGCATTTAATAGAAATAGGTAAAAGTAGTATTAAAATACCTGAGATACAGATGGATGGTGGAGAAGAGTAATTATAATGAAGGAAGAATAGTTCTGTTAATCTCAATTGAAAAAGTTTAAATCAAAACAAAAGGAAATCTATTTTCGATATTAATATGATTCGTTTTCTACATAATATCAAAATTAGATACGAAGCCATAGTAAGAAATATGTTTTTTTCATTATAATCTTAAATAATTAATACTAGCGAAATAGAGGAATGTTAAAAGGGCTCTTTTTGGAATAGCACGGTATAGCTAGTGCTTGAACTGCTATAAAAACCAAATAGTTAAATAGTAAAGCAATAATGGTTCGAGTGTACTATTTGGAGGACAATCTAAGATTGAAGATGCTTTCAAGTATAAGTGGTATTTTCAATGAGACGGTTAGGAAATTAGTGCCAGAGTAGGTACTAATTCTAGATGTAACAATCTTAACAGCGGTGGGATATGATCTATATGCAAATATTATATAGTTGTGTTAAAGTTTTTTTGATATATATATGAATGTTGTCCAATCAAATTCTAGAAATGCTTTAGACTATAAAATTTATTATACGGGGAAAATGCAACTTTTTAGCTAATAAAGCTGAAGTTGCATTTTTAGCTATCTGAAAAAAATCGAGTTGAATTTTATATTAATCTATTTTTGGCACTTCAATAAAAAATGAACCTTCATTTTTATTGACATTTTTTAAGTAAATTTGTAAAATCGTTTTTATAAAACGTAATAGTTACGTTTTATAAAAACTAATTAGAGAGGAGATAGGGACATGTCTCTATTCAATAAAACAATGGTTTCCTTTTGTAGTATTAAGAATTTTAATAGCTAGAATATTAACATAAAAACTATTTTTTGAGCTTAATAAATAGAATTTAAGGAGAATGATATTATGAAATCAAAGATAATTCTTGGCGGTTTGCTACTATCTACAACAGCTTTCGTTTCACTACAATCCCCACAAATTACCAGTGCAGAAAGTTTAACAAATTCAGCAGAAATTATAGTACCGCTTAATTTAAAGGTGAAAGCACATTACACAAATGGATTACCACTTGAAGCGGGAAAAGAAGTACGGTTAAGAAATTTAACAGATGGATCAACGGAAGTACTTAAGAAACAGGTAGACGCTAACGGAGAGGTAACATTTACCGAACAAGATGGCATCAAAAAAGAAGTAAATTATGGCATCGAAACAGACGGAGTAAGAAATGGCTATACAGTAAGATACGATCTTGGTGGAGAAAAAGAGAAGGACATAACAGTGAATTTGCCAGGATCCGAGTTACCACTTAGTTTAAAGGTAAAAGCACATTACACAAATGGATTACCACTTGAAGCGGGAAAAGAAGTACGGTTAA
>OBXM01001714.1_pt1 | contig 12195 bp, 14 predicted proteins | sample 1538141 | NCBI WGS metagenome assembly OBXM01 (sample SAMEA2580153, study PRJEB22360) | human gut metagenome | biome: human gut; feature: human-associated habitat; material: faeces | place: Denmark | collected 2008/2010 | reverse complement strand
GGAGTTCAATGGCACTGGCTCGGGCACCAAAAGACTGCCCCGCCAAATAAACCGCGTCAGCTCCGGCAAAAACAGCCGCCCGCAAGGATTCCGTACTGCCGGCAGGAGCCAAAACTTCAATTTTATTTTTCCTGTTTTTTTTCAAAAAATGTGACAAAGTTATTTTCTTCCCATTCTGGATGGCGCAGTGGATTGCGCAGTTTTACTTTTTTATCCACCGGCGGCATCTCGGCATATTGATTAGCATTTTCTGACATTTTTTCTTTTTCTGCCTGTACCAATTTCAGTTCCAATTCGGCAATTTTATCTTCCAGTTTATGTTTTTCTTCACTGTCAAACCCATTTTCGATTTGTTTGAACAAAGCCGCCGATTCATCTGACAATCGATTATTTTCTTTGCGAAGCTGAGCCGCTTGACGCTCCAGCTCTAAATTCCTCTTTTCAATCTCAGCAAGCTTTCTTTTCTTTTCGGCCTCTCTGGCCTCTGCTTTTTTTTGTGAATCCAAATAGATTAAGGCGGCGGTTACAGCAGCCGATTCTTTTGTAATAAAAGGGGAGGCAGACATCACTTGATTCATCATTTCACTGATTTCATTGGCCAAGGCACCCATATACTCGTCGGATTCTTCCGTAATTAAGCCGCAAACAACACCATTGATTTCTAGCCGAACCCGTCTTTTCTCCACGGTAATCATCCCTTCTTTTCCACAAATCCCATTTTATCTTTACATTTTTGCAAGTATTTTTTTCGCTATTTCACCATCCTGCAAAATAGCAAGTTTAAGAGCTTGAATTGAGTCAAATTTTACTTCCGGACGAATAAACTCAATCAGTTCAATTTTAATGGACTGCCCATATAAATCTCCGGAAAAATCTAAAATCCATGTTTCTGCTAAAACAACATCGGAGCCCACCGTTGGTTTTACGCCTATATTAGTCACAGCTTGATATCTTTTTCCGTCCACCTCTGCCATAGACGCATAAATCGCAAATTTGGGAAGGATGAATCCCTTCGGCAAAGGCTGATTAATCGTCGGTGTTCCCAATGTACGCCCCAACTGGTTACCTTTTACTACCGGCAGGGTAAAACTGAAGGGGCGCCCCAGTAATTGGTTCGCCTTATGGATATCACCATCTTCAATGGCTTTGCGAATTTGCGTAGAACTGATTCTTTCCCCGTTTGCTTTCATATCGGGAAGAACCGACAATTCAATTTTATGACTTCGGCAAAAATCCTCCAACATTTTTACATTACCCTTTGCCTGTTTTCCAAAACGAAAATCTTCTCCGCAGGAAATCATTCTGACATTACATTTTTCCCATAGAATTTTTTGCAAAAAATCTTCTGCCGATACATTTTTCACCGTTTCAAACGGAATACAAAACAGATTTTGAATTCCCATTTGGTTCAAAAGTGTTTCTTTATCTTTGGACAATATCAGTTGTGCATTGCCGTGCGGATTCCTTTCAAATGTGAAAACAGACGGTTCTCCTGCCCCGGAACACAAGGCTGCCTGAATTACTTTGTTATGTCCCTTATGCAGGCCGTCAAATGCCCCTAATGCAATTGCAGTAGGTTGATGCAAACAAATTTCATTGATTTGATTCCATATTTTCATTTTTACTCGCCTTTAACTGCAAATAATTTGACTATTTCTAGTTCTTTTTTCAGCAAATTGATTTTTCCTAAACCCAAAAACAAATTCTCGGGTGAATACACACGCAAAATCTGATTTTGGCTTCTACTGATATTTTTTAAACGATCCAAGGACAAAGCACCGCCGTTTTGAAAGCGAACTGCCTGCGCCTCTGACACCACAATTTTTTCTTCGTGTGCAAACAATTGGTCTACCACTTTTATGTGGGAAGATAATTCTCCCCGCTGTGACAAATTTCTTACTTCATCCAGTGTGAGGCTCTCTTCCAAGGAAAATCCGCAGGCATGTGTTCTCCTCAAAGCCGTCATTACCCCAACTGTATCCAATTTTTGGGCTATATCTTCAATCAATGTACGAATATATGTACCCTTTGAGCACTCGATTTTCAATACACCGACTTTATTTTCCGATTGATAAGAAACCAGTTCCAATTCAGAAATTTGAATCGTACGGGGTTCTCTTTCCACCTCTATCCCTTTTCGTGCCAATGTATAGAGCCTTGTGCCGCCGACCGACACGGCTGAATACATCGGTGGAATCTGCTGAATCTCGCCTCTGAAACAAGAGAGTACGGCTTTTAATTCTTCTAAACTGATGAATTTATCGCTTTTCTCTTGAATGACACCGGTAATATCGCCGGTGTCTGTTTTGATTCCAAAACGAAACTTTGCCTGATATGTTTTATTGGTATCGGGTAATAAATCAGCCGCTTTGGCAGCTCTGCCCATTAATAAAGGCAGCACGCCGGTTGCCATGGGGTCAAGCGTACCGGTATGTCCGATTTTTCTTTCCCCTGTTATCTTGCGCATCACAGCCACTACGTCAAATGAAGTATAGTCTTTGGGTTTGTCCACAACCAACAAGCCATTCATAGACCATTCTCCTCTGCATATTCTTGACAAGCTTTTGTAAACGCTTTTTTGGCGGTTTCCAAGTCACCCGGGATAAAACAGCCGCCCGCCGCCTTATGTCCGCCGCCCCCAAGTTTTTGACAGATGGCGGAGGCATTGGCAGGTTCATTTGTCCGAACAGAAACCTTAAACCCACCCTCTTTTTCTTTCAGCGTGGCACCAATCAAAACGCCTACAATTTGTCTGGGTCTAGCCACAATTGGGTCTAAATCTCCATCACTGATTCCTGTCTTCTCCATGAGTTCCCTTGTAACAGCGATCATGGCACATTTACCATCCAACAAATACTCAATGGATCCCAGTGCCAAAATTTCAGCCTCTATTTGCTGCTTGGTTTTTGTTTCAAACATCACCTGGTTTATCCAGCCGCTGTCAGCACCTGACTCAATCATCTCAGCTCCAATACGATGCGTTTGTGCCGTCACACTGCGGTAACGAAAACATCCTGTATCTGTCGTCACACCCGTATAAATGGCATTTGCGATTGCTGTATCGATAGAAACATTCATTGCCTTTAAAAGCTGGTAGATAATTTCACAATTGGCAGCGCAGGTGGCATCTACATATTCTATTTTTGCAAAAGGGGTATGGGAGATATGATGGTCAATTGCCAAATCAATCTTACCCTCATAGTCTTTTCCGGGTTGTCCCAACAAATGCAGGGCTGCCGCATCCACCGAAACAACGTATTTCGGCTGGAAATCAGACAATTTCAGTCCTTCAAAGAGATACTGATATTTAGAGGGAATTTCATCACCGCAGCGAAACATTACTTTCTTTCCTTTTTGCAGAAGTCCCCTTAGCAAAGCACAAGCGGAGCCAAGCGTATCTCCGTCAGGAGAAATATGGCTAAGCACTAAAATATGGTCCCACTCGTACAACTTGGCGGCAATTTGATTTATCATAACTATTTTTCCCTCTCTAAAAACAAGCCGGTTTATATTTTACTTTACTCTTTCTCTTCTTTTTTCTCTAAATCATTTAATAATTTAGAGATATTAGCACCATATTCAATGGCGTCGGTAGCTTTGAAAATAAGTTCCGGAGTATGACGTATTTTGAGCCGATGACCTAGCTCACGTCTGATAAACCCGGCTCCTGATTTTAAGCCTTTTACGGCCTCTTGGGTTCTCTCCATACCTTCCATGGTACTGACCAACACATTACAGTAGGACAAATCGTTAGTCACTTCCACACGAACAACACTCAAGAAGCAATCTTTCACTCTCGGGTCTTTTACTTCACGCAAAATAGCCGACAGTTCTCGTCTGATATCTTCATTGGTACGTTCTATTCTTTTATTCAAATCAAATTCCTCCTTAAGCACAGTGCCTGTGTTCTCATGTCGCGTTACCCGTGCTTACGCACTTTTTATACGCCGCAAACAACGAGCTTTCCGCTCACGTTGACATCTTAGTCCGATACAGAATACGCTAAATCAGCACAGTGCCTGTGCTCTCATGTCGTGTTACCCGCACAGTGCCTGTGTTCTCATGTCGCGTTACCCGTGCTTACGCACTTTTTATACACCGCAAACAACGAGCTTTCCGCTCACGTTGACATCTTAGTCCGATACAGAATACGCTAAATCAGCACAGTGCCTGCACTCTCATGTCGTGTTACCCGCACAGTGCCTGTGCTCTCATGTCGCGTTACCCGTGCTTACGCACTTCTCATACACCGTAAACAACGAGCTTTCCGCTCACGTTGATATCTGTTGATATCTTTAGACAATTTCATTAATCAATCAACTTTATTATACGTTTATCATAGCACACTATACCAAGTTTCATTGTATACACAAGTAACCTCCCCATTCTTCACTTTTACAAGCTCGAATCTGAGAGGTTCATTATGCACATCTTTAGTCTTCTCTGTATTCTTGAATTTCATACGCCTCAAGAATATCTCCTGTTTTAATATCAGAGAATTTCTCTAAGCAAATACCGCATTCATAGCCTTCTGAAACTTCTTTTACATCGTCTTTAAATCTTCTCAAAGAGGCAATTTTATCATCGGCAATGATAATTCCGTCACGCACAACACGAACCTGTGCATTTCTCGAAACTTTACCCGACAGGATATATGAACCCACGACAATTCCTACGCTGGAGATTTTATAAACCTCACGGCATTCCACCTTACCCAACTGCACTTCACGGAATTTAGGCGCTAGCATACCCTTCATCGCAGATTCAATTTCTTCGATACAGTCATAAATAATCCGGTACATACGCATATCTACACCATCGCGCTTGGCATTATCCTCAGCCACTGCGTCAGGTCTTACGTTAAAGCCAACAATAATAGCATTGGAAGCATTTGCCAGCATAACGTCGCTCTCATTGATAGCACCAACCGCACCATGAATAATATTCACGCGCACTTCATCATTGCTGAGTTTTTCAAGAGATTGGCGCACCGCTTCTACTGAACCCTGCACGTCAGCTTTCACGATAATCTTCAATTCTTTCATTTCACCGATTTTCATTTGGTCAAACAAGTTATCCAAAGTAATTTTCGTTTGAGCGTTAAACTGCTCTTCTTTTTGGGCCGTTAATCTTTGGTCAACTAATTCTCTTGCCAAACGTTCATCCGTAACGACGTTGAATACGTCACCGCCGGTGGGCACTTCTCCCAAACCTGTGATTTCAACGGGAACGGAAGGACCGGCCTCTTTCACACGCTCACCTTTGTCATTTTTCATGACACGCACACGTCCAACCGTCGTACCGGCTACAATAATGTCACCTTTTCTCAGTGTGCCGTTCTGCACGATCACAGTTGCAATCGGGCCAAGGCTCTTATCCAAACGGGCCTCAACAACGGTGCCCTTTGCCGCTCTGTCAGGATTTGCTTTCAGTTCCTTCATATCCGCAATTAACGTAATCATTTCCAAAAGGTCATCAATGCCCTCTTTAGTATGCGCAGAAACAGGGATACAAGGAGTATCACCGCCCCAATCCTCGGGAATCAACTCATACTGCGTGAGCTGTTCTTTGATTCTCTCCGGGTTAGCGGTAGGTTTATCCATTTTATTAATGGCTACAATAATCGAAACACCGGCAGCCTTGGCATGGTTAATGGCCTCAATGGTTTGCGGCATAATGCCGTCATCTGCCGCCACCACCAATACCGCTATATCTGTCACCTGGGCGCCTCTGGCACGCATGGTGGTAAAGGCGGCGTGTCCGGGCGTATCTAAGAAAGTAATATCTCTGCCTGCTGCTTTTACGCTGTAAGCACCGATGTGCTGTGTGATACCGCCGGCTTCTCCGCTGGTAACATTAGCGTGGCGAATGGTATCCAAAATAGAAGTTTTACCATGGTCAACATGACCCATAACCACAACAATAGGCGCGCGGGTTGTCAGGTTGTCATCGTCGTCTTCACTGTCATCAATAATTCTGTCTTCAATGGTGACAATAACTTCTTTTTCAACCTTGGCATGAAATTCCTCAGCAACCAAAGTGGCTGTATCAAAATCAATAACGTCATTAATGGAAGCAAATACGCCTAAGCCCATCAGCTTTTTGATAATTTCAGCGGCGGTTACTTTTAGTCGCAGCGCAAATTCACCGACGGTGATTTCCTCGGGAATTTCAATCGTAATTTGCTTGGCTTTTCTTTCCATAGCAATACGGTTCAGACGCTCTGCTTCCGTTTCTCTTCTGCCGCGGCGTTGGTTTCCTCTGCGCTGTGAATTACGATTGGTAAATTTCTGCTTGGTGACGATATGATCACTCTTCACCTTTTGGTCTGCCAGCTTATCATATTTCTCGTTATATTTATCGATATTCACATTGGACTGTCTGGTGTCAACCACACGGCGGTCGGTCTTGGCGGCCGGTGCATTTTCACTGACCGACACTTTTTCCGTAATCGGAGCTGCCTTTGGTTTAATGGTCTGCATCTGTTCTCTTGGAGCACGCTTTGCTTTTTGGTCTTTTTTAGGTTTGGCGGACGTTGCTTTTTCCTGCGTCTGCGGTTTAGTCTGTACTTGCTTTGATTCTGAATTCTCTTTTCTCACCGGTACCTCTTTTTTGCTCTCAGCTTGTAGTTTTGTTTGATGTTCTTTTTCGGGTGTTGCAGGTGCTTGCGGGTGTTTAGGTTCCATTTTCTGCACTTTTTCAGTCGCCTTGCCGGAAGGATTTTCTTGCTTATGCGAAATTTTTTCTGCCGCAGCAGATTTTTTTGCTTTGGCCGTTGTATCAGTTTCAGTCTTTTTGGATTTCTGCGCCAGCTCTTCTTTCACATCTTTTACCTGTTTTTTAGGTTCTTCCTTAGGAAGATCTCTCTGTGCATAGTAAGCCTCGAAATTCGGCATATTATGTTTTTGTGTGAAATGCTCAAAGATAACATCCAACTCCTGGGGTTCAAGAGCTGTCATATATTTCTTGGGCTCATCAGGAAAATATTTTGCCAGCAAATCAATTATTTCTTTGTTTGAAACGCCTAAATCCTGCGCTACTTCACGTACTCTGTATTTAATCATCATCGTCTACACTCCTCCTTCGGTCGACTCTTGCATCAACTTTAGCAGTGCCTTTGCCATTCCTTCATCTGTGACTGCCAGCACACCGGCCTTTATCCCGCAGGCTTTTCCCAAACAAATTCTGTCTGCACCGATTCTCCTGCAAGGAATTTTTTGTTTATCTGCCTCATATTTTAAATTCTTAAAGGTTTTATCTGAAATATCCTGTGCCGTTAATGTCAGATAAGCTTTTTTCTCTCTTATCTTCTCACAGACAAGGTCAAAACCTGCCTCGAGCTTACCCGCACGGCGGCAAATCCCCAGCATAGAAAGTACTTTATCCGTCTGTGTCTGCGGCATCGGCAAGCTCCCCTTCCATTTTATCATACACCTCATCCGGAATTTTGCAAGCAAAGGCTTTTTCCAGACGCCGGGCTTTTCTCGCTTGTTTCAGACAAGCAAGGCTGCGGCAGAGATATGCGCCGCGACCCGGCTTCTTGCCTGTTACATCAATAGAGATTTCCGGTACTGTTCCTGCCATTTCTTCTTTAGACGGTGCCTTTACTACGCGAATCAACTCTTTTTTGGGTTTCATCTCCCCGCAGCCAAGACACATTCTCATTGGTATTTTCTTCGGACGCATAAACTCCCTCCTCTATGAATCTATATTTTATTCTTCTCCAAAGAAGCCGCTTTCGGGTTTGATATCAATTTTCCAACCGGTCAGCTTTGCAGCTAATCTGGCGTTCTGCCCTTTATTGCCAATGGCCAATGATAACTGGTTATCCGGCACAGTGACACGGCATGAATTTTGCTCTTCATCCAAAATTTCAACGGACACAACATGAGCGGGCGAAAGAGCCGCCGCAATAAAAACCTTGGGGTCTTCATTATATTCTATAATATCAATTTTTTCACCGCAGAGTTCATCTACAATCTCTGCCACTCGGGTTCCTCTGGCACCAATGCAGGCACCTACAGCATCTACATCCGGGTTGTGACTGAGCACAGCCATCTTCGTGCGGGAGCCCGCCTCACGAGAAATTGCCTTAATTTCAACTGTTCCGTCAAAAATTTCAGGAACCTCTTTTTCAAACATACGCTTGACCAAATCCGGGTGTGTACGGGAAATAATGGCCTTAGGTCCTTTTTCAGTTTCTTTTACGTCAACTACATATACTTGGATATAATCATTTTCTTTTACATTTTCATTTCCAATTTGCTCTGATTTTGGCAAAACAACCTCTGCTTTACCGATTCGCAAAGAAATTGAGCCATTTCTGGGATCGATTCTTTCAACCAAACCGGTCACAATTTCCTGCTGCTTGCTTTGGAACTCCTGAATCATCTGTCCGCGCTCATTATCACGAATTCCCTGACGGATAATATTACGGGCGGTTTGTGCTGCCACACGGCCAAACTGGTGGGTATCCAGTTTAATTCCAATCATATCGCCTTCTTTGGCAAGTACCTTTTTCTCTCGTGCTTTGTCCAATTGAATTTCTTTATTGGGATTTTCAACAACCAATTTAGCCTCTTTCATTAAATAAACTTCAAATGCACCTGTTTCCAAATTGATTTCAATTTCAACATTTTCATTTTCATAGTTATTTTTGCAGGCTGTTTGAATTGCCTTTTTGATTTTATCAATCATAAAATCAACAGGTATTCCCTTTTCTTTTTCTAAAAGCTGGAGAGCCAAAAACATCTCTTGTTTGTGGTTGACTTCAGGTTCTTTCCGTCTTGCCATTTTTCTAAAACTCCATTCTCAATGTAAATTTAAAATTTAATTTTTTCATCACAAATCTATGCAAAATCATCTTCGAGCAAAACAACAGAGGAATACTCTTTTTTTTCCACTGTGGCAGTGGTTTCTTCATCAATTTGCAATTCCACTGCACCGCCCTCATGAAGTGACAAGAGAACACCGTCCAGTATCCTCTCTCCGTTTTCAAGCGGACGAATCAGTTTCACACGTATCATTTCACCCAGATAACACGCAAAATGCTCAGGCTTTGTCAATTTTCGATTCATCCCCGGGCTTGAAACCTCCAAGGTATATTCTTGTTGAATCGGATCTTCTTTATCGAGTACCGGGTTAATGGCCTGCGTCATATCCACACAGTCATCAATGGAAATGCCCTCTTCTTTATCAATGAAAATCCTAAGATACCAATCACTGCCTTCCTTTTGAAAAACGACATCCCAAATGCTAAGCCCCAACTCTTCTGCCAGTGGCTTGGCAAGTGCCAAAACGGCCTCTGCCGTACTTAACTTTTTCTTTGCTTTTTCCAAAGCTCTGCCTCCTTAAAGCAAACAAAAGAGCGGGTCACCCCACTCTTTTGCCTCACAACGTATTAAATCATAGATATTATACCATGTCTTTTGCATAAAAGCAAGTCTATACGCTAGATTTATGCAAAAATAAAAAGATTATTCTTCCATTTGGTTAGAAAATAACATTGCCGTTGCTCTTACCAGCTCAATAACTGCCGGTTCAGGATTTTCTGTGTTCTTTTCACCTTTAATTAATATTACGCCGCCTAACACATCTCCATTCGATGTAATGGGAAAAACTGCCACCGCTTCAGCGGGAGATTCTTTGGTCATCACAATACTTTTTTGAGGAGAGGTAAGCGATATATTGTTTCTCAGCATTTCTTCCAACACAGTAGAAATATCACGATTGACCAAATCTTTTTTTCCGGCACCGGAGGCGGCAATAATCTGCTCGGTGTCACAGACGGCAGCACTAAATCCGGTAAGCTTATGCAGTGTTTTTACATAAGACTCAGCTATTTGTTTCATTTCTCCTACCGGAGAATATTTTTTCAAAATGACCTCGCCCGTGCTTTCTGTGAAAATTTCCATGGGCATTCCCTCACGAATTTTCAGCGTTCTGCGGATCTCCTTTGGAATGACTACACGGCCTAAATCATCTATTCTTCTCACGATTCCCGTAGCTTTCATATACACACATCCTTGACTGATAAAATTTGTTTGCTCTGTTATTGTTTGTAAAGACAGGAAAATTATGCAGTTTTATCTCAGTCTTTTTATTGTTTTTAATTTTGTAAAGTTTTATGTGTTTTCATTGCCTGCCCATTTATCTTCCTTGGATATCTTTGATTTATAATTGTTTTTTTGTTTAACTTATTGTATCATTAGATAAAAGTCTATGAACTGCTGAGAGGAATTTACAAATGAGTAATTACGACTATATATTTATAGAAAATTGCAAGCACATCTTAAATAACGGCACATGGGATAAAGACCAAAAAGTTCGCCCGCATTGGGAAGACGGCACACCTGCCCATACGATTAAATCCTTTGCGGTGGTCAATCGTTATGACCTGCAAAAGGAATTTCCGGCTCCCACCTTGAGAAAAGTCAATTACCGTGCCGCCATTGACGAATTGCTTTGGATTTGGCAGAAAAAATCAAACCGTATTGCCGATTTGAACAGTCATATCTGGGATTCTTGGGCTGGCGAGGACGGCACCATCGGCAAGGCCTATGGCTATCAGCTTTCCGTAAAGCACAAATATAAAGAAGGAATGTTTGACCAAGTCGACCGCCTTTTATACGACTTAAAGCATAATCCTGCTTCGCGAAGAATGATGACAAACCTCTATGTCCACGCTGATTTATCGGAGATGAATCTTTATCCCTGCGCTTACAGTTTAACACTGAATGTCAGCGGCAACCGTCTTTGTGCGATTTTAAACCAGCGCTCACAGGATATGCTTGTTGCCAACGCTTGGAATGTGACACAATATGCCGTACTCGTACATATGCTGGCACAAGTCAGCGGATTTATTCCCGGTGAATTTGTTCATGTCATTGCAGACGCTCACATCTATGATAAGCATATCCCTTTGGTAGAAAAACTCATTGCCCAAGAACCTTTCCCCGCTCCGACCTTTCGTATGAATCCGGACGTTAAAGATTTTTATGATTTTACGGTGGATGATTTCACCTTTGAGAATTATCAAACCCATCCTTTTAAAACTAAAATTCCGGTTGCCATATAACTAATTGTAATTGAATAAAACAAGCAACTGTTCGTAAGGAGAATTCTATGAATTGCATTTTATGCGTGAGTGAAAATTGGGGAATCGGGAAAGACAATCAATTGTTATTTCATCTTCCCCCTGATATGGCTTTTTTTCGTGAAACCACCAAAAATCACGTGGTCATCATGGGACACAGCACACTAAAGTCTTTCCCCGGCGGCAAACCGCTTCCCAAAAGAGTAAACATCGTGCTGTCCCGTCAAAATCTCTCCCCGGAAGGATTTATTCTCTGCCATAGCTTAAACGATGTTTTTGCGTATATTCAGTCACAAAAAATACCGTCTGAGGATATCTATATCATTGGCGGAGAAACCATTTACCGGCAATTTCTTCCTTATTGTCAAACTGCCTATATCACCAAAGTAAATCAACCGGCTGACGCCGACCGCTTTTTCCCGAATTTAGACGAAGATGACAATTGGACTCTGCAATCTTGTTCGGAAGAGCAAATTCACGGCAACCTATCTTTTCGTTTTTGTACCTACCAAAATAAAAAACCACTTGTCTTTTAAGGCTGGTTCTTATGAGGGTTCCTCTTGCCGGTAATCCTTACCAAAAATACTTTTACAGCAAATGTCTTTTATAACTCCAAAGAGATTCTATTTTTACACGACACAATTTCTATGCTTTACGAAAATAAATTAAAGTAAATTTATATCTTCTAAAATCAGGAAGTGACCTTAATGGAAATGTGGGACCTATTCGACAAAATGCGGCGCCCTTTATCCCGTACTCATCTGCGCGGCACACCGCTAAATCCCAATGAATATCATCTTGTAGTTGAAATTTGGACTGTCAACAGCAATAAAGAAATACTGATTACCCTGCGTGACCCCCATAAAGAAAAATATCCGAACCAATGGGAAATCACAGGTGGCTCCGCAATCGCCGGTGAAACCAGCCGACAGGCGGCTGTCAGAGAATTGCAGGAAGAAACGGGAATCACCGCAAAAGAAGACGAACTGATTTTTTTGGGAACCACCCAAGGCCGTTCTCATTTTGTAGACGCCTATCTGCTGCACCGTGACATCGCTATTCCTGAACTAACCCTGCAAGAGGGTGAAACGGTCGATGCC
>OBXM01001712.1_pt1 | contig 12225 bp, 10 predicted proteins | sample 1538141 | NCBI WGS metagenome assembly OBXM01 (sample SAMEA2580153, study PRJEB22360) | human gut metagenome | biome: human gut; feature: human-associated habitat; material: faeces | place: Denmark | collected 2008/2010 | reverse complement strand
AAAGCTGGAGGGAATTCCCGATCCCCGCCGGCCCGCCCAAACCCGCCTCAACACCTGCGCCGGAACCTACAAACTCCGCCGTAACCGTTACATCCGGATACTTTTCCATAAAGGATTCGCTCAGTGCATTGGCGAATTTCTCCATGGAGGTGGAACCTACCATGCTGATGGATCCGCTTAAGTCTGCTGCTGCCCCGGAACCGTCTTCTGCAGATGTGCCTGCCGCTTCACTGGTACCGGCCGGCGCCCCGGTTGTTGCCGCCGCCCCTTCAGCAGTGGTGGGAGCCGCCGTGGCTTGCTCTCCTGCAGAACTTTTACATCCTGCCAGCATTCCCATCACAAGCATTGCGCAACCCATAAGTGCCATTATCTTTTTGCTGTTCATCTTCATAATACTCTGCCTCCGATTTTTCTGCGAATTTCAAATACTCTGTCATCTTTGTATTTTCTTTTTTGTATTTCCGTTTACATTTTGGAGTATACAAAAGTTTTACATTTGCTGAAAGCAAGGTATGGTATAGATTCTGTAAAATCTATGTAAATCCGTATCGCCCACGGGCATTTGGCTAAAATGCACAATTTTTTATATTTTCCTTATACATATTAGACATTTACTTCCCTATAAGATTATGATAAATTTATATCAGTAAATAGATATGAGGTATTACCTTTTATCTTTAAAAGAGAACGATGGAGGATACTATGGACAAATCAATCGATATCAGGAACTTAAAGCGCTGCGCCGAGATTTCCAAGCAGTCACGTGCAGGAGGCAACACTCCCTTTGGCGCACTTCTTGCCGACAAGGAAGGCAATATCCTGCTGGAACAGCCGAATGTGGAGATAACGGAGAATAAATGCACGGGACACGCAGAAACACAGGTTGCAGAAAAGGCATCCCAGCAATATTCCAAGGATTTCTTAAAAGACTGCACCCTTTACACCACGGCAGAACCTTGCGCCATGTGTGCCGGAGCCATTTATTGGGCCGGCATTGGCCGGGTAGTGTACGGCATGTCTGAGAAGGACCTGCTGGCACACACAGGAGCCGACCCCCAGAATCCAACCTTTGACCTGCCCTGCCGTGAGGTATTTGCAAGGGGACAGAAAAAGATTGAAGTGGTGGGGCCGTTCCCTGAACTGGTGGAGGAGATTGCCGGCGTACATGAAGGATATTGGAACAATTAAGGGCAGGACCGCAGATTAAATAATGGATTGGGAATGGAGGACATGATATGGAACAGCAGAACCAGAATCAGAATCAGGCCGCGGACACGGAATTTTCCCGCTGCGCCGTACCTTTAAATCAGAGAAAGACTTATTTCAGCCTTACCATTGTATGGACCGGCTTTGTATTCGTAATAACCAGTATGATGGCAGGCGGCGGGCTTGCGGCCGGCATGGATTTCAAACATATCATACTGGCCACACTGGGCGGCAACATTTTCTTAAGCATCATCGCGGTGTTAATCAGTATCATTGCCTGTAAGACAGGGCTTACCTTTGCACTGCTGACCAGGTACAGCTTTGGCTCCACCGGTTCCAAGGCAGCTTCCATCTTTGTGCCGGTTGTCAACCTGGGCTGGTACACCATCCAGGCCGCCACCTATGGTCACTTTGTGGCCCAGGTGTTCCACATGGGACAGGTGGGCGAAGGTATCTGTATGGCTGTCAGCGCCATTGTCATGGGAATCTTCGCCATGTGCGGGATCGGCGCCATTACCATCCTTGGTTACATTGCAATCCCGGCCATCGTATTCCTGTCCATTGCAACTGCCATCCGCTCCCTGGGCGTCATCGGCGGCATGGAGGCCCTGTTTGCCTACGTTCCATCCTCTGACATGCCTCTGTTCACAGGCATCACGGCTGTCATCGGCACATGGGTGCTGTCAACCGCCACCTGTATTGCAGATATCATGCGTTATGCCAAAGACACAAAGGCAGCTGTCTCCGCCACCCTTACCGGGCTTCTGGGCGGCAACATCCTGATGATTGTCTGCGGCGCAATCGCAGCCATCGCCATGCAGAACAGCGACCTGACGGTCATCCTTCTTGGATTCGGCCTGGTCATCCCCAGCCTGATCCTGATGACAACCAATATATTCACCACCAATGCGGCAAACCTGTACTCCACCTCCCTGAACCTTTCCAATGCATTTAAGATGGAGCGCAAGAAAATGCTGGCAATCCTGCTGGTACTGTCCGCACTGGCAACCCTGACCAAACCATATGAAATCGGCTTCCTGTTCACTTTCCTTAATATACTTGGAACCGTTGTCCCTCCCTTATCAGGAATCATCCTTTCCGATTACTTCCTGGTACATAAAGGCCACTATGCTGCCTACGATAAAGCCAGTTTCTGCAAATGGAATCCGGTACCATGGATTACCTGGGCCATCTCCATTGCACTGGTGTACATGATTCCCTTTGGACTTCCATCCTTAAACGGAATCATACTTGGGGCAGTCCTCTATACCGCGCTCATGGCTATAAGCAAACAGCGCGTAACCACCAACCTGGCAGAAGAAGCATAGAAAGGGGTATATCAGATGGACAGATATAAATTAAGCGCGCTGATCGGCACCGTGATTATGGGGATTGGTTCCTTCATGGGGTGCCTGGCTGAGAATCCGGTCTATATCAACACAGGGAATGCGCTTTTGGTTGTAAGTATCCTGATTATGATATATGGATATTCCAGGTGGCAGCCATAGGCATGGCCTGAATAGGGACAGAAAGGCGGCGCCATGGGAAATCCAGCTGCCTTAACAGAAGACTACTGATGAGAAGGGGCTGCCGCAAAATGGATTCTCATGCAAGATGGTACTGGTTTGTAAATCATAAACCATATCTTGCTGAGATTCTACATTTTGCGGCAACCTCTTTATTTTTTATCCTGTGGTTCTGCCAGGACCGGAACAGCGCTGGGGCGTGGTGGAACCCAATTTCCGAACCCACCCTAACAAATCATGCTTCCGGAAATAACTCCTTCATCCTGTTTTCTACCTTTTCATCCAGTCCCCTCATAACATCCTGTTTATCCGCCTCTGCCCTCTTAAGGTATCCCTCCGCTGTTTCTTCTGAGACGCCCTTGACTCCGGTGAGCCTGCCTTCGGAGTCCCTTATGGCTGATAAGGCGACGGTTCCGGCTTCGTCATACCAGAGTGATTCAAAAGAACCGTCAGGGAGTTCATCTGCAAAAAGCTTAACACGCTGGTTCTTATAATATAATATCTGATTATCTGCCGAAACAGTAATACCATAAGAGGAATATGGACCAAATTTGGTTTGGCCTGCCATAACCTGCGCCGCCTCTTTCGAACGGTCCTGGGTATTGCGGTCGTCGGTGCTGCGGTCATCGGCAAAGAAGGCGGAACTGTATTCCTGCGCTTTTTCCCTTGAAATACGCTCAATCCCGGTAATATTACCGTCTGCATTCCTAATAACAGACAGATTGGCTGTCCCTTCTTCATCTAAAAAGAATGTTTCTGCATCTGAATGTCCATCCACAAAAAGCCTTACCCTCTCCCCGTCGTACAGCAGCATTTTCCCATCATCCGGAACCGTAATCCCATAGGATGAATATACCGCATAGGTTTCAGGGTCGGCATGGAACCTGTAACCATAAGAAAACGTTGGGGAAACCATGATATCTTCTTTTATCTGTCCGGGTATTCCCTCTGTTTCCGCCTTTGCCGCAAACGCAGTTCCCGTACCCATGGTAAGTACCAGGGCTGTGCAGAGAACCGCAATGCCTGACTTCTTTTTACTCATATCCATAATTGATTCAATCCTTTCCCTCAGGCTTTGCCTGGACCCATAAAAATCAGTTGATAAAGCAGTCTTTTGTCTTGATTGGTATCTGGCCACACTGATAACTGTTTCACTGTAATATTGCCGTGTGTCCGCATCCGCGCAGCGTATGACTTCCTTGTCGCAGGATAGCTCACATTGAATATCAATGACCTTTGCCATCATGTAAACAATAGGATTGAACCAATGAATGGCAGTTGCAGCCAATACCAGACATTTATACCACAGATCCCTGCGCCTGTAGTGTATAAGCTCATGCTTTAGGACAAAACTGAGTCCATCCTCTGGTAATCCCGCTTTGGGCAGCAATATACAGGGACATATGAAACCTGCCATCATGGGGGTTCCAATACTGGAGCAGACCTTTAGTTCCATGGGTCTTGATATCCCCATCCCGTCCTTCAGGTCCTGAAATAACACCAGCGTCTGATTGTCCGTGATTCCTTCACTCCACCGCGCCGCCAGTTTCAAAAACCGGTAATGCCGGATGACATGATATGCCAGAAAAGCAATCATTCCCAACAGCCATACTGCCGCTGCCATCTGCCACACTGTGATGTACGGCAGGGAGGGGGTCGTACTATCAACAGGGACGGCCATCGGCGCTCCTGTCCCGGTGCGGATAAAGGGCACCGGCTTATTGACTGGCACATGGACCTTGACCACAGCATTGCCGGACCGGGGACGGAACGGTATGATCAGCCCAAGCACGATTACAAGCCATGCATAGTAACGGCCTGTTATCGAATAACGCTTTGCCAAAAGCGGGGTTACTGCCATGTAAAAAAGTGCAAGCGCCGACATGGTAACAGAGCATGCCGCCAGCGTAATCAGGAAACCCTGCATATTATCCCCTCCGTTCCTTGGCCCATTTTAACAGCTCATCAATGTCCTTGTCAGTAAGGGCCTCACCGTCATACAAGGTGTTAATCAGGTTAAAAAGAGAACTGTTGTGATACTGCTTCATAAAGTTTCCGGTTTCAAACTTCAGGTAATCTTCCTTACTTACAAGCGGGAAATAGGTGCGCTCTTTTCCATGTTTTTCAGAACGCAGGAAACCACGCTCAACAAGCCGCAGCATAAGGGTAACAACGGTCTGTATCTTCCACTCTTTTTCTTTTCCCAGCTGATCCTTAACAAATGTGGTGGTCACGGGCGGCTCATTGTCCCATACCACTTTCATGATGTCAAACTCTGCGTCCGGCAGTTTTTTTATTTTTTCCATAAAATCGGCTCCTTTAAGACAATTGTCTTTCTTATATACTACATCTGTCTTAAATAAATGTCAAGGGTATTGGTGGAATAGTTCCCGCAGTCACTTATTTCCTGTCAGAAACCCAGGCAATTTAGAAACAATTAATTCAAATCATTAATATATTCCTGTTAACATTCCTATAAAATAGATTGAAAATGTTAAAATCAAACAAGAAACCATGGTCATAATCACACCGGCCCTGGCCATATCCCCTATACTGAAATAACCTGATGAATACGATATGACGTTGGTCGGAGTTGAGGTCACCAGAATAAAAGCAAGGGATAAAGTAAGACAGGCAGGAATCACAATTCCCAAAACCGGAAGTTTATAAGTAGAAGCCAGAACAATCATGATTGGAATAATGATGGATGCCGTAACCGTATTGCTGGATAATCCAACCTTTAGAATACTGATAATAAAGATTATCATGAATATCCTCGCAAGTACAGGCATATGGACAATTCCCTTTAACAAAAGAAGGGCCAGCCACTCAGCAGCTCCCGTATTATATACAGCCAGTCCCAGGGAGATTCCGCAGGCAATCAAAAGGATTCCATCCCAGGAAATCTCCTTTTGTATTTCCTTCCACGAAATAGAAATCATACCCGGAAGATGAAACAGACAAAGGCAAAGAACCGCTGGAGCCGAGGTGCCTATTTTAATCCCCAGGATTCCACCCAGCCACCCGGAAGCAAGCCAAAGAAATGCTGTTATTAAAAAAATGATGATTGTATGCCGTTCATCCCTGCTAATTGGCGGCAGTTTCCTAAAATCATTCTCCATATCCTCCTTAGACTTATTTAAATACTTTTTTTCAGGCCTGAAAAATAAAAGCAATACAATCCAAGAAGGAATTATGAGAAGGACAACGGATGGAATCCCATAAATCATCCACTGTGTAAAAGAAATATCTATGCCAGCTATGTCACTGATGAATCCTATGGCCAGGGGATTAGGGCCGGCTCCTGCCGGCGTGCCGATACCGCCAATAAGAGGTCCCCATGCACACGCAATCATAAGAGCCTTGCCAAAATTACTCTTCATCGGTTCCATTTTTTCTTCCTGAAGAATGGTAACTGCCAATGGCATTAAAATAGCTGCTGCCGCCATGGCTGTCATCCACATAGAGAGTAATGGTCCCACAATCAGAAATCCCAGCAGGATTCTGGAAGTACTGTTTCCTGTTTTTGACAAAATGTAAACCGAAATCCTTTTTCCTATCCCTGTCCTTGTCACCACGGAAGATAGTGTCAATACTCCAATAAAAAACACAATTGTATCGTTTCCAAACCCCTGCCTTATTAGATTGGCAAATGTATCAACCCTGGCAAAGCACATAAAGAGAATCCCAATAAATCCTGTTACATGGAAAGGAACCGGTTCTCTTACCCATAAAACCAGGCAAAATGCAAGAATCCCCAATGACCTTCTCCCGGCCATATCTAGAGCCGCCCCGTCTATTTTTAAAACACTATCGCTCAAAGGTATATATAATATAAAAAGATATACTGCAATTGCCGCCAGAAATGATATATATCTGCTTCTGAGAGTTCTTACCTCAACTCTTTTACACTTCACCCATCTTCCCTCCTCACCTGGTATCGTATCCTATAAAATTTGCTTAGCAGATTTACATGTTGAAATCCATATCTGCTAAGCAACTCAGTTTACTTTAATTTAATTGACAGATAATCCTTACATACCTGTTTAATAGCTATCTCTGTGGGTATGCGTTCTATAGATGATGCGCCTACAAAGCCCACGGCAGCTGAATGGTCCATCACATACGCAGCATCTTCCGGGCTTGTAATGGAACCTCCATGGCACATAGTGATGATACGCGGATTGATATCCTTTGCTGCACGCAGAATCCGGTCAGATTTTTCTGCAGCCACATCCAAAGGACTCTGTTCTGTGGTACCAACATCGCCGCCTTTTGTAAGACCCATATGTGATACAATAATATCAATTCCTGCATCCGCAATCATCTTTGCTTCTTCAACATTGTAGCAATATGACATTGTAATCATTCCCATATCGCGGGCCATCTGCAATGTAGATAATTCTTTTTTAAATCCCAGTCCCACCTGCTCCAGCTCTGCCCTGAGCTGACCGCCAATCTTCCCAACTGTGGGAAATCCCTGGACACCAGAAAAGCCCAACTCCCGCAGTTTATGCAAAAAACGTCTCATATCCCTGGTGGGGTCAACCCCAAATATCCCTGCTATGACCGGGGTGTTCTTCACCTGGGGAAGGATATCCTTCTCCCCCATTTCCAAAACAACCCCATTGGCATCTGTTACAGGAAGGTTTCCTGCTATTGCGGCAATTCCATTCATCCTTAACCGGCCTGAATTGTATATGCCTATCAAATCCACACCGCTGCTGTCACAGATTCTGGCTATTAGCCCGGTTCCAACCCCGCAGAACAACAGGGACTGCTTTTTAGAAATTTTTTCATAGTACCTGCCAAGCACTTCATCCCTTGTATAAATCTCAGCCATTCCTTCTCCCCCTAAAATATCCTTTTAATCTTATTTCCAGCTTCATATTTACCCTTATGCCATTTTCCCTTAAGCATGTCCCTTAGGTCACAGTACATAAGTTCATTAAAGTCCGGATCATTAATATGCAGATCCACCTGATACACCTGTATGTTCTGATTGTCCTTTTTCAAATTGCCAAGAAATCCCTCAGTAAACCGTTCTGCCCGGAATGACCATCTGGGGTTTTTTTCTGATGGAATCCAGGACGGCCCTGCACCTGGTCCGGCCCAGCCTTTCTTGATATCCGGTTTTTCTATGTCATAAGCACTCCAGCCTCTCATGGGTATGAAAAAGGATACCGGGGCCGTTGCACAATTCAATTTCTTTGCAAAGTTCATACCAAGTCCATAGGCTTCATCCGGTGTGACTGTACATATCGTACAGTATGTATTATGAAAATGTGCCCTTCTCCCCTGTATGCCGTCATCTATTTCACTATTTAGCCTGTCCCCCATTTCCCCCCGGTTCCGGAAACTGGAGAAATCAACGCTTCCCGGAGACATGATCTGAGGTATCCCATTTGACGCAGCCGAACTCATCCTTCCTGGGCCAGCGTTATTAATACCTCCAAGAAGATGAGCGCTGCATTCACCCAGCGTTGTATCCGCCACAGCGGAAAAATATCCTTCGCTTATCATTGCTTCCATGGTTTTTCCGCCCTCACCATTTGCATGAAAAATCATACCGTCCACTTCGCCATCCTCGTCCAGACGTTTCATGATATATTGGGCACAGGGAGTCGTAACCCCCTGCATGGATACGGCCACCAATGGTTTGGATTGTTCATCCGTATATGAAAAATATGCTTTTGAACCTCCAGCAACAATACCCGCAGCAGTGTTTAGAATCTGACGGGATACACGGTTCAGGCCGGATTCCGTTACCGGATACATCATGGCAACATCCTTTTCCCCTATGTACTCAGCAGAATTATGCAGCATGGTTGATAAAAGTATTTTGGGAAAGCCTAATGGCAGTATTTGCATCACCTTTGACGAGATGGAACTTCCCATCCCGCCGCAATATGATATAAATCCATGTATCCTCCCCTCCTTATACAAATTGCCAACCAGCTTTGCAGCTGCATTCGTAACAACAAGGGCCGCCTCTCCCCTGCTTAAAGAAAAAATGTCTTCGGGCTCCTTGCCCACCTCCTCAAGAAGCCGCGACAGGCTTATATCTACCCATGGCTCGTCAATCTGCTTTCCCAAGCTGAATTCAATAACCAATGTATCGCAGCCATACAGACGGATTCTTTCAGCCATATATTGAATCTCTTTTCCTTTTGTATCTAAAATACCCGAAACTGCCACAACTGGTTTCATCCTATCTCCTTTCGGCTACAGCCAAATACCCCCAAAACATATCCTTAACAGAATTAAAGTCAGCACAGTCCCCGAGTCTGCTCAGGCAATCATAAATCTCCTGTATTTCTTTCTTATTAAACAGTCGGGACAGACAGTCTGAAAACTTCGCATATTGTTCTGATTGTGAAAGTGTTTTCTCCCGCTCACCCTTTGCATATTCCCCCATATATTCCTGATATGTACCATCCTTAAAATATACCTTCAGACAACTTGCAAAATTTGAGCCAGGATGGAAATCACTTTTCTCATATATATAAATCCTGTTTATAAAATTCCTGGCTGTTACATCTATCCCTGCCCCATCCAGGAAATACTCAGTTTTCATATCGCCATATATCAATGAAAGCGCGACGCAGTAAGCCGTACTGAATTTGGCCTGTTCCGTATTTTCCGGAATCCTGTAAGCATCCAACCTCCATGCCGCAGAATCCACATAACATTCCACATAGTCCACATCATCAAGGGAAAAACCCAGAATACCGTGTATCCATATGGCACCATCAACCGCATTATGATTGCTTCTACATGTAGGATATGGTTTTTGAATGATACCTGGTGTAAGGAGGAAACTTTCCTTACAGTCAAATGCTCCTAAAACCATATCCTTATTAAATTCCCTCGTAAAACAGCTGGCAAATCCATTCATGGATTCAAAAACGTCATGAGAAGACATAATCCCTTCTTTGGCCAGACCTGCACATCTTATGCCTTTCATACACAGGTGTCCGGTTGTAATGTTTTTTGCGCCTGTCCCATAATTCCCCTTTGTCCCGCCAGCTTCGCAGCTTGCAATCCCAAGTGCCGAACATGTACGCTCCACATCCAGGTTTAACAGCCTTGCGGCGGCGGCTGTGGCTCCGAATATTCCAAATACAGTGGTTGGATTCCAGGCATGGCCCATATTTTCCCTGCCTAGGCCGTATCCCAGTCTCATAGACACCTCCATGCCTGTAATATATGCATCAAGCATCTCAGCACCTGATTTGTGCATGGCTTCCCCTATCGATAAAATAACCGGGAATACCGGTATGCTGGGATGTCCTCCCCCCGCTGCAGCCATATCATCAAAATCACAGTCATGAGCTGATATGGCGTTTGCAAACGCAGCATTTTCCATATCTGCCTTAAACGGCTCTCGGCAGTAAACAGTAGACTGGCTTTTACCTGATAGCTTTCTTACATAATTTATGGATGAGAGAGGAGTACGCTCCGTACATCCCAGAAGCATACAGCCAAATGAATCCAGGAAACACCGTATTGCAACATTTATTATATCCTCGCCATAATGCCTGTCACGGCAGACAAATTCGGCTGCCTTTTCTGATATGTACATAAATCTCCCCCTGCCTTCTACAATGGTTCAATATCCCGATGCGTGTAAACAACAAATACTTTAAGTATCCCATTGGAATAATTACCTGTGGAATGTAGCTGTCCCCGGTCCATCCATAACACATCCCCTGGATTAACTTCAAAGGCCTTTTCCGCCCCATCTTCCAGGATATATCTGTGTATCCCCGTCCCCTCCAGAATCAAAATGATTTCTTCTGAATCCTGATGGATGTGCGGTTCATGCCCCTGTCCAGGATATATTTTTAAAATACCACTTGTAAGATACGGACTATCCGTTACAGCAGGAAAAGTCAGCCAATGTATTTCCCCTCCCCATGGCGTATGCCTCATCGGAACATTCTTCTCTGATACCACATTTGCCCATTCTCCCATAATCCACCTTCTTCCAATATTTATTTATATCCCAACATTGATGGCAGCCACACAGACAGCCCAGGTATGAATATGATCATCAGCAGGACAGCCATGCTTGTAATCACAAAGGGGATGATAGGCTTTATGACTCTTGACATGGGACAGTCTGCTATCTGACATCCCACAAACAAATTCAATGCCATAGGTGGGGTAATAAGACCAATTGCCAGACAGAAGATAACAATCATACCAAAATGGGTTTCCCCAAATCCAAGCGTAGTTGCAATTGGAAGCATGATTGGAACCATAAGTATAATGGATACAGACATGTCCATCAGCATTCCCATGATAAGAAGCAACACTACAATCAGCATAAGGACTATCCACTTATTATCCGAAACGCCCAAAATGGCCCTCGAAATCTGCCCTGGTATCTGTAACAATGTAAGCAGCTTTCCAAAGTAACTTGCAAAAGCAACAATTACCAGTATTTTTCCTGCCGTCATGGCAGATCCAACCGCTATCTTTGGAAGATCAGAGAACTTTATCTCATGGTAAATAAATATGCTTACAAAAGCCCCGTAGATAATGGCAACTGCAGCTGCCTCCGTTGGAGTAAATACACCTGAATAGGTTCCGCCCAGGATGATAAACGGCATAATAAGACCAGGTATCACGCTGATTACAGTCTGAACCGGAGTTTTTGTGTTCTCCTGGGCAGGTTCTATCCCTTCTATTTCAATTTCTTCGGCTGTATTTAACCATTTTTTTATCTGCATCTTATTTAATATGACAAATGCTACCGTAGCCAGCAATCCCGGTACAACACCTGATATAAACATTTTACCTATCGATGCATTTGCCGTGACACAGTACAATACAATCGGTACACTGGGCGGTATTAAAATGCCCAGATATCCCGCAGCAGATGACAAAGCTGTGGCGTATTCCCGTTTATATCCATTCCTAATCATCTCAGGCACCATCAGGCCTCCGATTGCCGCAACTGCCGCTGCGGCCGATCCGGATATCGCTCCAAAGAATGCACAGGCAACAATACAGATGGTTCCAAACGCACTGACAGAATCTTTAAAAAACAGCTTTGCAAAGTCCACCAGACGTTTGGAGACACCGCCTTTAAGCATGATATCCCCGGCAAAGATAAAAAAGGGGATTGCTAAAAGTGAAAATGAATCAATACCTCCATACGTTGTTGAAGCAATCAGATTGGGATTGACCCCTGTAAAGAAGCTTTGATAGAACAATCCTCCCACGACAAATGAAAATGCTACAGGAAGCCCCAGCAACACCAGAGCCAGGAATATACCAAACAGTACCATTACTCATCTCCCCCTTTCCTGCAGCGTTGAACCTTAACCGCTATATTTTTAGAACAGAATAATACAGAACTGATGGCACAGACAATGGTCGAACAGTACATCATCCACATGGGTATCTGCAATACAGGGGATACCATCCCGCTTTTAATAGATGCTTTTATCTGAAAAAAGTTATAGTATGCAAAACATGCCAT
>OBXM01001710.1_pt1 | contig 12232 bp, 5 predicted proteins | sample 1538141 | NCBI WGS metagenome assembly OBXM01 (sample SAMEA2580153, study PRJEB22360) | human gut metagenome | biome: human gut; feature: human-associated habitat; material: faeces | place: Denmark | collected 2008/2010 | reverse complement strand
TACCGAGGCAGTTATTAAAATAAACCTAACAGATTCATCTTATGAGTAAAGTAAAAAACAATACAGTGTTGTGAAAGGAGCAGAAAATGAGATTATACGGAGAACCGATTTTTGGAACGGTTACGGAAAGAAATCCTGTTGTTGAAACAGTATGTGGAAAAGTGCGGGGAGAAAATCGTGAGGGGGTGGCGATATTCCGCGGAATTCCCTATGGGAGCGGATGTTCCGGTGAAAGAAGATTTTTGCCGGCAATGCCGGCTGAAAATTGGGACGGAATATATGACTGCACAAAGAACGGCTATACTGCCGTGCAATTTGGATGCAGTATATCGGGTGCCGACGGATTCGGCCCTTATTTCAGCGGCGGTAATCCTCAGCTTTTCGGTGTGGAGGAGGAACAGCAAAATGAAGACTGCTTAGTGCTGAATGTCGTCACACCGGGAATTGATGACCTTCAGCGCCCGGTAGTGGTCTATGTACACGGCGGGGGATTTGCTACGGGTTCAGGCAGCTTAGTACTGGGAGCCGATCAATGGGCTCGTGAAGAGGATATTGTCGTTGTGGGCATTAACCATCGATTGAATGTTTTTGGCTATCTGCATCTTGGTGAATTTGATAGAAAATATGCCGAGTCGGGAATGGCTGGTATACTGGATATTGTTTTGGCTTTGCAATGGGTACAAAATAATATTGCAGCTTTTGGAGGTGACCCTAATAAGGTGACCATTATGGGAGAATCCGGTGGCGGAATGAAGGTCAGTAATTTACTGGCGATGGAAAAGGCAAAGGGTTTGTTCCGATCAGCAATTGTGGAAAGTGGATCTTCTCCAATAGGGAGAACCGGTATTCAACAAGGTACAAAACTGGCAGAATCTATTTTAAAGGAACTGAATCTTTCAAAAGAACATCTTAATCAGTTGTGTGCTGTTCCGGCAAGAGAATTGCTTGAGGCGGCAAAAAAGGCTGTAAATGGGGATATGATGCAGTATTCTCCTGTGGCAGATGAGATTAATTTATGTTTTAATCCCGCTGAGGAATTTATTGCTCCCGAAATTTCAGCTAAAATACCATTGCTAGTAGGAGCCTCAGATGATGAATTGGCTGTATTTTCTCCTCCGAGTGCCTTTACGATCACATGGGACACGTTAAGAGAAGCCCTTTTAACGCAGAACGGCAATTCCCATGGAGGTTTCTTACCACCGATTACGGAACAAAATGTGGATAAAATCATCGAAGTGTTTAAGAAACACAATCGGAAACAAGATGATGCCGCTCACCTCTATCTGAAAATAATTTCTTTGTCAAGCTTTTTAGGGGGTGGAGCATTTTATCAGGCAATGGCAAAGGCAAAACAAGGGGCCGCACCGGTCTATCACTATATGGTGGCTTATGATGCTCCGCATCCAATAATACCAGAGAAAAAATATGCATGGCATACGGCAGATCTTCCTTTGCAGATGCGTGTTGTTTTGCACCCTGAATGCAAATCGATATCAAAAACAATGGCACATGCATGGGCGGCTTTTATACGCTCCGGCAATCCGTCTACCGCAAATTTATCATGGCCGGAATTTACAACAAGGGACAAACAGGTTATGATTTTTGATGATGTATGCCGGACAGAAACAGATCCTTATCAAGAAATGCGTGAAGCACTACAACAATTATAGGAGGAGAAAAAGAAATGGTTAACCGAAAGATAAAGAGTTTTGTATGTACGGAGTCTGAGCCGATTGTTCAAACAGAAGCGGGTAAAATCAGGGGATACATCTCCAATAAAGTTTATTGTTTTAAAGGAGTTGAGTATGCCTATGCAAAAAGGTTTCATATGCCGCAGCCCGTTGCGCCTTGGGAGGGCGTTAAAAATGCCCACAGCCATGGTTGTGGCTGTCCGGAAATGACTTATTCCATCCGGGGCAGGAACGACATGAATCAGCTTATGATACCTAATCGATACGGTCCTGTAAGTGAAAATTGTCAAAATTTGAACATTTGGACAAAATCAATTTCTTCACAGGCCAAACGTCCTGTTATGGTGTGGCTTCATGGAGGTGCCTACAGCGGCGGCTCTGCTACCCATTTGTTTTCATATGACGGATTTGAAATGTGCAATGAATACGATACAGTGGTGGTCACCGTAAATCACAGATTGAATATGCTGGGATTTTTCGACCTGTCTGATTTTGGTGATAGATATCGGAATTCAGCGAATTTGGGAATGGCAGATTTGGTCGCTGCCTTGCAGTGGGTCAAGAAAAATATTGCTCAATTCGGAGGGGATCCGGATAACGTAACGATATATGGACAGTCAGGAGGCGGCGGAAAGGTCATCACTTTAATGCAGATGCCGGCAGCCGATGGTCTGTATCACCGTGCCATTATCCAGAGCGGTGTGGTTCGTATTGGCCAATCAAAGGAAAAAGCAAAATTATTGGCAGCTAAAACAATGGCTTTACTGGGTTTGGATTCTTCAGCTGTTAAAGAAATTGAAACGATGGACTATGAAAAGCTTTCTGCGGCCATACAGACAGCTGCCCGAGAAATGGGAATTCAAAATACCTTTACCATGTGGGGCCCTGTGGCGGACGGTGAATATTATACCGGATTTCCCCTTGATGTTGGTTTTCGACCGGAAACGAAAGATATTCCCCTTATAGTAGGTTCTTGTCTGGCAGAGTTTGCAGAATATATTCCAGAGGGAGATAAGACAAAATGGGAAGAAGATAAAAAATTATCACTGCTGACAGAATACTTTGGCAAGGGAGCCCAACAGGTTAAAAAAGAATTTCAAAAAGCATATCCTGCAATCGATTATTCCTATGCGGTTTGTGTAGATAACCTGATTCGTCCTATGCTGCTGGATTTCTTAAACCGAAGAACCGAAGAAGCGCAAGCTCCTGTTTATAACTATATGTTTGCCTTTGAAAGTACATATATGGGAGGGCAGTTGTTGGGCCATAACGGTGAACTGCACTTCACCTTTCACAATGCCTTGTATGTTGAGGCGATGTGTAAACCAGGCGTTACAGAAAAATTACAGGATGAAATGGCAGGGGCATGGGCACAGTTTGCTTATGCAGGCAATCCCAATCGAATGGGTTTGCCTATGTGGACTGCATATACCCAAAAAGAAAAGGGTTGTTTAATTTATGGGGATAATACCGCCATGGCTTATAAACATGATAAAGACCTTTTAGAAGAAGTGGAAAAACAGTGGATTAAACCTGTTTTTCATCCTTAACGCAGCAATAGGAACATCAAGATATTGTTTTTGAACAGATGATATCGGTCAGGCGGTAATATGAAAGAAGAAAACAGAATCACAGGGATTTTTCATCTGTGATTCTGTTTTTAACTTGCAATAGAAAAGAAAATTCCTTACAATACAATAAAAGACAGAAATTCAGGAGGAGATTAAAATGTTTCATGCCAGTCAGGATAACCAATACTATTTGTTAACAGATCCCACCCTGCTGCCGAAAGCCTCGGGATTTTTATGGAACCAAAAGATGATGATTCAGGTCAATTGCAGGGGTTATGCGACCGCACAATTTATGCAGCCGGAGCCCGCCAAATATTCACATGCTCCCAATTTGGAGGCAAAGACATTCATGCAGCCGGAGCAGCCTTATTATGCTCATCATCCCGGCCGTTTTGTTTATGTAAAAGACGAAGAAACCGGAGAATTGTTTTCAGCACCCTATGAGCCGATGCGGATTATGCCGGACCAATATCTGTTTTCTGTCGGCAAGGATAAGATTTTTTGGAAAATACAAAGGCTAGGCATTGAGATTGAAATGTGCTTGGCGCTGACGGTAGAAGATGCTTTGGAGCTTTGGCAAATTAAAGTGAAGAATAATTCCGGGCGTAGGCGCAGAGTCAGCGTTTATCCGAATTTTACGGTTGGATATATGTCATGGATGAACCAAAGCGGAAAGTATGATGCCAAACGGCAAAGTATAGTTTGCTCTTCCATTACTCCTTATCAAAAATATAAAGAGTATTACACGATTAAAAATTTTGCGGACAAAACTTTTCTAGCCGCAGAACAAGAACCAGTTTCTTGGGAAATCAGCCAAGAGGCTTTTGAGGGAGAGGGGGGGATTTTCAATCCTTCTGCCATTCATGAAGAAACGCTTAAAAATGGGGATTCTCATTATGAAATGCCAACCTGCGCTTTACAATATCGACTGGATATGCAGGATAAACAAGAAACAAACCTAAGATTTTTATTTGGTGCGGTGCGCACCGAAGAAGAAATTGATGTCCACCGTCAAAGATTTTTTAATGATAATTCAAAACAAGACGGCTTTGAGCAAGCTATGGCAGAATATGCCGAATATATCGCAGAAGGCAGAGGGTGTCTGGAAATTCAAACTCCGGATGCCGGTTTCGATAATTTTGTGAATCACTGGCTTCCCAGGCAAATGTATTACCATGGCATTACCAACCGTCTTTCCACTGACCCGCAGACACGGAATTATTTGCAGGATAACATGGGTATGGCCTATATTAAGCCTCAAGTGGCAAGGCAGGCTTTCCTGCATGCCCTCAGTCAGCAGAATAAAAACGGTTCTATGCCGGATGGCATAACCTTGTATGAGGGAGCCGAATTAAAATATATCAATCAAATTCCGCATACAGACCATTGTGTATGGCTGCCTGTATGCATTAGCACATACTTAGATGAAACCAATGATTATGCCATTTTAGAAGAAAAGGTGTGCTTTGCCGACAGTGACGAACAGGTTGCGGTTTTTGAGCATATCACCCTGGCGGTCGAATGGCTCATTCGGGACAGGGATGAAAGAGGGCTAAACTATATCAGGCAGGGTGATTGGTGTGACCCTATGAATATGGTTGGTTTTAAGGGAAAAGGCGTATCAGGTTGGCTGACCATTGCCACTGCCTATATTTGCCGCGTATGGGCGGAGATTTGCAGAACCGTGGAGAAGAAAGAAATGGCGGAACAGCTTACTGCTGCCGCAAATGAAATTAACGCGGTTGTAAATCAATATCTTTGGGACGGAGAATGGTATGCCCGGGGTATTACGGATGATAATGTACGTTTTGGTATCAGCACCGATAAAGAAGGAAAAATTTTTATCAATCCGCAAAGCTGGTCTTTATTGAGCGGTGCGGCTGATGCAGAAAAGAAAATTAAATTGATGAAATCCGTCAAGGAAAGATTGGAAACACCCTATGGGGTGGAAAAATTAGCGCCGTCATACACCGCTATGCGGGAAGACGTAGGCAGAGTAACACAAAAATACCCCGGTACAGCCGAAAACGGTGCGGTTTATAATCATGCTTCCATTTTCTATATTTATGCCCTGTATGCGATAGGGGAAAAAGAAAATGCGTTTCAGCTGCTCCGTAAAATGATTCCCGGACCAGATGAAGAAGATATTATTCGGAGAGGTCAGTTACCTGTCTTTATTCCCAATTACTACAGAGGTGCTTATCGTCAAATCCCCAGAACGGCGGGGCGGTCCAGTCATCTGTTCAATACAGGAACCACCTCATGGGTATATCGTTCTTTAGTAGACGGATTATTTGGCTTAAAAGGTACTCCAGAGGGATTGAAGATACAGCCTCAACTGCCTAAAAATTGGACAAAAGCAACTGCAAAAAGATTCTTTAGAGGTGCCATTGTTATACTGAATTTTGTGCAGTCTGAAGAGGCGGAATCTGTGGAGGTCTATCATAAGGACAGGCGGTTGGATGACAACGTCTTGAGAAATATCCAACCCGGCATGGAATATCATGTCACGGTTAAAATTCCCCGTTAAGATTTAGACTTCACAGATGGTTTTCCAAAAAAACCTCAGAACACATTCGTGTTTTGAGGTTTTTTTATTGTTTGGCCAGACAAAGAATCCATAAAAACCAGAGAATAGCTTGGGTGAACTCAATGTTTTGATTTCCGGTAAAGTGAAAAACTGTGACGGGCAAGATGGCTCATAAGTTAACGGAGGGGAAAATATCTATGCTGGCCTCTTTGAACGGTAAAATCGCAGCCTTGTTATTTGTTTTTACAACTATGAACCGCCATTTTTTATCACCGCTTTTTTTATTTTCTGCAATGCTTTGTTGAGATTTTGAATCTGCTCAGAAGAAAAAGCATTGCCGGCTTGTTTAATCATGCTTTTTAAAGAGGTCTTTTTCATCATAGATTTTAGACTCGGGTTGTCTTTTACACTTTCGGCTACATCACCTCGTTTAATATTGGCACTTGTCATTAATTTTTGTACCAGTGCCTGTGCTTCAGGATGTTCTTCCAATGTTCCCAATGTATCACCGATAGAGTAGTATTCTGTATTGACTTTTTCTTTTTCAAACCAATTTATAATGTCACCGTTGCTGTGATAGTTATATCGGGCGTTAGGTTTTGATACTCTTTGAATACTCATTTGGCTCTGACATTTACCGGCACGGGCCTCAATTTTGGTTGTTTCAGAAAGAGGAACATGGAAACAAAAAATGTGCTTACCGTTCTTTGTTTCATATAATTTTCCATTTACATAAAGCTTCACTTGCGGTTGATTGGAATAAACCTTTACCTCGGTAACATCTTCGGCTCGTTCTGTATAACGGTTGCCGCAGATATGTACAAAAGGCTCTTGGCTCCAGTAAGCCTTGTAAAGATAAAAACTATCTTTTTTTAATTCACGGTCTATGGTCACCAGTCCCTTTTGGTTGATGCCGTGCTTGCCGCCTTCATCACGCCCGTCTGCCGCAAAATCAAACATATTCCAGACATGAGTGGCCCAAAGCCATGGGCGTGTTTCAAATATATGAAGCATATGTTCATGATAAACACATTGATACTGTTCGGTATAATCTCCTCTTTCGGGATGCGAGGTTTGAAAATTTGGATTGGCATCAGCCCCATATTCCGATAAACCAATACATCTGTCCGGATAAAGTTCATGATAGCAATCTAGGAATTCTTCATTTTGAGTTAATTCTCCAAGATACCATCCAAAATAAAGATTATAGCTGTTTAAATCTGCAATTTTTAAAATAGGATTATCAATTTCTAGCATAAATACATTGGCTAAAACAGTCGGCCGCGTTTTATCCAAATCATGGCAAAGCTGATTTAATAACTGGTGATTTTCCAGCAAGTCTTCATTTACTTCACTGGCGGCTGAAATTTCATTGGAAAGTCCCCAACAAAAAATACTGGGGTGATTATAGTTTTGTACAACGAGTTCCTGCATTTGGCTCAGTGTATTCTTGCGGCCTTTTTTCATGTGCTGTGTGATATAAGGGATTTCTGCCCAAACCACCATACCTTTTTCATCACAGAGGTCATAAAAATATTGGCTGTGCTGATAATGTGCCAGACGAATGGTATTGGCGCCCATTTCACAGATAATATCCATGTTTTTTTGGTGCATCTCTGGCTGTAAAGCGTTGCCTACTCCTTGCCAATCCTGATGCATACTGACACCTCTGAGGGGATAAGGGCGTCCGTTAAGGAAAAATCCTTTTTGGGGATCTACCGAAAAAGTACGGCATCCAAAACGGCTGCTGACTTTATCTCCGCTTTTGGTTTCAGCCTTCACGGTGTATAAATAGGGGTCATTTCGCCCGTCCCATAAATGAGGATTCTCAAGATAAAATACAGATTTTGCATAGCCTTGTATTACATTAGCCTGCTGCGTTTGGCCGTCCACAGTCAGTTCAATAGTATCTGTTTCACCGGATAACCAGGCTTCGACCGTTACTTCAGCGATTTTTTCTTTGACGATGGGTGTCACTTTTAAAGGAGGAGCGCCATAGTAATTCATGGCGAAGTGAACTTCAGGCACTGTAATTAAAGTGACATCCCGATAAATGCCTCCATAGAAAGTGAAATCAGCTTTCTGTGGATAGACAACATCGTTGTCGGAATTGTTCACTGAAACGACCAATATATTTTCCTCTTGCAAATGGTCGGTGATATCTACACGAAATGTGGAAAAACCACCTTCGTGTTTTGTGAGTTTTTGATGGTTTATATAGACCTCGGCGGTCATGGCAGCTGCCTCAAACTGAAGATATGCCCTTCCGTTTTTCTCTAAAACAGGCTTTTTAAATTTTTTTACATACCAGCAGGTGCCGCGGTGATAATCATTTCCGCCGTCTTGGCCGTCTGCCGCATTCCAGGTATGCGGCAAGTTAACCGGTTCACCAGGTGTAAAAGCAGCCTCCTTTGCATTTACAGAGGATTTGATAAAACGCCATTCTAAATTTATGGTCGTAACAGTACGCATATGTATTCTCCTTTTTATAATTACTGTAGTTTGCTATAGCATAATTTGTCTGTATTGGGGATTACAGGTTTCAGTCGGTTTTGATTTTTTTCATGTAGTAAAAATTCATGTGGTGAATAATAAAAAATCTCTTATTTGTGATAAAAATTCAGCTTGTGATTCACAACGGAATATCGCTAAAGGTTAGCTTTCGAACTTTTATACTTTTAACCAGTATAATTCATAGTTTATTTTTATATTAATAAAATTCGTAGAGAACAACCAAAAATTAGTCATATCAGGAGAAATGGATAAAATTTTGATTGGTTTCTCTAATTTTTAATAACCGTATTTCTTAAAATCTTTGTACAATAAAAGTCCAAGGAGTATAAAGTTGTTTTGTAAAAGCAAATAGGTGACATTCTTATCGATTTCTTACGCAAAGATTTTTGTTTTGATGAGCATTACAAATTCCACTGAAATCTATCATGAACATTAAGGAGATATATGATGAAAGCAGTTCGATTGCAAACGGAGCACATGAAAAATCCTATGGGAATTGATCTCGCAAAGCCGTTTTTGTCTTGGATATGCGAGGGTGGCGTTACGCAAACCGCTTATGAAATTAGAGCCTTTTCTGCTAACCATGAAATATGGAACAGCGGTAAAGTGCAAACAAATGTCATGCACACCAATTTTTCCATGCCTTTAAAGAGCAGACAAATTGTTGGTTGGCAAGTAAGACTTTGGGATGAAAACAATGAGGCCGATGTTTGGAGCGAAATAGCTGAATTTGAAATGGGTTTGCTGAATACCGGTGATTGGAAAGCAAAATGGATTAATCCCGAAGGTCAAACGGAAGAAAGTGAGCAGGAACACAAGCCAAAGCGTCCGGCAAGCTATCTCAGAAAAAATTTCTCCTTACCGGAAAACTTCTCCGGTCAAAAAACCGAAAATGCCAGACTATATGTGACATCACATGGTATTTATCAGGTGTACATCAATGGCAAGAAAGTGAGTGACTTTGTGCTTGCTCCGGGTCCCGGTACTTATCATAAACGCTTATGCTATCAGACTTATGATGTGGTCCATCTGCTGCAGGCCGGTGACAATGAAATATTGGTTTCATTGGGGGACGGTTGGTATCGTAGTTGTTCGGGTGTAGATGGGACACACGATTTGTATGGAAAGGATATTGCTCTGTTTTGTCAGCTTGAAGTAGGCGGAAAAACGGTCTGCTGTTCTGATGAAAGCTGGCAGGCCAGTCAGTGTGGCCCGGTGCGGGACAATGATATGCAGCAGGGCGAAACCTATGATGCCCGTATGGAAGAAATCCAAAACTGGCATGATGTTAAGGTGGAAGAATTTTCACTGGAAAATCTGGCCTGCTCCAATTCAGTTCCCATTTTGGAAAATGAAAGTTTTACGGGGAAATTGAAAAAGACCCCCAATGGAGAAACGGTGATAGATTTTGGTCAAAACTTGGCAGGGTATGTCGAATTTACTTTATATGCCCATGCCGGAGAACGTATTGTGCTTCATCATGGTGAAGCTCTAGATGAAAACGGCAATTTTACCAATGCGAATTTTCAGCCGGGAGAGCGGCATAAAGAAGGCGCTATTCAGCAAAAAATTGTGTACATTTGCAAGGAGGGAATCAATTGCTACAAACCCTCTTTCACAATAATGGGATTTCAATATGTCAAAATAGAAACGGATATCTCATTGGAAAATTCTGTTTTTACGGCACATGCCGTGTATTCTCAAATGGAACAACTTTCGAATTTTAGCTGTTCCAATGCAGATATTAACCAATTGTTTCAGAATAGTGTTTGGAGCCAAAAATCTAATTTTTGTGACATTCCCACAGATTGTCCCACACGTGAACGTGCGGGTTGGACAGGAGATGCCGGTGTGTTTGTCAATACTGGCTTATATCTGATGAACTGTTACCCTGTATTTCGCAAGTGGCTGGGAGAATGCCGTTTGATTCAACATGAAAACGGAAAAGTATATAATATTGCACCGCCCAACAACAAAGGTGGTTTTATGACAGAAATGCTGAGTGAATCAGTTGGATGGGGTGATGCCTGCATTATTGTACCGTATCATTTATATCTGCGTACGGGCAATATTCAGATACTGGAAGAAAATTATGAAATGATGAAAAAATGGTATAGCTTTTTAGAAGAGCGTGCCAAAACAAAAAAAGAACCTAATCTTCAGCTGGAAAATCCATATGCTCTTTATACAGTGGAAAGCGGAATGGATTACGGAGAATGGTGTGAGCCCGGTGTCAACATGCGGGCGGTTATGGCAAATCCTAAAAAAAGCATAGGAACGGCATACTTAGCACAATCGGGAAAAATGATGAGCGAAATTGCACGAACTCTGGGAAAAAAAGAGGAAGCAGTATATTATCAGGAAATAGCAGACAAGGCCAAAAAAGCATATCGGTATGTTTTCACCAATAACGGGAAAATTGAATCGGACCGTCAGTGTGAATATGTGCGTGCCTTAAAATTTAATTTATTGTCAAAAGAAGAAAGTGAGCATGCGGCAAGGGATTTAAATCAGCTGGTGATTCAAAATGACTATCATCTCAATACCGGTTTTCTTTCCACACCTTTTTTATGTGAAGTACTGGTGTCTTACGGCTATGTGGAAACAGCCTATCGTCTTTTGCTGCAAGATACACAGCCAAGTTGGCTTTATGCCGTGAAAAAAGGAGCCAATACCATTTGGGAAACATGGGATGGAATCGGTGAAGACGGTAAAGTGAAAGAGTCGCTGAATCACTATTCATATGGTGTTATCAGTGGCTGGCTGATAGAAGGTGTTTGCGGCATTCATGTGGAAAATGGTTCGTTGACAATAAAACCCTGTCCGTTTCCCGCTCTTAATCATGCAAAAGTTGTTTATGCATCTCCAATCGGCAAAATTGAAAGCGGTTGGCGATACGAAGAAAATCAGATTGTCTATCAATTTGAGATACCCTCAAACGTAACGGGAAAAATTGTACTGCCCAACGCTGAAATTTTCACTGTTTCGGCAGGCAGGCATACTATTCATACAAATGTATAAGAAATAAAAAATACAACAATTAATATCGGAAATCAAGGAGGAAATCAATATGATGATTCAAGACCCTATTCTCGGCCGAATTCGTGTAGAAACCCTGCTTTTGCCAACAGGTTTATTGGATATACAACATCCTGTTTATACACCTTGCGGCAGTGTGCTGTTTGCCTATCGCACAGCAGAGGATTTAAAAGAGAAAGATAGAATGCGTATCGGTGTGATGGAGGATGACGGAAGCGGTTTTCGTACAGTATATTCTGGCTTGATTCAGCAGCATCCTACAGCCAATGGTCTGCGGCTAATGCCATATGCCGATGGTGCACGCGTGTTTTTGGGAGATTATGTGCTGGAATGTACGCCAAATATAAAAGATTGTCAAAAATCAGCGTTGATTCCCGTGGAGTATCCGCCAGCACTTATGCGGCAAAAAGAGATTATTTGCCATTGGTCAGAGATTGTCGTTGCACCTGATCACCAGCATATTGCTTGGACGGCTCTTACGTTAAATGGAGCCATCAACTTTTTAGGCCGGCTGGAGAGAAAAGAAGACCGATATGTAGTTGAAAAGGCAAATGTTATCAGCGCATTGAATGCAGTTGTTAAAGATCAAAATCATCCCGGGATGCTTAAAAATAAAATGTTGCGGGGCGGTGAAATCAAACAGTTTATTCAAGGCGGTAAGTGGCTGTCTTTGGCAGGTTCTTCTGGCAGTGTTTTGCCAGATTCCGTCATACAGGCATTAGACAGTGAAGAAGTGCAGGCAATAACTTGTTTATCCAGCTATGAAGAAACCACTATTTTTTCACCGGATGAAACATTGGGGCTTGTAATGAGTACCCGCGGCAGTCCCCAAACCAATATGTCTATTCTGGGTTTAATACCGCGTCCCTATGGCAGTTTGCTGAATT
>OBXM01001708.1_pt1 | contig 12237 bp, 9 predicted proteins | sample 1538141 | NCBI WGS metagenome assembly OBXM01 (sample SAMEA2580153, study PRJEB22360) | human gut metagenome | biome: human gut; feature: human-associated habitat; material: faeces | place: Denmark | collected 2008/2010 | reverse complement strand
CATAGCCGCTGTCATAATAGGTGAATTAAGTTTAATCTTCTTTGTCAAATAAGTACTAAAGTCTACCTGTGCCGGCAACACATGAGATTCTGCCGGAATCAGCAATACATCGTCATAAGTTAGCCCCTCCTTGACAAATTTTTCTGCGTAATTTGTATTCAGCATATTCCACACTCGCTTTCTATAATGATTGTTTTTGCCTCTATTTTGCGATAAAAAATATGTAAAAGCATTTTCTGATTATAGTCGATTATTATATCACTCCGGATAAGCTTTGACAAGGCAATTGCTCACTTCTCATTCAGGTTTAGCAGTTTCACTAAAAAGCATGCTTTTCAATTTTGATTATATGCCTATTTTACGCTGTTCAAAGCCATTTTTTGCCGTGAAAATCTTTCAAAATTGATACATTTTAAAGCGAAAAGAGTTCGCCGTATTTTTGCCTTTAAAATTGCGTCCGTATAATGAGAAATCTACCCCAAATCATTTGAGGTAGATTTTATAAATTAATTTTTGGGCACAATTCTATCTTTGCCGCCCATATACATTCTGAGGGGTTCAGGAATTTTCACACTACCGTCTTCCATTAAATTGTTTTCCAAATAGCAGATTAACATTCTAGGAGGAGCTACAACGGTATTATTTAAAGTATGAGCAAAATAGTTTCCTTCTTTTCCTTTAATTCGGATTCCCAAACGGCGTGCCTGTGCATCTCCTAAATTGGAACAGCTACCAACCTCAAAGTATTTTTTTTGTCTGGGTGACCAAGCCTCTACATCGATACTTTTTACTTTTAAATCTGCCAAATCTCCTGAACAACACTCTAGCGTACGTACGGGAATATCCATAGAACGGAACAATTCTACCGTATAAGCATATAATTTGTGGAACCAATTCATACTGTCTTCCGGTTCACAGACAACAATCATTTCCTGTTTTTCAAATTGATGAATACGATATACACCGCGTTCTTCAATGCCATGTGCTCCAACCTCTTTTCTAAAGCACGGAGAGTAGCTTGTCAAGGTTTGTGGAATTTTTTCCTGTGGGGTAATGGTATCAATGAATTTACCAATCATAGAGTGTTCACTGGTCCCGATAAGATAAAGGTCTTCTCCCTCTATCTTATACATCATATTTTCCATTTCAGAAAAACTCATAACACCGGTGACCACTTCACTGCGAATCATAAAAGGCGGCACACAGTAGGTAAATCCTTTATCAATCATAAAATCTCTTGCATATGACAAAATAGCAGAATGAAGTCTGGCAATATCACCGCAAAGATAGTAAAAACCATTGCCACTTGTTTTTCGGGCACTATCTAAATCAATTCCTTCAAAGCGGTCCATGATGTCCGTATGATAGGGAACCTCAAAATTTGGAACAACCGGTTCACCAAAACATTCCACTTCTACATTTTCACTGTCATCCTTCCCAATTGGCACAGACTCATCGATGATATTGGGAATCACCAGCATACGTTCTTTAATTTGTTTACTGAGCTCTTCTTCCTGCAATTCTCTATTTTTAAGTTCATCCGCAATGTCAGTTACTTTCTTTTTTGCGGCCTCAGCTTCTTCTTTTAACCCTTTGCCCATTAGAGCACCGATTTCTTTACTGACAGAATTCCTCAAAGAACGAAGTTCATCCCCTCTACCCTTTGATTCTCTAAATTTTTTATCCAATTCAATCACTTCATCCACCAAATGAAGTTTATTGTGCTGAAATTTTTTTTCCATATTTGCTTTTACCAATTCGGGATTGGTTCTGATCAATTTAATATCCAACATAGATTATTTCCTCATTCCTCTTTTAATTTTAACTCGGCAATCAGATTTGCTAAATCTTCTTCACCGTAAAATTCAATTTGAAGCGTTCCCTTTTTTTTTGTTCCGGAAACCTTAACTTTTCTCCCTAAATATGCATTTAGCGCTAACTGCGTTTCTTCATAATATTTTCTTTGCAGAGAAATTTTCGGAATTTCTTTTTCTTTTTCAATTCCTTTTTGTGCCAGCTTTTCTAATTCTCTGACAGACATTCCTTCTGCCGCCTTTTGTGCTGCTGCCCTCATTTCTTCTTCATTAGAGAAACTTAACAGTGTTCTGGCATGGCCGGCTGTAATTAGGCCCTGCTCCAACATTTCCTGAATATCTTCGGGCAAATTTAATAGCCTAAGCGCATTGGTGATGGCAGGTCTTGACTTTCCGATTGTCTTGGAAACTTCTTCTTGCGTGAAATTTTGTGTTTCCATTAAAGTTTTATATCCTTTAGCCTCTTCCAACGGCGATAAATCTTCACGCTGTAAATTCTCAATTAAGGCAAAAAGCATTTCATCACTGTCAGTCATTTCTCTGACCACCGCAGGCAATTCTGATAATCCTGCCATTCTGGCCGCTCGCCAACGTCTTTCACCCGCCACAATGCGGTATCCACCGCTTAGCATAGGACGAAGCAAAATTGGCTGTAAAACGCCATGCTGGGCAATTGAATCTGCTAATTCAGCCAACGCGGCATTGTCAAATTCTTTTCGAGGCTGTTCACGGTTAGGCTCTATTTCATTTATCTTAATGGCAATTGGGGTTTCTGTTGTAGAAACATTTTCCGCAAAAATCGCATCAAGACCTTTTCCAAGACCTCTTTTCTTCATTTACCTTCATCCTTTATATTATTTATTGTTCTTAATAATTTCTTTTGCTAAATCATTATAGGTTTCGGCACCCTTTGAACTCTTATCATAATATAGAACAGGCTGTCCGAATCCGGGGGCCTCTGACAAACGCACGGTACGGGGAATCACTGTTTTAAACACCTTGCGAGGAAAATATTTTTTAACCTCTTCTACGACTTGTTGGGTTAAATTTAACCGCCCGTCATACATGGTTAAGAGAACCCCTTCAACCTCTAGCAATTCGTTATACTGCTGTTTTACTCTTCTGACCGTATTCATCAGCTGAGAAAGCCCCTCTAATGCATAATATTCACACTGGATGGGAATTAAAATGGTATCTGCCGCGTTAAGTGCATTGGTGGTGATCAGTCCCAATGACGGCGGGCAGTCAATCAAAATAAAATCATAATCTGCTCTTATGGCAGAAAGTGATTTTTTAAGTACCTCTTCTCGATTTTCGCGTGCCACCAATTCAATTTCCGCACCGGCTAGATTAATATTTGAGGGCAAAACATCCAATTTTTTAAATTCCGTTTTGACAATGGCGTCATGAATATCCAGTCCATCAATCAATACTTCATATACGGTATTTTCTCGTCCGCGCCTATTCACTCCAACGCCGCTGGTAGAGTTCCCCTGCGGGTCAATATCCACCAAAAGAACTTTTTTACCCATATGTCCCAGTGCTGCTGAAAGACTGACGGAAGTGGTGGTTTTCCCTACACCACCCTTTTGATTGGCCACCGCAATGATTTTGCCCATTTCATCATTCCTTTTCTTAATCAAACATTAGGTTTTCTTGTCTTTTATCATACCACAATTTATCCTAAAAAAAAAGTACTATTCAGAAAGAACTTACAATGTTCCACGTGAAACATTAAGTCTATTTTTGCCCCTCAATTTGGTGAAGAAAAGGCAGCTGTCAAATTGACAACTGCCTCTCCTATGGGAAATGAATAAGGGAATGGGTTAAACTTGTAATCTGTTTAATTTAGGAATACGAACCGTACATTCAATATATTCTTCGGTTTCGATTCGCTCCGTTTGGGCTTCGATTCCGGCAGATTTCATTGCCGTTACCGCATGGTCAATTGTATTGATAAACAGCCGAATATCTTTCGCAATGAAAGTTCGTACCGGTTTAGTCTTTTCTTTCTTTTCAGAGAACAACATTTCAATAAAATCTTCTGTCTGTGCAACATTAAGTTTTCTTTCAATGACAGACTGCAAAACTTTTTCACGTATGGACGCATCTGAAATTCTTAGCAATGCTCTTGCGTGTCGTTCCGTTAGATTATTTTTCAAAATTTCATCCTGTTCTTGTGGATTCAATTTTAATAAGCGTAATTTGTTAGCCAAATAGGATTGACTCATCCCAAGACGTTTAGCCGCCTCCTCTTGCTTAATATCCCATTTCCTCAGCAAATTAGCAATGGCATTTGCCTGTTCAAAGATATTTAGATTTGCTCTTTGGATATTTTCAAGCAACGCTAAAACAGCACTATCCTGTTGTGAATAATCCGATAGTATTGCTGGTATTTCCTTAAGACCTGCCAATTTTGCCGCACGCAGTCGTCTTTCACCGGCAATCAAGTAATATTGTCCTTCTTCCTTTCGCACTGTAACTGGTTGGAGTAACCCGTTTTCTTGAATACTCTCCGCTAATCCGGAAAGCTCGTCCGTAGAAAAATGTTTCCGTGGCTGCGATGGATTCGGCAGAATTTTTCCAACCGGCAGTGTAACAAGTTTCAATTTCTCTTTAAAAAACATGGTTTGCCTCCTTTAATGCTAGTTTAGCACAGACGAGGCGCATGTTTTGTTGTATGCTGTCGGCGAAAAAAGGAATTTACAGTGGCTTTTTAGCAATTATACTGCTATGGCGGGGATACTTGAAATGAGTTTTTTCTCTTTTCTCAATGATAACCAACGTTCTTTCGTCACCGCAAGGCAAAGAGAATTTTTCTACTTTTTCTGTTCTCCCTCCTAATGCAGCAATTGCTTTTTTTGAATTTGCCAATTCCTCTTCCAGATTTGGACCTTTCATCGCTAAAAACTTGCCGTTTTTTTTCGCAAGCGGTAAGCAGTATTCTGATAGCACATTCAAGCTTGCTACTGCTCTGGCCGTCACATAATCAAAAGATTCTCTATAAACCAAATCCCGTCCGGCATCCTCTGCACGAAAATGAACCGTTTCTGCCTCTATCTCTAAAGCCTCACAAAGCGTATCCAAAAAAATTAACCTTTTTTTCAAGCTATCCATCAATGTCAATTCTAAATCAGGGCACATAATCTTCAGCGGTACTCCGGGGAATCCAGCTCCTGTTCCCACATCTACTAAGTTTACTTTGCCAAATGAAATATATTTCAGCAGCATAATGCTATCTAAGAAATGTTTTTCTACAATTTTAACAGATTCTGTAATAGAAGTCAAATTTATTTTGTTGTTCCACTCCAATAACAATTCAAAATAAGTTTGGAATTGCTTGGATTGCTTTTCCGTAATCGTAATATTTTCATTTCCTGCTATCTCAATTAGTATCGATTCTATATTCTCCATGAAAAAGGATTCCTCTCTTTTATTCTTTTCCTTTTGTCGCCAACCATATCAGTAGAATTGAAATATCCGCAGGACTCACCCCTGAAATACGGCTTGCCTGTCCAATATTTTCGGGATGAATTTTATTTAATTTTTCAATTGCCTCTAAACGAAGTCCTTTAATTTGAGAATAATCAAAATCAACAGAAAGCTTTTTTACTTCTAACCGCTGCATTTCTGCTATATCTGCCTTTTGTCTGCGTATATATCCCTCATATTTTAACTCAATTTCAACACTTTCAAAGATGGATTCGGGATAATCAGGTCTTGTCGTGTCCAAATCTTGAATATCTGCATAAGAAATTTGCGGGCGCTTTAAAATATCACAGAGCCGAATGCCTGTAATAACAGGAGATGTTTCACGTGAAACTAAAATTTCATTCAGTTCAGGAGTAGGAGAAAAAATGACTTTTTGTGTCCTCTTAAGTTCTTCTTGTTTCATTCTCATTTTTTCTTGGAATTCCTCCCAACGTTCATCAGAAATCAATCCAATACTTCTTCCAATTTCTGTGAGTCTTTCATCAGCATTATCTTGCCTTAAAATCAGGCGGTACTCCGAACGGGAGGTCATCATGCGATACGGGTCCGTTACACCCTTCGTAATTAAATCATCAATTAAAGTACCGATATAGGAAGTAGAACGGTCCAAAATTAAAGGTTCTCTTCCCTGTATTTTTAATGCGGCATTAATCCCTGCCACTAACCCCTGTGCGGCAGCCTCTTCATAGCCGGAACTTCCATTGAATTGACCGGCACCATATAACCCTGGAAAATCCATAAATTCAAGAGTTGATAACAGTTGAAGCGGGTCTGCACAATCGTATTCGATGGCATAGGCAGTTCTCATAATCTGTACATTTTCCAATCCTTTAATCGTACGATAAAATTGTACCTGTACTTCTTCCGGCAGAGAAGAACTCATTCCCTGCAAATACATTTCTTCGGTATCCAACCCGCATGGCTCAATAAACAATTGGTGGCGTTTTTTATCGGCAAAGCGCATAATTTTATCTTCCAAACTCGGACAATAGCGGGGACCAACCCCCTCTATCATACCGGCATACAGTGGGGAGCGCTGAATATTTTTTTGAATTATTTCCTTTGTTTTATCATTTGTCCAGCTAATGTAACAAACATCTTTGTTTTCCAGTCTTTCTTTGGTTTCATAAGAGAACGGAACAATCGGCTCATCCCCCTCCTGTACCTCTAAATCACTAAAATCAATAGAAGAACGAAGCACTCTTGCAGGGGTTCCAGTTTTAAATCTTCTTAAAGAGATACCTAATTTTAATAAAGCTTGTGTCAAGAAAGTAGCAGGAAACATACCATCTGGTCCACTTTCATAAGAAACCTCACCGATAAAAATGCGCCCTCCTAAAAATGTACCGGTTGCAATAATTACGGCCTTAACTTCATGAATAGCGCCTAATCTTGTTACTACTTCCCAGCGTTCTTCTTTTTGCCGAACATCAATAATCTCAGCCTGTTTTAAAGCCAGATTGGGACATGTTTCAAGCTTATGCTTCATTTCTTTTTCATAAGAAACACGGTCAATTTGTGCCCGTAAGGAATGAACAGCCGGACCCTTTCCTCGATTCAGCATTCTACTTTGAATCATCGTCTTATCTGCCGTCTTTCCCATTTCACCGCCCAATGCGTCAATTTCTCTTACTAAATGCCCTTTTGCCGTTCCGCCAATACTGGGATTGCAGGGACAATTTCCTACCGCATCTAAATTTATGGTAAACACTGCCGTTTTACAGCCTAAACGAGCAGAAGCAAGTCCTGCTTCAATTCCCGCATGACCTGCTCCAATAACGGCAACATCAAAATCTTCTGCTTGATAATATTCCATAGATGACATCCTTCCATTTAAAAGGTTCACAGTTTATCCTTTTATTTTCCCACACAAAATTGTTCAAAAACCTCTCCGATTACACCTTCTGATACATTTTCACCGGTAAGCTCATATAAAGCTGATAATGCATCTTCCACACAAATGGTTACGGCATCTAACGTCAATCCACTGGAATAGGCGTCAATTGCCTCTTGTACAGCAGCCAAGGCTCTTTCTGTATCGATACGCTGTCTTTCAGTATATAAAATTCCACTCATGGGATTAAAATCTTCGGTATGCAGTACCTTTGCTAATTTTTTTTCTAAATCAGAAATTCCCTTTCCTTGCGAAGCCGATAGGAAAACATGATTTTTAAATTTCTGTTTGATAAATTCAATATCTGCTTTTTGTTCCAAATCTGTTTTATTGAACACCGCAATCACACGTTGATTTTCCAATAACTGAATCCATTCCATGTCGCTTTCTTCCAGAGGCTTTGAAATATCAAATACCGCTAAAATCAATTGTGCCGAACGAATTTTCTCTTTTGACAGATTCACACCAATTTTCTCGACAGGATCCTCCGTATCACGGATTCCCGCTGTATCGGCAAGTTTGAGAGGAATCCCTCCTACAATGACGGTTTCTTCTACAACATCTCGGGTTGTCCCCTCATAATGCGTGACAATAGAACGCTCACAACCTGACAATAAATTCATCAAAGTAGATTTTCCTGCGTTAGTTCGCCCTGCTATAACCACAGAAACACCTTCACGCATCATTTTTCCTTTATCAAATCCGCTGAGGAGCTCTTTCAAGTTTTTTCTTACTTCTTGTAAATCCACCTGTAATTGTTTTTCATCTACTTGAGGGACATCATCATCGGGAAAATCTGCCCATACCGAAAGATGAGCCGCCATATCAGTAAGTCTGGCTTTCATATGATTGATTTTCTGTGAAAGAACCCCACTGTTTCCGGCAATTGCCGCCTTGGCTGATTGTTCTTCATTGGCCTGAATCAACTGCATCACAGCTTCTGCCTGTGCCAAATCCATTTTTCCGTTTAAAAAAGCCCGTTTGGTAAATTCACCTTTTTCAGCTAACACTGCACCTGCTGACAGCACGGCTTTTAACAACCTTTGGGTTACATATAATCCACCATGACAGGATAATTCTACGGTATCTTCACCTGTATAGCTTCTGGGCGCCGCAAATACCAACGCAATCACGTCGTCAATCTTCTCTCCTTCTTTGGTGAAAGCCTCTCCAAATGCGGCTGTGTAGCCTTTCATAGAAGCTGTTTTCTTACCACTCTTTGCTTTAAATACTTTATCAGCAATCTCGCGCGCGTTCTCACCTGAAATACGAACAATACCGATTCCTCCGGAAGCAGCAGCTGTTGAAATGGCAGCAATTGTCATTTTTTTCACTTCCTTCTTTTCCAATAAACTTTACGAATGCGTAAACAGCTCTCTTGTTTAGAAAACTTGTTTACGCATTCATACTTATTACTTATTATTCTTCCGTTGTTTCAACTGTATTCTCATCTGTTTCTTCCATAATTTCATCATCATCGGCACCTTCTTCGGCACCGTCGTCTTCTATCTCCACGTCATCCACAGCATCCTCTTCATGGGGTGCTCTTGCCAAGGTGACAACACGATTCCCCTCTTCGATACGCATGACCTTAACACCCTTGCTGGGACGTGAACATATACGAATAGATTCAGCGGCAATACGAATAATGATTCCATTTTCTGAAATCAATATGATGTCGTCTTCCAAATCAACCACCTGAATCGCCGCCACTTTACCATAGCGATCCACATGGTAATTTTTAAGACCTTTACCGCCTCTGTTTTGAATACGATAATCAGACTGCCGTGACAGACGTCCGTTCCCTGTTTCAGATACAGTCAATACATACGCACCCTCACGCAATACAGACATACCGATTACATAGTCATCCTCTTTCAGCGTTAAAGCTTTTACGCCACGACCGGCTCTTCCGATTTCACGCACATCACTTTCCAAGAAAGCAATCGCCATACCTTCTTTGGTGGCAACCAAAAGCTTATTATTTCCGTCTGTCATTCTAACCCAGCTGAGCATATCGCCTTCATCCAGGTTAATGGCAATCAGCCCGCCTTTTCTGGCTGTATCAAAGGCAGATAATTTGGTACGTTTAATAATACCTTTCTTCGTCACCATAACCAGAAATTTATCTTCCTCAAATTCAGATACACGAATCATTGAGGTAATCTGTTCCTCCGGCTCCAACGGCAATAAATTCATAATATTCATGCCCCTGCTGTTACGAGAACCCTCAGGAATTTCATAGCATTTCAGCTTATATACCTTGCCCAAGCTAGAGAAGAACATGACATAATCATGAGAGCTGGTAATGAACATCTCCGTGGCAATGTCTTCTTCACGTCTTGTCATGGCGCTCACACCACGTCCGCCGCGCTTCTGAGTCTTATAGATATCCACCTTTTGGCGTTTCACATAGCCGAAATTGGTCAGTGTCAATACACATTCTTCAACAGGAATTAAATCTTCAATGTCTACTTCCCCGCTGACAGCTACAATTTCCGTTCTTCTTTCATCACTGTATTTATTTTTAATAGCAATTGCCTCATCTTTGATAATCATCAAACGGCGATTTTCATTGCTTAAAATATCCAAATAATCTTCGATTTTAGCTTGTAAAGCTTCAAGTTCTTCTTCTAGTTTTTCTCGCTCTAAACCGGTTAATTGACCCAAACGCATTTGAACAATTGCCTGTGCCTGCACTTCATCGAATTCAAAACGATTCATCAAGGCCTCTTTACCTTCTGCAATTGTTTTAGAACTGCGTAAGATAGAAATAACTTCATCAATAAAATCCAGTGCTTTCATCAAAGCTGCTAAGATATGGGCTCTGTCCTGTGCTTTTTTAAGGTCAAATTCTGTTCTTCTCTTGACAACATCCAGCTGGAATTTAATATACTCCTGCAAAATTTCAATCAGTGTCAGTGTTTTCGGTACACCGTCCACAATAGCGAGCATAATAACGCCGAAAGTCGTCTGCATTTGCGTATAGGAATACAGATAATTGAGGACAATCTGCGGTGCGGCATCCCGCTTGATATCAATGACAATATGCATACCGTTTCGGTCGGAGTGGTCATTGATACCTGAAATACCGTCGATTCTTTTATCTTTTACCAATTCACTGATATGTTCAATTAATCTAGCTTTATTTACCTGATAAGGCAATTCACTTACAATAATTTTAGTACGTCCTTTGTCGTCCTCCACAATCTCCGCTCTTGCCCGAACAGTTACTTTTCCTCTGCCTGTTGCATAAGCGGCACGAATGCCTTTACGTCCCATAATAATACCGGCGGTCGGAAAATCAGGACCTTTAATATGCTCCATAATTTCATCAAGAGTAGCCTCAGGATTATCAATCAAACAGCAAAGGCCATCTACCACCTCTCCCATATTATGAGGAGGAATATTCGTTGCCATACCTACAGCAATACCGGTAGAACCATTGACCAGTAAATTTGGGAAATGTGTCGGCAGTACAACCGGCTCTTGCTTTTGGTCATCAAAGTTTGGTTTATAGTCAACTGTTTTTTTATCAATATCAGCGAGCATATCCACGGATAATTTACTCATTCTGGCTTCTGTATAACGATAAGCAGCAGGCGGGTCACCGTCCACTGAACCAAAGTTACCGTGGCCGTCAACCAACATATACCGCATAGAAAAATCTTGTGCCAAACGCACCAATGCATCATAAACAGAGGCGTCGCCGTGAGGGTGATAACTGCCCAGCACAGCACCAACCGTGGTGGCACACTTACGATATGGTTTTTCAGGCCATAGAGAATTCTCATACATGGTATATAAAATTCTTCTGTGAACCGGTTTTAAACCATCACGAACATCAGGCAAGGCTCTGGATACAATAACCGCCATAGAATAGTCTATGAAAGATTTTTTCATTTCTTCTTCCAAATTGACGATATGCAATTTTCCTGCCATCATTTCATTTTTATCATTGCTGTCATTGGTATGATCAAAACTCATAATAACCCCCGTGGACACTTTTTAGGACATCAATATCCTTTTACCCTTTCATCAGCGTACTCTAAAAGTTGATGTGTAATAATAGATTTTTTATCTTTTGGCAAACTACGGAAAGGAATTGCCAAAAAGCCGCCCTCTTGCGGCATAACAGATAGAATTTCATTCTTGCTGTCAAACCGGACTTTTGCCTGTTTCAGCGGGATTGTTGTCGTATTTTGTTTCCCATAATAATATAAAACAGTAGGATAAAGTCTTAACTTAATTTCTTTTTCTGCCTGCTTTGCCTTGTGTTTCATATCAATTAAAGGCACAAAGTGAAAAAAACACATGACCACAACACACACGACAGACATCGCTAAATTAAACCACTCAAAGGTTAAGAAAAAACTCACTAAGAAAAATACAAACAACGCCAATAAGAGAACAGTTTGTATAACCATTCTTTTGGGGCTAATCCGATAATATCCTGAAATTCTCAGTGCTTTTACAATTTCTTCTTCTTCAAGGGTATAAGAAAACTCTTCATAAGAGGGCATGAAAACTATCCTTTCAAAATTCATAAAAGTCCATAGACTCTGTGAATGAAAATCATTTACACTTCATACTCAGCATATTTGGCATTCTTTTCGATAAACAGACGACGAGGTTCTACCTTATCTCCCATTAAAATAGAGAAGGTTTCGTCAGCAGTCACAGCGTCTTCAAGTTCAACACGTTTCATCAAACGGGTTTCGGGATTCATTGTTGTTTCCCAAAGCTGTTCAGCGTCCATTTCACCAAGACCTTTATAGCGCTGAATATCATAACCCGATCCAAATTCTGCCATGATTGCATCTCTTTCTTCATCATCATAAGCATAGACATGGCGTTTTCCTTTGCTGACCCTGAATAAAGGAGGACAAGCCAAATAAATATGCCCCTCCTCCACCAATGGGCGCATAAAACGGAAGAAAAATGTCAGCAATAAGGTACGGATATGGGCACCGTCAACGTCAGCGTCGGCCATAATGATAATTTTACCGTAGCGAAGCTTGGATAAATCAAATTCAT
>OBXM01001703.1_pt1 | contig 12332 bp, 31 predicted proteins | sample 1538141 | NCBI WGS metagenome assembly OBXM01 (sample SAMEA2580153, study PRJEB22360) | human gut metagenome | biome: human gut; feature: human-associated habitat; material: faeces | place: Denmark | collected 2008/2010 | reverse complement strand
TTTCTTCTTCTTAACTTCATTAGTCTCGTCTTCAATTTTCTTTTTTAATTCTTCTTTTCTTTTTCTTGCTGCCGGAGAAGATGAACTTATTCATGTTTCCGGCCTTACCGTTGGTGTTCATCTGCACACGCCCAGCGCTGTATGTATATTTCATGGCCTACCCTCCTCAAAAATATGTAACAACCTTTCATAGTAAGCGATTTCGTCCACATATAAATCCCTTGCCATCTGCTCTATTTCCTCTTTCGCCTCATCGAGTGTATCTGCATCCAGCATCGTTTGTTCCATCTGCAACGGCTCAGAATAGCAAATCCAGTCTCGATCTGAATCCCACATTATCCTTGCGAATTCTTCCTCATTGTAATATGGGGTGTACAGCAGGATATGTATATCACCTTTCTGTATCCAGCATTTATCCATTTTGGGGTTCCTCAATTTCTTTTAACTTTGCTTCTGCTTCTTCACGTGTCAGGAAAATATATCTTCCAATCGGTCCAAAAGCATTAACCCTCTCTGTCATAATCATAAGTTCATCGCCATCGTATGAAAACGTTAGGACTGTATCCTCAAATACTGCTGTTTTTTCGTGACATTCTTCGCAATTATCCGTGTCATGTGGACATTTATTATCTAATTCGTATGGGCAATAATATCCTGTAGCCGTTTCGTATGTTCCATCTAATACAGAAACAACCATTTCGCACTCTGCAATCACATAAACTGTATCTCCTATCATACATGGTAAAGTAATAAGCAATCCTTGCTGTTCTGCGTCCTCATATGCGGCCAAAACGCTCAATATATGCTGTAAGTTATCATAGTCTTGCGGTGTCTCTACGCATATATCCAGTTCTGCCCTTACAGCTATTCCGTGGTCCGTACGTTCTGTTATTCTATTCATTCCACTCCTCCGACTCGATAATTTTAAAAAAATCACTTGCCTTCATTTCTTTCATCCAATCTTCCAGCTTAAATGCATTAGATTGTGTACAAATAGATCCGTACAATTTTTCTTTTACATTAAATAGTCTTTCGGTATACTGGTCATACAGAGTAAACCCATATTGTAAGTAATGCGGCTTACGCGGTATTGGAATATCAGCAACCATACGTTTCCAAGCTTTTCCTATTTCAGAGTTACATTTAAACTGTCTTAGTCCATTCTCTCCATAATTTTTGGTAAACTCCGTCTTAAAACTATCCTTATCTCTTTCAGTCGGGATTATAAATAACATGTTTTTTGTTGGTAGAAATAATTCAGCCTCTATTTTGTATGTACTGGAAAACTTATTGTAAACCTTGCGTATTTTTTTAGTATCCTCATTCCACTTAAAATAGTCATCATATAATTTACATCCTTTTTCAATCTCAAAGTATTTATCCATTCTATTCCTCCGCTTAATCAAACAGGCTTAACTGCCCGTCAATCTCATGTTCTGGTTCTTCCGGCGCCACCATCCCCGGCAAGTGCCCCATCCCGAAGAACTTACATGCTACCCAACTCGGCTGCCAGTGCTTAGTACCACCGGCCTCCTGGTATAGCTTGCAGTCGTAATGTTTACCAACGCTTGTTAGGTTCGGGCACTCATCACAGTATCTCGGGCTTGCGGTGCCGCCGGATCTCATGTACATCTCACTGATTGCTCTCATTTGTGATCGCCGCCTTTATCTCCTCTTTCACATTTTCTATTACTGTCAGAGCCTCTGGCAGCTCATATAATCCATTTTGTAGACGTTGGTCTACAACTTTACGCCTGAGAAGAGAAATTGTCTCCTCGAAGCTCCCGCAGTATCCTACTGTATCGTAAATTTTATTCCCGTCCTTGTCCGTCTTACCTTTATCTACAGCAAGAGTGAATCCCATATTGTTTGTAAGTGCATAATAATTTTCAATCAGGTGTACCATGTTATACCTCCTTCAATAATCCTTTTTCTTTCATTCTGTTTATCTGCCTGTTAATTTTTTTATTCATATTCTCCTGCACAGTGGTCTGTATTCCCAGAAGGTACTCTATCTGCATTAACATGATGCGGACATCTCCTGCCTCTTCCGCTATATGTTCTATTGTTTGACGGTGCTGTGGATCATATTTTGCCGCTGCAGTTATCAGTTCACCGCATTCTTCCATCAGCTTTATTATCTGATTGTTTATCCCATATTTTTCTGCAATAAGCTTTATTTGCTCAGTATTCTTATTAATCATACATTTCTCCCCTATCCAACTACATTGCTGAGCATGTAATCTGCATTTTCTTTGGCTATTGTCTCCCTGACGCTCTCCTCCGGGAAATGAATCTGAAATGTGTTTTCCTGCAGTCTATTTGTTATCCTACGGTCATAGTTGAGACCGTCGAGCGGAAAGTTACTCGTCAGGATGGTAGGGAGCTTGTTCAGATATCGTTCATTCAGGATCTGGTAGAATTTCTCCCTGATCCAGTCCTTTGCCTCCTCTGTCCCGAAATCATCAATCACAAGAACCTTAACTGTCTGCAGTGCATCCAGTAGATAGCCTTCCTGTTGCTTATTTCCGTTCTGTCCCCAGGTACTCTTAATCTCCTGAAGGATATTCAGGGATGTAGCAAACTTGACCTGTATGCCATGCTCAAGCATAAGTGCATTTGCAATACTGGCAGCCATACGGGTTTTACCTGACCCCTTTTCCTCGCTCCATAGATACAGACCCATTCCCTTCTCCAGCATAGCGTCTAGGTTTTCCAAATAGAATTTAACCCCCCTGCAAGCCACGGCAGCTATTTCCCTGGATTCATCCCTTGTGTATCTCCGCAGGTTAAATGTGTTGAGCCGTATTGCTTTAAGACTGTCAGGCAGTTCAGCAAATCGCAGCCGTCTGTCCATCACCTTCTGCTCCCGGCACTTACAAGGCGCAGCGTATTCAACTCCATTTTCATCACGCTCATACACCCATTCTTCTCCGTGGCAGATCGGGCAGATATCACCATTCAAATCCTTCTGCTCCGGCGCCCTGCTCAATTGCCCGTCGCACAATGTCTGTTTCATCCGGTTCAGTGTTTCTTCCAGGTTCCTCAATCTTCTTTCCCCCTTTCTGGTTTAGATACCCTTCAAATTTTGTACCAAACAACGTAGCCGGCCTAAGATACTTATCCATATCCGCCCCTTTCCATTCGGCAGACTTGATGTCAATAACCCTACGAAAATCATCAAAAGTAAATCCATCATTAATCCTGGCTCGTATCAGTCTCCGCGTGTCCTTGGACCCCACCTGGAACGATTTCCCGGTACGCATATTCAAATACTCAACGATTTCCTTGTACTGGTACTTAGAATCGTCTGCCACAGGCGCATTAGATGTTTTATTCTTTACCTTCTTTTCATTCTCTATATTCTTTTCATTCTTGTTTGTGGTCACTTGCTGGTCAGTTGTTGGTCGTTCGCTGGTCATCTGTTGGTCAGTGTGCTGGTCAATCTTCTGATAAGATTCCCAGTTAAGTATTGTAATCAGGCTGTTTTTGTTACTTGCTTGCTGGTCAATCTGCTGGTCAGTTTTGAACGCATTTAAGATTCTTTTTACCTTACTTTCGTTCACGGATAAATCAGTGGCAATTTTAAGTCTTCCGGTTATCAACTGCCCAGGCTGAAGCATTATTTTCTCTCCCTTAAACATCACCGGACAGATCCCGTGTGAAGCTTTAAGGAGGAGATACACCCATACCGCCAGATAATCAGCATCTTTGCAGACAATAGGATTCTCAAGCATTTTCCTATGTAGCTTTATCCATCCTTCCATCCTTATCACCTGCCTCAATCAATGTCACTTCGATTCTAGGGTTATGTTTGTCCACGTGGAACTCATCCGAAAACCCAACTATGTGCTGCCACCCGTCATTTTCTATCACCCGGCATTTTACAAGTGCATCCTGAATGAACTTGTGAGCAACAGCAGCGATATTATCCAGATCTCGCCGTCTATCTGGCTCGTAGAAGGAATAATGTATCATGACTGGCGGTTTTATTGCCTGGCGCTTTAGACTCGCTCTGATAGCGTTTGAGATGACCATTTGGTATCCCTGTTTCATATCGTTGCCACAGCTATGCCCCCGGCAAAAGCTCCGCTCTGCTTTCAGGTATTCGTTCAGTCCCGGCAGCTTCCCTTTGATCACGAATCTGTACTGCATATTCGCCCTCCTTCCTCCTGTTCTCAAAGGCCATATCCATAAGGTGGCCTTTTACAATCAAGTCATGTGCTCTGGAATCATCCATTTTCCGGTATGCCTTATATTCCAGCGCATCCACCGGATCTGATGGTATTGGCCGATAATAACCTGTATCACCGCAGATGATGCAATCTCCGTTTTTGTTCTCATGGTTTATCATCCTGCGCAGCGCTCTGTCTACTCGGTCCATTTCAGGCTGTTTGATATCAGGTCTATGTATTCCGTTTTTATGACCGTCTCCTATCCTTACAAAATAGGATTCAGCCGTTTTCTGTATTTCCTCTCTCGTCATTTGCCCTCCCTTCTCCCCGGCCGTAACCGGGGAAATCATGGCTTGCAATAGTGTGTGATATATTATGTATCCGCTTTGTGGTATTTCAGCACTTCGCGGGTCCATCCTTCATAGTGTTGTTTCATGTAGTCTTCGATGATATCCTGCATTTCACATCTCAACCCCTTATTACCATTGTCAAGTAAGCTGTGGTGGTATCTGCATCCAGTCACACCGTTCTGCTCTATACCAAGCCCTCCTTGTGATTTATTGACAATGTGCATGGGGTCCAGGATATGCAACCCAAATTCTTTATCTTGTGGCATATGGTAACCCATCTGGCAGAATATGCAGCCATTATCACGCTCCAACATCCTGCGTTTGGTTTTACCATCAAATTGCAACGCCTTAGTCCTTCTTTGCATTCCACGCCTCCTTCATCCTTTTGAGGTCATCCGGTGTCATGGTCTCAATCCCCTGCTCCTTTGCCTCTCCAACAACTCCATCAATCAATACTGACATTTCCTTTGTATCGTAGAGATGGGAGCCTTTCAGGAGGGCATAGTGGATAAATTCCTTTTCGCCCACATATCCCTTGCCTATAGGCTTTGCATGCAGATCATAGCGTTTGCTGATATCTATATCAGACCGCAGGGAAAAGATAATGGCATTTCCGTCTTCATCCCGGTCTATCTGCCCATACTGGGAGAGGAGCATGTTATGCATCTCCTCTTTGCTTGTCCTCAGTTTCTCTGACAGTTTTGATACCAGCACCCAGTAATAAGCATTTGCATCTAAAGACCGCTTTTTCCTAAATTTCTTTATAATGACATTCAGCAGGTTTACGCTTCTTAATTCCTCATATTCACCCCGTATATCCTCGTCAATCTGCAGGGTAAGCGTCCATTTACCTGATATATAATCCTTTGCAATACCTGTGATCCGTCCAGTACATTCCATCCATATCCATCCTTACACTATTTCGCTTTTTTCATCCTTCGGACGTATATCATAAAGAAACACTCTTTTTCCAAGTGGTTTGTTTCTTATAGAAAGAGCAACTATCTTTTTATCTTTTATGATTATCTGCTCTACAATAAAGCGATCTCTTGTCGTGTACGTCCCTGGGCGCTTACTGTTTTCTTCCAATGTCACATTTCCGTCTTTGGCACTGATCCAGATAAATGGAGCTGTATAAAGTTCCCGGCCGATTCCCCAATTGAAACAAGCACGCTTGAAAGAATCAGACGCAAGTCCTTTCTCTTTTTCAGTGTAAGATTCCGTTCCAGTATCTTCCTTTGACACCCAAGAATTTTTGATTCCGTCCCATATAGACACAATGCAGTTTGCATTATCTCTTGTATGGCTCCGTGTCCAGTCAAGAGGACCCACAGTTTCATCCAGAATATTCATATCGCACCTGGCATCTTTATACAAAAGCAATGACACTCCGCTCTTACTACAAGTAGAAACGCGACACTCAATTTCATCCGCTCTCAAATCTCTAAATTTCATTTTTTAATCCTCCTATAAATTCTCTGTCCAAAAGTAAAGGTTGTCTGATTCCTGGTCGTAAGATATCCGGTCCAGAAAATCATCTTCCGGATTATCCCCGTCAATTATCTTTGCCCCACCGCTGTAAAGCATTGTGATAAGCTTATTAATGATTCCGCATATCTCCACAGGGTTCTTGTCCGCTGTGAGTAAAGCGATGATATCAACGCTGGTATCACAATCAGCTTCTATTCCGTAATTTACGTTCTGCATACAATCCCTCTCAATCTGCTCTATACTAAACTTTAGTAATATTTTCTTTAGTCCCTGATTGCTTGCCGGCTCCAGGGGCTTTTTTATGTTCTTTTATCCAGTCCTCCACAACATACAAGCAAAGGACCGTTACAGCATACAGCAGCACTGCGTATGGGTCTACTCCGTATATCACTAATACGGTTAGGGCGGCTATGGTTGCATTCTTCAAATTATCTCCTCCTCATTAAGCTTTCTACCGATGTGATTTTCAAATTTTGCACGGTAGATATTAAACTCGTCTGTTGTTTTGCCCCTGACTTTCTTCGGCACACATTCTCCGAATTTCCATATTCCTCGACGAATATGTTCTCTAACGTATTGAGGGGAAACGCCAAGGATACGGGCTACCTCTGGGGGCTTTAGTATTTCTTTTGGCATATTTATCACCTCCTTACACCGCCCTCTTGCTGTTATCAAGAAACTTATTGATAAAATACTGCTGGCCTTTTCCGGTTATTTTAGTAGTCTTATTGATTGTGGTATGTCCGTCTGAATGGGTAACCGCCGTTTCTTTCACCTCGAATAATCCCATTTCCATGCTCCTTTGAGTAGGAGCGTTATAGTCCGTCCCTTTTCTGCGAATAAGATAACCATTATCTCTGAGATACGTAAATAATCTTTTCTCTCCGGTATCATAGCCGTTTTGCTTTAAGAGCTTCGCTAATTCCCCGATCAGGATTGATTGCTTAGATGCGGATACTGCATCAGCGAATATCTCCTTAGGCTTCATACGGGCGTTATCGGCCTGTAGCAGTTCGTTCCTCTCCCGTTCTTCCTTCAATGCTGTAAATGCCTTTATTGCCATATCAGGATTATTAAGTAGTTCGTCTACGGCGTAAGCCCCATGTTTTCTAATCGCCGGAAGAACTTCTGACGTTACCCAGTGCTTAAACCGCTTCGCTGCTTCAAGCTTGCTTCCGAAGATAAGGGCATAGAGGCCGGATTCATTAATCATTGTCATTGTTTGCATTCCGCCAGGGGTGCCCTGAATTGGGGCGTCCTTTTTATCTTCATCTGAAACATGGGATGCAATGGCATTTCTTGCTTTAGCATAGCCAAGTGCTTCGGCTACATCCTTGCCAACAAACCACGGTTCGTTATCAATAGTTACCGTTCTTACTTGTCCGAACTCGGCGTTTTCAAAGATTTTTAATTCGTTCATGTGTCCTCCTTTTTATTGTCTTCCTCCTTCAAATCTCCTATACTATAATTACCGGTTGCTGCCGGAATAAATGGAAAGGAGATTAGCTATGGGTATTAAAGTAAAAGTAAATTTTGACAAACGGAAATTAGAGTCTGCCATCAAGGACCAGGCAAGAGAATCTCTCCGCAATCGTTCATATGATGCAAAATGTCCATTTTGTCATACAACTTTTAGTGCTCATCCGGGGCCAAATGTCTGTCCCCATTGCCGTAAGACTGTTGATCTAAATCTTAACATCAAGCTTTAAATCACTTAGCGTGACAGCCAGTTCATCCGCCAATGAATTGGCTGTCACCAACAGCGCAATCAATTTTTCCGTTTGTTCCATTGCTTCATCAGTATTAACTTCTACCGTTGCCTCTATGGTCCTTTTTACTGTTTCCCTTGATTCGTCCATGTATCCTCCTTTACATCACGCAGTTTTTTCTTTAGATAAATTATTTGGTTTAGCACCAGCCAATTTTGCTTTTTCTTGTCTTTGCTCATAAATATCCAACATCGCTTTTGTAAAACGTTGTTCACATCCTTCTGTGAATGTAACAACACATTCAATTTCTCTCTGCTTTCTTGCCATTAGGTAATTCCTCCTTATTCTTAATAGTTTATTTTTGATGTGATTCGCAGTAAAATTTTGTTGTAAACCGGATATGCCGGTGGTAAAATCTAGTTGAAAGGATGTGAGCTTTTGTTAGGTACAATCGCTGATATTCTTGGAATATTAAGCTGCATTTTCTCGTTTTTTATATTTATCATGTCAAGGAGCCTCTTTAAAAACATACAGCAGCAAAAGCATGAGTATAATAATGAGCGTATTAGTCTACAGACAGATATCGCTTCTATTCGCAAAAACATACTTCATGACAACCTTGATACCCTTAGCCTAAGGAGCGAATTACGGCAATCGCTCTATTCATATCAGCATAAATATTGGAATATTTTATCTCCAATATGCATTTATCATATTAGAGCAAGCCTGAATATGATAAAAAGCCAGATACCAGAAAGAAAAAAAGAAAAATTATGTATAAGTCTTGACTACTTGATTGCATATCTTGATAAAAAGGAGGTTCATAAAAAATGAACTATAAACAAATTCTTAAACTTATAGATACACTGATTTCTAAAACAAAATGTAGGGAGCTTGAATGGTCTTCTCTTATAAACTCGTACAATTTATTTAAAGCTCCTCAAACTTCATTTTTGGAATCTACTCCATTCTTAGAAGACGTAAGCATGCCTGTAACCGGAAGTAGTTATTATACCGAAATTAAAAATGGGTATATTTTTTTAATTGGATACTCCACATCGCAAAACAATACATTCGTAAAGCTTTACGCCCAAAAGAACGGGGCTGATTCTGCATCAGAATATGCAAGTACGCTTCCAGATTCTTCTACTGAAGAAGAAATTATAGAATTAAAGCGTCTGTATAGACTGGTTGAAACCATTGTCGCTTCATGCGATGATATTCTTGAAGACTTGTTTAGTGATTGATATCTTCACTTTGTATAAATTCATCAATTATTTTGTCTAATTCCTCACGCTCTTGAATTTCCTTAGATAGCTTATCTGGCTGTCTGAGGATTTTTTTAGCCATTTCGTAAATCTTGTTATCGACTTCTTTACTCCATTCACGGTATCCCTGCCTAGTCATTTCCATTTCACAAATTAAGGCTTTATACCTTTTCTTTGATATCCACACCTTCACATCACCTCCTTATCCTGCTTTCTTATGTTGATTTCCTAAATAATCCGTTCTATACTGTACTTACAGACCCCGCCAGGTTGAGTATACAGAAGGGAGAACAGAAATGAAATTATCGAAAGATTCAGCTAAGCTCGCTTGTAGCCTTTATAAGACTTATCTTGAAAAACGTAAAAACGGTCAATCCAAGGCAAGCGCAAAACATTTTTCATGCGGTTTTTATAAAGAAATCAAATCTTTATCCTCATGGACTACTGAAGATATTACTGAAACACTGAATGAGCTCAAACGCGCCAATTTTATAAAAAAATATATCGACGGCAGTTTCCAGATTCAGGATAATTTCATCATTTATATGGAAAATCGTTTTAAAAATGGTGTTACCGAGATAAGTGATTTTATTTCAAAATTCATTCCATGATTTTTTGCCCTCTGGTTCCTGTGTAGAACTCATCTTTTGTAATGCGCAGGAACCAGTTATCTCCTTCGCACGATAGTTCCAATTCACTTACGTGCTCTATGCGTTTTCCGTTTAACTCGAAGATATTTTTTGATAAATCAATATTAATAGAGTTAAATAAGTTCTCCATTTCGCACCTCCTTATCCTACTTTCTTTTCTTCCTCTTTCAGCAATTCTGTTTTCAGTGACATTCCTTCGCCTATGTAAAGGATCCTGTCTTTTTCCCTGTCAGTCAGTTCTGGAAGTACCCTCTCGAATGTTTCCAGTATTCTCTTTTCTTTTTCAGTAAGAGCCATTTTTTCACCTCGCTTCATTTGTTGCTCTGTGATTATTGTATATCGCTAAGATTAATTTGTCAATGTATTTTTATTATATTTTTGTTGCAAAGTGATATTTTATGTGATATCATACTTGTATGGAGGTGAAAGTTGTGAATGAATGTGAACGTCTCAAATTATTAAGAAAAGAATTACATATAAAGCAAGGTGATTTTGCCAAAAGGATTTCGACTACCCAAGGTCATATATCCGATATAGAAAACGGAAGAAAGGGTTTATCTGATAGAACAATCAAACTGATAAGCTACGAATTTGGTGTAAACGAGGAATGGCTTAGAAATGGTACAGGCGAAATGTTTGAAGAACTTGATCGAGATGAGGAAATAGTTGCTTGGTCATCAAAAATCACTCGCTCTGATTATGATAAACAGTTCATTCCAGAGTTCGTACATATGCTGAGTAAATTAGATGAAAAGGACTGGGAGACACTTGAGAAGATAGCGAAAATGTTAGCGAAAAAGAAAGACTAGGCCTGCGCCTAGTCAAATCTTCAAAGCTGTCCCTTAACAAATCTAAGTATCAATACCAGAGCCCTGTTATCTGATATTTTGTTAATTAAGTTGATAAGTTCTTTTCTTAATTCTTCATTACTCATATGTATCGCCTCCCTAGGTATGCAGTGGGAACATATATTCTGATTAGAGTATACAACAACGATAGCAGGATTTCAAGAACATATGTTTGCTTCTGCTGTTATTATAACAAATATCCGAAATGGAGGCTACAAAAATTTCGCTTTTTCGACATTTGTCCGGTTAACCGGACACTTATTTGTAAGGAGACTCAAAAAGGTCTGTAATGCGGACATTTAACCCCTTTGCCAACTTCTCCAGGGTATCCATATGAGGCATAGCTCCATTGCAAATATCTGAAACCGTGGAATGCGAAACGCCTGTCAAGATAGAAACCTGTCTGACTGTAAGATTTTTAGAGTACATAATTTCATTCAATAATATTTTCATATTAACACCAATCCTTTTTGTGTTAATATGTGTAAATTTCAAATTTTAATACAATTAAAAGGGGGAACGATAATGGGATGTTTAGTTTTTATTTTATTTTGTATCGTAATTTTTGCTCTCATGATGATTGCATATATGTATGCTGTGGGAATCATTATAGCTGTTGACGTCATATCGGGGATAGCATTGCTCGCAAGTGTAGGCTCTTACATGAATGCAAAAAAAATGAAGCCGTCTACAATGCAATGCCCAAACTGTAGTAATCCTAATGTCAAGTTGTCCACTATACAGACTGGAGGTCAACGAAAAAGAATTGCTAACTGCCAAAGTTGCGGGTTTGAGTACGATTACATAACGCCAGATGATATAACACAGAGTAAAAACAAATCAATTGGCCTTATTGCTATATTTGCTATAATTTTAGCCGTAGGACTCACTTTTACTTTTCGTTTATTAGGTAGTAGCAGTTCTTCTGACAGCAAAAGTGATGCCGTTGTAGCAAGCACAGAGGAACCCGCTTCAGAAAAAGTAAAAATGGATGATTTTGAATATTCAATAGATGGTGACACAATATCATTGGAGCGCTACAATGGCGACTCTGAGATATTAGAAATTTCTCCAACGATGGAAGTAGGAGGAAAGACATACAATACAGATCTTTCAGATTTTCAGGTTTATAGCTCATCTGTAAAGACTTTAATTATTGATGAAGGTATTACTCAAATACACACGTCTATTTTTAATGGTAGTGATGTAGAGACGCTATTTTTTCCCAAATCGCTTTCTCAAATATACGACTACACGCTCGCATATTTACACCCGGATGAAGGCAGAAAAATACAAGTTTACTACGCAGGTACAGAAGAGGAATGGAATAGCATTTTCACTGAGTATACGCATATGGAAGAGCAAGATAGTGGTGCGGAAGCTGTTGGGCAGGCCGCTGCTGATTTTGTAAACGGTTTAATCGGCGTTGAATACGATGCATCACTATTTGAATATCACTTCTCGGCAAACCTGGAAGATGTGAAATAAATAAACTTATGTATCATATCGTAGAAAGGCAGTGATATATTGATATTTGACAAATTATTAGCAGCATTACATATAAACGAAGAAGATGATTCTCAGACTAATGTTGAAAATGGTTGCAAACAATCGTCAGTGCTAGTAGAATCGCATAATCATCCTACTACTCCTGTTTCAAATAATAATAACGGTAAAACACAATTTCAAACTGAAGTGGATCCTTATTTTGTTTCTGCAGGATATTTAATCATAGAAAGAAACAGGGCTTCTATTACAATGCTGCAATGTGCATTTCATATTGGTTACCGCAGAGCCGCCAATATAATTGATCAATTATACGAAGCTGGAGTCGTGGGGCC
>OBXM01001701.1_pt1 | contig 12348 bp, 13 predicted proteins | sample 1538141 | NCBI WGS metagenome assembly OBXM01 (sample SAMEA2580153, study PRJEB22360) | human gut metagenome | biome: human gut; feature: human-associated habitat; material: faeces | place: Denmark | collected 2008/2010 | reverse complement strand
CACAGGCAAAAACTCAACGGATTCAGCTTTAATTATTGATGCCATGGACATTTTGTATTCGGATAATGTAGACGGCTTTTGTATTGTATCCAGTGACAGTGATTTCACAAGGCTTGCCTCACGTTTGCGTGAGTCGGGTATGTATGTGGTAGGCATGGGTGAGGCAAAAACACCCAAGCCTTTTGTTGCCGCCTGTGAAAGCTTTAAATATTTAGAATCTCTGGTAAAAGAAAATGGAACGGATGAAAAACCTGAAAATTTAAAATTAATCCAAGGTGCTATGAAAAAAGAAGATATGATGTTAGAAATTAAGAAAATAATCGAAGAAAAATCGGATGATAACGGTTGGATTTCTTTGGCTGATTTAGGAAATATATTAAGCAGAAGGTTCTCCGATTTTGACTCTCGAAATTATGGATATTCTAAACTTCTGCATTTCATTAAGTCGTTTCCGTGTTTTGATGTGGAATCAAAAAAAGGACCCGGCAATGGAAAACAGCATTATTATGTCAAGGTAAAAGACTGAGTATAGGATTTAAAAGCAAAAAACAGCAAAAAAGATAGAGGTTTTCTATCTTTTTTGCTGTTTTTTGCGGGAGAATGGGCTTATAATTATTTTTCCGGCGTTGTTTTTTGTTTAAATTCTGCAATAAGAGATTCGAGGTAGGCCAGATGAAGTTCTTCGTCCATAATGATTCTGCGAAATAAAGCCTGCATGGAAGGATTGGGAATGGTACGAATCAACATTTTATAATGAGCAATGGCATTTCTTTCTTCCTGTGCATCAGATTCAAAAATAGGTACAAGCTGTGTACGATAATGAACAAAGCCGCCATTCCAGTAATTTCGGGAGATTTGCGAGCAAAGCTTGGGCTGAGAACCTAAACGGTAGACAATGTTGCCCAACAATTCTTGGTGAATGACTTCAGCGTCAGCTAAAATTTCATAGGCAGCATAAATTTCCGGGAAATCCTTGAGATAAAAACGATGTACGCGATATTGATTGATGGCAGTTGTTTCAGAGCCTTTTCCGGCATAAGCATCCGAGATAAGAGCCGTGTAACGGAAGTCGTTTTTTGTCAAAGTAACAGGCGGATACGGTAAATCGATGGTCAATTCCTTTTGCAAGTCCGAAAATGGTTTCATTATGAAAATCCTCCCAATAATTATCTTATTTAGAAGCATATGCAAAAGGTGCAAAAAATATAGCTGGTAATATTGAAATTTTATGAGGGAATGGCTTGACCTTTTAAAAAGAACATGATATAATTACCAAGCACTAAAAATTACATATGGTTTTATAGATAATAAGGACGCTTAGCTCAGCTGGCTAGAGCACCTGCTTGACGTGCAGGGGGTCAGCGGTTCAAGTCCGTTAGCGTCCACCATATTAAAATTGTGGCGGGAAAGCAGGATAACCTGTTTTTCCGCCACAATTTTAATATATGAAGATATAAAAGAAGTTAGTATAAACTTAGTTCTTAAATGCAATTTTAGTGGTTTGTTTATGTACCTAATTTTTAAATGCGCCTTTTTATGGCAAATTAACTGAGTATACCTGGTTAAGGGCTACGAGTGATGTAGACCTTAAAATAATGTGTGATTCTGTTTCTATGCGTATCAACTGGAGGTTATACCTATGCCCAGCATCAATTTGGAAAAGTTATGTTACAAACTTTTTTAAATCATGGCACTTGGCATAAACCCAAATTTTTTTTGAAAAGCCTTGGAGAAGTGACTTGCATTCGTATAACCCACGGCAAAAGCAGCTTCACTGACATTACATTCTCCCTGTTCAAGCAGGGAGAATGCTTTTTCCAGACGCTGATCCCGGATAAAGCCGTAAACCGTGGTACCATAGCATTGTTTGAACAAGCGTTTCAGCTTGCAATCATTTATATGAAGGATACGGGATAATTCAAATAAAGACGGGGGGAGAGTCAAACGGTTAAGCAGAATTTCACGGGCAACCTTCATCTGTTCCCTATCCACCCGTGACAATTTTTGACCTGCCTCATTAGGGCAGATCAGCCTTTCGATATTGATGGACAGCAGCTCTAAAAGATAACTCTCCATAAGAAGCCGGTTAAATTGACCCGTTCCTACAGTAAAGCAGGCTTCCAGCTTTCTTTTCAAATTCTCTTCCTTTGCATCGCTTTTGAAATCATGATGGCTGTAGGCTCCCCGCATAAAGGACCCAAATCCAATCCCGCTTTTACCGCTTACCGCCTCGCAAAAGCCGTCAAAAGCTTGCGGGCTTACCCAAATGGAATATAAATGAACCTCATCCCCTCTTTTGTACTCAGAATGACCGCTGACCTCTCCGAGAAATCCCAAAGAGGTATGTCCCTCGCGTACTTCTATGGGGATTCGGCCCACCTCTCCGTATAGCGTATTCTTCCGGCTGTAACTGAGCTCGAATATCGGCGACGTCGTGGTTGTTTCCCGCGTCATATTTTGCGGCAACGTTCCCGCAGAAAACATGATATGGACATCTGGGCGCACCGTAATTATTTTTTGAGGAAATATATTTGATTCTCCATACTGCAATGGTAAATATGACATAATGGTCCCCTTTTATTTCTCCACTTTCGGGCAATAAAACTCCGTCAAGGGGCGAAAAAATTCTCTTATCCTGTTTCTATTATAGTTAGTCGTGATTAACTAGTCAACAAGTACTTTTTAGAAAAGGGCCATTCTGGGAGGGATAATAGACACTTATACGTTTGTTCCGTCATGGGGCTGAAATACTCCGTCTTCGGGTAGAAAGATTCTGGGATTTGGTTTAGTATGATTCGTGGTTAGAAATAGCTAACCTACGAATGACGATTACATATAGGAGGATAAACGTGAAAAGAAAATTAATAATTCCTATGTTGCTTGCGCTTGTTATGGTATTAAGTGCTTGTACGCCCGCAAGCAATGGACCGCAAAGTTCGAATTCAGCAGCGCCATCCAACCAAGGCGGAGATACCATAAGCAACGCACCGCAAAGCTCGAATCCAACAGTGCCGTCCAACCAAGGTGGAGATACCATTACCGTAGAGGACATGAAAGGCTCTGTGGAGATCCCGGCCAACCCCCAGCGTATTGTGGACGTGGCTGGTCTATCGGACGAACTGATTATTTTGGGAGTGCCCTTTATTGCTTCAGCCAACACCAATATGTTCGATGGTGTGACAGTTCCGGCCTATCTCCAAGACTATTTTACGGAGAACAAGGTTGAAACTGTAGGCAACTACTCCGGCGCATCAGGATCGGGTGACCTGAATCTGGAGAAAATTGCGGAACTGAAACCTGACCTGATTATCATGAACATTCGGCATGAAAAGGTATATGAGCAGCTTAAGGCCATTGCTCCGACCGTCATGATTAATGACGATATCAACTACGTCAACTGGCGCGGACGCTTTCAGCAGTTGGGTGAGTGGTTCGGTAAAGAGGATAAAGTAGCCGAATGGCTGGAGGCCTATGACGCCAAGGCTGCTGAGCTGGCCGAGCAGGTCAAAGCGGTTGTGGGGGATGAAACCTTTGCTGTCATAGAAGCCAACTCCGTACATTTTGGCTCCTACTATGTCTACCGCACAGGCGGTCCCGGCGAGCTGATTTATGACGAATTGAAGCTGACGCCCTCCGCCGGCGTGCCGGAAGGCGTGTGGGGAGAGGTGGTTGACGCGGAATATTTTGCAAAAATTGATGCGGATCACATCTTCTTCTTCAGTGATGACGGTAAGGTCGGCGATACGGGGGACAACTCTGCATGGCAGAACCTGAAGGCAGTGAAAAACGGGAATGTATACCTCGGCGAAAACAGCCTGCAATATGATATGGCATACAGTGCCAACGGCAAATTGCTGTACATGGAAAAACTTGCAAATGCGATCATAAACCATGGCAATGTCGAATAACGGAAACCCGGAAACCCTTCCCATAGCAAAAAGTCCTGCACCCGTATCTTCCCGGTGGACGCGAACAAAAGCAGGATACATCATTTTCCTTATCCTGATGTCGGTATTCCTGCTTGCCTCAATCTTATTTTCATCCAGCGTTGGAGTAGCGGGAGGAAATCTGAGCTTACTGATGGAAGCACTGTTCCATCCGGGCACGTCGTCCGATATCGGAAGTATTATGTTGGAAATGCGCATCCCAAGAGCCTTGGCCGCCTGCTTTACCGGGGCGGCCTTTGCTCTTGCCGGGGGCGTGATGCAGGGTGTGACACGAAATCCCCTGGCCGATGCGGGTCTTTTGGGAATTAACGCCGGGGCGGGATTTTTGGTTGCGCTGAGCGCAGTATTATTCCCATCCTTGCCGCTGACCGGCACGATGATGGCGGCCTTTCTCGGCGCTGCGCTGGCGGTTGTTATGGTGTATGGTATGGGAATGGGTAGGCAAAAATCATCCGCAGTTCGTCTGGTTCTTGCGGGCAGTGCCGTTTCTGCGCTGCTGACGGCACTTAGTCAGGGAATCACGCTCACCTTCGGTTTGGCGAAGGCGCTTTCGTTTTGGACAGCCGGTAGTCTGTCCGGCATTACATGGAAAAGCCTGCTTTTGACTATCCCGTGGATTGTTGGCGCAGGACTGTTCAGCTTTGTGCTTTCCGGGCGGCTGTCGGTGCTGGCATTGGGCGAGGAAAGTGCGGCGGGTTTAGGAGTCAACGTATGGGTGCTGCGGCTTGCAGGGATTGCTGCTGTGCTGATTCTTGCGGGTGCCAGCGTGTCTTTGGTGGGTGGTATTTCCTTTTTAGGGTTAATTGTCCCCCACATTGCCCGTTTTCTTGTGGGTGAGGACTACCGCAGGCTGCTGCCGGTGTCCGCACTGCTGGGCGGGATTTTGCTGGTACTCGCCGATGTTGCGGCCCGCAGTATCAACGCACCCTTTGACACGCCGGTGGGTGCACTGGTATCGGCCATCGGCGTTCCGGTCTTTCTGGTGCTGACCTATCGGAAGAAGGGGGAGGTGCTGTGAAAACGAAAAAACAGAAAAAGATTGTGCTTGGTTTTCTTTTGTTGGCAGTGCTTGTGGCCATTTTTCTCTCAGTGAACAGCGGGTATGCCAAGCTCCCTTATGGAGATATAATATTCAGCCTGCTCCACCCGAATCACCCAGAGGCTTCCGTTGTGCTGCTGCAAATTCGACTGCCGCGTATCCTGCTGGCCATCCTGTGCGGCATGGGGCTGGCTCTGTCGGCCTGCATTCTGCAAGCCGTCACAGAAAATCCTTTGGCCGATCCCAGTATTCTTGGTATCAATGCGGGGGCAGGGTTTACCGTCATGCTGTTTTTATCCTTTTTCCCGTCCCTGCATATTAGCACAATGCTATTTCAGCCGCTCTTTGCTATGGCGGGCGGCCTTTTGGTGGCAATTATTTTATACGGCTTTGCAAAGAGAAACGGAAAACTGCGGCCGTCTTGGCTGTTGTTGGGCGGTATCGGTGTTTCCGCAGGCTTTTCGGCGCTGATGCTAATGATGGCGTCGGATATGGAAAACAGCAGCTACCAGTTGGTCGCGCGCTGGCTGGCCGGCAACATTTGGGGAACCAGCTGGTATCAGGTAAAAGCATTGATTCCCTACCTGCTTATTTTATTCCCCTTAATTTTTACGAGGGCAAATATTCTGGATTTGCTTCTGTTGGGTGAAGACGCCTCCCTTGCATTGGGTGTGCGGGTGGAGCGGGAGCGCAGAATTCTGCTGATCGTAGCGGTAGCGCTGGCCTCCAGCTGTATTGCGGTCAGCGGCGGTATTGGCTTTGTCGGACTGGTTGCGCCGCACATGGCACGAAAAGTCATTGGAGGGCGGCATGGGGCGCTTTTGCCCGCTTCCATGCTGCTGGGCGGACTTTTGGTGCTGCTGGCGGATACTGCAGGGCGGTCGTTGTTCCAACCCATCGAAATTCCGGTGGGCATTGTGATTTCTGTATTGGCCGCACCTTATTTTCTCTATCTGTTACGCAGACAAGCATAAAGGGGGTGAATTGAAAGTGAAATCCTGTATTACAACGGAGCATTTGTCCGCCGGGTATGACGGACGCCCCGTTTTTCATGACCTTGATCTTGAAATTCCTTCTGGGAAAATAACGACGCTCATTGGCTCAAACGGTTCGGGAAAATCTACGATACTGAAAACCATGTCGCGGCTCATTTCCCCCACGGCCGGTGCTGTCTGCTTGGATGGACAGTCCATTCACGGTATGCCGACCAAGCTGGTGGCGCAAAAGCTGGCGCTTTTGCCTCAGGGGGCGCAGACACCGGCTGGTATTACAGTAAACGATCTAGTGGAATATGGACGCTTTCCCTATCGAAACAAGCTGTCTGGGCTAAGCGCAAAAGACCGGGAGATTATGCTCCGTATTTAAGAACAGCAGGGACAAATCTAAAATGGCTAAAGTGGCAAACCGAGGGAAAAGATTATTTGGAAATCACTGATAAATGTCCGTATTGTGTTTCCAACATTTCAACACCTAAAGAAACCATCTTAAAAGTAAGCCAAGAGTATGATACTAAATATCTTTCTTCATTAAGCAAAATACTAGATGTATTTACCTCCTTAGAGGCTTATTTTTCAGAAGATACAAAAGCGGCTGTGCAAATTATTTCAAAAAATGCTACTGGTATAACAACAGAGCAAATTGAGTTTCTTAAACGACTAAAAGACGAGGTAATTACTTTACGGGATAAGTTAACTGGTTTAAAATACTTAGGTTTTGCTTCATTGAGCAATGTAGACCGGGTAGCAGATGCATTACGCGAAAACATTATTGACTTAGCCTTTTACCGTCAGTTAGAAAGCGATTATACAAAATCTAAAATTGACAGGATTAATGCTTCGCTGAACGAAGTAATTACTGTTGCGGGGCAGTTACAAGGACAAGTTGCTCAGCAAAAAGAAGAAATAAGAAAGACTATAGAAAAACATAGTAAGGACATTAATGGTTTTCTTGAATCAGCAGGTTATCAATACAAAGTTTCAATCGTTCAGTCTACAGGGGAAAGCTACCGCTTAATCTTAACTTATACAGAACAGAGCGAGGGTATTGGAAATGTAAAAGAACATTTAAGTTATGGTGAGCGAAATGCTTTCGCTTTGGTATTGTTTATGTATCAAGCGCTTAAAGAAAATGCGGATTTTATAATACTTGATGATCCTATTTCATCTTTTGATAATAATAAAAAGTTTGCTATTATGTCTATGCTTTTTAGAGGGGCAAACTCTTTTCAAGGAAAAACTGTATTGATGTTAACACATGATTTTGAGCCAATTATTGATATTGTTTGCACTTTGCGTGATATTTTCTCACCGTCAGCAAAAGCATACTTTATTTCAAATATTAATGGAACGTTAGATGAACATGTAATTACAAATACAGATGTCAAATCATGTGTTTCGGTATGCGAAAGTAATATTGCTGATTCTGCCGATATAATCCACAAGCTAATTTATTATAGGCGACTTGTTGAGATTAACGATCAAAAGGATATAGTTTGGGATTTACTTTCTAACGTATTTCACAAAGATAGAGATATTCCCCAAATCAAAGATGAAGATGGAAGTCTAAGGGATATGACTCCTGACGAAATTGCATTAGCTACTAGTACCATACAACAAAAGATTGATGACTTTGATTACTCAAATGTATATGCGCGTACCAAAAATATTCCAGATATGGTAGCACTGTATCGCAACTCTGCAAGTGGCTATGAAAAGGTTCAAATATATAGGATGTTAAAAGATGGCGATATGGAACGGGGCAGCGCAATGAAAAAATATGTAGATGAAACATTCCATGTGCAAAACGATTATTTATTCCAACTTAATCCAAGGCAGTATAAGATTGTACCGCAATATGTTCTTAATTATTGCGATAATGAAATTTGCACAATTGAAGAAAGCCTTGCTCAAACAGTTGGGTAATCCTTGCAAAAAACAGAATATTTAAAGGGGACAGACTCAATCTGTCCCCTTTATTATAGCTCTACTATCGCCGTAAGCTGTTTTAGTACCTCTGAAACCCGGCCCCATAGCTCGGTATAATCTTTTTGCAGAGCGGTAATTTCGGACGGATAAACGCCGTAGGTATTTGCATGAATGGCAACCTGATTCAGATTGTTGGCACATCTGCGTTGCAGGGAAACCAGCTCCCGGACAGGAGCAAGGTCAACATTCAGCACATAGCCATTGAGTGCCATTTTACGGATATAGGCGCTTAAATTCTGTGTTCCGGCCTGCACCATACGTTCCTGAATGGCGGCGTATTCATCATTACTGACCCAAACATAAAGGGGAACGCCGCGCCTGCGTTTAGGGCTGCTCACCGTTCCTCCCGTTCCCGGCTCCGGCGTTTTGCTGGCGGCTCCTTTACCCGGTCTTTTGGCTTTTCCTCCGGTATAGCCTGCGGAACAGGCAGAGGGGCATTATTCGGAATCCCATCAATCATGTTGTAATTCTGCTCGGTCGAAAGCTCTGCATTTTTCAAATAGTTATCCTTTTCCGTTCTAAAAAACCTCCTTTTTGTGACTTCGGGCCAAGTTGGCCCGAAGTGTTTACCTTTCTTTCTCTGTACCTTTTTCGGGAGCAGAACGGTCGGCTTTATCCCATGCCGCTTGTTTTGCCCCCTCTGCCAGCCGGGTGGCAATGGATTTGCTTTCTCCCGGTTCCCGCATGGGGGCTTTTCTATCGGGATTGCCGGAGCCGCCCGAAGCTCATAATCCGCTATCTGATTTTCCGTCAGGGGCGCGTCATACACAAGATAGCCCTATGCCAGAAAGCGGCCCTGTTCCACACTTTCCCGCTTATCAAAATTCACAAGATATAATGGGCCGTTCTCCGTTTTGGGGAACGTACCAATATCCACCGGCCTTTGTGTAGAATAATATCGGTAAGCTGATTTTTCGGATACGCCGTAATCATGCTGATACTCCGAAACACGGTTCTCATAATCCCTTGTAGCGGCAGCTTTACTGGTGGTATAGTGTCCCCAATAATAATCGCGCCTGCCGCTTGCGTTCTCGGTAAACTGCCATGTGGCAAAGGGCTGTACTGCCTGTGGATTTTCTCCAAAAGCAAAACCCCGGTCATTCTCAAAGGCAATGGCCCGTTTGATTTCATATCCTTTTACGTTATCGCTCATTTTTCCCTCCGTTCTCATACATGAAAATGTCACGCTGTTACCCTCAGAAAGTGAGGGCAGGAAGCATAGATGCCTTTTCCTTGAAACCGGGGACGGAAAGCCCCGGAAATCAAGGCTTTTTCAAGCAAACTTCGTGACACCTTACCCCTTGTTTTTGAGCCTGTGCCGCTGTTGGCGGCGGCGGTCTGCTTCGCGTTTTCCTTTCCGGCGGCAGGCTTCGGAACAATAGGTCTGATTGGTGACAGGAAGATAGGCCGCACTGCAGACCGGACAGGTCTTACGGGAAAGCAAAGCGGGGGTTCCAGCTAAAGCGGCTTCCAGTACCGGGTCAAGCGGAAGCACGACCTTTTGAAAATATTTGCAGTATGCGCCCGTCCAGCATTTATCCAGCATATAGCAGCCGCCATAATCAAGGGGCAGACAGCCGTATTCCGGGTCATAGTTGGCGCACATACCTGTTATCAGCCTGCGGATTGCGGCACGTTCCCGGCGGGTCAGTTCCCGGGGTTCGGTATTCATAGGTCTGACTTCGGGCCAAGTTGGCCCGAAGTTCCCTCCCTTTGCGGCAAAATCAAATCCCGGTAGCAAACGCCCACGCAGACAGAGCCGTTCCAATAACTGCAATCCCGGCAGGGGGAGCCTTTCGGCGGCTTGTGCGGTGGAGCCGGACGGCAGGGGCGGGGCTTTTCTTTCATCATTTTTTCATAGGGGCTGTTGGTAAAATTCATGCGTCCTCGTCCTCCCCGGTATTAGAAGCCTCCCTGTCCACTTCCCACGGCGGGGTATCGTCCTCCTGCTCGTCATAGGGGTCGGCTTCGTATTCGTCAAATTCGTCCTCGGCCAAAGCGGACTGTTCCTGCTTTGGGCGGTAAATCTTAAAGTAATATCCGGCCCCGCCGCCAATTACGACAACCGCCAACACCAGCAGGAACATGGTAGGATTGCTTTTTTGCTTCGGTTTCGGTTCGGGCGTTGGCTCCGGCGTGGCTGTTGGTGTGGCTTCCGGCTCCGAAGTGGACAGTGGATTTTCTCCGTCGTGAGTATCCTTGGACTTCTCCGCAAGAGCCAGCAGGTCTTTTTCCGTCACGGCGTTCAGAAAATACACATTGTCCGTTTCCCGCTGAAGGTCAATTACAAGATAGAATACATTTTCGTCCGGGGTAGTAATGGTATAGAATTGTTTGCCGTCCTCGTCCGTTGCAGTGTTGACTACGGTTCCCGTTCCGGCAGGGGTAAAGGGATTGGGGTCACTGGTTGTTTTAGAAGTAGCCGGAGCTTCCATTGCCTCCGGGGTTTCCTCACCGCCGCTGGCGTAGGCCACAGTGCTAAAGGAAAATGCCATTAAAAAAGCGGCGCATAGCACCGCCATCATACGAAATTTCTTCATTCTTCGATTTCCTCCTTTTCAGTTTGGACGGGTACTGTGGACTTCGGGCCAAGTTGCCCCGAAGTGGCGCCGCCTGTCTTTGCCGCTTTCAGCAGGGCGGCAAGGTCGGTCAGGGAAATATCCATGCCGCGCACCGCGTCCACGATTTCCAGATTTTCCAGCTCGGTTTTCTGCTTTTCCAGCTGCCGTAGCTTTGTTTGAAACTCATTGATTTTTTCCTTTGTTTTCTGTATGTCCTTGCAGACACGTTCAATTTTTGCGTTCAAAAGTTACCTCCTTTTTTGTTATGGCAAACGCCCATAGCCTAAAAAATGACTTTGCCAGTAGCTTGTATTGATAGAAGTGTACTGTATGGGCGAGCCGCAATGGATCATCATGCCGTTTCCAACGTAAATTCCCACATGACTTGCGCCGGAAGTATCGTAAGTGCTTTGAAAGAAAATCAGGTCGCCGGGCTGTGCTTCGTCCGGTGGAATATGAGAACAGGAATTGAAAAGCCCTGTTGCGGTAGTCCGTCCCACGCTTCCCACGCCTGACTGATTGATGACCCAGCAGACAAAACCCGAACAATCAAAGGAAGTGGAGGGAGAAGAACCTCCCCAAACATAAGGGTAGCCTAAATATTTCTCCGCTTCGGCAATCATGGCGGCAAATTCCGGGTCGGCCAGAGCTTGTGGCGGTATGTCGTAATCGGTATATTCCCCGGCATGGGCATAAATGTTTCCCTCAAACAGATACGGGCGGTTACCTTTGGTCTTTTGGTAAATGGCATAGCATTCCTGTTGCTCGGTGTCCAGATTTTCCATTGCCACAGTACCCAGCGACTTGTTCCGTAAGGATACATTGAGGATATAGTAATCATAGGGAACCTCATAGGTGTCGCTATGGGTTTCACCGTTTTCGTCCGTCCAAGTGTCGGTTTCTGTGCGGTAGCGTACCTCCACCGTTTCTGTGATAGTCAGGATATACTGTTGCCCGAATAGGTCTTGTAGTTCTGCCTGCACCTGTGCCGGGGTGTAACCGCCGTATTTGGCAGTCAGATAGGAAGCCAGCTCAAAGGGGTCATGCCCGATTTCGTCCACGGAATAGCGGTACTCGTCATATCCGGGATAATCGCTTTCTATCCGGGAGAGCCGGTCCCGCAAATCCTTTTCCAGTGCGGTATAGCTTTCGTCCACGGCTTTAATATCACTGTCCGACGAACCGTAGGAAGTTCCGCCTACCACGCTAATCAGGCCGTTGCCAATGGTGGTGATTCCCGCCATGCAGGATTGCAGAACCACAATCAGCAGGAATAGTACCAGCCCAAACAGTAAAACCTTTGGATTGCGCTTTACAAAGGCCGCAACCGTCCGGGTTACTTTTTCTGTGAACCGCACCGCTTTTTTGCCCTGCTTTGCGGCTTCCTTTGCTTGCTTTCGGTACTGCTTTTTTAACTGTTGCTTCTGCCAGAACCGGGAAACCGGATTGCTTTGCAAGCCCGGATTTTCCTGCACAAGCTGGCGGTAGGCGTAATCGGCTCTTGCGCTGATATGCCTGTTTTCCCATTTGCGAACCTGCCGGGCGGAACGGGTGCGGATACGGTGTTTAATAAAGCGTGTACCGCCCCGAACAAGGTGTTCCCCGGCAAGCTCCGTTTTGTGGGCGGCTTCCGTGCCTACATTTTCATGCTCCACTTGATAAATTTTTCCATGCACATACCGCCATGACTGATACCCGGCGGCACGGCTGACGTTTTTAATCGGGCCGGGTTTCTTCTGTGGTTTCTGGTTCGCCAATTTTTCACGGGCGGTATTCAGCTTTTCGCCGCTTTTTTCCATATGAAGCTTTGATTTCTC